>JABAOF010019905.1_pt1 | contig 15472 bp, 14 predicted proteins | sample 7062171 | NCBI WGS metagenome assembly JABAOF01 (sample SAMN14538628, study PRJNA623070) | marine sediment metagenome | biome: marine biome [ENVO:00000428]; feature: marine pelagic biome [ENVO:01000023]; material: deep marine sediment [ENVO:00002113] | place: India: Gulf of Khambhat ...
AAGTTATTTGGCGGAGCGTCTATATGACAAAGCAAGAAAGGCTGGCTCTAAGTCAGTTATTGAAAGTCTAAGAAATCCTAAAGAGGTCGAGTCGCTCAAGAAAAAGGGTTCTTTCTATTTATTAGCAACCGATGCTGATCCTAAAATTAGGTATCAGCGGATTAGAAAAAGGGGTAGCGAAACAGACAAAATAACCTATCAAGAATTTATCGCCAACGAAAAAAGAGAGATGAGTACTCACGATAAAAATAGACAAAACTTAAGCAAATGTATTAATATGGCAGAATATCAGCTTGAAAACAATGGAACTATCCGCCAGTTACATCAAAGGATTGAAAAGATTTTAAATGACATCGAAAAAAGGTAGACCTTCCAAAAAGAAAAAATATGTTCGTCCTTCCTGGGACGATTATTTTATGGAAGTGGCCAACTCTGTTGCCAAAAGAGGCACTTGTGATAGAGGGCGTTCCGGGTGTGTCATTGTTAAAGATAAACAACTTTTAGCCTCAGGCTATGTTAGCTCTCCAACCAAATTCCCTCACTGCGATGATGTAGGACACAAAATGAAAAAGTTAACTCACGAAGATGGAAAAGTGACCCAACATTGCGTAAGAACGATCCATGCGGAACAAAATGCTTTGGTGCAAGCGGCAAAAAAAGGTATTTCTGTTGACGGCGGAACTCTATATATAAAAATGACTCCCTGTCGTGTTTGCACCATGCTTTTAATAAATGCCGGAATAAAGAGAGTCTATTGTGAGTACAAGTATCACGACGGACGCGAATCGGAACGAATGTTTAAAAGGGCAGGTATTAAAGTAATTTACAAAAACAAGAAGGTTCAAAAATACAAAAATCAATAGCTCGGAAGTAAAAGCACCTTATTGACTCACTGACTTACTATCTTTAGGTTTCCTCCAAGAAGCCCATTTACATTTAGGGAAACGCGAGCAGCCGTAAAACCTACGTCCTTTTTTAGTTTTTTTGACTATCACCTCTCCCTTTTTGCACTCAAGACACTTCATGTCAATTTTCTCTAAATATTTATCGGTGTGGTCACACTCTGGGAAGCGAGAACAGGAGATAAACTTGCCAAAACGCCCAATTCTTACCACCAGCTCCCCACTTTTACATTTAGGGCATTTTTTGCCTAATTTCTCAGTCTCGATTTGTACCCTTTTTGCTTTCTCTTCAACACTTTCTAGTTTTTTCTCAAAGGGAGAATAAAAATCCTTCATCATCATCGCCCACTTTCTCTTCCCGTGGGCAATATTATCTAAATCATCTTCCATCTCAGCCGTAAATTGATAATCAAAAACCTTTGGGAAATTTGATATTAAAAAATCATTAACCGCAATGCCTACTGGAGTTGGATTGAATTTTCCGTCAATCTTCTCAACATAATTTCTCAATTGGATTGTGGTGATTATGGGCGCATAAGTAGAAGGCCTACCAATTCCAAGTTTTTCAAGCGTCCTAACTAACGATGCCTCACCATATCTTGCTGGTGGCTCGGTAAATTTTTGTTGTGGATCAACTTTAATTAACCTCAATGGTTCATCTTTCCTTACCTCTGGTAATTGTGTTTCTCCATTTGAAATCTTGGAGCTTTGCCTGCCTGCCGGCGAGGCAGGAAGTTTTGGAGTTTTTTCGTAAACTGCCTTCCATCCATCAAACTTCATCACTTGCCCACTTGCACGAAGTAGGAAAAGTGTGCTTGCTGTTTTCGCCTCGACAAATACTGTTGTCTCATCGAAAACACTCGAAGCCATCTGGCAAGCAACAAACCTTTTCCAAATAAGATCATACAAACGTTTATTGTCGCTATTTAAGCCATTGCGTAATTCAAATTTATCTTTCGTGATATCAACTTTTGTCGGTCGAATAGCTTCGTGGGCTTCCTGGGCAACTTTGGATCTTGTTTTATAGATTCGAGCATTAGGTGGTAAATAGTTACTTTCAAATTTACTTTTTATATATTGTCTTACCTTCGCCACCGCCTGTTTTGACAGATGGACAGAATCGGTTCGATGATAGGTAATTAGTCCTTCTTCATACAACTTTTGGGCAATACTCATAGTTCTTCTAGTTGACCAGAAAAAAGTTCTAGCCGCAGACTGAGTCATTGTCGAAGTTGTAAATGGTGGAGATGGATTTTTGCTAACTTCACGCTTTTTAACCTCAGATACTTTGTAGGTCGCCTTTTTTAAATCCGCTACTGTCTTATCCGCTTTATCCTTATTCTTAATCTCAGCTCTCTTGTCGTCAATCTTGATAAGTTTGGTAATAAGATTTGGAGTTTTGGAAGTTTGGAGTTTTGGAAGTTTTGTTACTTCACAAAAGATTTCCCAATACTCTTCCGGAACAAAAGCCTTTATCTCCCGCTCTCTTTCCACGATCAACCTTACGGCAACCGACTGAACACGACCAGCTGATAATCCCCGTCGTACTTTTTTCCATAAAAGAGGTGACAATTTATATCCCACCAAACGATCAAGGACGCGCCTTGCGATCTGAGCATCAACTAAATTTTCGTCAACATCGCGCGGATTATTGATTGCTTTTTCCACGGCCGTTTTGGTAATTTCGTGAAAAACAATCCTTTTTAATTGGTCATTCGAGCGAAGCACTTCGACAACGTGCTTCGCGATAGCTTCACCTTCCCTGTCCGGGTCGGTTGCTAAATAAACCACCTTTGCCTTTTTGGACTGGTCTTTTATTTTCTTAATTGATTTGCCCTTGCTTTTCAAAATTAAATATTTAGGAGCAAAGTCTTTCTCAACATCAACACCCAGTTTGGATTTAGGTAAGTCTTTGATATGACCCATCGTCGCCTCCACACCATACTCTTTCCCCAAAAATCGGGAAAGCGTCCGGGCTTTAGTTGGACTTTCGACAATAATTAAATTCATGCCAGTTAAGTATCAGATTACAGTAAGTCAATAAGTCAAACTATTTATATTATTTAATTATTGAAACTTGACTTACTGAATTATTGAGTTATTAAACTTTCTTTTAAAGCAAAGCTTTTCAAGCTCGCTTATACACTCCTCCTCCTATATTCTTAACTAACCCTTTTAATTCCATAATAGTCAGCCTAGCAGAAACATCGCTTACTTTCAAAGTAGATATTCTAGCAACCTCGTCAAGATGGAGTGGTTCGTTAGCTAGAATTTCAACCAGTTTTTCTTCAGCAGGACTTGTTGGCATCACTTTCTCAATCGCCTCTTTATCAACCTTTAATAGTAAATCAAGCTCTTCTAAAACGTCCTGAACCGAAGTCGCCATCTTAGCACCAGACTTTATCAGAAAATGTGGAGCTCCAGACATGGGGGAGGTAATTTGACCAGGTATAGCAAAAACAGTTCTGCCCTGATTAGCTGCATGTGACGCGGTGTGTAAAGTGCCACTTTTTTGCATTCCCTCGATCACAATCACCGCTTTTGATAAACCAGAAATTATCCTGTTTCGATGAGGGAAATATGCTTTTTGCGGCATTGTTCCCAGCGGAAATTCTGAAACGATCGCTCCCCCTTTTTCGATAATCTTCAGACCCAACCACTCATTTGAACGCGGAGTAATAACATCAAGACCAGAAGCTAAAACAGCGATACATCTCCCATTTACTACCAAACTACTTTTATGGGCAGCTACATCAACTCCAAACGCAAGACCAGAAACAATCGTTATACCGTAACTTGCTAATTCAGTTGAGAATTTTTCAGTTACTTCCCTCCCATACGAAGTCATTTTTCGACTACCAACAATGGCTACTGCATTAGAGTCAGCTGGACTTATTTTCCCCTTAACATAAAGCACGGTCGGAGCATTATCTAACTCAACTAAGTTTTCTGGGTAACTTGGATCATCAATAGTAATGAAGTCTATCTTTAATTTCTTTAAATTATTAAAGTAGTCTTTTGGATCAAATTGTTTTCGATACTCTGAAAAATCTTTAACTGTTTTCTTATTTAGACCGATTTCTAGTAATTTTTTTTCTCTTGCTTTCCATGTTTTACTAGCGCTGCCAAAGTACGATAACAACAACTTTGTCCTTTGAGGACCAAAGGGAATAAAAGAATATAGGGCAACTAAGTATTCACGTTCAGTCATAGTATCAGTTAGTCAGTCTATCGGGTGTCAGTAGTCGGATATCGGTCTGCCAGTTAATCAGTATTAATTTAACTGAACACCTTACTAACTGAGAACTGAAACCTGATAAACCGAATTATTCATTAGCTTCGCTAAACCAATAATCAAATATTTCCCGGGCTACAGGTCCGGCAATATATGAACCTTCTCCTCCTTTTTCAACAAGGACTGTGGTAACTATTTCTGCCTCATCCACCGGAGCGAAAGCCACAAACCAAGCATGAGTTTTTCCCTCCTCAGCAGTTTCTGCTGTTCCAGTTTTACAAGCAACGTCAACTTGTCCTGAGTGGGTTGCTGAGAAATCAAAAAAAGTAAATCCGGTTCCGCCTGAAGAACACGCCTCCCTCATCCCTTCTTTTACTAGATCTACAGTCTTCTGACCTATCCCCAGATCTCCACATTGGAAATTGGTAATTGGAAATTGGTAATTCTTTGACTCCTCATTACTAATAATGTGAGGTGTACACAAAAGACCTCCAGATGCAATAGTGGAAATTGCCGTATTTACACTCAATGGAGTCAAAGCAATATCTCCTTGGCCAATCGAAACATGATAAGTATTTCCCAAAAACCAACGCTCACCTTTGACCTGTTCTTTCCAATCAGGATTCGGTATAAGACTAACAATTTCACCTGGGATATCAATACCAGTTATACTTTTCCACCCAAACTCCTCGGCCCATTGGTTAATTTTTCCAATACCCAGTAGTTCTCCAACTTTATAAAAAAAAGTATCAGTTGATCTGGCAATTGCTCGGACAACATTTATTTTTCCCTCCACCTTTCCATATTGAGTAAAAAACCAATTCTTATAAGAGAAGGTCCCAAAAGGTGATTGAATTGTTATCTGACCCGTATCATCATAAATAAAATCTTCATCTATTATTCCTTCTTCTAGGGCTGCGGTGGCAATTACCGGTTTAACAACAGATCCTGGGTGAAATTTCCCGCCTATCACTCTGTTGAAAAGTGGTAGGTTTTTGTCTTTCAAAATTGTCATAATTTTATTTGAGTTACCTTTTCCTACAAAAATATTGGGATCATATGAAGGCGATGAGTATAAAGCAAGAATTTGTCCGCTTGTATCGGTGATAATTACCGCACCTCTCCGGCTAGGAGCAATTTCTTCACTACTTAGCATAATCTCAGCAACTTTTTTTTGCAGGCCATAGTGGATGGTAGTTTTTATATCTTCACCTGAAACTGTTTCCCTCCGACCGAGGGTGCGAATTTTATTACCCCCCGAATCAACCTCAACTAGCTCCTCCCCATCAATCCCCGAAAGAATACACTCATATTGTTCCTCAAGTCCGGTTCTTCCAACTAAAGAACCTAGTTTTCTTGGTCCTTTTTCTTGGCACCTAGGATCCACTTTGCCAACTTCATCTTGCTTAACTTCTCCCAAATACCCAGTTATATGGGCTGCATCTCCGCCTAATTTATAATCACGCACCCACTCAGTAATAATTTCATCACTTTTTGTACCCACAATATCGTCCACCTTCTCATATCCTGATTCTGGATCAAAAATAACACGCTTTCTTACTTCTCGATTTCCTACTATAACTTCTCCTCCACGGGCTATAACTTTGCCTCGAGGAGCAGTGATTGGAACACGCCGAATTCTATTTCCTTCAGCCAGTTTTCTGTAATAGCCTCCTTTGACTACTTGGAGCTCGATTAGTCGAGATATTAATACTGAAAATCCCAAAATCAAAAGTCCCCTCAAGAACCATGGAAGCCAAGGTTGGGTTTGTGATGTAGAAAGAGATTCCATTGGTTACTACGTGCTTATAATATACCAGGTCACAGTCCTCTAGTAACTCTTATTTTATTAAGAAGGATGCTATTTTCTAAAACCTTACCAGTGCCCCTTACAACGCAGGTTATCGCGTCTTCAGCAATATAGGTTGGCATTTTGGTAGCTTCTTCAACAACTTTTTCAATCCCAAGAAGAAGAGATCCTCCTCCCGCCATCACAATACCCCTCTCCATAATATCTGAAACTAACTCGGGTGGTGTTTCTTCTAAAGTATCGGCAACATTTTTAGTTATTTCTTGAATAGTTGGCACCAGTGCCTCACGAACTTCACTACTTGATAACTTCACTGATTTAGGCAAGCCCGTCTCCAAATCCCTACCCCTAACAACATAAAACTTTTCTTTTTCTGGAATACAGGTCCCAATACTAATCTTTACCTCCTCTGCAGTTGATTCACCCAAAAGAAGCGAGTATTTAAGTCTTACGTAATTGACAATTGCTTCATTCATTTCATCTCCAGCTATTCTTATTGAACGGCCGACAACAATTCCTCCCATTGAAATAACGGCAATTTCAGCAGTACCTCCACCAATATCGACAACGCAAATTCCTTCTGGGCTCTCAACAGCTAAGCCTGCCCCAATTGCGGCGGCCATTGGCTCTTCAATTAAATTAGCCTCTCTTGCTCCCGAAGAAATTGCTGCATCAGCAACAGCCCGCCTTTCGACTTCAGTTACACCTGACGGAATACCCACAACAACTCGAGGTCTTGGAACTTTTGGAATGACAGTACCGGACTGATGAATTTTCTCAATATAATGTTTTAACATAACAGCGGCGGCATCAAAATCTGCAATCACACCATCTCTCAAAGGTCTGACGATTTCAATTGTTTTGGGTGCACGACCCAACATCCTTTTCGCAGATCTTCCAATAGCTAATATTTCTTTTGACTTTTTATGTCTGGCAACAACGGATGGTTCTCTAATTACAATGCCTTTATTTCGTACCCAAACAAATGTGTTTGCTGTCCCCAAATCGATGCCAACGTCGTGCGAAAACAATCCAAATAACTGATTAATCGTTAAATATGGTATTACTCGTTGTATCTTTTTGTAGTTGATTTTCATTCCTGGGGCCAGTATAGCGTGAGTTTTAAAACTTTCAAATACTAAAATCTTTAATTTAATCCTTATTTGGTGTAAATTTAGTAAGTCGTGAAATTTCTACATAGGAAAGCAATTCCTCTTTTTTATAATCTATTGTTTTTCTTTGTCCCATTAGTCTTATTTCCATCGACTTCGGAAATATTTGAATTTAACAAAATGGTTTTGACTTATTTGCTAACAATACTTGTTGTAACCGCCTGGATAATAAAAATGATTTTAGAAAGAAAAGTTATCTTTCGTCGCACAATATTAGACATTCCTTTATTGCTATTTCTTTCAACCCAAATCCTTTCAACGGTTACCTCCATTGATATAAGAACATCAATATTTGGTTATTATTCGAGATATCATGGCGGCCTTCTTTCCTCAATCTCATACTCACTTCTCTATTGGGCATTCGTCTCAAATATGAGGACAAAGGAAACTTTAAAGTCAATTAAAGTTCTTTTTGTTTCTGCAATCCTGGTTTCTATCTATGGAGTTTTAGAGCATTTTGGTATTGATAAAGATATTTGGGTTCAAGATGTTCAACACAGAGTTTTTTCAACCCTTGGTCAACCCAATTGGCTAGCGGCATGGATAGTTGCCCTTATTCCCGTCACTTGGGCATTTGGATTAAATTCAAAATTAAAAATTCAAAGTTTAAAATTACAATTAAAAAATCAAAATTTCTGGCTCTGGATTGTGTTATCTGGGTTATTCTTCTTAACACTACTTTATACTAGATCCCGGTCAGGCCTTTTAGGATTTGCTGTAGCAAATTTGGTTTTCTGGCTAGGTATTGCATTCTTGACAATCTATCAAAAAATAAAAATTGCTCAAATATTCAAAAAGTTTCTAATTTTGAATTTTACATTTTTAATTCTTGCCTTAGCGAGTGGAACGCCTTGGACTCCAAGTGCCAAAGATCTCTTGTTAAAAACAACTCAACCAATCGATCAACAAATTGACAAATCAGCACCCCCTGCTCCAGCGCTCGAAGTCGGGGGAACAGCCTCGAGTGAGATCAGAAAAATCGTTTGGACTGGAGCAGTAAATATTTGGAAAAATTACCCAATTTTCGGAACTGGAGTTGAAACTTTTGCTTTTTCCTACTATAAATTCCGTCCAGTTGAACATAACTTAGTGTCTGAATGGGATTTTCTCTACAACAAAGCTCATAATGAGTATCTTAATTTTGCATCCACTACTGGAACTGTGGGATTACTTTCGTATGGCTTTCTTATCATTAGCGTGATTTATTCATTTATCCGCAAAATCGATGTCACGAATCACACGAATGACTCGCGAAAAACACGAAAAAAAGATATTAGCGAAGATTCGCAAACAATTCGTAATTTTCGTGACATAAATGGATGCATCCCGATAGCTTTACTAGCGGGATACGTATCCATTTTGGTTACTAACTTTTTCGGCTTCTCAGTCGTCCCCGTGGCCCTTCTATTCTTTCTCTACCCCGCAATAGCAATAACTCTTGGCCGAGAGAATGGGAGCGCAGAAAAGTGGAAAAATCAAGAACAACTATCTCCACCACAAACCATTGGTATAATAATTTCTTGCTCTCTTGCTCTCTGGCTCTTTTACTCTGTTGCAAAATACTGGTATGCAGATTACTTATATGCTAGAGGGAAACTTAACAATGACGCTAAAAACTTTGTTGAAGCGAGAGAACTGTTAACAAAAGCAGTTGAATTATCTCCAAAAGAATCAATATTTTGGGAGGAATTATCTGACTCTAGTACCAAAATTGCTCTCGCTTCATATGGGCAAGAAAACCAACTCCTAGCCGAAAGATTTGCCACTACTGCAATATCAGAATCAGCAAAATCGGTTACCCTCTCCCCTGCTAACGTAAATCTAAAAAGAACGAGAGCAAAAATGTTTATTGAACTTTCCGCCCTAAATCCAAACTACCTTATTAACGCGAGAGATACCTTATTAAAAGCAGTTGAACAAGCACCGACCGACGCAAAACTTTACTACAATTTAGCTCTTGCCTATGTAAGAACCGGTGAAAGTGAAAAAGCGATCGAGATCCTTACAAAGACAATTGATATGAAAACAAACTATCGAAATGCAAGGTTCGCTCTTGCTCTACTTTATATTGATCAGAATGAAATAGAAATAGCAAGGCAGCAGCTAGAATATATTCTTAAATTTATCGCCCCCGAGGATCAAATGGTAAAACAGGAGCTGGAAGCACTCTCCATTTAGCCAATGGTATAATTGCCATATGGTTAAAAAGATTGTCAACGTAAAAGACCCGAGACTTAGGCAAAAATCTAAACCAGTAAGAAAGATTGATAAAAAGATCTTGAAGTTAATTCAGGATCTGAAAGATACAATCAAGGTCCAAAAAGATCCTGAGGGTGTGGGTCTGGCAGCCCCACAAATAGGAAAAAATGTTAGGATTTTTTTAGTCAGATATGGGGATGATAAACAAATATTTATCAACCCAAAAATAATCTCATTGGGCCCTAGCAAAAAGAAAGAAAAAAAAGTAGCCAAAGGAAAAAAGAAAAAGAGCAAACCAAAAATAATGGAAGGCTGTTTGTCTCTCCCTCACTATTATGGTCCCATTACCAGATCCCAGAAACTGAAACTAAGCTACACCACAGAAAAAGGAAAACAAGTAACAAAAACATTTGAAGGATTTATGGCTCAAATTATTCAGCATGAAATCGACCATTTGAATGGTGTTTTATTTGTTGACAAGTTACTTGAGCAAAAAAAACCACTTTATGAGTTAGTTGGAGATGAGTGGGAAAAAGTGGAAATTTAGTTCCATCCTGAGTAAAGCCGAAGGATTTTGTTAATCATGAAAATTGTTTTTTTTGGAACACCTGATTACGTTCTGCCGATACTTGATACTTTACATAAAGAGTTTAAAGAACGCTCTTCTAAATCATCTATTGTCGCAGTTGTTACTCAGGCCGCAAGGCCGGCTGGTCGAAAAAAAATTCTCACCTACTCCCCAGTCGATGCATGGGCCCATAAGAAAAAAATTCCAGTTTTTTATAATAGCCAAGATCTTGTTGAGCAAAAAGTCGAAGCTGATTTAGGAATTCTGGCTGCGTATGGATTGATTGTTCCTAACAATGCTATCAAATATTTTCCATTTGGTATTTTAAATATTCATCCTTCTTTACTGCCAAAATTCAGGGGTGCTTCCCCAATTCAAGCCTCAATTATTTCAGGCGACAATGAAACCGGAGTGACGATCATAAAACTTGATAACAAAGTCGATCACGGACCAATCATCTCTCAATTCAAAGAAAGAGTCTTACCAACTGATACAACCGATTCGTTAAGAAAAAGGTTATTTAAGCAATCTGCCGAGGTGCTAGTAACACTTCTGCCGGCCTATCTCAAGGGAAAAATTACACCACGCAAACAAGATCATAAAAAAGCAACCTTCACCACTTTATTAAAAAAAGAATACGGTTTTATCCCACCCAAATATCTCGATGCTACCTTGCAAGGAAAGTCTTTTAAAGGTAAGTGGAAAATACCATTCATTAAAGACTATACCCTAAACCCTACACCCTATACCCTAGAAAGATTTATCCGTGCCATGCAACCATGGCCAATTAGCTGGACATACATCCAGCTAAACTCAAAACTCAAAGCTCAAAGCTCAAAACGCTTAAAGATTCTAAGAGCCCACCTAGAACCGAACACTGAACACCGGGCACTGAACACTAAACAAATACTTGTTCTTGACGAAGTGCAGTTAGAAGGTAAGAATCCAGTGTCCTGGAAACAATTCAAGCAAGCCTACCCAAAAGCTAAATTTTGATTAATTAACCCGGATCGCCAATAGTAATCCGATCCCGGAACGGGATACTACAGTTACACTTCTTCAAACAACCTGTATTTGTGAATAATTTTTTATCGAGCCGAATTTTTTGATGCGCTTGATACACTTGGTGCAGAGTTTCATTTTTCTTTCTTCTCCCGAAATGACAACTGTTTTTTTCTGAATATTTGGTTTAAAAACTCGAGGAGTGGAGGGGGCTCTTTTTTTCCAACGCCTACCCGCAACACCTCGTTTGTGCTGTTGACTTCGACCATGAACGGTTTTTTTGCCGCAAATGTCACAGATAAGTGCCATTGTAAGATGGTTAGATGGTTATATGGCTTTATTAAAACTATTTAACTATGCAACCATTTAACCATTCATTAACTTTGCTTAAGCAAAGTTTGTCAATTATACTAATTTATTAGTCGATTATCAAAACAATGCTATCACTAATTGCTTGGATTTTAGCCTTTATTATTGCCATAACGGTCCATGAGGCAGCCCACGCTTGGACTTCAGATCGTTTGGGCGATCCGACCGCAAGACTCATGGGCAGACTCTCTCTTAACCCACTGGTTCACTACGATCCAGTTGGAACAACTCTACTTTTAATTCTCGTTGTGATGCGTGCAATCGGGATTCCAGTTATACCTTTTGGGTGGGCAAAACCTGTCAGATTCGATCCATACAATCTCAAAAATCCTCGCCGTGATGCGGCAATAATATCCCTTGCCGGTCCAATTTCTAATCTCATAGTTGCAACACTTTTATCTGTTGTTATTCGTTTAACTACCTCTCCATTTTCTCCTTTGAATTTTCTTGGGATTTTATTTTATCCCGCAATCGTTTTAAACGTGGTTTTGGCAATATTTAATTTAATTCCTATCCACCCTCTTGATGGAGGAAAAATATTTGTTGGCTTCCTTCCTGCTACTGAAGCACGCGACGCTGACAATTTTTTGAAACGCTATGGTTTCATCATTCTTCTATTTCTGATCTTCCCAACTATTGGGGGTACTTCACCATTATTTATAGTACTCTCCCCGGTAATTGATTTTATTTTAAATATCTTAATTCCAGGCAATCCTCTAATTTAATTTCATATATATTTACTTCTATTGACTAATGCTGATAAAATATGCCTAGACCCTGCAATTGGGAAGGAAAAACCTTTCCTGACCAAAAATCATTCTGGGATTGCAGAGTCCCCGCACCGTAATGGTGCAGGGCAGCTAACCCACTTGGGTCATCCCGGGAAAGACTATTCCGACCCTAAGGCAGGGTCGTTAGCTTCAAAGGTACTCTTAGATTTGATATAATTTACCCAATTCCCACTAGTTGCCGAGGTAGCTCAGTGGTTAGAGCAATGGTTTTGTAAACCATAGGTCATGGGTTCAAATCCCATCCTCGGCTCATCGTCGCAATGTGCTGGGATGGCGGAGCGGTCAAACGCACCGGTCTGTAAAACCGGCGCCCGAACGGGCTACGTAGGTTCGAATCCTACTCCCAGCACTCGTTTCACTCGCGCTGAGATCGCATTCGATATCGTCCCCACCGAGCGGGGCCGCCGAATCCTACTCCCAGCACCAATTGAACTAATTAGAAACGAAGCTAGGTTGGGCCAAAGAAGACATATATATCGGTAATAGTTCCTCTTTAATCATATCTTTACCAGAAAAAGTTAATCTAACAATTAAACCTCTTCTTGTCCTCTCGCCCCACATTTGATCAAAAACAAAATTACCCAAAGAATAATAGACAGGCTTACTCTTAACTTGCTCGACTATTTGAACCCAGTGAGGGTGATGACCAACTATTACATCACTCCCTGAATCAATCAATTTTTCGGCCCACAACTTTTGCCGCTGTGTTGGTTGATCAGTATATTCTACTCCCCAGTGAACTGCCACAATTAATAGATCTACTTTTTCCTTTGATTCTTTTATTAATTGATAATCGTTTGCGGTTGGCTCTCTTACAACAAAATCAAAACCTAAAAATCCAAAGGTTACATTGTTATATTGTTTCACTGCTAAATTGTTTAGACCAGTCACTGAAATTGCATTTTTTTCTAAAAACTCTTTAGTCTGCTTTATACCGTCCTCGCCATAGTTTCTTGAGTGATTATTTGCTAGTGTCACAATATCCACACCGGCAAAGACTAGTCCCTCAACCATGAAAGGAGTTGAACAAAACTTAAATCCTGATTCATGCTTGGGACAATTATCAATAATTGGGTTTTCTAAATTAATAAAAACAATGTCTGCATTTCTTAATGTTCCAGCAACTTTCCTAAAAGGGTATATATTATCGTTCAACTCCAACGCTTTTGACATAACTGATCTTCCCAACATCACGTCTCCTGTCAAAATTATTTCAGTCTTTTCATCTCGAGTATCCAAACTGATAACTGGTCTGTCATCAATTTTTACTGAATAATCTGAAGAATCATACCTTCCCAGACCAATCATTAGAATAATGCTTATAATTACCAAAGCACTTAACAAATTCTGAAAATAATTAAGTTTATTAACCATTACCATACCTTATGTAAATACTAGCAAAAGGATGGTTTTGGAGAAAATTTACAATACCAAGATGAAAGCACCAATGATAACCAATATCCCCAGACCGATCCCAACTATCGTGGGGTAAGAAACTCCAGCATCAGGAAGTTCTGCTGCGCCTGTCGCCGTGGGTGTGGCAGTTACCCTGCTAGTTGGGGTAGGTGTGCTAGTTGGTGTAGCAGTGGCTTCAACCGTTGGTGTCGGGGTTCCAGTTATTCCAGTTGTCGGTGTTGGAGTAGCTGTAGCTCCGGAAACCGAATATTCACCAGTACTTGTAGGAATAAGAAGAATGTCTTGTCCGTCTGATTTTTGAGTAATTACGCTCTGGCTCGGATCAAAACGGACAACGACCGGGTCAATTACTGGCGTTCTTTCAACAGTAAAATCAAAGGTAGCCAGAAGTGTATCGGTGCTGGTGGCAAAACCAGCGGCACTGATATTGGCACAAGCAATATCAATATTTACCGTTCCAGCTTCTGCTGAAACATTACGGGTTGGACAAGTCCATTCACCACTAGCTAACAAGGTGGAATTTATTACTATATTTGAGGCAACTAACTCAGGAGTTGCCCCTGAGTAGGTGTAGGTTAGTCGAACAGATATTCCTGAAATTGCAATATTGGCGGTATTAAAGAAAACGCTTGAGGTGAAAGTGTCACCAACATTATAAGTACCGGATTCTGGAGACAGCCTAACCTCCGCTTGTCCACCTGGCACCGCTGCTTTTTCTCTCAGCTCTTGCCTTTGTCGTAGCAATAAAAGACCGGCCACAAAGCCACCTGCGGCAACCAATATAACTATAAGCGAGATGATTATCCTTTTAGTTGTGGCAGGCATATATTAATTAAAACACCTTCAAGGACAGTTTTGCAAGAGCAAGTTTGAAGTTGGTATAATTACCTCACTTAAGCCGAGGTAGCTCAGGGGTACCCGACAAAAGTCAGGGACATTTTGACGGGCCCGCCTAAATGCTTAAAGCTTTTGGCGGGGAGCGCTTGATAAAAGTAAATAATGTATTATGTGTATGTTCTGTACGATAGAATAAAAGATAAATTTTATATTGACTTGACCAAGAATTTATACAGAAGACAAGAGGAGCACAAACACGGAAAGGTAATTACAACATCAAAAATGAGTTCCTTAAAACTTGTATATTATGAAGCTTGTATTTCGAAAAGAGACGCAATAAATAGAGAAAAACAGTTAAAAACTGGTTTCGGTAGGGGTTATTTAAGAAGAAGGTTGAAAAAATATTTAGAAAAATAATTTTACAGGCCGACGTGGCTCAGAGGTAGAGCGACTTCTTGGTAAGAAGTAGGTCGTGGGTTCGATTCCCACCGTCGGCTCACCTAAGAAAGCTTCATCCTTCTAATAATCTATCCCAACTTCTTCTCAAACTTTTTAAAAAAAACTTGCAATTCTTGAAAGCGATAAGCTTATAATTAAATAAGAATAGGAATGGAATTTCATTTAAGCAACCAAAAAAGTATTGTCTCGCTTTCATCCCCAGAAAAAGAATTGTTATCATTGTATTCTTCTCGAAAAATCGAAGATGCCAAACTGGCACTTGCAACATTGGATAGCTTTACTTCTTGGTCAACCGCAGCCAGAGAGCGAGTTCAAATAAAAAAATTGAAAGGTGGTTGGAAAATTTCAAGGTTAGGAGAAGCTGGTTGGAGTAACTGGTGGATGAAAGTGTCCCCCTCGGCAATAATCTTACCCACGCGGGAAGGAGAATATATCTCAAACCCCAAGAAATTGGCTAAATATCATACTTATAATTTATCCTATCCAGGAACCGCCTCAACCAAGTGCGTCATCGTCTTTATTAATACAAATTGCGGTTTCTTGATTGGTTCAAAACCATCCTTAAGCTGGGGAAAGATCTCCTTAGCCAGAATCGGAGAGGAAAAATATATTTTGAAGTTCCTCCAAAAAAATCAAGATGTCTACCTTTATCCTTTTAATACTAGCTGGGAAGCTGCTGTTGATAAGTTCAAAGCACGATTCCCTAAACCAA
>JABAOF010011822.1_pt1 | contig 15464 bp, 16 predicted proteins | sample 7062171 | NCBI WGS metagenome assembly JABAOF01 (sample SAMN14538628, study PRJNA623070) | marine sediment metagenome | biome: marine biome [ENVO:00000428]; feature: marine pelagic biome [ENVO:01000023]; material: deep marine sediment [ENVO:00002113] | place: India: Gulf of Khambhat ...
GGAGACTGAAGCTCAGTTCACGGTAACTACCCAATCGTCCGAGGCGATCTCGGGGGTCACCTACCGACGTGCAGCCGGGGCGCAGCCGACCGGCAGTCTCTGAGCCCGCCGTCGGGCGCGATCGAGCAAGCGAGATCAATTCTTCGAGGGGGCGGTGGATCCGCCCCCTCGATCTTTCAACACCACTTCAACCCGACCCACGGATACTCGTTCGCTGCCCCACCCGGCTCACCTGGCGTGTGAACCTGTAGGCCGATTACCCTCCAGTAACGCTGCAGTTGACAAGGCATAAGTCACACGTACTTTTGTGCTTAAGCGCATCTACCTTATAAAAACACTAGGCTCGCATATGCACGAACCGTCGCCCGCCACGATCTCTGATCCCCCAGAGGCGGAGCCGGGAACTCGAGAGGCTATGGCGCTGCCGACCGTTGCCATCGTGGGTCGTCCCAACGTGGGGAAGTCGACGTTCTTCAATCGGGTGGTCGGGGGTCGCCGCGCCATCGTCGACAGCCGCCCCGGCGTGACGCGGGATGTTCATCTGGCCGAAGCCGAGTGGGCGGGCCGACGGTTTTACGTCGTCGATACCGGCGGGATCGTCGAGGGGGCCACGGGCGCGTTGCAGGATGCGGTGCGACGACAAGCGCTCGCCGCAGCGGAAGGCGCCGAGCTCCTCGTCTTAATGGTTGACGGGCGTGAAGGGGTACATCCGTTGGACCAACACCTCGCCGAGCTCCTGCGCAAGAGGGGCAGCGACGTTCTCGTCGTCGTCAACAAAATAGACAACTTGCCGGAGGCTACCGAGCATTTCGAGTTTTACGCGCTCGGTCTTGGAGAGCCCATCCCGTTGTCGGCAGCCAGCGGAAGGGGGAGCGGTGATCTGCTGGACCGCATCGTCGAGCGGCTCCCGGCCAGGGAAGTGGAGAGCCGCGGGCCGGGTTTGCGGCTGGCGGTCATCGGCCGGCCCAACGTGGGGAAGTCGAGCTTTATCAACAAGGTTCTGGGCTCCGAGCGGTTGGTCGTTTCCGAGGAGTCGGGCACGACACGCGATGCGATCGATACGCCGTTCGAACGGAGCGGCAAGAAATTCGTCTTCATCGACACGGCCGGTCTCAGGAGGAAGAGTCGCGTCACCGAATCGCTGGAGTATTGGGCGGTGGTGCGGACGTTGCGCGCGATCGATCGAGCCGATGTCTGTCTGGTGATCGCCGACGCCGATCTGGGGCTGGGTAACCAGGACTTTCGCATCGCCAAGCTGGCCTGGGAGCGGGGGTGCGGTGTGGTCCTGGCCGTGAACAAATGGGACCTGATCGAGAAGGACACACACACGGCCGCGCGCTTCGAGAAAGCTCTGCGGGCGCGGGCGCCGATGTTGAGGGCCGTGCCGATCGTGTTCATTTCGGCGCTGACCGGGCAGAGGGTCGAACGTGCGCTCGAACTTGCCTCACAGGTCGGTGAGGAACGGTCCCGACGCGTAGCGACGCACGAACTCAACGAGCAGCTCGCCGCTTTGACGGCGGCCGTCCAGCCGCCGGAGCGCCGCGGTCGCCCGATCAGGTTTTACTATGCCACACAGGTCGCGACCGCCCCTCCGCTCTTCGCTCTGTGGACGAATTATCCCCGGGAGGTGCCCGTCAACTACCTGCGCTACCTGATCCACGGGTTCCGTAAAGCCTGGGGCTTCACTGGAACCCCGATCCGTATCAAGCTACGGGCGCGCAGGAAGGGGCGCGCATGATCATCCTTGGGCTTCTCATCGCCGCCTATTTGATGGGATCGTTTCCTACGAGCCTGATACTGGCCCGCTACCTGAGGGGGGTCGATCTCCGAGCTTGGGGAAGCGGAAATCTCGGGGCGACGAACCTGTATCGCGCAGCGGGCTTCGCGCCCGCGGCGGTCTGCATGGTCGTGGACGTGGCGAAAGGTTTCGCTCCCGCCTGGTACTTTCCGGGCCTGGACCGGGTGGAGGCGCCACAGCTTGCCCTGGCCTACGGTGTGGCGGCGGTGGCGGGTCACATCGTGCCCGTGTGGGTGCGTTTCCGAGGTGGCAAGGGCGTAGCCACGGGAGCCGGGGTCTACCTAGCGCTGGCGCCCGCCGCCGTGGGGCTGATCTTCGCCGCCTGGCTCGGGACGGTGCTGCTGACCCGGATCGTGTCCGTGGCATCTCTGCTCGCGGCCACCGTCTTGCCGCTGGTTCTGCTGTTTACCGGGCACCGCTTCGATTTCGTCTTCTGGACCAGCCTTCCCCTCGCCGGAGTGGTCTGGTGGACCCACAGGTCGAACATCCGGCGCCTGGTGGCGGGGCGTGAGCCTCGTATCGCCCGTGGCTCGGGAGCGCCTCAAGCCGAGCCGGGATCCGCACGTCGCGAGTCGGCGAGGGGGGGTGAGCATGGGTAGAGCGACAGTGATCGGCGCGGGAAGCTGGGGGACGGCGCTGGCCAGAGTGTTGGGCGACAAGGGCCACCGGGTCCGAATGTGGAGCTACGAGCCGGCGGTGGCGGACCAAATCAACCGAGGGCGCGAGAACCAGGACTACTTGCCCGGTGTCAAGCTGCCCGATTCGGTCGAGGTATTTGTGCGGCACGGCGATGCGCTGCAGGAAGCCGAACTCGTCATAGCTGTGGTCCCCTCGCACGCCTTCCGGACAGTGATGGAAGCGGCGGCACCTCACGTGCCACCTCGGGCGATCATACTATCGGCCACCAAGGGTCTCGAGGTCGATACGCTAAGTCGCCCCAGCGAGATTCTCTCCGCTGTGTTGCCCGACCATACGCCGGTGGTCTTGTCTGGGCCCACCTTCGCCCGCGAAGTCGGCGAGGGTGATCCCACCGCGATCGTCGCGGCCGCTCGGGACACGCAGGTGGCCCAACAGGTCCAGGCCTTTTTCAACACGGATCGCTTTCGCGTCTACACCAACGAGGACATTCTCGGAGTGGAGCTCGCTGCCGCCCTCAAGAACGTCATCGCCCTCGCATCCGGCATCGCGGCGGGCCTCGGCTACCGCAGCAACAGTCGCGCGGCGCTGATCACCCGTGGTCTGGCCGAGATGATCCGGCTCGGCGTGGCCATGGGCGCTCGCGCCACGACGTTTGCCGGGTTAGCGGGCCTGGGCGATCTGGTGTTGACCTGCACGTCCGAGCTGAGCCGGAATCTGACGGTGGGGATGCGGTTGGGGCAGGGCGAATCCCTCGATGAGATTCTCTCCGGCATGAAGATGGTCGCTGAAGGGGTTAAGACCACCCGCGCGGCACGCCAGTTGGCGCAAAGGCACGGGATCGAGATGCCCATCGTCGACGAGGTGCACCACATCCTCTTCGAGGGCAAGTCGCCGCGGCGTGCCACGGCCGATCTGATGCTTCGATCGCCGAAGCCGGAGTACTGGGGAGGCAACGATGCGTGAACGCATCGCACGTCGAGAGTACTTCTCGATTGGAGAAGTGTGCGAGCTGGCCGGATTAAAACCGCACGTCCTCCGCTACTGGGAGACGCAGTTCAAAGAGATCAGCCCCTCAAAGAACCGTGCGGGGAACCGCGTCTACCGGGCACGCGAGATCAAGATCATCGAGCTGGTCAAACATCTGCTCTACGAGGAGAAGTACACGATCGATGGAGCCCGGCGGAAACTCGAGAAGCTTCGAGAGGACGGCGAGTTGGAGGAAGCGGCCAGCGTGGCTCTCAACCGTGAGGCGCTCCGCAAGTTGCAGCAAGGCTTGCAGCAGTTGATCGAGACGCTCGACCTACCAACCGAGGATTGAACGGGCGCCGCCGCTCTCCTCATCACGTCGAGCCGGCCGCCGGCTCCGGCGCTGGGCGGCATGGCCGGAATCCTCTCACAGCTTATTATTATGGATCCTTTTCACGGGCGCTCCCGCGAATGAAAGCCCGCGAGCGCGGCTAGTAGCCCGGGTGGGGAGGACGCGGGGCGCACACGAATCCTCAACGATCAGCGGCAGTCTCCAGGCGCAACCTGCTTTTGAGCCGGTGGCCGCGAGGTACACAGCTACGATGTGTGGGCGGTCCATCGGCTACCCGCAACCCGAACGCGGCCGCAACCGAGTGGTGTTCGGATGTCGGAGAACCACAGACTGAACAAGACGATCCTGTGCACGAACGATGACGGATATCTGGCGCCGGGTCTTGCCTTGCTGGCCCGGGTGGCCTCCCAGCTCGGTCGGGTCACCGTTGTCGCCCCGGATCGCGAGCAAAGCGGCACGAGCCACGCCCTCACCGTTCACCGACCGCTGCGAATTCGCGAGACCGCCGAGGGAGTGTATCACGTCGATGGCACCCCCACCGACTGCGTTCTCCTGGCGCTCGGCGGCGCCATCATGGATGAGACGCCCGACGTCGTCCTATCGGGCGTCAACCACGGTCCCAACCTCGGGGAGGATGTGCTGTACTCGGGCACTGTGGCCGCAGCGATGGAGGCCACGCTGCTAGGAATCCCGTCCGTCGCCCTTTCCTTCGCCACTGACGAGTTCGAGCCTCCCGGCGACGAGTACGAGGTCGTGCTGTTGCGGCTGCTCACTCAGATCTTGCAGCGTGGTGACTTCCCGGAAGGCACGCTGCTCAACGTCAACCTTCCACCCGTGCCGCCGGCGGAGATTCGCGGCGTCCGTGTGGCCAGTCTGGGCCGCCGCGTGTACATCGAGTCTTTGACCCGCAGCCGCGATCCCTACGGTCGGGAGTATTTCTGGATCGGGGGAGGGAAGAGCCGCTGGACCGGTGGGGAGGACTCGGATTTTCGCGCGATAGCCGCAGGCTACATCTCGTTGACACCATTACACTTAGACCTCACCAACTACCAACTGCTCGAGGGCATCGGCTCGTGGGACTTCGGCCTCGAGACCTGACGTCGCAGCGCGAAGGGCGCCGCCGCCTCATCGAGCGTCTGCGAGAGGCGGGTATCCACGACCTGGCGGTGCTCCACGCCTTCGATCGAGTGCCCAGGCACAGATTCGTGCCGGATGTCTTTGGGCCGCGAGCCTATGCTGACGAGGCGCTGCCCTTGGGGCACGGGCAGACGATCTCACGCCCGACGACGCATGCCCTTTACCTGGAGAGCCTGAAGTTGACCGGCGAGGAGCGAGTTCTCGAGGTCGGCACCGGGTCCGGCTTCCAAACCGCGCTGCTCGCCACCCTTTGCCGGCAAGTCTTCTCGATCGAGCGCGTTCCAGCTCTGGCAGCCAGCGCTCGTGCGCGCATCGAGGCTCTCGGCTTCAGCAACGTAGCCATTCGTGCGGGGGATGGGAGCTACGGCTGGCGGAAGTACGCCCCGTTCGATGCGATACTGGTGTCGGCGGGAACACGCGAGGTGCCGCGCCCGCTGATCGAACAGCTTAGCGTAGGAGGGCAGATTCTCATTCCACTCGGTGATGCGGAATCACAGGAGCTTCACCGTATCGTGCGAACGGGGGAGGCGTCGCTAGAGGACGAGGTCATCGCCACAGTGCAGTTCGTGGCGCTTCGCGGCGCGGATGGCGTCGAAGTGCAGAGCGAGCGGGTAACTCCGTGCTAGGGGCCGAGACTGAAAAGAGCGGCTGGTTCCGCCCGGGGCGTTGGGTTCGGGTGGTCTACGATTGGGTGCTCGGGTGGTCGGAGTCGCCCTATGGGTCGCTGGCGCTGTTCGTTCTGGCGCTGGTCGAAGCCTCGTTCTTCCTGGTGCCCCCAGACGTGCTGCTGATCGCGCTGTGCGTCGGCCGCCCGCGGCGGAGTCTCCACTTCGCGGCCCTCTGTACGTTCGGTTCCGTCGTGGGGGGAGTGCTCGGCTACCTGATCGGCTATCAGCTGTACGAGTTGATCGGTCGCTCGATCATCGAGCTGTACGACGCCGGGGCCGCCTTTGAGCGGGTCGGGGATCTCTACCGGGCCAACCTGGTCCTTGCCCTCGGCACCGCGGGCTTCACACCGATCCCCTACAAGGTGTTCACCATCGCGGCCGGCGCCTTTGCCGTGCCCTTCGTGCCTTTCGTCATCATCTCGGCCGTGAGCCGCGGGGCTCGCTTCTTTCTCGTCGCCGGACTGATCCGGATCTGGGGACCACAGATCCGACGCTTTATCGACCGCTACTTCAACCTCCTGACCATCGTCTTCGTCGTGGCGCTCATCCTCGGGTTCCTGGTGCTGAAGTACTCCCACTAGCGTGATGCGTGGCGGTTTGACCCGGCCCGCTCCCGTGGTAGATTTGCATTGGCGCAGAGGAAGGAGAATCAGCTTGCCCACGATTCCGACACCGTTCATCGGTGGAGCCGATCCGCCTCAACGTGACACGGGCGCGAGGCGCGAGTTCGCGCCGCCGTACCACCCGGGGTCGCTCGAGCCGGAGGACACCAGCGAGCCCGCGGTCGAACACGAGCCCGCCGAGGAGCCCTGGGAGAGGCCCGGAGCCGACGAAGTGCAGGCGACCGTGGAGAGCCTCCCTATGCCGTCCGAAGCCGTCGAGTGGGCGCTGGAGCCGGAAGAGCCCGAAGGTGAAGAACCGTTGCAGGCCGAGGTCGAAATTGCCGAGCCGCAGGAAGCCGAACCGACTCAGGCGGGTGTGGCGGAGGCCAAGACCCTGGGCAGGGGGTGGGCGGCGTTGGCAGAGCCGGCAAGCGCAGAGGCGGCGCTGGAAGAGGTCGGATTTGAGCCGATCGACGACGGGAGCCGTCAGACGGAGTTGCTCGAGGCCGATACCGATGAGGAGGAGGGCGAGCTCTATGAGTTTCCGTCCTTCTTGTTTGGCGCCGACGGCACGGGGGTCGGGGAAAGCGCGGCGGCCGAAGGCGAGTTCGAACCCCCAGTGGTCGAAGAGGTGCCAGTCGCCGCGCCCGAGCCTGCCGCGAGGTACGAGACGGCGGAGCGCCTGGCGGAAATCGCTCGTGAGCTCATGGCGAGTGACGAGCGCCCCCGCATCGAAGCACTGATTGACGATCTGAGACGGCTCACAGCGGACATCGCCGTGCCGCGCGCCTTCGCGGCCGGTTATCTGGCCGCGGAGAGGCGGCAGGAGAAGAAATAGGAGATGGTGCAGCAAACGAGTGGCGAAGATCGCTTCGTCGCCACCAGCTTGCAGCTGTTGAACTGGGCCCAGCGCAACACGCGCGTCTTGGTGCTCGGTATTGGTGCGGTGGCGATTCTGGTCTTCGGGGTCCGCTACTACTTCAACTACCAGCGACAAGTGCGCCGGGCTGCGGCCACGGAGATGCGGGCGCTCCGTGCGGAGTTCGAGGTCAGCAGCGCCAGCGCGGTAGCGGATCGGATCCGCGCCTACCTGATCCAGTACGGCAGCTCGTCCTACGGCCAGGAGGCGCGCGTGCTACTGGCAGAGACGCTGCTTCAGGCCAATCGAGCGAGCGAAGCGATCGAACCGGCTCGACGTGCTACGGTCGATGTCTCGAAGGACGTGCTGTCCGTCCGGGCGGCGTTCCTGCTGGCAGCAGCCCATGAGGAAGTCGGCGATACGGCGTCGGCGATCAGCGTGTACGAGCAGATTGGGCGTGCGGCCCGGGCACGGATATCCAAGAGTCGGGGCCTAGAGGGCGCGGCGCGTCTTCGGGCGGCCAAAGGTGATCGGGAGGAGGCGGCGAGCTTGTACGAGCGGCTGGTGGAGCTGACGCCGGAGGATGCTCCAGCGCGCGCCTTCTACGAGATGCGGGTCTCGGAGCTCCGGGCCGAGCGTCTGAGGCCCGAGGCAACCGAAGAGGTGGCGCTGGAGGGCGGCTGAGGCGCCGAGAGTTGTCGGGAAAACGGCGTTGCAGCCAGGAGGCGCATAATACATATTATGTAACCTAAGCCGTCCACCGGGCACATCCATTACTTCCCCTCTGGTATCTGCAGTCTCCCAAAACCCGAAGGTCTCCTGCGGATCGGCTAGAGCCTGACGCCGGGCTGCCAGACGCTCCTGCCCGACTCCAAGGCCGGAGACTTAAGAGCAAACGGCTTCACGAGTCGGCGAACTCGCCGAGGGCGTTGGCTACCTCGCTAGCTGCGGGGGCCGCCGCCCCGCGCCTCATCACCGCCAGGCCCGCGGCGACGTTGGCGAGGCGGGCCGCGTCCGCGAAGGGGGCTCCCGCGGTCAGAGCCAGCGTGTAGGTCGCGATCACGGTGTCCCCCGCTCCCGTAACATCAACGATCTCTTGCACCCGGGCGACAGGGATGTCGACGCGACGTTTCCGCGGCTCGAACAGCGCCATGCCTCGCTTTCCGCGGGTGACCAGCAAGGCCCGGAAGCGCGAGCGCTTCAGCAGCTTGCGCGCCGCCTTTTGAAGCGAATCCTCGTCGTCACCTAGAGCCAAGCCGCTTACCTCTTCCAGCTCCGGCTCGTTCGGGGTCGCCGAGTCGGCGCCAACGAAATCGGGCAGCGCGTGTCGCGAATCGATGACGCTGACGATGGATCTTTGGCGTACAGTGGAGGCGAACAGTCGGGGGCGGACACTCCCGAGCCCATAGTCCGAGACGAGCACGCCGTCGGCGCCCTTGAGAGCCGAGACGAGAGCGGCGCGTATTTGCGAGTCCGGCACCCGCGCGTAATCCCCTCCCGAGTCGATACGAATGACTTGCTGCTTGACGGTATGAAGACCACCGGCCAGCACCCGCATCTTTACCGCCGTCCCGATCCCCGATCGGCGCAGAATGTGGCTGGTGTCGATACCCTGCCGTTCGCACAGCTGGCACAGTTGCGCTCCCGTCTCTTCGCGCCCGACGACGCCGACGGGGATTGGGATGCCGCCCAGCGCTGCCACGTTCAGTACCGCGTTGCCGGCACAGCCTGCCGTGAAGGTCTCCCATTCCTTCTCGAGTATGAGCACGGGCGCCTCGCGGGAGATGCGCGAGGTGTCGCCGTAAACCGTTTGATCGACCGCGAGATCGCCCCAAACCACGATCCGCTTCCCTTTCAACGCCGCGAGCCAATGNNCAGGTCCTCAGCGATCGCGTCCGGCGGGTCATCCCAGCTTTCACGCCACTGTTCGAGTTCCCCGCGGCCATACCCAGTCTCGACCAGCACGCCTATCATTCCGAGAGAGTGAGCGAACATGATGTCCGAGTGCTTGTCACCGACCATGAACGACCGCGCCACGTCGATGCCGAGGTCACGTTCGGCCGTGCGAACCATCCCGGGTCGCGGTTTGCGGCATTCGCACTCACGTCGGTACGGCGGCGCACCGGCGCTCGGGTGGTGTGGGCAGTAGTAGATCCCATCCAGGTAGGCGCCTTCGGCGGCGAGCAAGTCGGTGAGCTTGCGGTGGACCTGCTGCACCAGCGGTTCCTTGAAGTAGCCACGGGCGACGCCGGCCTGGTTGGTGACCAGGACGGCGAGAAAGGCCGATTGATTGATGCGACGTATCGCTTCCAGGCTACGAGGCAGGAGCTTGAAGCGGTCCAGGTGATTGACGTATCCCACCTCCTCGCTTACGGTCCCGTCTCGGTCGAGAAATATCGCCTGGCTCTTCTTCCCTTGCATGATCCGGTCGCGCCCGTCGCCTCCGTCTTGTAAATCGCTCACGCCAGCTCAAATCCGGCGCAGCAGCTTCATGAGGCGGAGCTTCCAGACGCGCCACACGGCTTCGCGGATGATCTTGCCACTCATCTTGCTGGTTCCCTCGGTGCGATCGCTGAAGATGATCTTGATCTCCCCGATCTTGAAGCCTTTGCGCCAGGCCCGAAACGTGGTCTCGATCTGAAACGAGTAGCCTTCGGAGCGAATCGCGTCGAGGTCGATCCCTTCCAGCACCCTACGCCGGTAGCACTTAAATCCCCCGGTGGTGTCGGTGAATGGCAGCCCGGTCGCAAACCGGGCGTAGCGGTTGGCGAAATAGCTCAGCATCAGCCGCGACATGGGCCAGTTGATGACGGTCACACCTCGCAGGTAGCGGGATCCCAGCACCAGGTCGTGATCCTGGGCGGCCGCGAGGAACTCGGGGATATGATCCGGATTGTGGGAAAAGTCGGAATCCATCTCGAAGACGTACTCGTAATCCCGCGCTAGAGCCCACTTGAATCCGGTGATGTAAGCCGTTCCCAGGCCGAGTTTTCCCGAGCGATGGATCACGTGAATTCTCTCGTCCCCGGCCGCCAGTTCGTCGGCGATCTCGCCAGTCCCATCTGGGGAGTTGTCATCGACGATCAGCACCTGGACCGCCGGGCCCTGGGCGAGGACTCGGGGTACGATGACCGGAACGTTCTCACGCTCGTTGTAGGTCGGCATCACCACCAGGGTCGGCTCGGTGTTAGCGTTCATCGTTTGCGGTATCTGTCTTCGGTCGTAACCAACGCGCCGCCGCCAACCAGCCGACGCCCGCCAGCGGCAGGATTTCGGCGAGCGTCATCCAGAGCCTCGCGATCAGCGAGAGTACGGTCGCCGGGGCCGCTCCGATCCAGGGGGCGAGCAGCACGGCCATGGCCCCTTCCCTGACCCCGATCCCGGCGGGCGCGAAGACGGCGGCGTATCCTAGGAAATAGGCGCCGGCGAAGCCACCCACCGCGGCCAGCCAGGGGACCGGGGGCAGCGTTTCGAATCCGGACCAGAGAAGGCCAAAGGCCGCGCCGTAGCCGACCCAGGCGGGCAAGTAGATAACCAGCCAACGCGCGCCAAACCAGCGGTCAAGACTTGGAACGTCCTGCCGGCTGCGGCCCAGCCAGAAAGCCACGCGCAGCAGCAGCCGCAGAGCGCCCGGCACTGTGGTCAGCAGCGCGATCAGCGCCGCCAGCGCCAGTGCCACCGGCAGAAGCTCGCGCGGAAGCCGTGTGCCGGCCGCTACCGTGAGTGCCAAAGCCGCCATCAGGGCGGCGGCACCTAAGGAGAAGATCTGACCCAACACGGCGGCGCAGGACGCCACGGGCAAGCTGACGCCTCGCTTGCCTGCCAGGTAGGTCAATCCGGCCAGCTGCCAGACCTTGCCCGGGACGTAGCGGCCCAGGTTGGCGAGAAAGAAGATGCGCATCGATTCGCCGACGCCCAGCGCGGGTCCGCCGAGGCTGCGGACCATCCGAGCCCAGAGCGCCACCAGGTAGGTAAAAACCGCCAGGAGCAGGGCGAACGAGGCCACCAGAGGGACGGGACGCGGCCGCCAGGCCACGGGGTCCAGGTGGGCGATCTGAGCCCAGGAAAGACGCAGCGAGCGAAACAGAAAGAACGTCAGCGCCAGCGTCAGGACGACTCGGACTGCCCAGGCTGCGGCCCTCCTGGCCGAGCCGCCGGGACTAGACGGCCGCATTCCCCGCCTCTGCCGAGGCCGCGGCTCTTCGCCGCTTCGCCAGCGACACAGCGATGATGCCAAGAACCAGGACGAGAGAGGCCGTGGTGGTCCAGATTGCCTGCTGGAACACCGGCGAGCGGTAGTAGATGGACACTTCGTGATCTCCAGCCGGCACCGGGACGGCGCGCAGATTGTAGTCGGCCTGCAGGACCGGCGCCGGCTCTCCCTCGACGGTCGCCCGCCAGGCCGGATAATAGTTGTCGCCCATGACAAGGATGGTGGGGCCGCTGCCAGCGACCTGGAGACGGTCTCGATTGACGCCGCGCTCGACCCAGCGGGCCGCGCCCGGCAAGAGAATCACGCTCGCCGACGGATCGAATTCCGGGCTGAGCAGGCGGTCCAGGGCCAGAGAATCAGGGACGTTCTCGTAGCTGGAAACCAGGTACGCCCTGGGATAGGCGCCCTGTAACTCGTAAACGAGGGCACGCCGGCCCCGATGGACCTCCCGTAGTTCTGGTGTCTGGGGCAACGGGCTGCCCGTCACCAAATACCGCACGTTGAGGAGTCTGAGCATGCGAAAGACCCGTGAGCCGAGGCGTTGAAAGTCGACGAGCGCCAGATAGCGCCCCAGCTCGTTGCCGTGGTGGCCGGTCAGCTCTTCCAGGCCGTGGAAGGCGAAGTGGTTGGGCTGGTAGGGCGAGGCGAGTACAGGGTCGGAAAAGACGCGAAAGGGCTCGCCGGCCGCGCGTTGTTGCAGCAGAAACTCCGTGGTGTCGTCGCGGGGATAGATGACCGCCGGGTTGATCACCTGGATGAACTGCGGGTCGACGCGGAGCAGATCGAAGGCGCTGAGGGCGACCAGTACCGCGACCCAGCCGGCCTCGGGCAGGGTGCCACGAGCGCGAAGCTGCCAGCCTCCGGCCAGGCAGCCGCTCAAGCTCAACAAGACCGTGAGCCAAAGGCCTCGCTGGATGTTGGGCAGGTTCGCCTGGAGGGCCGCCGCCTTGCCGGGGTCGATCCCGTGGTAAAGTACCGAGATCCAGACATCGGTGAGTGCACCCGTCGACGCCAGTAGTGCGAGAAGGGCGAAAAGCCCTGTAGCACCCCACAGATACAGCACGACCCTGCGCGCGCCCTTCTCCGGGTCGTCCCCTTCCCCGCGCTGCCGCGCGCTCTCCAACGCCAGCGCCGCGACCGTCACCACTGCTATGGCGAACAAGAACATGATGCTGCTGGGAGCGCGAAAGAGCTTGACTCCGGGAACGAGCCAGTAGTAGAGGCGGAAGAGGGGCGTGGTCGGGCCCAGCGCGTAGACGAGCGTCGCCGCGGCGATCGCGGTGAACAGCCAGGCCTCTCCGCGCCGCTGGCGCCCGATCAGGAAGGCGACGGGGAGAAGCAGCAGCGGAATAAGCCCCCCGTACTCATGGTTCAACTTGAAGGGGTTGCGGCCCCAGTACGTGTTCACCGCTCCCTCTTCCGTTTGCAGGTTGGCGCCGACGAACTCGGGGACCACAAGCGAAAAGGCCTCCTCGGGGTGAAGCNNATGAACTCGGGGACCACGAGGGACATCGCCTCTTCGGGGTGAAGCGCCCAGGAGGTGGCGCGGGCGTAGGCGGTCTCGGCCTCCGCCTCGATGGTCTTCTCCACCCGCTGGGAGTATCGCGTCAGGTAGAGCAGTGGCGTCCAGATCTGCACGGCGGCGATCAACACGCCGCCCACGACACCGGCCAGAGCGAAGCTGGCGAAGCGGCCGATCAGACGGGCCGGTCCCGCTCCCGCACGTCGTGCCTGGAAGAGGCGGAAGACTGCCAGGATTAGCAGACCCCAGGTCGCGTAATAGGCCAGCTGCATGTGGGCTGTGAACATGAGCAAAGCGATGACCAACGACAGCGTGGCGAACCTCCAGAGGCCCCCGCGAGTGATGGCCCCGTCGGTAACCCAGAGGGCCAGCGGCGTCAGCGCGGTGACGAACAACTTTCCGTCGTGGCCCGGATAGACGAGGCTGACCAGCACCGGCGCCAGCATGTAGGCCACCCCGCCCCACGTGGCGATCGGCCGGCTGATCTCGAGGTGGCGAAGCCAGCCGTAGGTGAAGGTTCCCGCCAGAAAGACGTGCAAGACCAGCTTCCACCCCATCGCCCGGTGAACGGGCAAGATCAGGCTCAGCAGCGTCGTCGGGTAGAAGATGTCCCCGTGCATGGCGTCGACGAACGGCAGGCCGCCGAAGATGAGCGGGTTCCAGAGCGGGAAGACTCCGCTCCGCAACATGTCGCCGTACCAGTGCCGCGCGAAGTAGCCCAGCGCCACTACGTCGGTTCCGAACAGCAATCCTTGCGAGACGACGAACTCCCTGAACAGGAAAACGGTCAGAAGAGCGAACAACGCGTAGGGTGCCCAGGCGGGCAACCCATCGCGCGGCTCGGTGGCAGGCTCTGGTACTGCGGCTTTCTTCGGGCCTGAGACGCTGCGCCCACTCGCGGCTTTCTTAGTCGCGCTTTTTTTCTTTCGACTCATTTATGAGCTCGGTATAGATGTCGACGTGACGCGCGACCATCCGTTTTAGGCTCCACTGGGCGATCACTCGCGCTCGGGCGCGGCTGCCTAGCGTCAGCAGGTCGGTCCGGTTTAGCAGTTTCAAGACCGCGTCGGCCAAGGCCTGGGGGTTGGCAGGCTCGAAAAGCGCTCCGACCTCGCCATCGATGATCTCCGGTAGCCCGCCCACGGCCGAAGCCGCCACCGGCAGGGCGCAAGACATCGCCTCCAGCGCGGCGATCGATGTCGCTTCCATGAGCGACGGAATGACCGCCAGCTCGGCTTCGCGCAATAGGTCCGGCATCTCGGCATTGGCGCGGGCGCCGAGAAACTGGATCCGCTCGGCCACGCCCAGCTCGCCCGCCAGCGCGAGCAACTTCTCACGCTCCGGCCCGTCGCCGACGATCCACGCCTCCACATCCAGCTCCCGAGCGATGAGCGGCATGGCGCGAACGAAGTACTCGACCCCGTTCTTGGGGAACAGGCGTCGGGGGACGATGANNCGCGATGGCCGTCCGTTCTCGGCTCGCGGGGCGAAACGGTCGGTGTCGACGGCGTTCGTCATCACCTCGGAACGCGGGTGAGGATGAAGATCCAAGGCGACCGTTCGAATCTCCTTGCTGGTTGCGAGCAGGTAGTCGGCGGCCCGAATGATTCGGGCCAGAATCGGTCGCCAGGTGCGACGCTGTGCCCGCATCAAGAAGTGGGACGTGTGCAGCGTGAGCACGAGCGGGGGCCGTCGTCGACTCAGCAGCGGGGGCAGGCCGCAGGCGAAAGTATGTGCATGAACGATGTCCGCTCCCCGCGCCAAGCGCGCGTGCAGCGGTGCCGTCGCTGCGATGTGGGCGAACCATCCGGCGGGTGTCCGACCCGGCATCCAGACGCGCAGCACATCGACGCCCTTGACGTGCTCGCGCCGTTTCAGACCCGGCTGAGAGCGTGACGTGATCATGACGGTCTGCTGTCCCTGCTCGGCTAACCCCTCGGCCAGCCCGGCGACGTGGCTCTCCAGACCGCCGACTTCCGGCGGGTAGTACAGGCACTGGAGCAGGATCTTCAGCTCCAATCCTCCGTTTGTCGAGCCGAACCGATGAGCCGGTGGAGCAGGATATCGGCGATGCGCTCGCCGGCTCGTCCGTCGCCGTAAGGATTGGCCGCCTGTGCCATACGGTTGCGGGCGGCCTCATCGCCCAGCAGCTCCCTGCCCTTCTTCAGAATGCGCTCACCCGACGTCCCGACCAGCGCCGCGACGCCCGCCGCCAGGCCCTCCGGCCTCTCCGTCACGTCCCGCAGAACGAGGACCGGCAGCCCGAAGGAAGGCGCCTCCTCCTGGATGCCGCCCGAATCGGTGAAGACCAGCCAGGCGCGGGCCAAAACGGCCACAAGGTCGGTGTAGGAGAGCGGTTCAAGAAGCTCGAAATTGGGAAGGCCGCGCAGGATCTCGTGGGCCGGGCCGGTCACGTTGGGGTTGGGGTGTACCGGGTAAAGGAAGACGCACTCGGGGTGCTCCAGCGCCAGGGTTCGCAGTGCGCCAAACGCCTCGCGGATCGGCTCCCCAAACGACTCGCGCCGGTGTGCCGTCACCAGAACGAGCCGCTTTCCGGAATCGAGCGATTCGCTGAGGGCGGCGTTGTCGATCGGCCGCCCGGACCGCGCCAACGTTTGCACCGCGTCGATCACCGTGTTGCCCGTGACGTTGATGCGGGCTTCCGATACGCCCTCGTCGATCAGGTTCCGTTTGGCCGCCCGAGTCGG
>JABAOF010004014.1_pt10 | contig 15450 bp, 18 predicted proteins | sample 7062171 | NCBI WGS metagenome assembly JABAOF01 (sample SAMN14538628, study PRJNA623070) | marine sediment metagenome | biome: marine biome [ENVO:00000428]; feature: marine pelagic biome [ENVO:01000023]; material: deep marine sediment [ENVO:00002113] | place: India: Gulf of Khambhat ...
CATCCCATCAAGCTCAGAGCGGACCGTCCGCTCCGCTAGCCTGACGGGCTACACCGAGATGTTCGTATTTGGCGAGGCCGACGTTGAGTTTGTAGAGACGTAATCGTTCATGGTAGATGTAGTCCCTACAGCATCCGGCCTCATCCTTGTTCTACCCCTCTGGGGCTGTGTGTGGTGGAGGCGCGGGGGAATTGAACCCCCGGTCCAGCTACGGTCTCCAGCAAGGCATCTACGTGCGTAGCGCGCAGAATGTTCTCGGCTGCCGTCCTCCGCGTGCATGAACGTCGCAGCCCAGCCGCTTCATTGCTTCTCGTGCCTCACCGCCACGGCATCGGATCGGCTACCAGCCCATTTTGTGGCCGCGATCATCACCTCATGGGCAAAGGATCAGTCGCGGGGAGTGCCTTGCTCAGGCGACGGCGACCGACTCGTCCACCTCCGCCATGAAGGCGGCGATGTTCTCGTCGGACAGCCACTCCGGGTTGTCAGTCTGCTTGGCAGTTATTGACGTGGTCGGGTTTTATCGAGGCCACCCGACCAACCTCGGCACGCAGCCTTACTTTCCTCCGTCCTGTCGAATCCTGTCGCCCCCAAGAGTCGCCGGGCCGGCGGGTGGGGAATTGGGGGAAAATGGTGTGGGACCACCGGCCCGGCTACTCTGTCGTTTTACCCCGCCGCCGTCTCCGGCGCGAGGGAGATGCTGTCGATCTCGGCAACCCAAGCATCCACGTCGTCGGCGTCGCCGTTGACGAAGCGCTCGATGGTCGTCCAGATCGTGTCATTGAACCCTCCCAGGTTCATCACGCTCTGCGGCTCGCACGGCGCCTGCGTGGTGCCGTACGTCTGGAGATCGATGCAGACGAGCTTCGCGCCGGGGTTGTTCGCCTGGAACTTGCGGAACTCGGCCATGAGACCCGTCCCGCCCCCGTAGTAGCGATCCTGGCGCGCTGCCGTCTCGTACCAGGACATGTTGTCCGACACGACGATGACCAGACCGCCCTTGAGCCCCTTCTTGTTGATGTGGGCCATGGCTGCGGACAGGCGCGTACCGCCGCCACCCTTCGCCGCGAGCTTCTCGGCGTTGGTGATGACCGAGTCGCGCGGGTTCGTCAGCGCCTCGTGGACACGCGTGTCCACCGGCAGAATGGTCGAGCCGGGGTTACGACGCAGCACGCACGCGCCCATGAGGCCCGCGACGTCTACGCACGAGACGACCGACGTACCACCCTTGCGGTGACCGGTGACCGGCGAGTGCATCGAGCCCGAGACATCGACGATCACGTGCGTCTGCACGCCGAACGTCGGGACGTTCTCGACCGCGATCTCCATCGCGTCCTGGAGAGCCTCGGTGACGACCGACGGTACGCCCTCGATCTCCCCGACCGTGCGGTGGCCCCAGCGCGAGCGCAGAGAGCCGGCCGCCATGCGGTAGGCGATCATGAGTTGGTACGGGAAGCACCGTGCCTTCAGGATCGCGTCACGATCCTTGAGCTTCGCGGCGATCTTCTCGGCCACGTCCGGCACGCCGAACACGCCCTGACCGGCGTACGCCTTCAGGTTGATGCGCGTCTGGTGCCAGCCGCCCGCCAGGGCGATCTGCGCCCACTGCTCGCGCGTGAGCTTGAGCGAGGTGAGCATACGGAACTCGATCCCCTCGGGGATGTCGGTCCGCTCGCCCTTCTTGAACGCCTCGAACTGCTTGACGATCTCGGGCAGAGCCTCGGCGTCGTACTCCTTGCTGAGGATGTAGCCCAGGAGCGCCTTCTGTTCGGCGTCCTTCGGCTTGACGTGCGTGAGCTTGATGACGTCCGCGAGGGACGCGCCGTCCTTGCCGACCGACGCGCGGAACAGGGTCGTGGCCGTGCGCGACTTGATCCAGTTGCGGATCAGGCGCAGCATGGTCCCCTTGATGCTCTTGCGACCGAAGGCGCCCGAGCGAGTCATCTGGACCAGGTTCTTGACCTGCTTCGCGTTGTCGATGGTGCGCGGGAAGGCGATCTCGAACAGCCCACGGTCTGCCTTCGAGAGCATGACCATGAGGGCCGCCGGCATGTCCTTCATGCCGCCCTTCTCGCGGGCGTAGATCGCGGCCTTCGCCAGGAACTCCGGGGAGACCTGGTCCGCGGCGATCTTGACGGCCTCCAGTTGATCGACCGCCGTGCCGTAGAAGGTGTCGTTGAACGTACCGGTGACCGCGAGTTGCGCGAGCGCGTGCTGCGGCCCGTACTCGTAGGCGATGCCGCCGGCCTTGTTGACGGTGGTTGCCTTGGGAATGGTACGCCCGACGGTGGAGCTACCGAAAACGCTCTTGTTTGCCATGGTAGACCCCTCCTTCCATGGTCAGATCCAGCGTTGCGAGACGTGGGGTCGTCCCCGCACGTGAAAGTGAGGACGATTGCCTCGCGGGGACTATGTTGCGCGATTCGGTTTTTTCTTTTCCGCGCGCCGAGGCGTAGAATGATCTGAGCCCACTACGGAGGACGAGGGAATGCCTACATTCGTCAGCATCGGCATCACAGGAAACCGCGATCAGGCCCTGCTGAAGGTGCGTAACCGCCTAGACCAGCACTTCGGCGCACGTAACGTCGCGATGGAACACGTTCGCGATGACGCGGGGGCGCTTGTGGAGCTTCGGCCGATCTTCTCCGACGACACGCCAGCCAGCCAGATCGCCGCCTTCCTGGAGTCGCTGCGTACGCTCAATGGACGTCAAGGCGAGCCGCTTGTTGTTCCGCTCGGCTCGGGCGGCATAGTCGGCGAAGAACTGACGACCGACTTCGAGGCGGGAATCGGCAACCGGTTCTCCGCAGAGGGCGCGATCACCGCGCTCGGCCAATCTCTCAGCGGACCCACCGTACTCACCACCATCCTGACCCCGGTTCCTCACGATCTATCGCTCACCCCACTCGCTACTGGCGCTGGTGGCATCGAGCCGGGATCAGTGTCCATCGCCGTTACGGTAGGCGGTAGCCCGGAAACCATCACGGATGACGGCGCTGGCGGACTGAGCGGCACTGGCGGCAGCCTTCCGGGTGGCGGGACGGTTACCTACGGATCGGGCGCCATGACGGGTGTTACGGCTGCTCTGGACGCTCTGACCAGCGTTACGGAAACTCATGCTGACATCGTAGGCCCGACGACCATTCACACAGACGGCGGCGGCGGCCTCGCGCACGATCTGTCTACCACTCCTATTACAACCGGCGCTGGGGGCATCTTCCCCGGCTCCGTGTCCATCACGGTCACCATCGGAGCGGTCGTCGAAACCATCACAGACGACGGCGCCGGTGGGCTGAGCGGAACAGGTGGCAGCCTTCCGGGCGGCGGTACCATCACCTACGCAACTGGCGCTATGACCGGAACGACTGCGGCCCTCGACGCAAGCTCGACGGTGGACGAAACCCACGCAGACATAACGGCACCAGTCGGACTGTTCACCAACCCAGGCGACGGACCGCTAGACCTCGCAACTACGCCCATCCCGACAGGCGCATCGGCCATCGTTCCGGGCAGCCTGTCCATTGCGGTAACCATCGGCGCATCCGGCGAAACCATCACAGACGATGGCGTCGGCGGACTGTCCGGTACGGGCGGCAGTCTGGGAGCGGGAACCGTCGATTACGATACGGGCGCGATGACGGGCATTACATCCACACTAGACGGCGCAAGCACGGCCACCGCGAGCTTCACGCTGGAATCCGGCCTAAGCGGCGTGTCCAGTGTCGAGATCTCCAGTTCGGGGACGGGCGGGCGGGTGTCGTTCGCGTCGCGGCCCACGGGATCAGGCGCACCTCCTGCCGTCATGGAATGGAGCTTTGCTGTCCGTTTCCCCGCCGACTTCGGACTCAACAACAACAGCGTTACGGGCGCACAGTCACTCCTACTGGAGGCCCGGCTGGCTGACGCTCTGACGCTCGGCGGCAACATCGTGCTGGCCTGGGCCGCACTGTCCGACGATGCGGTCGCGCCGACGGCGTGGGATACACCGACATTCACGCAGGGTAGTCCGACCACGGCGCCCACTGCCGCACTGGCGCTACCGATGGACGGAACCTGGGCGCGAGTTACCATTGCGCTCGTCAACGCCACCACGCTGAGTGTGGACGTTGACGGAACGACGGAAACCTTCACGTTCCCGCGTGCGCTGCTCGTGCCGACCGAGGCGGCGCTGCGCCACACCTGGGGCGACGCGCTCGATCGCGCCTTCACGGTCGATGACTGGAGCTTCTCTTTCGAGCTACCCAGGCCGTAATTGGGTACAAGCGAGTAGAATGAGGGCCTGACCCTCCAGAGAACCAGAGGAACACAGGAGAACCCGCGCGATGCCTTCCACACTTACCTGCCACTACAACGGGCCCGAGGGCCAGCTTCCCCAGATCGCCGAGATGCTGAAGGGTCGTGCTGACTCTGTTCTCGGACAGGACCGCCTCGATCAGGTCATCCAGACTGTCGATGGTGCCGCCGCAGGCGTGCACCGGATTCAGCTTATCTTTGGCGACGCGATTCCTGCGGCTCGCGTGCGCGCGGCTCTCCGCGCCTTCATCAACATGCAGGGCCGTAGCCCGAACCTGAACGTCTCGTCCTTGGACGGTGGCGTCGGCGACGACAGTGCCGCAGGCAACTCGCGCTACGCCCTGACGGGCACGGTCAACCACCAGGCCGGCGAACCTCTCGCGCACTACGCGTAGGAGGGAATGGGGGCGACAGGAATTGAACCCGCGTTGACCGGGGTAAAAACCCGGAGCCTTACCAACATCGGCAACACCCCCGCGCTAGAAGGTGCGGGGGTGTTTCTCGTGTACGGTAGCGCGGTCCACTGTGTGATCCTGTCTATCGAGTCGTCTTGAATACCCCCGGTAGGAGTTGCACCTACATAAGCCGCATTAGAAGTGCGGTGCCTAGTCTGTTCGAGCCACGGGGGCTAGGAAGCGGCAGAAGGGAGTTGCACCCTCGACACGCGGGATGGAAGCCCGCTGCTCTACTACTGAGCTACTGCCGCAGGAAGCTCCGCCTGGGAGTCGCACCCAGTTCGTGTCGGGTTTGCAATCCGACCGGCCACTCTGACAACGGAGCAAGCGGCGCCGTCTAGACCGTCTCACAGTCCTAGACGACGCCAAAGGGGCGCCCATGGTGGACGCGCTCCACCATCACGCCGAAGCGTGATGACACCGACGGGAGTTGCACCCGCATCTTCTGGATTGAAAATCCAGCATCCTACTGTTAGACGACGGTGCCAAGGTTCCACGACGTAGAAGCGCAGAGAGGGTTTAACGTGCTACCACTACACCACGCTGGCTCGCGCCAACGGCGGGAATCGAACCCGCGCCTTTCGATTAACAGTCGATGTACTCCCTACAGGGCATCCGTGGATGGGCGAGAGAGGCTTCGCACCTCTGACCTCTACGATGTCAACGTAGCGCTCTGCTCCTGAGCTACACGCCCGAGTTGTGACGGAACGCGGAGGACTTGCACCCCAGCCCGTGAAGGCCGATTCTGCGTTCAAAACAGTCGCGGCACGCTTGTCCGCTTCACGTTCCAGACCAGCGACATTGAATTGGAGAGACAACGTACGCGCTCTGCCACTAAGCTACCCCGCGTAGGCGGGAAGACCGGATAGACTGCTGGAGCTTGCGCCCACGGGCCTTCTCAGCCTCCCCATTGCGGGGGTGGGAATCGAACCCACGCTTCGTCCTCCTGAAGGATGTAGTCCCTTCCGAGCATCCGCTGGATGGAGTCTACGGGAGTCGCACCCGTAATTCCGGCTTGCAAGGCCGACGTGATCCTATTTCACCAAGACCCCGTGAAAGCCGCCGCTGGGAGTCGCACCCAGTCAACCCGCTTACAAGGCGGGGGCCTCACTCCGAGGACGACGGCGAGCTTGTCCGAGTTTCTCGGACAGGCCGATTCTCTGGACATCGGGTAGGCAGGATTCGCACCTGCGATCTCGTGCATCCGAAGCACGCGTCTTACTAGGCTAGACCACTACCCGTGTTGGCGGAACGCGGAGGACTTGCACCCCAGACCCTCAACAGGCCCCAGCCGCTTTCGAGACGGCGCTGTCACGCTTGTACAGTTCACGTTCCCAGGTGACCACTGTGCATTCCGGCGGAGGGACTTGCACCCTCGCGCACGTCCTTATGAGGGACGGCTCGATCTCATCGTCACCGGATCAAAGCCGACGGTGGGATTCGCACCCACGACCACCTCCTTACCAAGGAGGTACTCTACTCCTGAGCTACGTCGGCATGCTGTCGATCGGGCTGACAGGATTTGCACCTGCGACCTCGTGTCCCCCAGACACGCGCGCTACTAGACTGCGCCACAGCCCGGAATACCCTCGGCAGGAGTTGCACCTGCGATTTCCACGTTCGGAGCGTGGCGTCTTATCTACTCGACCACGAGGGCTCGATACTCCCGGTGGGAGTTGCACCCACGATCTTCCGCTTAGGAGGCGGATGCCTTGTCTACTTGGCTACGGGAGAAGCTCCTGCCCGGAGTTGCACCGAGTTCTCGCGCTTACGAAACGCGTGCATCACTGCTTATGCTTCAGGAGCACGTAAGGTAAAAAGTTTTACCCTACGGAACGCGGAGGGCTTGCACCCCAGACCTTGCGGCCCCATTCGGCTTCCAACCGACGCCCAGGCTACCCCAGGTTCACGTTCCAGATCGCCGCCGACGGGATCAGACGGCGATGCCTTCCTTGATGAGGAAGGGCTTCCAGCTATCCAGCACCTCGGAAGGCGTGGAGAGCTTCGGCTTCCACTTCGGTCTGTGCGGCTTCTTGCGGAGCTTCATTCCCGCCTCGGCCGGCGTCTTGTCGGCCTTCTCGGTGTTGCAGCCCTCGCAAGCGGCTACCGTGTTCTCCCACGTGTTCGGCCCACCGCGTGAGCGCGGCAGCACGTGGTCGATGGTGACCTTGCCGTCACCGCGGCCCAGGTTGAGCTTGGTGCCGCAGTACTGACAGGTGAACGCGTCGCGGTGCGCCAGGTTCGCGCGCCCGAAGCTGATCTTGCGCGGCGGGCGCTCGCCGTACTGCTTGAGCACGATGACCTCGGGCACGGGCACGTCGCGCGAGCTTGTCTTGATCCACCTCGCGTCGCGCGGCGTGTGTGTGACCCACGTGGCGAAGTCCATCAGTTCGTAGGTCTCCGGGTCCATGACCGTCGCCATGTCCCGGCACACGTTCTCGATGCTCGTGCGCACCGGGAAGAAGCCGATGACCTGCCAGTTTCTGTTGAGCCACAGGCACGGCTCGTTGAGAACGGACATGGTCAGGCTCCTCGATGTATCTGGGGTAAGCGACGGGAATCGCACCCGCTCCTCCGGGCTCACAACCCGGCGTCCTAACTATTGGACCACGCTCACCACGAATGGCTGTTGCCTGATCGGGGAGACAGGATTCGCACCTGCGACTTCCACGCCCCAAACGTGGCGCTCTACTAGACTGAGCTACTCCCCGAGAGCAGCGGAAGCCGGAGGACTTGCACCCCACGCCCTTTCGAGCGCAATCAGGTTAGCAACCTGTCCCGGCACGCTTGTCCGGTTCAGCTTCCATGGGAATGGGAGCAGTAGGATTCGCACCTACGACCTCATCCTTATCAGAGATGCGCTCTCACTAGACTGAGCTATGCTCCCGAGAAATGCCGCCGAGAGGATTTGCACCTCCACGCCCTTTGTACGGGCACCAGGCCCTCAACCTGGCGTGTCTGCTAGTTCCACCACAGCGGCTTGGTAGGGCGCCCCGGAGTTGCACCGAGCCGCCGAGCTTATAAGACCCAGCAGGTCTACTGGACCGTCACGCCCGCAAGGATGCCGGTGGAGGGATTTGCACCCCCACGCCCGAAGGCACTGGTTCCTAAGACCAGCGTGTCTGCTATTCCACCACACCGGCTTGTTGATACTCCCGCCAGGAGTTGCACCCGGAACTCGGCGTCCGTAGCACCGCGTGATATCTGTTTCACTACGGGAGCTTGAATGGGCCGAGCAGGAGTCGCACCTACGGGGAGCCAAAGCTCATCCGGGTTACAGCCGGACCACGCCCTCTACGCGTCTATCGACCCGAGCGGTAGGCGGGCTTCGCACCCGCGACCTACAGGTTGGGAACCTGTCGCTCTGCTCCTGAGCTACTACCGCATGAGAGAAGCGGGCGAAGGGATTCGCACCCTCGACCTCAACCTTGGCAAGGTTGCGCTCTACTCCTGAGCTACACCCGCATAGTGAACCGACGTTGTAGTCGCGGAGACGGAACATTTGGAAGATGTAGTCCCTGCTTGCATCCGGTTCATGGGCACGGCTGGATTCGCACCAGCGACTTCTTGCTTGTAAGGCAAGCACTCTGACTCCTGAGTTACGCGCCCTGGCGGCCCCGTAGGGAGTCGCACCCTAGCTTCCAGTTTCAAAGACTGGTCGGTCACTCTGACACGGGGCATTGTGTCGATGGCCTGGGAGGGAGTTGCACCCTCACGCCCGAAGGCACGCGTTTTTGAGACGCGCGTGTCTGCTAGTTCCAACCACCAGGCCGTGGTTGCCCGTCAGGGAGTCGCACCCCGGTCTCTGCGTTCAGAGCGCAGCGTCGTACTGTTGGACCAACGGGCACAGGCCGTCGAGGAGTTGCACCCCGCTAACCGGTTTTGGAGACCGGGTAGTCCTCCGACCAACGACCTAAGTGTGCGGAGCTTTGGCGCAGGTACTCCGCGTGAAGCTGCCAGCGTGCCACCTAAGCTCACCCGGTAGGATTCGCACCTACAACACTCGCCTTAACAGGGCGCCGCTCTACTGTTGAGCTACGGGTGATGGGTCCGCGAGGAATTGCACCCCGTTCCCCAGGGTAAGAACCTGGAGCATCACTGCAAATGCTTCGGACCCGAGATGACCCTGCGGGGAATCGCACCCCGGCCTTGAGCGTGAGAGGCTCACGTCCTGCTACTAGACCACAGGGCCATGCTTGGGGGGATCGGTCGTCTTGCGACGAGCGAATGGCGCGGGTGGGATTTGAACCCACGACCTCCGGGTTATGAGCCCGACGAGCTACCGGACTGCTCTACCGCGCAACGGTCGTGACGGGATTCGCACCCGCGATCTCCTGATCGACAGTCAGGAATGTTGACTAGGCTACACCACACGACCAATTGAGCGAGCGACGTGAAGGCGGGCGAGAGGGTTGGTCACCTTGCACAGATGTACTCCCACCCAGGGCATCCGCTCGATGGACACGCTCGGACTTGCACCAAGACCGCCGGTTCTTCAGACCGGTGCTCTACTACTTGAGCTACGTGTCCTCAAGACGACTCGATTGTCAATGAGCAGGGCTGAGACGCCGAATCCGGCCCGGTTGCTCGCGGTGCCAGAGTCCGGCGCAGCCATACCCCCAGACTACGTCGCCGGAGCGCAATGTCACAACTTCTCGACTTTTTTCTCAGCGGTGGTAAAGGAACGCGTAAAGCACTGCGAGCCCGATCCAAAGTGATGAGGGCTTCGCCGTTTTCGATGGCGTCGATGTTCAGCGCCCGCTTCTTCTCGGTGATGGCGCTCGACCAGGTTTACGGACAACAACGACATGCTCCGCGTTTGGGATCGGGATCCCCCACCTAGATGCGTTCACTCTTTGCCACTGAGTAATAAGTCTATCGGGTAAAACCGCGACCCGCCTACCAACATATACACAGCCGGCTCTCTCGCTTGCTTCTCGGAAGAATGCAAACAAGTCGATGCTCCCTAGCCTCTTCCGGCCCCAGCGTTGATCTTTCACGACCCAAGCTGCGATTCCACCAGGCCGAAGAACGCTAAGGATTTCCGAGACGACGCCAGGCATCGCCGCCTCAAAACAATCCGCTGACCTACGTCGAAAAGGAAGAGACCCTAGATTTTCAGGATGGACGCCATAGACAGAGTGTCGAGACAAGACTCGACCAAACCTTTTCTTTTCGTAATCGGCTTTCGCGCGAGCGGTCTTTGCTGGATCTCTATCTCCCGATCGACCAATCGCCTCCCCGTAAGGGGGGCTGGTCAAGACCAGGTCAACCAATCGGCCTTCCATGAGTGAACCCGAATCACGGGCGCTCCCCTTGATTAGATCAACGCCTATCTCATTAGCACGAGACACGAACTTTTCTTCTAGCTCGATGCCGACTCCGTCCCGGCCTAGATTCTTAGCTATTCTTGGGATCGTGCCGATGCCAGCAAACGGATCCAGCACTATGTCACCCGGATTGGAGTAGTTCTCGATTAAAACGCGAGCTAGATCTTGATGGATCTTCGCTGGGTGCCCATCAAACTCGTGCGGCACATCCGGGACTACGATTACCTCTCGAAGAGAGTCGCTCACCACTCCACCAGGTTCTCTTGCTTCCTGCGGGGCCGCTTCGCGCGACGGATCTTGATCCCGTTCACGGGCGGCTCCGTCGCCCCTGAGAGCGCCAGGCACAAACCAACTTCCTGGAATGTCGTCTTGAACCGTAGGTCGTCGGCGTTGAAGCCGACAAAAATGTTCGCGTAGGTGTTGCCGGAAACGGGCTCCCCAGTCGAAGCGCGAATGAAATGTGGGATGGAAAGGTAGAGCAATACGCCGACGGCCAGGCAGCCGTCGCCTTCGAGGAAGCCCTTGCCGTCGTCTTCGTGAATGGGGTGGAAGGACTCGAACCCTCACGACGAGGACCAAAACCTCGCATCCTACCGTTAGATGACACCCCACCGCGCGCGGTCAGCGGATCTTGACGTCGCCGATCGCCTTCCCGAGTAGGTCGGTTGCGCGCATAAGGTGGTAGGTATGTCCGTTGGCTTTCACCTCGATCATTGCGCGGAACTGCTCGAACACGACGCGGTCTCCGACCTCGACGCGCATGGGCACGTGAGAGCCGTCGCCCTTTGTGATCCCCGGTCCGACTGCCACGACCGTTCCGGTCATAGACCGAGTCTGCGCGTTGGCGGGCAGCGCGATGCCGCCTTCGGTGACCTGCTCGCGGTCGTCGCGCTTGATCGCGATCCGGTCCTCGAACAGTTCGATGGGGAAGTCCACCTGAGTCCAGTCGGGCTCTGATACGGGCTCTGCCGCCAGAGCTTCGCCGCGTACATCGACCAGGGTGGGCTGCTCGTCACTCATTCTGTCTCTCCGAGTTGGGCCTGAATGTTCTTTTATACCCTCGTCGGAAGACGATTGAGTGGCAAGCTCGTCGTTCGCCTTCTCGCGAAGTGCAGCAGCCACCTCCATGAGAGGAGGAGGCACGATCCACTGGCCGGGGTCTTCCCCGCCGCGACCGATGGCTGCGAGGCGGTCCACGGCCGACCGCTCGCGCGGGAATCCGTACATCGTGCGCAGGTCGTTCACAGCATCTTGGGACCACTTCGCTCGGAGCTTGCGCGGTCTGGTTTCCGTTATTTCCGTTATCTGGATGTCGAGATGCGGCTCACTCTGCACGAGTCGATGCTCCTCACTCAACTCACTAACTCTCGGGTAAGCCGATGCGGGGATGGCCGGCGTCAGGTGCGCGATTCGCTTCGTTTGCTTCGTTACGCGCCTCGTCGTAGGCGGCGAGGGCGGCGGTCCGTTCGGCCGTCTTGCCGCAATCGCAAGTCCCAGCGATGTGCCAGAGGCATGAGGCGGTGTGGCTGGCCGTCAACGCCCCCGCCAGCCGGTCGGCCAGGGCGCGCTCGATTTCTAGGCGTGCTCTAGCCTCGTCCAGTTCCTTCAGAAGAATACGCCCCCGCTTCTGCATCTCGGCCAGGATCATCTCGGCGCCTTCACGAGAGACCATCGATTCCTCGCCCTCGGGTTTGAGACGGCGCAACTGATGGGTGCCGCCAAAAGCATTGTCTTCGCACGATTTGCAAATCACTCTGCCCGACAGGTTGCCCATCGGCGAGTCGCAATGGGGACATCTCGGCACTGCTTCTCTCCCGGCTACGAGTCGATTTTCCTCATCGTAACCCTAGATTTTTTAGACAGCAGGGTCTAAGCTCCACGTATAGTGAGTGCTATGAGCCTTACCGTTGGTAACACCCACATCGCCGTCGAGCTTCGCTGTCGCGTGTGCGGGCGCATGGACGCGGGCGAGTTTGACGCTCTTATCGAGCGCCTCCTGCGCGAGCGTCCCGATCTGCTCGCAGACCCGGAGACGGAACTGATTCTCGTGTGTGGTGCTTGCACGACAGCGGGGCGTTGCCCTTGCTGCGATCAAGCAGACGACGGGGACGACGGCGAGCCCGGCAACGTGAGACGTCCGCGCTGACGGCCCTCCTTGTCGTCCTCGGGGGTGACAAGATCTGTCTCCGTCGCCTCGACTCCGGCCTTTTCCAGCAGCCACATTGCGATCTCGTCGCGCCCTTCCTCAATGGCCGCCTTGATGTACGGCGCGAGCACGTGGTCACGCGGTATGCGCCACTTGACCTTCCTCGGCGCCTCTCCCATCTCGTGTCCCTGGCTCATGTCCCCTTCACCACCGCCCGCAAGGACGGGTAGAGCTTCGTAGCCACGGCGAACACTCCACCCGTCTGACCTGCCGACGGAACCGTCAGATTCAGAGTATTGGTGGCGCCCCCGGCGAACGTCAGCACCTGGGGCGTACTGAGCAGTTCTACCCCGCCAGCGCAGTTGTCGAGCGTGATCTGCGTGTCGTCGGGCAACGAGCCCGAGAGTCGCAGCGTGAACGCGGCGTCTGCGGCAAGCAAGTGCGGGGCGTCCCGATTGTTGTTGTGCGATACCGAGTTGCCGTCGATGACAAAGTTGATCGCTTCTTTGACGGCGAGGCTCGCACCGTCGATGTAGCAACCATCGACTTGCTGTCTCGCGCAGTCGCAGAACCGATCAGAGGGCGGACACGGGCAGTTGTAGTCGATGATTCCACCGAAGTTCGGCAGCGCGGTGAAGTGGTCCCGATTGGCAACCGCAGCTTCGTGTGTCGATGCCGGATCGCTTGGATCAGCGCCGATCGGCCAGCCACCCTCAAAGAGCATCTCACCTTGGATCTGGTTGTTGGTGTCGTACCACAGATAGTGCCGCATCAGGTATCTCCAGCGGTGGGCGCGCCGATCTTCACGATCTGATCACTCGCAGAGATGACCGGCGTAAACGTCTGATACGTGACAGAGATGGTCGTGCCTCCGATACCACTGATGTTCGTGATCTCGAAGTAGTCCTTGTTGACGTCCACGGTGAGGATCTTCACGAAGCTCGCGCCGATGTGCCGAATCGCTGACATACCGGACGGGAAGTTGACCGAAGCAACGCGAGCCGGTTCGGAGTTGAGATCTGCCGAGACAGGGAAAGTGAACGCGCCTGCGCCCGCGCCGGGCGGCCCAGCAGGACCGGTGGGACCGATGGGACCGGCGGGACCAGGACTGCCAGGCGATGCCGGTCCTGGGGGACCAGGCGGACCGGCGTTGAGCGCGGTCGCCTCGATCTCGATCTCGTCGCCAGCTTGGTCGTCAGTAACCGTCCACGACACCGATGCGGTGTCCTTGAAGTTGAATTGACCGCGCTCGAACGGCCCCGGTCCGGCGTCCTTTCGACCCGTGACCTTCGCACCGATGCCATCGACGTTGCGCGCCACTACGCAACTCCCGCAGTCGGCGCGCCGATCTTGACAATCTGATCATCGACTCCGGTAGAAGGCACCGTCGTCGTGTAGAAGACCGTTGCACTCGTACCGCCGATTCCGCTGACGCTCGTGATCTCGAAGAAGTCCACGTTAGCGGTGACGGTCAGTAGCTTCGCGAACATCGGCGTGATGTGCCGGATCTCTGTGAGACCCGTGGCGAAGACCACTGAGCTACTACGCGCCGGCTCCGAGAGCAGGTCGGTTGACTTCGGAAAGGTGAACCCCGTGAAGCCTGTACCAGTCGGTCCAGCGGGTCCGGCGGGTCCGGGCGCTCCCGGCGGTCCAACCGGCCCTGGAGGACCAGGCGGGCCGGGAGGACCAGGTGGTCCTCCACCTGGCGCTGTCGCTTCGATCTCGATCTCGTCGCCGCCGGCATCGTCCGTTACCGTCCACGTGACGGACGCGGTGTCCTTGAAGGCGATCTTTGCGCGCGTGAACGGACCAGGTCCGGCGTCCTTTCGACTCGTTACCTGGCCGCCAACGTCGTCAATGTTGCGCGTCATTCTTCGACCTTCTCGCCCCGCGCTTCAGCGTCCACTTTGTTTACTTCTGAGGTAGGAAGAGAGGACGCAGGGATCAAGCGCTCCTCGAAAGCGCGCTGCATGATCTGAGCACGTACCTGGGAATCGCCCATTGCTTCGGCTGCGCCGTCAGATAACGTATCGAGCGCCAGCCGTCGTTGCTCCTGCTCCAGGTCGGCTACCAGTCTGTCGTGCTGCTCCGGTCCCAGAATGTCGCGCATGAGTTCGAGCAGTCGATCGCTTCCACCAGGCTTGTAGAGATGCTGCACTTCCACGCCATTCGTATTAGCGCGCGTCTGAAACTCGTGGAACAGGGCGACTAGCTTTTCGTAATGAGGATGATCGCGCTTGATACGCAGCTTAAACGTGGCAGCGTCTTGCTGTTCAACCTGCGCTCCAGCTTGCATGAAGACTTGCTGCACAAACTGGAAGAAGCCTGAATCCATCATCACTTGATCGCCACCTGGAAGCTCGTTCTCGACGCGTCGGGCGACGTCACTGTAACTACGCGCTTCTTGGGCCAGCACTGCCCCGCAGGACATGAGAACGTGAAAGTGGCTGATCCTCCGGTCATGGTCTTGGTGAGAGCGTCAATAGGCATCCAGCCATCACACTCCAGCGTGCAGGTACCACCGGCTGGACCGGAGACGACGAGGTTTTCGTCGGCGCCGCCCGGCGTAACCGTGAAGTCCGTACGATCTACAGAGAGAGCGGGCGGAGCAGTCGTAAGCGCGGTCTTCAGATCGTTGAACGAGACATTGTCCTCATCAACGGTGATCTCGACGTCGGCGTCGTGCCGAATTAGACCGGGATTCGTGTAAGGCCCGTTGATGATCGCGCGGTCATGAAGCTCGATCAGATCTTCGACTCCGCCTAGATCCGTCGTTACGTCGTAGGTGTGCGTCGTCGCCACGCCTTACCCTCCGGCAGCCATGAAAATGCACGTCAGGGTGTTCCCAACCTGTTTCGTGATGCTCACGGTAGTCGAGTTCCAGGTGGTAATGCGCCAACGCGAGATGATCGGGTTGCCCTCATGGAAAAAGTCGCCGCTCAGTACGCCCACGTTGGCATCGTTCAGCGAGTGCTGCTCAGAGAGCGCGGTACCGGTACTATTCGAGCGCGCCAGTCCCCACGTACGGGCGGCGCCGACGGTTCCCATGCCCCAGGCTAGCCGAGGGTTCGTGAGACCGCTGAGCGTAACAGGGCTGTTTGTGGAGAACGCGTTTGTGATGTCTGCGCTCTGCAAGCCGGGCCCCGTCGGTCCGGTTGGCCCGGTCGGCCCGGTCGGCCCGGTCGGTCCCGGCGAGCCCGTCGGACCCGTCGGACCCGTCGGACCC
>JABAOF010011183.1_pt2 | contig 15446 bp, 5 predicted proteins | sample 7062171 | NCBI WGS metagenome assembly JABAOF01 (sample SAMN14538628, study PRJNA623070) | marine sediment metagenome | biome: marine biome [ENVO:00000428]; feature: marine pelagic biome [ENVO:01000023]; material: deep marine sediment [ENVO:00002113] | place: India: Gulf of Khambhat ...
AGGTATAGATGAATACAGGGTTGAGATGTATTACTATTACACACCACCAAATTTCACCTTCCTTGCTAACCTCACCACAAACCAATCAGGCCATACAACCTATAACTTCACACCAGCCCAGAAGGGATATGTGACATTCAAGTGCAACATTACTGACAACTCAACCAGGCTGATATCTGTAGGTATCGGCAATGCTTATGGTATAGTTGCTATCAATGACACGATCCCGCCTGTTGTAAAGAATGTAACAATCGAACCGAACCAGAGTATAGAGGCGAACCTCAACTACACCAACATAACAGCCAACATCACAGACGATATTGGTGTTAACGGGACCTGGATAACCATAGTTCTACCGAATGGTAGTTATGAATATAGGAATATGACCAATATCAGCAGTGACCTGTACAGATACCAGTACTGGCCACACCAGCATGGTATGCATAATGTTACCGTGAATGCAATAGATGATCCACCAGAACACAACCTCAACTCTTCCAGTACATATTATTTCGATGTCTGGGGCAAGATCAACGGTGTTGTAAATCAGACTATAGAGCAAATGGTTTATGGTATAACCCAATACCAAGGATTCAATTTCAGCATCTATGTAAACTTCACGAATCTCGGACCACCGAAGGGATATTACATAAATTTGAGTGTATTGGATGACCAAGCTATATTACAGTACGGGCAGAGCATGACAGAATGTGGAAATATGTCAGCTAACGCTACCTGTAACTGGACTGTTAACGTAACTGTTCCACCAGGAACCCCACCATTACTCATAAAGATATACGGATATGCAAACTGGACAGATCCAGACAAGATAGAGAATGCAACATATAATATCACTAATGTGTATGTTTCCTCGAACCCGATGATGAACATAATTGAAGATGATGTACAGCAGGACACACCACATGGGAGAGAAACGTATGTCGGAAACATAACAATAGAGGCTGATGGTAACGACGCGGTGCAGTTCATATCCCTGAGCCTGGTTGGAGGAAACTTGGCAACAGATTGCCCTGAATGTGTAGTGACCATGATTCCATCCAGCTGGGATTACCTAGCTGCTGGAGACAATTTCACTATAGACATAAATATAACAGTGCCACTTGCCCAAGCACCTGGTGTTTACTGGACAAAGATCAAGGCAACAGCAGCGAATGCAGAGCAGGACAATGCAACCCTTAACATAACCGTTCCGGTCAACAAGACCTGGACCAGAACCCCAACAACCTTTGGAACAATCCTGCTACTGCAGAATACTACTGGTTCTCTACCAGAACCTATAATAGTAAAGAACCTTGGTAACATAGTAATCCCACTCAGGGTTTACAGGCAGGGTAATGGAACAGGTTTGATAGCATCGATAACACCCGAATATTTCGATCTCGGTGCAAACACAACCAGGAACATAACAGTTAACTTCAGCGGCGTGGGACAGCCACAAGGATTCTACTATGTAAACCTTCTGATAAGGAATCAAACAGCTGATCCGACAGAGCAATCTGTTGACTTCTGGCTCAATGTCACGAACATACCACCGAACATAACCAATGTGACTGTTGAACCATTGATATTTGAGATAATTTATGAAACCGTAAACATATCAGCAACCATAATAGACAACTTCGATGTCGCGTCTGCATGGATAAATGTCACAAGACCAGGCACCAGCAATTATATAAAGACCATGAACAGTAATGGTTCATTCTACTACATAAATTACACCAGCAACATATCCGGAATCCATGGCTTAAGGATATGCGCAAACGATACAACAGGATTGGAAGGATGTACAAGTGTAATCAACCTCACAGCATCTGGAGCAAGTCCTGTCCTGATAGAAACCAATGTGACATCGATAAATATAACTAACGTAACACTCTACAGCAACGACAGCTTTGCTTTCAATTTCACACTGGATCCAATATATGCGAGGGTGTTCAACCTCACGTTTAACATAACTGCTCCTATGAACCTCTCTGTAACAGACTATTATTTCAACTACACAATGGTATACAAGAATGAGACCAGATACAACGAGAGCAGGGTTATTGTATTAAATGGAACATGGCCTGATACATTCAACGTGAGCCTGATAGCAAACTGGACAAACCTTAATGGCACCTACGGTTACAATACCACGAAAATAACAGTCAATGTTATGCCTAACCCTGCAATAAACATAATCCAGGGAAACATCTCCTACGTAATCCTGAGTGGAAACTCAAAGAATAAAACCATAACAATAGAATCAATAGGAAACACTAATACAACCAACATAACATTCCACTGCATACAGGGAGATGTGTGCATCAACTTTACGGTAAACTACACACCTAGCTTCATACCTATTCTTACACCAGGGAATTCAACAGATGTGAACATAACTATTGGGGTGCCACCACTCTACCCAGCAGGTGAGGAGTATGGATACGTAAAGGCAAACGGTTCGGATGGGGAATCTGATATAGTTATAGCCACTGTAATGGTTCCATTGAATCTTAGCTGGGCACAGGAACCAAGCCAGATATCAAAGAATGTCAGTCACCAGACCTCAGGAGACTTTGGTGAAATAAGCATACACAACATTGGTAATGCATACCTCATGTTGGACGTAGTCAAGTCTGGTGATATCTACTCGTACATAGAAATAAATGTGAGCAAGCTGTATATGGATATAGGTGAGTATGAAAGCATAGGAATAAACTACACTGCCCCTTACGTCTCCAACGTTACAACATATCAGGGTCTGGTAACAACGAGCAATGCAACAGCCGACCCCCCAACAAGAACAACCACAGTTGAACTGATAATACATCCTTACAGTGTGAACATAATCTCACCAACAGAGGCGAACCCGAGGACTAATGTCACTGATAATGACACCATAGAGGTAAGAGTCAATGTTACTTATGGAAACATTCCGGTAAACAACAGCATGGTTTTCAATCTGACCATGCTTAATGAAACATGGTCCATGGAGATGACACTGACTTCGATAAACTACTCGAATGTGACAGATTTATGGCACCTGAACTTCACCCCACCGAACATGTCAATGGGAACTGGTTTTGATATAAACGTGACAGCCTACTACACAAACCTGAGCCTAAGGTTATCAGACTATGAAGGAAAGGCGATAATATACAGGGACCCATATCCGCCACTTCTTGAGCTATACGTTCCACAAAGGGTACCTGCAAACACAACCGCTAGGTTCTATGTGAACGCAACAGATAGTGGTGCAGTAAAAAACGTAACCATAGAGGTTACATACCCGAACAACGCAACAGATATCTTTGATGCAGAGTTCATAAACAGAAATGGAAGCACATACAACTACCAACTGAACTTCTCCAACACCTCGCAGCTTGGTATATATTACGTAAATGCAACAGCATACGACCTTGCAGGTAATTCCAACTACACTGTGAAGACGTTTGAAATATATCCCGCTTTATGGTTTGCTGGTTATGCCAGAGATGAGGAGAGACTGAGCAAGCCACCTATAGTGATAAACTTCACTTTCTATCTACCAGGAACGAGCACGGTTACCTTCAACTTCAGTTCAAATTCAACAACAGGTTACTACAACGAGACCATTGATTCGAGGGAATACGAAATAAATGTTGACTTCTGGAAGGAATCGATAATAACCTACGACACAAGTCTTGTAACCAGTGTTAACGACCCGGTCATGTTTGGTAAGATACACGACTACAGGACACCGAGGAGGTCTCTGAAGGCATACTATGTGAATACCTCGAAGCTCAACTACAGTTATGGAGAGATAATCTTCAATTCAACAGAGTGCCAGACACCAGGCAACTGTAGGTATGATGATTACATTTCTGAGTATCTGGGAATCTATCAGTGCTCGGGCTGGACTGTGATGTGGGTATGTGGTTCTAACTGGACGAGACTGGATACGGACGTAAATTCAACCACAGGAATAGTGTCTGCCAACGTAACAAGCCTCACAGGTGCATTCGCTCTGGCAGAGTACGTATGTGGTAATGACGTATGTGAGGATGAATATGGAGAATCTGTTGGGAACTGCCCGCAGGATTGCATCCCAGCAGCACCGGTTCCACCAGTAATACCAGGAGGTGGGGGCGGAGGAGCGGCAATTGTTGCTCCACCAGGAGCACCGGTTGTTCCGTATGAAATAAAAACCACCCTAATCTACGTTACCCTGAAACAGGGCGAATACGAGATTCATTCAATGGAGGTCTTGAACAACCGGTACAGGACAATAACTGCAAACTTTGAGGTTGAGGGCCTTATATGGGATTTCATCCTACTTGAAAAAACAAGCATAACTATACCATCCATGTCCACGGGTGTGGGTAAAGTAAAAATCTTCACCCTTCCAACCACAACCCCGGGAATATACACAGGTGACATCATAACAACGATAGATAATGACACCTATAGGACCCCTGTAACAATAAGGGTCGAGGAGACCCCAACACCACTGCTTGATGTTCAGGTCAGAGCCTTAACAAAAACAGTCGCTCCTGGTGGTGAATTGAAGTTTGAAGTAACATTGCTGAACATGGGAGAAACAGAGAAAATAGAAGACATAGTTGTCATATACAAGATAAAGAACCTTTATACAGAAAAGATTATAACGCAATTTGAAGAGACCCTCGCAGTGGAGCAAAAACTTACAGTGAGAAGGAATATAACCATACCTGGGGACACAGCCTACGATAGATATGTGATTGAAGCAAATGTTACATACTGGTATGGTATTAAGTCTGCATCCTCCAGCGATGTTTTTGATGTTACCCAACTACCAGCCCCCTTGCTTGCTTTAAGGGAAATATTCATGAATTGGATCACATACCTCATTATTTTTGCAATAATTCCTGCTATATATGGGGGTCGTAGATTTTATGCTTACTACAAGGAGAAAAAGAGGAAGAAAACCAGATACATCTTCCCACTGGATTTCAAGAAGCTTCCACAAGCAGATCCAAATGCATTCCCTGTTGGTAAGATAGCAGAGACGGATGTTGTTGCATACTGGAACATGCAACAGCTCATGACACACGGTATATCAGCCGGGTCAACAGGAGCAGGCAAGACCGTTTCATCTATGATAGTTACAGAAGAGCTTCTGAAGAGAAAGTTACCTGTAATAGTGTTCGATCCAACTGCCCAGTGGACAGGGTTCCTGAGACCTTGCAGGGACAAAGACATGCTTAACTTGTATCCAAAGTTTGGACTGAAACCGGAGGATGCGAGAAGGTTCACAGGAAGGATAATCGAGATAACAGATCCGGACACAACAATAGATGTTAGGAAATATATGAAGCCTGGGGAGATCACAATCTTCCTCATAAATAAGATGAATCCCGCACAGTTAGACCATTTTGTTAGGAAGACGGTATCGGATATATTCAAGATACCCTGGCCGGAATCAAAGGCATTGAAACTGTTCATAGTCTATGACGAGGTCCACAGACTGCTTCCAAAATATGGAGGTAAGGGCGGATACGTTGCGCTGGAGAGAGGGTGCAGAGAGTTCAGGAAGTGGGGTATAGGATTGTGGCTGATATCGCAGGTATTGATGGATTTCAGGGGAGCAATAAGGGCAAACATATCAAACGAAATACAGCTGAGAACGAAGTACACAGGAGATATAAGGAGAGTCAGCCAGAAGTACGGTTTCAGATATTCATCCACCATAAGCAAATTGAAGACAGGAACCGGTATGGTGCATAATGCAGAGTACAACCACGGTAAACCATATTTCATTGAATTCAGACCATTACTGCACGATACCGGAAGGCTTAGTGAGAAGGAGATCAGTCAGTACATAAAGTACGACAAGGAGATAGCAGGGCTTGAGGAAAGAGCAAAGGCGCTGAAAACAAAGGGGATAGACACAGCTGACATTGAGTTCGAACTCAAGCTCGCAAGGGACAAGGCAAACCAGACCATGTTCGCAATGGCAAAGACGTACATAGACTCAGCAAAGACAAAAATTACAAAGCTTAGAGGTTGAAATATTAGGAGAGGATTTAATATAAAATTGTGAGGTGAGGATATGGCTAAAAAACCTGAAGAGATTTTGGTTGAATTGCAAAAACAAAAGGAGGATATTGAGATATTATTATCATCGTTGGAAGAAGCCTATTCAGAGGCCGGCATAACAGAGAAGCACTACAAAGAGGTCAAGACTAAAAACAAGAAGAAGTTGAAGGATATAGAGAGGAAGATAAAGAGGGTTGAGAAAAAAGTGAGTAAGAAAGCCAAGATGGAAGTGAAACCAAAGACGGTCGGGGAGATAATAGAGGAAGAGGAGGGACCTGTCCCTGTATCAAAGCCCTTTGAAGGAGAGATGCCTGCTGAACCTTCTGCTGAGATGCCTAAACCCGCTCCTGTGGAAGTCGGTAAAGAGAGATTCTCTGCAGACGACATAAAGGGCATGCTCTCGAGGTTTATAAAAGAGATAAAGCCAGGGGGCCTCGAGGTTCTGCCAAAGGTTGAGAAGATGGAGGTCAGGCTAGAGAAGATGAACGCTTTCCTTACTGCAATAAAGGATGAAAAAACTTCTGAGGATGAAACCATAAGGAGGCTGACAGAAGAGATAGGTGAGATGAGGTCGAGTATTGGTGCTCTTGACAGGAAAGCAAGCCAGCAGGAGATAACTGTTACTGAAATAAACACCGCAATTGGTGAGCTAAAGCCACAGAAGTTTGTGAAATTTTTGAGAAAGGAGGATATGCGGGTCAAGATGCATGATGCAAAGATAGAAAAGATTGAAGATATGACATCCCTCCTCATAAAAAGGATAACACAGGTTGAGGAGGTTCTGAAAAAAATAGGAAGCCTAGAGAAGATTGCTGATTTCGGGAGGAATATTGCAAAGAGGCTTGTTGAGATCGAGAACAGGGAAAAGAGGATAGGAAGGATTTCAGACAGAATAGATACAATCTTTATGGAACTGAACAAGAGGCTAGATGAATTTATGCTGTACAAGGCAAAACAGGATACATTAGATGAGCTTTCAAGAGAGATGATGAAAGCCATAGATGCGATGAACACAAAGATTGAAGGATTTGCCAAAAAAGAGGATCTGAATCTGCTCAGAGACACATTGGAATCCAAGATATCTGGAGCTGGGGTAGTAGCACCCACTGCTTCCCAAGAGGTAATAAAACTACAGGAGCAGAAGAGTGAGATAGAAGGATTGTTGGGCATCCTAGAGGAACAATTCAAGAAGGGCGAGATGAAGGGGGAGGAGTATTATAAGGCAAAGAAGATAAACACAGAGAGGCTGGAGAGCATAAACAAGAAGATCCAAGAGAAGTCGCAGGCGCCAGTAGGAGTCCCTGCCCCTGTAGAGTCCGTGAAAGAAGAGAAACCATCAGAGGTACCCAAACCAGTGGCTAAGAAGAAACCCTTAGAGGATAAAAAACCCACAGAGGAAAAGAAGCCCGCGGAAACTCCACCCACGACCCAGTTAGAGGAGAAAAAACCAGTGGAGAAACCCGTTGAAAAGAAGATTATGGAAAAACCTCTGGAAGAGAAGAAGCCTGTGGAGGAGAAAAAACCAGCAAAGGAGGGAAGAAAAGAGCAGATGTTAGAGGAACTTGAAGAGTCCTACAAGAAGGGTGAGATAAGCAAGGAAGCCTATGAGAAAACAAAGAAGATGATAGAGGAGGGTAAATGAAGAGAAAAGCCATACTTGTGGTTTTGTTCCTAATACTGGCAGTTGTGCTTGGTAACCAATACACGACCTCTCTAGAAGTTGGTGACGAGTGGTTCAATTCAACCTGGCACTACAGGATAAAGATAGATGTAAACACATCTGACTATAATAGAACCAACTGGCCTGTTGAGTATTATCTAAACTTCACCCAACTCTTCGAACAGATGAACACAACAGGAACCTTTGATAATCAATCAGTAAGGGTTTTTGAGTATAATGATACAGGAGGCATCATTGGGGAGATGCCCAGCCAGTTCGATGAAGCAGAAGATTATAATACCTCCAACAATGCGGTAGGGACGCTGGTTTTCATTCTGAATGGAACAACAAATGCAAACACTCTTAGACAGTTTTATGTATACTTTGATAGAACAGAGAACGGAACGAAACAAGATGAGACTTACGATACAGGAATGAACGTTACAGGCACTGATGGAGACTACACAATAAACAACACGCAACTCAACTTCAGAATAGATACGGAAAGAGGAGAAAACACATCTGGTATTTGGAATGTAACGTATAACGATCAGGATTTGACTAACCTTTTCAACCCATCAGGAGCTGCGGATAAAACAAGAGAGTTCACAATAATAACCGACGGGAATTATAACTACACATACGACCTCAGAGGCAATGCAACTATAATAGAGGGTCCTGTGAGAATAACCGTAAGGCAAACAGGTTACGAGACTTACTGGAATGATCCTGACAACAAAACCAACAGAACCAAAATTGTAAAGGAATACTTTTTCTACCTTAACAACACATACGATGTTTCAAACATCAGTAGTTGGATTCTGGTAAGGCAAAACATGACAAGCACCCATACTTCTGATATATACAGGGAATCCATATCAGGTTTTCCAGGATTAGATGCCCTTGGAGCTTACAGTTCAGGATATAAGGTTGCCTCCAACTATTCAGTTGATCCGGGTTCTTGGGTAAGAGCAACGTATACGTTGGGAGGTTCGATGACCGCTTTTATAAATGTCAATGAAACAGGTACAAGCAACTTCATTGCCGCGAATCATTCAGATGAAGACAGAATAGGTATAGACCTTACCAACACAACCATACAACCAAACGAATCAATAGTGGATGTGGTTGCGATTGTTTTTGGTGATACGATAAAGACACCTGATATCATAACCGATGTGAGGGACAGGTTGATGAATCCACTCAACATAACTGTTCATGCGCCAGAGGGCTGGTGGATAGAGATTGAACCGAAGATGTACAACATAAATGATGTTGATGTAACCATATTCAACAGGAATGAGTCATCATTGATAGAAGCAAACATAACCTACGATCCCTTCAACTTTACCACCAGTGTGAATGCAACTTTCAACAATGGGACAGTTGGAACATCGGATGATATAACTATTATTTTATATGATGATGGTACCCATGGAGACCAGCAAGTAAACGATAGTGTTTACACCAACTACTTCAACTTCAGCAACGACTCAACTGTTGGTGAGTGGAACTTCACCGTGAGGATCTATGATGCTGAGGGATATTTCCTAAACGAAACAGCCTATGTTTTCAACATTACAGATATCTACAACCTCACCATAAAGATATGGAATAGTACAGGTCTTCCAAGAACCACAAATGCGACTTTGAATCTCACCAATTACATAAAGGACATAATGATACCAGGTGCTAACATAACCTGTTCTTATGATTCCACCTCAATTCCTGACCAGAACATAACAGACCTTGGTGACGGAACATACAACGTAACCTTTTACACAGGCAATACATATGGTCTCTACTACCTTAACTGTACAGCCACCAAGGATGGAAATATAGGGCAGGAAGCCGAAGAATTCACAGTCGAATCCCCTCAGACCGATGTTGGTATAATAAAACAGCCAAGCGTTTACGAACTCTACAACATCACATACTTCAATAACGAAAGCTTCGATCTGAGGATAACCATGAACAACACGGGAAACTCCTCTGCTTATGACACGAATATAACACTAAGCCTCCCACCAGAACTGGTATCCAACACAAGTTTTTATAACGTCGGGGATGTGCTGGTCGAGACAGAAGAAATCAGAATTTTCAACGTAACAATACTGAACAACACACAGGCAGGAGAGTACATAATAAATATATCAGTCAACTGGACAAACCTTAACGCAAGCCTGGGATATAACGAGACCTTTGTCAATGTGACGATATACCAAAACCCGGATCTCAGGGTTCCAGAGGACTTAATAGTGGATATAATTGCACCTGGGAATTATAGCCTTATAGACAACTTTACTGTGATATCCTACGGTAATTACTATATTGACAACATAACATTCAATGTTACGAATCCAGACAATTTCACTATAGTTTTTGATCCAGAGAACATATCCAGCATGAATCCTGGAGAATCCCAGCAAGTTCAGATGAATGTTTCTGTACCATCCTATCAAAAAACCGGAATATATAACCTCACGGTTAATATAACATCCTCTAACAACGGCTACGATAACCTCACCCTCCAGATAATAGTTTCCGGAACGAATATGAGTCTTGTTGTCCAACCAGAATACTATATTTCCTACAATGTGACCACTTTCGAGAACGAAAACTTCACCCTTACTGTAAACACAACCAATACAGGAAACACAACTGCGTTCTATGCGTCTATAAATTTCAGCCTGCCTCAAAACTGGACTGTGACTAACACATCGAAGTGGTGTGGAAACGTTAGCAGACAAGATTTCTGCTACGATGAGTTCAACGTAACCATAGCAAATCTGACCCCACCAGGAAACTACACTGTTAACGTAACAGTGAACTGGGAAGACATAGACATCGGCCTAAAGTCAAACATCACTACCATAGAAGTCGAAATTGTAGCCAACGTAACTCTTGAGGTTCCTGAAAAAAACATAACAGAGGACATTAAGCATGGAACCGAAGAGATGATGGGGATCTTCAACTTGAGATCTACTGGTAATGACATGGTTGAAAACGTCTCGTTCAATGTGACTGGTTTTGAGAACTTCACGGTTGTCTTCAACCAATCCTACCCCATGAATCTCAGTGCAGGGGAATTCAGGACAGTAACCATTAACGTATCAATACCATCAGGATACTCAAATGGGACGTATAATGCAACACTGAACATAACAACCAACAACACAGGTTTCAAGATTGTGAACTTGACAGTGGCCGTACCCGTAGACGGAAACTGGACTATGAATACCACGTTCTGTCAACATACCCAGACTCCTCCAGAGGGGGTCTTGTGTGACATCTTGATGAACAATACAGGTAACATGCTGCTGAATTTCACCGTTACCCCTGCATCTGCGAACCGTACGAATGTAAGCAAAACCAGCTTCTCCATAACCGCCTACAACACAACCATTCTGACAGTCTACTACAATGTGAGTGACGTTCAAGGGCAGCAGGACTGGGAGGCAAACTACACCGTAGATGCACTTCAATCATATGCAAATTTGAGTTACATGGTTTTGAGCGTTTTCTTAAGCAGATTCATAAAGGCTGGTATAGACATAGAGGTAGTCCCGAATATGACAGAGCAACTGGGCAGTGTCGCTGTATGGGTTAACGTGACAAGCATTTCAGGAGCAACTATACCCTGGGTTGAATTAAATGTCACATCACCTGACGGAACGAATTACACAACGAACATGCAGCAACTCTACTGGTTTGGGTGTACAGGATCAGGAGCCGGTTCTGTAAGCTGCTGGTATGTAGCATACCCAAGTACATGGGGAAACACAACGCTGAGGGGAAACTACACAGTAAAAGCCTTTGTGAATGATTCTATAGGCGTTAATTCAACCAATACCTCTCTTCTGAGAATATACGCAAAGTATCTCGTAAACATAACCATGGACCAGAACTACTACCAGGGCGACTGGGCAAGGATAAAGTACAGAGCGTATGATGTTGTTAATGATCCTTTGCCAGGAACCTCTGTAAACATATCGGTTCTTGATGCGAACGGTGATAGTCTATACATCATGACAGGGGAGGAGTACACAACGGATTCGAACGGGAAGATAACTCAAACTTCTTTTATTATCCCTTCTGATGCCCCAACCGGAGACTACAGTGTTGTAACCAACGGAAGCTACCTTGATCAGGATGTGAACCTGTGGATCAACAATCAAACCAATTACACCTTTAGTGTAGGTGAAGAGGAGAGACTAACCGCAAAGGTTACTGTTCCTCAAACAGTTTACATAAACTACATGATGCCCGTTTCCTTAGTAATAATGGAGTACTACAACCAGCCAGTTGACCCAGACACCATAAACCTAACCCTATACAGGACAGAGGGATACACACTAGACCCCTGGAGGATCCTGAACATGAGTGACCTGAATAAAACGGGTGTGGGATTCTATAAATATTCAGAGGTTCTGAGTGACACTGTTTTAACGGGTTCCTATCTCGCAGTTCTACAAGTAACAAAGGGAGACAAGGAAACTTTTGATATCTGGCCTTTCAGGATATCAAGAGGAGGACCCTACGACGTTATCATAACCAGCATTGATGCAGAGGTTCCGCAAGGGGGTGTTCTCAATTTTGAACTTTACATAGAGAACAAGGGAGAGGTAGATCATGATGATGTCAATGTAACGTACTGGGTTTCTGATGGACAAACGTGGTATATGACCATGTTCCCAACGAACATCAAAGGCGGCGAGAACAAATCATTCTCAAGAACAGCCAACATATTCAGTAGTCAACCACCAGGGACCTATTTCCTGAACGTAATGGTAAAGTACGATCCGTTCATTGAGGCTGCATATGCAAATGCAACTTTCCTTGTTACCGGAGAAATCCCAACACCACCAGGTCCACCAGGTCCACCAGCCCCAACACCAGGTCCAGCCCCGCCGGGAGCACCAGCAGCCATCAACATAACGGAGTATGAAGATGAGGTCGGGGTTGAGATAGGCGTTCAGAGACTGGTGAACGTTGTTGTGGAGAATGTAGGAGGCACAACTCTGGATAATGTTGAGCTTCTCATATCCGGACCTGCGTCAGACTGGATAACAGTTGAGCCGTCAGTTGTTGGTTCCTTGAATGTGGGGTCCCAGGCAGTTTTCACCCTTAAGATAGTAGTTCCAAGGGGTGAAGCATCAGGTCAGTATGACGTTAAAATAACAGCGCAATCAGGTCAGGTAAGCGATGAAAAGACATTCAGACTCTTTGTTTTCACATCAAGGAAAGACCTGATAGAGTTCGAACTCGTTAGGCTCAAGGCAAAGCTGGAGGAACTCGAGAATGAGGCAGACAAGTTAGAAAGCCAGGGTATAGATGTATCGAAAGCAAGGGAAAAGCTTGCAGAGGCGGAAAGGAAGATCGAGATGGCTGAAGAATACCTCAACAGGAACCTGTATGATGCATCCCTTGATGCTGTTTACACAGCATGGAAACTGTTAAAGGAGGCTGAAGACCTTCTTAAGGAAGCCGCGGTTGGTATAGCAATACCCTGGTGGGTAATAATTTTGATAGTATTCATAATCGTGGTAGTGATACTAGTATTCCTAATAAGGAGGATGACTAAGAGCTTAAGGATGATACTTAGGGGAAGACTGTCAGAAGCAAGAATGGTTGCATCAACAGTAAAGGGAGCTGGTTTTGAGGTAGAGAGAATGAAGGATGAGAGGAATAAGACGCAGAGGATGCTTACACTTCTCGAAACCCAGCACAAACAGGGTATAATCTCAAAGGCCGCATACGAGAGCCTGAAGAAAAGAAGCGAGGATAAGATAAAGGATTTGGATAAGAGGATAAGGAAAGCTCTGGTGAAATAAATCTACTTGGTTAGTGATTTTAATTTAAAATCCATAAGTTCCCTTCTTGGTTTTTCCCTCCTAAAAAAAGAGGAGACCTTGGAGAAGAATCCCTGGGGTTTGTATGTTTCTCCAGCAATGTGTGCAGCAAGTTTCATTATCTCCTTACTTGCCTTTGACCTCGGGTTGTAGTCAATAACAGGAAGCTTTGCAGCCAGACCCTTTACAACGTTTTTATCCCTAGGTATCTGAGATATTACAGGCAGCTCGACCAATTGCTCTATCTCATTCGGGAAGAGTTCATGCCTACCCTCGCCAGTCATATTCAGAACGATTCCAAGGGGCTTTGCCCCAATCTCATTTGCAACGTTAAAGCATTTCATTGTATCTATTAGTGTGGGGATAAATGGCGTTGTTATGAAAAGAAGCTCATCACTCGCTTGTATGGTTGCCATTACCTCTCTCCCAAACCCAGGTGCCCCATCCAACAATATAATGTCTGCAGCTCCGAAAAGGGTCTTTATATGTTTTTTCAGATCTGCGACCTCAACACCCTTCAAGTCATTCAAAGACAAAGAAGCAGGTATTATCCTCATACCAGGTATGCTGTAATTATATATGGCCTTGTCAATCCTTACCTCACCTGACAAAACCTGATTCAGTGAAACAGGGTAGTAATACATCCCAAGATAAAGGCCTAGGTGAGAAGCCGTTACGTTGCAGTCTACTATGATAACATCCTTTTTGAACTTTGAGGCGAGTGCTGCTCCCAAATTGATGACTATAGTGGTTTTCCCAACACCACCTTTCCCAGATATCACCCCGATTATCCTGCTCAAAAAGAACACCTCAATATTATTAATTGGGTTAATAATTTAAAAGCTATTCTATTCTTTACCACTTGAATGGGTACATGAACTTGTTGAGTTCGGCCTCGCTACGAATCAGTATCGGAATATCTTTGCCTATTTGTAGACTTAGTTTTCGGATATAATTAAGAAGATCCCTGTCCGAAAATATGGAAACGATGGTTGATATTATTCTAAGAACCACATCTGCCCTGTATTTTCTGCAGAATAGGATAAGGTTGAAGAACAAGAGGAACAGGAATATATCAGAGAATATGTAGGGTCCGTATTTACCAAGCAAATCCCTTTCATTCTTGTAGAGGATCTTAAGGCTCTCTTCATTGAAAATCTCCTTTGCATGATCCTTTACAAACTTCTGAACAATTGGCCATTTTACACTCAAAAGCGCTATGGGGAGCCACTGGTTTCCACTACCTTTCAAAATATACTGATCTTTAATGTACTCGGAAATCCACTCAAATTTTGGCTTCAGTTTCCTGCCATCTTTCTCTATGAATTTCTCTCTTATCATACGAATGTATAATGGTTTCTTTAATCCCATCTCGTTGTGGTAAAGATAATTCGTGTTTATACCCCACCTGTTCTGTATCTCGAAAACCGATAGTCCTTTATCCGGATTTCCTGCACAGTTTAGCCATATCAACCAGAAATTTTTATACTCCCGAATGTCAGATTTCTTTTTCATATATTAAAAAATTGTACTAAAGTAATATAAAATTTTTGGAAAATTTAACAAAAAACGTGTTTTAGCCTAAAAACGAGCTGACAAGGTTTCTTAAAAACCTTGAAAAAATTCAAAAAAAATAGTATAAATATACTATTAAATATATATAAAAACTCATTTATATACCCCTTTTAATTATAAAATACGAAACTTGGGGATAACATGCCGAAAAAACGTAAGGTTAGGAGAAGAAAACCTAGAAAAGAAAAAGTTCCACGTAAGGAAAAGATAATAAAAGAACTTGAAAAAGAAAAGATTAATTTAGAAGAAAAAAATAAAAATTTATTGCAGATTATAGAAACTATTTCAAAATCTGAATC
>JABAOF010010710.1_pt6 | contig 15441 bp, 21 predicted proteins | sample 7062171 | NCBI WGS metagenome assembly JABAOF01 (sample SAMN14538628, study PRJNA623070) | marine sediment metagenome | biome: marine biome [ENVO:00000428]; feature: marine pelagic biome [ENVO:01000023]; material: deep marine sediment [ENVO:00002113] | place: India: Gulf of Khambhat ...
ACTCCTTACGAAATATTTTTATCCATTATAAGCAATCCTAAATTGATCCAGTATGAGAGAAAATTCCATAGTAGAGAAATGGGACGAAGTATACAGGAGAATTCCCTACGAATTTATACCATGGGAAGCGGGAAAACCGCCCAGGGATTTAGTATGGCTGGTGGAGAATGAAATTGTAAAAAAAGGAAGAGTTTTGGACATCTGTTGTGGTGCGGGTACAAATTCCGTATATTTAGCAAATGAAGGATTTCAAGTAGTAGGAATTGATGTTTCTACCAAAGCCATCGATTATGCTGTCGCCAGAGCGGAGAAAGCCAATGTAAAATGTGATTTTATCGTAGCATGCTCGTTTTATCTACCCTTCCATCATAACGTTTTTGGTTTCGTCTTCGATAGAGGATGTTTTCACCACGTCCCCCGAAAAAAAAGATCCCTTTTTGTTAAAGAAGTTCATAGAGTTCTTAAGGATCACGGTAATTACCATTTGATTTGTTTTAGTGATAAGAACCCTCCAGGGTTAAATCGTTTTTCAAAAAAACAAATAGTAGATTATTTCTCCAATCATTTCGATATAAAGTGTATAGTGGAAACCGAATACATAGAAAAATCTGGAACGAAACGTTATTTATATTCTAGTTTTATGGAAAAGATTTAATTGTTTTAGTTCATTCGGATACTAAACTACCTTCAGTGGGTAAACCGGCTTCATTCCAGTCTTCGAGACCGCCTTCGTAATCAAAAACCTTATTAAAACCCATATTTACCAATTTTACAGCGGCTTGGGGACTTGACATGCAGTCAAAACCTGTACAGTAGACTATTATTTCGTCTTCATTTTTAAACATACCCTTTGCATGTTCAATGTTAACCAAATCAAGATTTATTGCTCCCTTTATGTGTTCTAGTTTGTAAAAATACTTGTTCCTAACGTCCACTAGGTAAAATTTATCTCCAGAATCAAACTTCCTTTTTAACTCTTCCCTCGTAATCTTATTTACGCCCATGTTATCAACTTCCGAGTGAATTAATTACCATCTCATTTAACTCTTACGGCTCCTTGATTTATGGAATCATGGGTTAAATGTCAACCTTTTTTTAACAAAATTTCTCATGTTTTCAAAAACCCTATCATTCGCATCGATAGGTTCGGAACAGAATTTGTTAGCGCAAACATACAACTTTGGCTCTTCATGCACCGGATACTTTAGTTTTGATATCCTTTCTGCATCTTCTTCAGGATCTAAAATCTCAATGATCTTGTTCGGTTCGTAAAATCTTAGAACTTCTCCATGAAGCCTTTTGGTCAATTCGTCATTCTTTGGACCCACTATAACTAGGTTTACGGGATACATGTACATATCCGCCGCGTCCGCATAACTACAGGCGAATATTCCATAACTGCCGTAGACTTCAGAGAAGTTCAACAGAGTCCGTTCAGCCATCACGAGATAATCTTCCCTGTTTAGAAGATGATAGAGTTTGGTAAAAACTTGAGCAGTCGCCGAATTCTCTTGAATTCCCTTGTTTCTTATCTTCAAATTTCCTATAGCTCCTTCATCTTCTATGGTATCAAAAAATCCTCCAGAATCATCGTAAAAATTCCGGATGACGAAATCTGCTATATCTTCTGAATATCCAATGAACCTTCTGTCTCCAGTAGATTCGTAGGCGTCTAAAAGCGCCCTTAAGAAATATATCTGGTCAGATAACAATCTCAATTCATTTGAATAATGGTAGACGCCCTCTCCGGTATTATAACTATGCTTAAGGAGGAATTCTAAGGTTTTTAAGGCGTTTTCGAGATATATTCTTTCTCTTAAAAGGTTGAAAGCCTGTAAATATGAGGAAATCATCATAGCATTCCAGTTGGTAAATTTGGTTTTATCAATAAAGGGTTCCTTTAATTTTGCTCTTTCTTCTTCATTCAACTTGTAGAATTCTTCGTCTGCAGCCTGACTACCATAGAAGCCGCCTCTTTTCTTATCGAAGAGTTTAGAATCCAAATAATTTAGTATACTCTTAGCAATTCCGCTATATTTTACATCAGAAGTAATTGCGTATGCATTTAGGTAATTTTTTAGAAGATTCGCATTGTCCTCCAGCATCTTCTCGTAGTGAGGTATGCTCCAGTCTCTTGTGGTAGAGTATCTGAAGAATCCACCATGTACAGCGTCAAAAATTCCGCCGGAACTCATGTTATCCAGAGTTTTAAGGACTATATCTAGGTGATATTTATCTCCAGTTCTAATAAACCACTTAAGTGATAAATCCAAGGCGTCTGAGTGGGGAAACTTTGGAGCGGTTCCAAAACCACCAAAATCTGGATCGAAGGATTCTACTACTGATCCGATTACATCGGATAGAATTTTTTGACTTAGTTTTCCCTGTTTGATCTCTTCTATCACCAAAGATCTTGATTTTGTGGATTCCAATATTTTTGCATAAATCTCGTCCTTTTGTTTTTTGTAGTAACTGCTCACCTGCTCCAAAAGGAGTTTAAACTGTTTAGGTGGAAAGTAAGTACCTCCTGTCAAAATTTCCCCCGTAGGAGTAAGGAAGGCTGTTGTTGGCCAACCGCCCATATTGTACCTCTCGTTTATATCGGGTCTCCTATCGTTGTCCACGTTGATCGGGACGAAGTGATCGTTAACGAGGGTTATTACATCTCTGTCTTTATAGGTTGTATCGTCCATTACATGGCACCAATGACACCAAGTAGCCCCAATTTTCAACAATATTGGTTTATCTAACTTTTTTGCAAGTTTGAAGGTTTTTTCACTCCACTCATGCCATTTTATTTCTTTTATTAAAATTCCTCCTAAAAATTTAGACTTATGATCGATAAGAATCACTTAAATATTTCGTGAATACTTTATATGATTATTCTCTTTCAGTTATTTAACTAAAAAAAGTTATAATATATTCTTGACCCCAGATCTCTGCTTAGATACCTTTTCCCTTGAAACCTCAATGACCTCTTCCTTCCCCAGTATGCCGTGATAGAGACAAACCCTTGAGGTTTGCATGATTTTTATTTCTGATCTACAAAACTTACAAACCTCCAATTTTCCCACTACCTACAAATACATTTTTTTTAATGTATTTAAGCTTTTTTCGGTGAAAAAAGAACAGAATAAAACCTTTTATATAAAAAAACACTTTTCGAATAAAAACGGTGCAATTTTCACATCATGAAGAATAAATAATCGTAATAGGCTGTTTTTCAAAAATTTATAAACGTTTATCTATATACGAGAACTGGACACTTAGCCTCTTCTACTACCTTTGCAGATACGCTTCCTAAGAGTCTTTTCAGCGTTGAGGCGCGACCTCCTCCGACGCTACCTATCACAATAACATCTGAATTAATTTCTTCCGCAACCTTTACTATCTCGATATCTGGGTGACCCTCTCTAATGACCTGATTAAAATTTATTCCCTCCTTTCTGGCCATTTCCTCAATTTTTCTCAAATGTTCCTCTCCATGTTTTTTAATATCCTGGATTAAGACGTTGCTCGCAATTTTTTTATAGTGCTTAAAAGCTGGTATCCATGTTAGGACGTGAATATCGGCTACAAAAACCGCGGTTATTTTTCCTCCCCATTCTTTAGCCATGCCTATAGCAGCTTTTGCTGCTTTTATCGAAGGTGCAGATCCATCTGTTGGAACTAAAATATTTTTAAACACAATTATTCCACCTAAACATTTTTTTATCTAACGACGAGGACAGAACAATCTGCATTTTTTACCACTTTCTCAGATACAGAGCCCAAGATATTCAATCTAGCTCCAACACTTCCCATTACGATTAAGTCCGAATTAATTTCTCTGGATAGTTTTACTATTTCTTCTGCTGGATCGCCTTTCTTTATAACTTTTTTAAATTCTAAACCCTCTTTCTTAGCGATATCTTCAATTTTTTCTAGGTTCTTTTCTCCTTTTTTCTCCAAACCAAGAGTTAAGGATTCCTCTTCAAGGTGTTCAAATCCTTCTATTGCAGAAATTAATTTTGCACAACCGGTGTCAACAACGTAAAGGGCGGTTATTTTTTCTCCTAATTTTTTGGCTATATCGATTGCGCGTTCTGCGGATTTCATAGATGATACAGATCCATCTATCGGTGTTAGAATATTCTTGTATATTTTCCATACCACCTAAAAAGGATTAACATTACGAATTGTATATCCATAAATCGATTTTCCCATAACAATGGCTCTATAAGATTTGATTGCGACGCCTTCTCTAACCAGATCTTCAAGTATTTTTTTGACGTTTTCTGGAGAATCTTTGAGTTTTATTGCTATGAGTTCGGGTGTCAACGCTGTATTTCCCTTGCTCAAGATTTTTATTATTTTTTCTCTCTTTTTCATTTTTATTTCTCCCAAATTTACTTGCATTCTCTGTATGGTCAAAAAATAGAGGGAAGAGTTTACCATAACTCTTCCAAGACTTCCATTTCTGGTATCTCCGGATTCAATTCTTTTGACATCACTATAATGCCATGTACATAACCATCATCCGTCATCAAACGTTTTTTAAGCGTACCCTCTTCTCGGAAGCCAAAGCTCTGGAACCCCATTAAAGCTCTAATATCTGGTGCAGGAACTTCAGCATGAAGAATAAGAAGTTTAAGTTGCTTTTCTGCTATTTCAGCAAGGAACTTCATAAGTTCGCTGCCTAGCCCTCGTCCCCTATAATCTTTATGTACAGTAACGCTTACCTTTCCCACGTGTTTTGATCTGGGATCAACCCTCAAGTCTATCACAGCATCTCCGATGAGTCTTCCGCTTCCTTCATGATCAGCAACTATGGGAAGAGTTTTCGTATAATCAAGTTCTTCTATCCATCTTTCAATGACTTTCTTATCTTTGACATTCTCTTTCAGAAATTTGGCATCTTCTGCCGATATATTTGCGAATAAATCAAGAAGTTGAAGCCTATCTTCTTTGGTCAATTCTCTTAGCTTTACCTTTGTTCCTTCTCTAAGAGTGACATCTTTTTCGTAAAGATAAACCACCCTTTTCACCTCCTTTCTGTTTATAATCTTTAAGACCAAATTGCTTCTCCTCCTAAGCTACTGCGTAAACTTCCTGCTCGTCTATGTGGGGCAACTTTGGTCTAAAAGATCTCTCCACTAGGATTGGTACATCTACGGATTCGAGTACAGTTTCGGCAACACTGCCAAGATGCCACCTGGGTACTCCGCCCTTTCCGTGGGTGGTCATGGCTACGAGCTCAAATTTTCCCTTCTCAGCGTATGCGATGATGCTGTCGGCTATTTCTCCTGCCAATACAACTGAACCTGTCTTAATGCCCTTCGCCTTTAGAGTTTCCTCTACTTTGGAGAGATACGCTTTCGCCTCTTTTGCCATATATTCTAAGACATCATTAAGGGCTGCTGGTTCAACATCTGTAGTATGAATAACTCTCAAAAGAGTTACTTCTGACTCGTAGTTCTTACAAAGGTCTTCAACGAAAGGAATTATTTTCTCGGCTAAGTCTGAACCGTCTAATGGTACAAGAATTTTTTTAAACAATATTCTCACCTCCCCTAATTATATCTTAAACAAAGGGATATATTAAGTTTTCTCGGTGAAAAAGGAGATATTTTATCTTTTTTTCACAAAAAAATGTACTATTAACCGTTTTTAATATATTGGTGCAATCTTCACAAGATCTCTCATAATTTTTTTAATCTTATATCTCTAAGACCCTCAGTTTCCCAACGCCTTCCTCGATCTTTATAGGAATTTCAATTCTTTCGAATACGGTTTCGAGAAAGGTTTTGATAAGATCCATACTCTCAATATTTCTCGGTATTAGCGTGTATTTTCCTTTTCTATCAACATGAATGTGTAACCAATTTGACATTTCCAACACTCTGAGAAACTCATAGGCAGAATCGATTTTATCTTTGTACTGTTCTCCGTGATCATACCCAACTTCCCTGATTCTTTTCCAGCATTCCTCAGGGGCATTTTGCAGGAGATGGGTAAAGATTCTCCAGAAGGAGATGTCAAAAAGGAGATGTTCCTCGCTTTTAAGGTGATCTAGATAGAATTTTAGAGTTGTTTCATCTATTCTCTCCTTTTGAGAGTCTCTTTCAAAGAAACATTTGATAGCCTTCCTAATGATTTCTGATTTGGATCCTCCATACTTTTTTAAAAGATAATCAAGCATTTCATCCGTAGGATCATCCAATGATACAGTAAAGCGAGACATATTCCTCTGGGATTTTATTTAATATATATCTATTGTGCATATTGGTGATTTTTTGTGAATAACTCAGTTATTTATTAATTTTAATTAAAATGGTTAAAAAGGGGCTTTTTTTAATATTATAAAATCAAATAAAATTACAAAAAATCTCTTTTTTTACCCCACTCTTAAAAATCCCAAGACCGATAGTTTTAATCAGTTTTCGATCATATTTATCCCATAATTTTTTTAGATTAACTGCTTTCATTTTTCAAAACATTTCTCCTCCAAATAATTAACAAAATTAAACTTATTATGCCAACAGCAAACATTCCCTGTGCTGGATCAGGGTTTACGCCTTCAACAAATTCGTTAACCGGTGTTAAAAGTATGAAAAACAGGATTGAACCAGAAATTAAGGAAACGATGTGCCGCTTTGTTATATTTATGTGATATATCTGATAAACCAGAAACAGTAATACAAATACAATCAGAATGAATTGCACTGCAATAGTTATAATTCCTGCAACTTTGAATTCTGCAAGAATAGACGGAGTAAACAAGTTCAGTGCCTGAAAAAGAAAGGCAGCAATAACAAAAACAAAAGGAGAGAAAACAGGTATTCTACTCGTAGAAATTCGAGTGTTTTTGTATTTATATGCTAACCATATTAACAAGATTACGACAAAGCAACTCCCGGCAATTAATGAAGGATCTGGGTGATAATTAACCTTCTCATAAATGCCTTCAGAGACGACAAACACCGTCCAAAATATTGCAAAAAGGATAATTCCAATAAAAGATAGAATTATGCCTCGTTTTTTCAGTATAGGCACATCTCTGTATTCTGGCCAGGTCAATTCGGTAATTGCAATGGGGATTAAAGTGCTCATCGTCGCATGGAAGAGTATAAGCATAATAGCCCAAGGCAATTGAACCCCAAATACACTCCATACATAGACAAAACGCCTAAATCTTCATGACCTGGATTGAAAAAAGACTGTACTAATGTACCCTCTTCTAGAATGCCGTACGCTACTGCCAAAAAAATAACACTCCATTGTAACTTCCACCTCACCTTTGCTTCTCTGATAAGCAGGGTTCCGCACCCATACAAGAGTACCAAAAATAATAAGCCAATAGGATTAAAAAACAGCAAAGGCGGAGAAGAACCTGTAATAAGTTCCCCTAAAGCAGGGGGGAGAAACAATAAAAATATTAATATTTTTGTTTCCGTTTTCATCTTAATCTCCGATTATTTTATTTTCCTGACCACCAATAATACTATTGGAATTACAATCTCTTGTATGTGATGGAGAAATTAAAAAGCCGATATCGAAAGTTTCAATAAAAAATATCCAAAAGTACTATACCGATAGAATTTCCCTTCACTTTTTTTCTTGAATAAAAGGCAAACGACTCTAGAACTTCTTTCTTTTCCATTGTAATCAACTTTCAAATTCAGCAACCATAACTGTATGATCCGATGGTCTCGTCTCAAGCCTCGGTTGAATATCTATGTAGCAGTCAACAGATTTTTCAGCAAGAGGTGGAGATGCGAGTATGAGATCGACCCTCCACCCGATTTTTCTCGCAACAGCATCTTTTACCCTGTAGTCAAAAAAAGTGTACTGTTTAGGTTCTTTAGGATGATGTTTTCTGAAAATATCCTCAAATCCTATTGATTTTACCATTTCAAATTCAAATCTTGCTTTTTCATGAAAACAGACATGGTTTTTTAGATTTTTTGGATTGTGAACATCTATTTCTTCCGGCGCAACATTTATGTCGCCGCACCACGCTACATATTCCTCCATCGTGATGTTCCTTTCAAAAAAATTCTTCAATCTGTTAAACCATTCGAGTTTATACTCATACCTTGGGCTTTCTATTTTAAAACCCTGGGGTACATATGTGTTTACAATCGTAATACCGGAAAATTTTCCTTTAATCAGTCTATCTCTGTCTCTAGGTTCTGTATCTAGACCAAAAATTACATCTTCGGGTTCTTCAAGAGATGCTATTGCCACACCGTTTCGACCCTTATTCCCGCTGAAAATAATATGGTAGCCAATTCTACGAAAATCCCCTTCTGGGAACTTTCTGTCTTCAACTCTCGTTTCCTGCATGCACAAAAAATCTGGCTTGTTTCTCTTCAGCCAAGGTATTACAATATGAAGGCGGGATCTTATTGAATTGACATTATAAGTTGCAATTTTAATGCTCATGTCTCTCAGTTACTCTGCANNGCAAATTGAAAAATTTTGTGTTTGTAGATTTGGAACTAATTTGGGTTAAATAAGGTCTAATTCTGGAAAATTTACATAAATAAGTACATTTGTAATAACTTCGGGAGCCAGGAAACCTACCATTCCTCATCTCTTTTGCCACCCCCTCATCCTAGCTCCCTATGCCCCCTGTTTTTATGCACTAAGACAACGTATCTGGATGTAAAAAAATCTAAAGGGAAGATCTTTCTCAAAAATCGGTGAATCTTTACCCATATCCCAAACAAAGACTTAGAGAGTTTTTGAGGGAAGTACTCATATCCTAGCCTATCCATATCATATTCAAAACCTATTTCGTTAAATATATCTCTTATTTCTTTTTCAGAATACCAAACATCGAATAAAGAACTGTTTCTCCCGAATAACTTAAAAATCCTGAATAAATAACCGTTGAAAGACTCGATTTTGGGAAAAGATATGATTGCAAGGTTATTTGAGACTCTGATCATCTCCTCGATCATCTTAGAGGATTTAAATATGGCAGTTAGACCTGTAGAATTAACAATATCAAAACTGTTATCTTTAAAAGGTATGTATTCTGCGTCGCCTCTAACGAGAAAGCATGGAGAATTCACTTTATGCAACATCTCGGCTGAGAAGTCTAATCCGCACGCAAAATACGATCTCCTAGATAATTCTCTAAGAAACCTCCCTGTACCGCATCCAACATCCAAAACGCGGTCCTTTTTAGAGAGATTCATGATTTTTAAATGCTCATGGAGACCTTCACTTCTCACCTCGCCTAAAATAGACGAGGCATCAAGATCATGGTATCCTTCTGCTCTAGAATCATAGTACTGGAGGATCTTCTCCTTCAAAGAGGACACTCCTAACACTCCTGTAGAACTCGGGCTTTATCCTGACATAGGATATCTTCTTTTCCCCTGATCTGTATTCGAAGTTTTCAATGAGTTCTTCTAACTTCTCTGTCTTTTCAGCGTTAAACTTATCCGCTAGTAATTTAATTTCATCAAGTGTTCCGCCCCTATATCCGAAAAAACACAGGATAAATAAGTAATTCTTTTCTTTTGGACTAAGTTCAAAGATCTTTTCTCTTACATAAACTTCAATATCATTAAGGACCATAATCCCACCAGTGATGTTTATGGATTTCAAAGAGTTTCACGGACACATCTGTCCCATGTCTGTTCTTGGTATCAAGATGTCTAACTATGCTCTAAAACTTTTGGATGTCGAGACCGAAAAAGAAAGGATTATCGCAATTCCCGAAATAAGAAACTGCATGGTAGACGGAATACAGTGGATTGTTGGCGCTACATTTGGAAAGACGAACTTGATTTTTAGAGATATCGGGAAATATGCATGTGTATTCAGTAGAGAAAAAGACGGAAGATCCATCAGGATAAAAATAAAAGATGATATAGTAGAGAGGAGTCTTGAATACGGTAGAAAAGCGCAGTTAATTCGTGAAAGATTGTCAGAAATGGATGAAGAGGAGAAAAAATGGGAATTGGAACTACTCTTTAGAAATGGAAAAAAGATAGTTGATTACATCGAGAAAAAAAGTTATGAGGATCTTTTCGATGTGAAAGAAGTAGAATTAATCCTAAAGATGGAGGAGGAGCCTCTCAACGTAAAAAGATGCAAAAAGTGCGGAGATATTACGTTGAAAGAAAAATTAATTGATGATCAATGCGAGGATTGTTTAGAGCCTTTTTATTTTATTAGGGATTAATTATTTTATACGAGATTGGGAATCAAAAGAAATACTTGTGCATACAGTCATTATTCAGTATCTCTTCGTACTTCTTTTTTATTGCTGGGGTCATCCAAGGCTTTATTTTAGGTATGGCATCCAAAAAATTTTTCATCGATATCTCATCTAAAGAATTGCCTTTTTCCTTTATGGCAATCAGCGCGGCTTCTCTACATAATGCTTCAAGATCCCATCCTACAAAGTTATCTGTTTTTCTGGCTATTTCTTCAAGAACGACATCTCTCGCAAGAGGATAGTCCTTTGTAAACTTTTTAAGGATCTTTAATCTGTCCTTCTCATTAGGAGCGGGAACGTAGATCTTTTTCTCCAATCTTCCTCTCCTAACAATCGCCATATCAATTACGTCCAGCCTATATCCTGAACCTACTATTACTATCTCTGGATCTTCTTTTAGTGAATCTATGCCCTCAAATATTATCTCAGCGATTTCTCTAGAAGCCAACTTATCAGGTTTACCCCTTTCATCATTGTCATACCATTCATAGGAACAGTTCGGTCTAGGTGTAATCCAATCCAAATCACTAATATGCAGAACACATGGTTTATTTTTTCTTGCNNTCAGTTACCTCTCTACCCCTGAGATAAACGTAGTTAACTCCTGCCTCATTAGCGGAGGCCTCCGCTAGAACAGACTTCCCTGTTCCCAAAGGTCCCCAGAGCAAAACTCCGGTAGGTTTCATGAGGTTTAATTTGCTAAAGGTCTTCGTGTGCTTAAAAGGAATGCAAACCATGTCCCTAATTTTTTCTTTTACTTCTTCTATTCCAGCAATATCATCGAAGGTTACTCTTGGCTTTCTTACATCAAGATAAGCGTCATGATAATGCATGATTACACCTAGAACTACCTTAACTTATACTTTTCAATATATCAAGTAACTTAGAAACATCTTCCTCGTTGTTGTATATATGGGGTGAAAACCTTATGTATTCTCGAACAGATGCTACAACACCGTTATTTATAAGATTTTTTTCATCTATGTTGTTTTTCTTAATGGAAACAATCCCTGATCTATTTTTTCTTTCAAAAAGACTTATTATATCGAAGTTTTCGAGTCCATCTAAGAGTAGAGTAGACAACTCCAGTACTCTTTCTTGAATTCGCTTAATTCCTATGGAGAATATAAGTTCCAAGGCAGATTTCATACCAAAAATCGCGGAAAGATCCATATTTCCTATCTCAAACCTAGATGCGGAGTCCTTAATCTTATATCTATATACATCCAAGGCTTTGTAATCTTTAACAGATAACCAGCCTAAAATTGGTGGGTCGTCAATTAATTCTTCCCTTATATAAAAAATTCCTGATCCTAATGGAGAAAGAAGCCATTTGTACCCTGCTGCAGATAAAAAATCTATTTTGTAACTCTTAACATCCATTTCAAAAACTCCGAGTGATTGAGTAGCGTCAACATGAAATAAAACATCTTTCTCATTGCAGATCTTTCCTATGTCCTCTAAATCTACTCTGAAACCGTTGCCATACATTACCGAGCTTATAGAGACCAACTTTGTGCGTTCATCAATTTCGTTTTCCACCTCTTCTGTTAGTACTTTCCCCTCAAGATTCTTCACGTATTTTATTTCGACGCCTTTCTTACGAAGATTTAGAAAAGGATATATGTTCGTGGGAAAATCTAGGTCGCTAACGACAACATTATCGCCTTTTTCCCACTGTAATATCAAAGCCACAAGATTTACGCCCTCAGAAGTATTCTTTATGAATGCTATTTCGGATTCTTTCGCATCGCAAATTTTAGAGGCTAGTGTCCTACACTTTTCTATTTCTTCAGACCACTTATCAAAACATAAAGATCCATAATTAGTCCGTTCAAATTCGAATTTTCTCACGGAATCGATAACTGGATAGCAATAAGGAGACAGAGAAGCGGCATCAAAGTAAAGGAACTTGTCTACGATTGGAAAAAGGCTTCTCAATGATTTGAATTTCATGGAATCCTCTCTCTCGACGTCAAATCTTCTATTTCTTTCTCCCTAACCTCTTTCTTTAAAAGATTCCAAATTTCCTGACGTATTTCTGGAAACTTAGGACTCGTCTTTACCTCATCTCGTGGTCTTGGAAATTCTATTTCTATTATTTTTTTTATTCTAGCAGGTCTGGAAGACATCACCGCTACTCTATCAGATAAATATATGGCTTCGTCTATGTTGTGTGTCACGTAGACGATTGTCTTTTTTGTCTTATTCCATATCCTAAGCAACTCATTTTGTAGATTCTCGCCTGTAAGAGCATCTACAGAAGCGAAAGGCTCGTCCATCAAGAGTACATCTGGATCGTTAGAAAGGGCTCTTGCCAGCGCTACTCTCTGCATCATTCCCCCCGAGAGATCATGGGGATACATCTCTTCGAAGCCCTCTAACCCGACGAGTTCGATGTAATACCTCGCGATACTTTCTCTTTCCTTTTTGTCAATGCCTCTTATTTCTAGTCCCAATTCAATATTTTTTATTACAGTTCTCCATGGTAATAGGGCATAACCTTGAAAAAGCATACCTCTGTCAAGACCTGGTCCCTCGATGTCTTTCCCGTTTATTTTTACTACTCCCTGAGTTGGCTTTTCTAAGCCGGCGATTATGTTTAGGAGAGTCGTCTTTCCGCATCCGCTTGGTCCCACGATTCCCAAAAACTCGCCGTCTCTTACATCAAGGTGCAAGTTTTTTAAAACCAATAAATCAGAGTTATCTAAACGAAATACCTTGGTTAAGTTTTCTATACTTATCTTGGACATATTGATCCTGCTCTTCATAAAGGTTAAGTACCTTTTTTAGTAAGATTCCTGTGGGTTAGACGTGGAAATAAAGAAAATATCTCTTATATTTGTTTTCGTTTTAATTCTATTACTGGGTTGTGTTTCCAAGCCTCAAGTCGAAGAAAAACCTGTAATAAGAATGGGCTATTTAGTAGGAACCGCCGATCAAGAAACGTTTGCAATGTACAATGACTACTTTAAAGAAGAGGGATTGAACATCTCATGGGAGCCATTCAGGGGTGGATCAAGAGTTGTTGAGGCAGCTATTTCAAAACAGGTTGATGGCGGTGCAATAGGCTCTGTGCCATCTATTATTATAGCAGTGTCAAAAGGTGTTCCTCTTAAGATAGTTGCGGTTGGAGCCATAGAGACGAAAGAAGAATCAGGAGATCGTCTTGTTGCACTAAAAAAATCAAACATAAATAGCATTGAAGATTTAAGAGGTAAAAAGATTGCTGTCCATAGATTTGGCACCACATTAGACCTTACCTTAAGGATTGCACTTAAAAAACACGGTATTGATCCTAAAAAAGACGTAACCTTAGTACAGGTTCCCATTCAAAATATGGTTCAGGTATTGTTAAGAGGGGATGTTGATGCTGCTTTTATCTTTCCCCACTTCTATCCTCTTGTCAAAGAAAATGTTACAGTACTCCTTACTCCAGGAGACGTCTTTCCTAAGGGGGGTCCCATTAGCGTGATATTCTTCTCAGAGAACTTCATAGAAGAAAACCCAGAAGAAGTAAGCAAGTTCGTAAATGCCTACTTAAAGGGAATCTCATGGGCAAATGAAAATCCTGATAAAATCCCTGAAGTTGTGGTTGAGTATACCTCCCTATCAAGAGAAATAGCAGAACAGATACCATGGCCTGCCTTAAATCCTTCTGGTAGATCCGATCCGGAAACTTACGACATGATGATAAACGGGATAAGGGATTATGATCCAACTCTTTTAGAAAAGAACGTTACAGGAGAAGATTTAATGGATAACAGGTTCCTGCCTAGTTGATTAATCCTCTCGATAAACTCCCTCCCCTGCGCACGGATGACAATATCTCTTGTTCCCTTTTTCTATGGTTTTTATCTTTTCCACTAAATCTCCACATCCGGCGCATTTTATCGCATTTGTTATGTATTGAGAATTCAAAGGATACATAATGTCCTCTGGTCTCACATTGACTTCTGAAATAATGAACAATTCATCGTCCGCTAACTTATTCCACTTCTCTAACAATCCATCTTCAATATCGAATAATTCCTTTCTCCATGCCTCTGCTTCTTCATCAGAAAGATTTTTCACCTTCTCATAAAATTTTGCCAACTCTGCTCCATACTTTATATGCTCTTCGTCGATTTCTTCTCTACACTTTATTCTAATAGTCTTGCCAGTTCTTCTATCGCAAAATATAGCAGCGAACTTGCCATAATCCTTGAAGGTCAATCTGCCACTCCCGAAAGAACAATTTGTTGCGCTCGCTATTCCGTCTGCAGCGCAAGTTAAAACCTCTACTGAAGAGCATAAATCACTTTTTCTTTTGATGTCAAGTTCTCTAAGGGCTATCATACCCATTCTAGCCCCCAAATAAGAGGCTGTACAAACATGTCCGTGTACCCTTTTCACGGTTTCTAGTATCTCTTCAAGAGTCATTCCTTTCAAATCTTTTAGACTCTTATCTCTTTTCTCCATTTAGTCGTCCTCCTCTCTAATGCAAGCATAATTTCGTTTAATATAAATCCTATCATGCCGATGGTAAATATACCAGCGAACATTTTTTCCGTTTGAAATGCATATTCTGCGTCCAATATTAAGAATCCCAAGCCAGATCTAGCGCCTATCATCTCAGTTATGATTAACAAAATCAAGGAAACCGCGAGAGATAGTCTAAGACCCGTAATTATAAAAGGAGTCGCGGTAGGCAAAACTATCTTCGTTACGATTTGCTTGTGTGAAGCCTCAAACAATTTCGCTACATTTATGTGGGTTAAATCCACGTGCCTTACCCCTGATATGGTGTTTAACAATATTGGAAAATAGCACGCAAAAGCGATTATCAAGATTTTGGAGGCATTTCCAATCCCCAACCATAGTATTGCTACAGGAATTAAAGCAGCAGCTGGTATAGGTCTGAATAACTCCACGATAGGATTAGAAATATCCTCAATGCTCCTAGATAATGCTATGAGAATTCCGTGTGGTATCGCAATAACCGCTGCTATAAAAAAACCAAGAAAGGCTCGATAAAGACTTACTTCTACATGGGTAATTAATTCCCCATTCATTAAAAGTCCAATAAAGGTTTTCAGAACTTTAGAGGGTGCTGGAAGAAAAAGAGGATTTACTAAGCCTAGATTGCAAAAAAACTCCCAGAAAAAGAAGAATGCTAAGAGAGAACCAATTCTTAGCAGATATCTTCGATTTAAATTCATTTCAGAGCACCAGTGGTATTT
>JABAOF010029370.1_pt2 | contig 15440 bp, 14 predicted proteins | sample 7062171 | NCBI WGS metagenome assembly JABAOF01 (sample SAMN14538628, study PRJNA623070) | marine sediment metagenome | biome: marine biome [ENVO:00000428]; feature: marine pelagic biome [ENVO:01000023]; material: deep marine sediment [ENVO:00002113] | place: India: Gulf of Khambhat ...
GTAATTGGCGAAAGGATGGTGGAGGTGGAAGCTTTTTTACATAGTCTTTTATCTCTGATAACTCTCTGGATAATTGTCTGGTTTTGTGTAGAGAGAGTACAGGTAGCCCCAATAACAATATTACTACACCAATAATGATAGACAGCTCAGGAAACACTCTCTTAACTTTCATTTTCTATCTCCTCTTTTTAGGTCTATATTTGCAGGTATTTCTTTGCCATCTGCGTCAGCGGCGACAGTAAGGTTGAGTTCATATTCAGGCTCGATGTCGCCGGTAATCTGCAGATGAATAGTAGCAACTCGAGTGCGTCCTTTGGGCAATTCGCGGCCGGTATTGAAGGCGGCGATAATGATACGGTTATTGGCCAAGGCGGCAGGGTCGTAATAAGGTGCTTCTTTGAATGCTTTGTGCTGACCGCTTTCTACGCCGACGATTTTGATTTGTCCGGCGGTGGCTTTGAGCTCGAACTGATAAGCAGCGAGAGGCCGGTTGCCGGAATCGAGATAAATGTGTAAAGGGGCAAAACGGACCTTCGGCCTGATGAAGCCACCGGCCTGTCCGGCCTCTGTGTATAGAAGGGCGATCGCCAGGCTTAAAGTAAACAGGCTTATGAGCATACACTTTTTCATCATAAAACTCCTTTATCCAGTCGGACGGCGGATAAAGCGACCAGATCGACATCATCACTGTTCACAACGCCGTCGCCGTTAATGTCCCATCCCTGCTTTCGCAGGGACGAGTTTGTCTCTGTACGGTCGGCGGACTCTACATGGCGAGCTAATTTGAAGGCATCGAGGATGTCCACCCGGCCATTCCGGTCAATATCGGCCCGGGCTTGTGCAATGACAGAGCTGACAACCGCTGGAGTGGGTTTCCGAGCGGTGTATGAGGTGCTTCTTCTTGGCGCATCTTGAGCGGTTTCTCTTGCCATTTTTGTGGTGGGTTCCCTCGCAATGTTGAATATGAAGGCAAAGATAACGACAGCCGCGGCGGCGGCAATCGAGGCAGCCCAGCGGAACCGGCGGCGTGTTTTGTACCGGCGACTAAAGTGCTGATGGGCTTGGTCCAAAACAGCTCTGTCAACCTCGGGTGGAACAGATACAGCAGGTCTGTAAATACTCTTTAAATCTTCGCGAAATTTCTCGGAAATGCTGAACTGTGGTTCGTTATTCGGATTGTTATCTTTATTGTTCACGAATGTAATCCTGTTTTATAAATTCTGTCCCTATTACAATTGCATTGACTTAATGGCGTTTTCGAGTTTGCTGCGGTCCTTATCAAACTCCTGTAATGGGCCCCATGCTTCGAAGACATATATATTCCGTTTGGTAGTTGCCAGGCCAACAATATAACCGTGGTGTTTTGTGCCGATTTGTTTGCTTCCAGCGAAAATGACTGCATCGTTTTTGTTTTTTATTTTCAGTTCAAGATTCTTGTCGATGTGAATCACTTTCTGCTCGACAAGAACACGCCGCACCAGGGATGCCCAAAATTTGACGCTGCCGCCTGTGTAGTTTTTCTCTTTATGTAAATGAATCATGACGCCATCGGCTGACATAGCTCGAGTGCGATTTTTATCTTGGTAATATTTAATATAGCCGTCAGGTAAGGTAAAAACTGACTTGGGTGGGAAGAATTTGCTTTGATAAGTTTGTGTTTTTACAGGTTGTGTAAGTTCGCAGCCAAGTCTGTGTACCCAATGAAACGGAGTGCCGGTTGTAATATCATCTTGTGGAAGTGGTGAGTTAAAATGAATAGTAAGGGTGCTGAAAGCAACTTTGTTCTGGAGGTAGGTGATTTTACCTTTGAGCAATTCGATTGTTTCGGTGATTCGCTCCAACTCCTTTTCAATCTTCAATGCTTCCTCAACCTTTTCAGCTCGGTCGAGCAGTTTTATAAGTCTTTCTCTGACCTGCTCGGCATTTCGCAGGCGGATATTTAAATCACGCATTTCTTCCGTAACGTCCGTGCCTTTTATGTCCTTTAGTGTTACCTCGCCGAACTTTTCAACTTCAGCTATGGCATCCTGTAATTTGTCGGCGGGTACTTTCAAAGTTATTGAGTTACTGCTCATTTCCTGCATGTAACCGCCCATATTAGTAACTATTGTTTTTATTTGGTTCAGCGAGTCAGAAATTCGCTCGACGACTACGTTAATAACGGCGTTATAAACGACATGCCGCTGGATTTGTGCAGGATCTATTTCAGGTTTTTGTGCTGGTTGAACAGCCTGAAAGTCTGTTCCACGATTGCTTATATCAGCAAATACTGCTTGCCCGTGTCTACCACGTGCAAGTTTGCCTACGATACCTTCTTCGAACGAGTATTGTTCTGTCGCACTTTGCATTTTGGTGGTTGAGCGGCAAAACAGAAGCAAAATGCACACAATAAGAATACTAACTGATGTGATAACAAGGAAAAGAGGCATATTAAGGCGCCTCTTTCGAGGTTCTGAAGATATGTGAGATGAGGTTTTAGAGGTTTTATCTGAATGTTTGTCTTTATTAATCATAATTACAGCTCCAGTATGTTAAGCGCATGGGCCGACTCAAAAGTTCACAGTTTCTGGAATTTTTTGTTCTTGAAGCAGTATTCTTGCTCATTCAAGGAAATAATCCCTGGTTCGGCGGTCTTGCCGAAGTCTATGCAAGGCGTTGTGCAGCCTTGACTTAACGGTGCCGGGAGGGATGTTCAGAGCACCGGCAATTTCTTCCATCCTCATATCGTCAACAAACCTCATCAGCAGGATTTCACGCTGCTCGGCGGGCAATCCCCCCAGGACGGCCGTGAGTTCGGCCCGCACATCAGGCGTGTCTTCTGATGCGGACGCTGCTATTTCTCTCAACACTTCATCAGCAGGTACATGAGGCCGGCTTCTGCGGCGGATTGTCAGCGAGATATGTTTGACCACCGGATAAAGAAAAGTGGTCATACTGGCGGTGAGTTGAAAGCCGGGGAACTTTTTCAGCAGGTAGGCGAAGGTCTCCTGCAGAGCATCAAGGGCATCCTCTCGATTTCCGGTAAATCGCCAGGCCAGATGGTAAACCCAGTCGCGATATCGGTAGTAAAGGGTCTCAAAGGCTTCCGCATCGCCTTTGTTTGCCAACTCAATCAGTTTCTCGTCAGATTCCATAGAATCCCGCATGCCCAAAAACAACGAGCATTTTCCTTAACACAGCTTAGCTCTTCGCGATGGCCTTGTCAATTTGGAAATCGTAATCCGGGGCGTCAACGGAACGTGACGATTGCGTCCGAGTGCAACTCAAATTGAGAATGGCTGTTCAGCTTGACTGTGCTGATAATGTCTTAATGTATTTGTTACCAAGGCGATAAATCCTGCTTTGTAGCAAAGAAAAGGGGAAATGTATAATTTTTGCGAATTTTTCGTGCTTAATGCCACAAAAAGCGGTTTTCTGTGCTGCAAAAACATTTGGTTATTTTGATGTAATTCCCACGTTCACATCTCATTGGGGGCTGTCATAGGCCTGCTCTTTTGGCCATTATCGGAGTTTGTCCGTAAACCTGCAGATTTTTGCTTTTTGTGGAACTATGGACTTGACAACAACGCGATCGAGAAGGTATAATAATGGTTAATTTAAAGTTAGTGCCCTCAAGGAGGGGGTGCTCCCGAGCTTCCACGAGAGGGGTATACCATCGTGGCATCAATCATAAGGAGAGGTGTTTTTTTTGACGTTAGAGTACTACTTTGGGGCTATAACTTTCGATGTATCCGGTTAGATGTAACTACCTGGTGACAAGGCCTGAGATACGTTGTTTGGTATATGCAGCATCGGGCAAAATACCACTATGCTTCGTTTGGATTTTGGCCGTTCTGCTCTTGATATCCGGGGGAATAACCTACCGTGTTCTGGCATCTCGCTTGAAGCTTATTATCGATACTCCCATCAAGCTGCCTGTTCCCTTGAGTGCTTTTCCGGCACAAATCGGCAATTGGGTAGGCAGGGATTTGTCCGTTCCCAGCACTACTAAGGAATATATGGAGAAGCACTTTGCGGATGATTATTTCAGTCGACGATATATTGATGCTGCAACTGAGGCTTGGGCGGATGTTTATGTCGTATATTGCTCATCCCAACCTGGGGGTATACTGGGTCATCGGCCTCGGGTGTGCTATCCTGCACACGGCTGGATCCAGGACGGTACCGAACCATCGAAGTTTATCTCTCGGGCTGGCCGGCGAATACTTTGTCTGATACATCGATTCCACAAGCCGGCTCCAACTCATCAACAAACGGTTGTCTTGAACTTCTACATCTTGAACGGACAGATTACTGCTGACGAGAGCGATTTTTCAGGGCTCCTTGGCCGGAGGCCTAATATTGCCGGCGACCCGGCTCGATACGTTGCACAGATTCAGATAAGCTCGGTGTTGGAGAGTTCCATTCGGACGATAGCAGAGGATATGACAGATTTGGTTCTGGATCATCTCCCAGACGAGAACGGTAAAGTCAGGGCGGTTGAGTATAGCAGCGTTGTAGACAATGTTGTGAAATAAACCGGCCCCTTACCGCCGAAAAGCGGTAACGGGGAATAATACCATAAGTGGAGCTATTACAGGATGTTGCATTGATTTTTCAATGCAACCGACGGGGACGAAGTGTAGCTGGAGGAATTTAGATGGTGACTTATCCAAATCGCAAAGGCCTGTCATTAATACGCAACACAGCAGCAATAGGATTCGGATATTGGGGAAGGAATCTTGCAAGGAACTTTCATGATCTCGGTGCTTTGGGCCTTATTTGCGATACCAATCCGGCGAAAGAACAACTGGTAAAAGAGAAGTACCCTGACGTCGACTTTTGTTCAACACTTGAGTCTGTGCTTAGTGAAGATCAGATAAAGGCTGTTACAATCGCCACACCTGCTGTTACCCACTTTGCCGTTGCCAAAGCAGCTCTCGAGGCTGGAAAAGATGTTTTTATTGAAAAGCCTTTGGCTCTAAACACCAAGGAAGGTGAAGCACTCATCAGCTTAGCTTCGGAAAATAAAAGAATACTGATGGTCGGTCACATTTTGCTCTACCATCCAGCAGTGATTAAATGTCGTGAACTTGTCAGCAAGGGGGAGCTTGGAAGGATTCAATATCTGTACTCCAACCGGCTAAACATGGGTAAGATCCGTACCGAAGAGAATATTCTCTGGAGCTTTGCTCCACATGATATCTCCCTTATGTTGTGGCTTCTGAATGAGGAACCATGTGCAGTTTCTTGTCACGGTGCCAATTATTTGAATCAGAATGTTTCCGACGTTACAATGAGCCAGTTTGTCTTCCCCAGTGGTGTCCAGGCGCACATTTTCGTTAGCTGGCTCCATCCATTTAAAGAACAGCGGCTGGTCGTTGTCGGGTCAGACAAGATGGCTGTTTTTGACGATATGGCAGAGAACAAATTAGTTCTTTACCCACACCAGATAAATTGGAAAAATAGAATCCCAATAGCTGTTAAAGCAGAAGCCGAGCCAGTTCCCATTGAAATAGTAGAGCCACTTCGGGCCGAGTGTGAACATTTCCTCGAATGTGTTAAATCACGAAAGCAACCTCGCAGCAATGGAGAAGAAGGGTTGCGAGTACTCAGGCTCTTGCGAAAGTGTCAGGAGTCAATGGAGAGCAACTGCCTCGTTAGAGTGACAAAGCCCACGGCAGCTTTAGAAGAAAAGCCCTATTTTATCCATGAAACTGCCTGTGTGGACGAGGGCTGTGAAATCGGCAAAGGCACAAAGATCTGGCATTTTTCCCACATAATGAAGGACGCTAAAATTGGGGAAGACTGTATATTAGGCCAGAATGTCAATATCGCCGGCGGGGTTGTCATTGGCAAGAATGTCAAAATTCAAAATAACGTTTCTGTTTATACGGGTGCAATCATTGAGGATGATGTTTTTTTGGGGCCTAGTTGTGTCTTGACAAATGTTACAAATCCGCGGTCACAGGTTGTTCGCCATGAGCTTTACGAAAAAACAATCTTTCACCGGGGAACGACTATTGGAGCAAATGCAACGATTGTTTGTGGCATTGAGCTTGGACGCTACTCGTTCGTTGCCGCCGGTGCGGTAGTGGCTAGGGATATTCCAGATTATGCGTTAGTAAGGGGTGTTCCTGCAAGACAGGTGGGGTGGATAAGTCGGCACGGTATTCCGCTGCCACAACCAAATGCTGAGGGTATTATGGTTTGCCCAGAGAGCGGATATCGTTATAAGGAAATTGAGCAGGGGGTAGTAAGGTGTCTGGATCTTGATGAGGACGCTCCCTTGCCACCAGAAAAAGCGGTGGGCCGAGTTTCATACCATGATCTTAAGAGAGAGAAACAACCATCTTCACAGCAATAGGAGAACAAATATGCAGGTGCCTCTATTAGATTTGAAAGCACAATATGCGCTCATAAGAAATGAGGTATTAGAGGCTGTTTCGGAAGTTCTTGAATCGCAGCGGTGCATAGGAGGTCCGAAGGTTATTGAACTGGAGGAAAAAATAGCCGCCTTAAGTGGCTGCAAATACGCGGTGGGTACTTCAAGTGGTACCGATGCTATATTAAACAGTCTGATGAGCTTGGATATCGGTCCGGGTGATGAGGTTATTACTACGCCATTTACTTTCTTTGCTACAGTCGGCTGTATTGCCCGTACTGGTGCCAAGCCGGTATTTGTGGATATTGACCCGAAAACGTATAACATTAATCCTGGCCTTATAGAGCAGGCAATTACTAAAAAAACCAGGGCGATTATGCCTGTGCACCTATTTGGCCAGATGGCTGATATGGACCCGATTGTAGAAGTCGGCAACAAATATAATCTTGCAGTTATCGAAGACGCAGCACAATCGATTACAAGCACCTATAAAGACAAAAAGGCCGGAAGTATTGGGGAGGTCGGCTGCTTTAGCTTCTTCCCCAGCAAGAATCTCGGCGCTGCGGGCGATGGCGGTATGGTCGTTACCAACGACGAAGATTTGTACAATCGGCTTAAAATAATGCGTAACCACGGAGCCAATCCGAAATATTATCACAAATTCGTTGGGGGCAACTTCCGTCTCGACCCAATCCAGGCGGCAGTTCTTTTGGTCAAACTGTCTTATCTGGATAGTTGGACCGAAGCTCGTCGGCGAAACGCAGCTTTTTATGATGAGAAGTTTGTAGGTACAGTAGTCGAGACACCATATATAAGCCCAAACTGTGTAAGCGTATATAATCAGTATATAATCAGGATTCCTAAAAGGAACGAGTTGGCTGTCTATCTTAGAGAAAAAGGCGTTGGCTGTGAGATATATTACCCGCATCCAATGCACTTGCAAGAATGCTTCGCACATTTGGGCTACAGACCAGGCGATCTCCCCGAAGCAGAAAAGGCAGCGAAGCAAGTTCTGGCTATTCCAATTTATCCAGAAATAACAGAGGAGATGAAAAACTACGTGGTGGACTCTGTCCTATACCAAATCTCGAACGAACGATAAAAACATATTAGTATTAACAATTCACATCACTCAAATAATAGAACAACACAATAGCAAAGTAAATTATCTATGAGAGAAGTCACATTACAGGGTAAGCAGATTTTTATTACTGGTGGTGCTGGATTCATTGGCTCCACACTTATTGGGCGTCTGATCGCAGATAATAAGATTATCGTCTACGATAATTTTCGACGGGATGCGCTCAGTGGTAAACCTTATAGTTCACACTCGAATCTCCAGACGGTCAAGGGAGATATACTGAACTATTCCGCCCTAAGGAGCGCGATGGCTGGCGCACAAATCGTGGTCCACTGTGCAGCCATCGCGGGTATAGATACAGTAAAAATAAGACCGACGGAGACGATGCGCGTCAATATGGTTGGGACGGCCAACGTCCTGGAGGCCGCGAAGGATTTGCCGGAACTCGTGCGTCTCGTGGATTTCTCAACCAGCGAAGTCTTCGGGGGATCGGCATTTCGTGCCGAGGAGAATCACACAACACATATAGGGGCAGTTGGCGAGGCGCGGTGGACCTATGCCGTCAGCAAACTTGCCGGCGAGCATCTGGCAAAAGCATACCATGAGGAATTCGGTATGCCCATTGTAACATTAAGGCCTTTCAACATCTACGGCCCTGGCCAGGTGGGTGAAGGTGCGATTAAGGTGTTCATCGAGCAAGCCCTAAAGAACGAGATGATCCAAATCCACGGTGATGGAAATCAAATCAGGGCTTGGTGTTACATTGATGATTTTATTGATGGGCTGCTTCTGGCTATGACTCATCCGAAGGCGATAGGAGAATCCCTAAACATCGGTAATGCACGCGCTGTTGTAACAATCTATGGACTTGCCCAGACGATCATACGGGTATTGGGCTCACAATCAACGATTATTTTTACGAGAAAGGACTATGCTGACGTGGAGCTGCGTGTTCCCAGCGTGGCTAAATCAAAGAAGTTGCTTGGTTTTGAGGCTAAGATTGATTTAGAAGAGGGTATCCGGCGTACTGCCGAGTATTTCAAGGAGCTAATGGAATGACGAAAATTCGGATTCCACTTACCCAGCCGTCATTCGACGAACGCGAAATTGAAGCAGTCCACCGCGTACTTACTAGTTGCTGGGTTGTCCAAGGCCCTGAAGTTGAAGCGTTTGAAAATGCTATTGCCCGAATGCATAAGACCCGGCACTGTATTGCCGTTTCTTCGGGAACAGCTGCACTGCATATTTGCTACCTTGCACTTGGTATTGGACTAGGAGATGCAGTATTTGTCCCCAGTTTTGCATGGCCTTCGGCTGCCAATATGGCGATGGTTGTGGGCGCTCGCCCGGTATTCGTTGATGTTCTTCCCGATACATACAACATTGACCCGGCTGACCTTTGGAAAAGGATACAGGAGTGTATTAGGTGGAAGTGGGGTACTCCTCGTGCAGTTATCCCGGTTCATGAATTTGGCCTGGCGGCTAATATGGACTCCGTTCTTAAAATTGCACAAGAATACAATATGGAAGTTATTGAGGATGCTGCGTGTGCTCTGGGGGCAACTTATAAAGGCAAGCCGGTCGGTGAGTTTGGCAAAATGGGCATTTTCAGCTTTCATCCGAGAAAGGCGGTGACGACCGGCGAAGGAGGTGCTATAATCACAAACGATGGCTCTTTAGCCGAAAAGTGCCGCATGTGGCGAAATCACGGCCAAGTCTTTGAGAACGGGGAGCGTAACTTTCAGGTTGCGGGCTTAAATTACCGTATGACGGAAATACAAGCTGCAATAGGGCAGGTTCAACTGGAGAAGTTTCCTGAAATCTTAAACAGGCGCAGAGAAATCGCCTCACAGTATCTAAGAGGTCTCGCCGATTGTCCGGGGATAAGCCTTCCAGCAAATGATCCGGAGCATACCTGGCAAACATTTATGATTGTTCTGAATAAGGAAAAGGATCGCAGCTTTGTGATAAACAAACTGGGAGAAAATGGGTTTTGTGCTGGCGCTGGTTCGGTAGCGGGACATTGCATGCACATTTATCGTAAAAGCTTCGGATACGAAGCAAAAGACTTACCTATCTCGGACATGCTTAGCTTTCAGGGCCTGGCATTGCCTTTGTATGAGGGGCTATCTGAGCAGCATCGGGAGGAAGTAGCGCGACGTTTGCAAGAAACAGTGTGAATCGGTTGAGTTATCATGACATACCTCGATGTTAAGTACAAAGCGATTGAAACATTGCGTAAGGGTGGTATTGCCAATCCGACACGTTTGGTGAAGTTGATCAACAATGCTATCACTTTTCTACGACTTGACTTATCCGGATTGACTGTATTGACTGAGGCGGCAAGCGGGCCTTATGTTGCAACCCCGGTCATTGCGGCTGTGGCTGGGGCAAAACACGTATTAGCTTTGACTTCTGATTCAGACTATGCCAGTGCTGAGGTTGTGATTGCTCAAACCCGAGCTTTGGAAGCTCTATGTGGTGTAGAAGGTAGTGTAGATATTTATACGGAACGTTCGCCCGATCTGTTTAGCCAAGCTGATATCGTAACAAACCTGGGATTTGTACGCCCAATTGATGCTGAAGTTGTTGGGAAAATGAAACGGAGGGCGGTAGTACCATTAATGTGCGAGGCATGGGAGTTTCGGAAAGGTGATGTTGACTTAGAAGCGTGTAGAGAAAAGGGGATCATTGTAATGGCAACCAATGAGGATTACCCGGGGCTAAACGTTTTCGATTATATCGGTTGGCTCTGCATGAAGATGCTTTTTGAAGCGCAGATTGAGATCCATAAAAGCCAAATTTTGCTAATTAGCAGCGATAAATTCGGCAAAGTGATTAGCAAGCAGTTAAAACAAGCAGGCGCCAAAGTTCGCCTGGTACTCACCCTAAATGAAGTTTCAAGGCAGGATTTGGCGCTGTTTGATGCACTTGTTGTTTGTGATTATAGTCGTCGTGACCAGATTATTGGTCCGAGCGGCGACATCAGTGCACCAGAATTGGCTGGCATTGCTCCACACTCCACCGTCATCCAATTCGCCGGCCGGATTGATGTGCAGGGACTGCGTCAGACAGGCCTCTTTGTATATCCTGCTTATAGCTTAGATTCGCAGAGGATGGCAATGACTTTGGGAGAGTTGGGTCCTCGCTCAGTTGTAGAGTTGCACACAGCAGGCATGAAAGTTGGAGAGTTGATGTGGCATAAGCGGCAGGCGGTACAAAATGCTCAGCAGGTAGAGAGTGTACTAGAGGCGGAGCATCCTTTATGCCAACGGTTACCAGACGGGAGTTGATTAATGTTGACCAAGATACTCAGTTGTTAGTCCATGATGATATACTGGAGTTGTCCCAGTTTTGGATAGTGGAGTTAACTGCATTTCCAGCTTTTCATTAAGAGGAGATTTAGTGATCCATGGCAATTGATATCAAGCACTATATAGATTCGGAAGCAGTATGGGATCAATTCGTGGGATCGTCTAACGAAAGTACAATTTTTCATCGTCTCGATTTTCTCAGGTACCACGGCGAAAGATTTCGGCACCAGGAGCATCACCTGGCATGGTACAAAGGAGAAACACTTTTTGGTCTTATGCCTATGGCTATCTTCGACGGAGAACACGGGGCAGTTGCCAGGTCACCCTATGGGGCGAGTTATGGCGGCCCAGTGTTTCAAAAGCTGCTTAACTACGCAGATAGTCACCGGATTGTTAGCAGTTTATTGAATTACCTAGCTGAACTCAAGGTTGCTACATGCACGCTGACGTTGCCCATCCCATGCTTTTACGAGAAATATAGCGATACATTCCGACTGGTGCTGTTTGAACATGGTTTTCGCTGTACAAACCGTGACATCTCCAGCGTTGTATGTCTTAACGTTGGGAAGCCGGTCGGTGAGATGATGACGTCTCGCGCGCGCAACATGGCACGCAAAGCACGCAAAGCGGGTGTTACGACCAAACTCCATGGCAGTGTGGCCGAATTCTGGGAGGTAATGAAAAAGACTTTTGCGAAACTCGACAAGAGACCCACGCATACACTTGAAGAATTTCGATGGTTATGCGGTCATTTGCCAAAGCAGGTCTATGTGGATGTCGCCTATATTGAGGGAGAACCAGTAGCAGGAATAGGTTTCTTTGTCATCAATGACAGAGTCAACAGCTCCTTTTATCTCTGTCAAGATCCCCAAAAGCAACAGTTGCAGGCGTTGAGTTTGCTCATACATGAAGCCTTAAAACGAGCCCAACGCGACGGCTTTAGCTGGTTTGACTTTGGAACCTCATCGGTCAACATGCAAGGACGAGAAAACATCTTTCGCTTTAAGGAAAGTTTTGGTGCAATTGGCCTCTTCCGCGAGACTTATACGTGGCGTTACCCTGGTCTCGAAGAAGCGTTTCCCGGATGAGCCACATTCTTTTCTGTGAGCATCCTAAAGAGTTTAGCGCACAGAAGATAGGTATGAATAGATATGCGCGAACCTGAAAGAACCACCGAGTATCGTAAAGACCCTGAGCAGGAACAGCAATTGAAGAACTTGAATGCTTTGCTTGCTCCCCTTGAAGAGGGTCTAATATCGACGTTTGATAAACTCCGGTTCCCTGTGGTGTTTATCGTAGGGGCGCCAAGAAGCGGTACCACTCTTCTTGCGCAGATTTTGTCCCAAACGGCCTTATTCTCATATGTCAGCAATTTTGTCGCTAGGTTTTGGATGGCCCCTTATATTGGAACCCTGATTGAGGATAGCCTGGGGATTCATAAATCGGAATCCCATGAACCCTTTGTTTCAAGGTTTGGGGTTACCAAAAGCTGGACTGGGCCTCATGAGTTTGGCTATTTTTGGTCTCGATGGTTTCACTTCAACGAAACTCACAAGCTCACAATTAGAGCATTGGGCGAGATAGATCGGCACACACTATTAAAGGAACTCGCTGCTATAGAAAGCGTCTATAATAAGCCCCTATTCTTCAAGAACTTGACCTGTGGACTGCAAATGGCTTTTCTCGGCGAGCTTATTGAGAAATCGCTCTTTGTGCTCTGTCATCGGCACCCTGTCTATAATATGCAGTCCCTAATGATGGCCCGCAAAAGTATATTCGGAGATAGGCATCATTGGTGCTCACTTCGTCCGAAAGAGTATCCCGAACTGCTATCCCTCTCGCCTTATGAGCAGGTGGCGGGCCAAGTATACTATACTTTGAAGGATGTTGAAGCAAATTCCTCGTCCCTTGGTCCTGATCGATTTCTGGAAATACGGTATGAAGACCTTTGCTCTCAGCCGAGGGTCGAACTCAACAAAATACTAGATGTGCTAAGAAAACATGGAGTTAGTATCAACCCAAAGCCAGATGCGATCCCGGAGCAATTTAACTCAACAAACAACCAACGAGTGAGCGATGAGGAATTTCAACAGCTTTATTCGGCTGCTATAAAGTTTTTTAACGAACGCCAAATTGTATCGTAAGGTTCGGAATTGTCGTACGATTCGACAGGTCGGCACGAATGAAAGTTCTTCATCTTCCGAGTAATATTGCATCACAGGCTTCCGTGATAGTCGGTGATGTACAAGTTAGCTACAATGTGGGTAGTAGAGATGTCAAACTGGGGTGAACGAATTTAAGAATGGCCAAGTCAGAAGAATTAAAAGGGAAAACATTGCCAAGCCAGCGGCGGCCTTCGCTGTTGGTCGGCGCTTTAAGCAATTGGGCACCATTGGGCATTAACATCGTGATTACTTTCCTGCTTTGGCCTTTTCTGATCAGCCACCTTGGCGAAGCGCGGTTTGGGATTTGGGCCCTCGCGGGGTCTTTCATAGGTTATTTTGGCCTGCTTAAGCTGAGTGTCGGCTCTAGCATAATGCGCTATGTTCCCTTTTATATCGGCCGCAGCGATCACAGAGCTGCCAGCGAAATGGTCACGAGCGCCCTGGCAATGTTCTTGTTGGTCGCGTCAATCATTTTCGCGTTCTCGATGTTGATGGCAGAGCCGATCGCCCGCTTCTACGAAGGCGGACCGGAATTTGCCACTCTTATCAGGATACTGGGCTTGGCAGCGGCCATCGAGTGTCCCATGCGAATCTTCGATGCGAGCTTGAGAGCCCAGGAGAGGTGGGTTGAGGCCAATTCCATAATGATTGCTTCGGCAGTAGCGCGTGCGCTGGGGCTTGCGGGTTGTATCTACTTTGGCTACGGTTTGGTCCACATGGGCTACATCGTGCTGTCGGTTAGGATATTCGCCTTGGTCTTTACTACCATAGTCTTTTTTCGCCTCTGCCCGACAATTCATTTGCATGTGTCGATGGTAAAGTTGTCGCGGATCCGCGAACTTGTTTTCTTTGGTGCGCTGACAGTCGTTGCTACAATGGCGTACAGCCTGTGGATTCCAAGTCACAAGCTGATTGTTGGAAAAATAGCCTCACTTGAGGCAGTTACCGTTTACGCAATAGCGGTTATGCTTATAGACCGTGTCAGACGTATTGTGTGGGCCCCCCTACAGGTGTCCTGGCCCAGGTTTGCCCTTCTTGATGGAGAGAACAATCATGGAGAAGTGGTACATTTCTTTAACCGAGCAACACGTTATGGTACGATTCTTGCTTCCGGAGTTATCCTTCTCGTCCTGGTAGCAGGACCTACGTTTATTAGGCTCTGGGTACAGATAGAAGGTATTGAAGCAGCTTGCGCTGTGCTAATTATCTTGGGCATTGGTTGCTTAGTCGATAGCTCACTGTTTGTCAATGGTTCGTTTCTGGCTGCTACGGGTCACCAGCAGGCACGCGCCATATTTGCAGGTATTGAATGGGCTTTAGGACTCACTGTGAGTATATTAATCGGTCTGCAGATGGGAATGGTTGGAGTAGCAATAGGCTTTGTAGTTTCAGTGACCTTGGTGCGAGGTTTAGTATGTGCCTGGTACATCTGTCATCTTCTGGGGATTAGCCCTTTCGGATACTATGTTGAGTGCCTCCTGCGGCCTTGGCTGATCACAGGATTGACAGCTATTGTAGTATACTACAGCGGAATTCTAGAACACGTGCGAAATTGGCCATCTTTGATAGCGTTTGCAATAGTGGTTGGGTGTGTATATGCTTTGACTGCATACACTATTGCAATGTCTCCTGAAGAAAAGGTGAAAATGCTGGGCATTATACGTAAGCTATTGGCCCGTGTACCTTTTGTAGCTGATGTTAATAAATAAAACCACATTTGAGAGTTCTTAGCGCTGGAACATAGGGCGGGTTTTTATGGAAATGTGATAACCGCCGGAAGGTGAGACAGAAGATGAAGATAGATTTGCTTTTCCTGAGTTGCAACAGGCTACACTACACGAAGTTGTCGCTACCCGCTCTGTTATCAGACCCAACAGAAGAATTCTCACTAACTATTTGGGACAACGCCTCAACGGATGGAACTAAAGAGTATCTATCTTCGGTGGAAGACCCACGAATCGTCAAAAAGGTTTTTGCGCGCGAGAATATAGGCGGCTTTCGTGCTATCAAAGAGGGTTGGAGTAATTCAACCGCCGATCTTGTAGGGGCAGTGGCCGATGACTTTCTGGTCACCCCTGGCTGGACTCGGATTCTTGGCCAGGCACATGCCGATGTGCCAGAATTCGGAAAAGTCTCGTGCTGGCATCTTGGTCCAGAATTTTTTGATGAAAAGAGGGCACGCCATAAGATACAAAGTTTTGAGAAACACCGGGTACTTCGACATCCCTGGACTGACGGGTGCGGTTTGGTGAAGCTCAAAGCGTTGAAAGAAGTGGGCTTTGAAGGTACGGGGGGCGCCGTTAACATACAGATGTCGCTCAGAGGCTACGTTAATGGATTTTATTTCCCCTTAGTCTTTGTCGAACACATGGCTTACCCCTGGGCCGAACACTACGCCTTCTCTGGCAGACTCGAGGAGGGCGTTGAAAAGAGTGTTACGTATAAAAAACTCGGAATACGTACTCTCGAAGACGCAAAGGCTTGGCATCAGGTTGTTGTGCGGAACATTCTCGATG
>JABAOF010012075.1_pt2 | contig 15438 bp, 15 predicted proteins | sample 7062171 | NCBI WGS metagenome assembly JABAOF01 (sample SAMN14538628, study PRJNA623070) | marine sediment metagenome | biome: marine biome [ENVO:00000428]; feature: marine pelagic biome [ENVO:01000023]; material: deep marine sediment [ENVO:00002113] | place: India: Gulf of Khambhat ...
CGGCACCGAATCGTCGTAGCTGGAGTTGACGACGCCGCCGAGGTTGACGGGCGCCTGCCACGAGCCGCCGGCGTAGTTGGCGCGCCAGAGGTCCATACCGCCGTGGCCTCCGGGGCGTTCGGATACGAAGAGCATGAACGAACCGTCGCGGCTCAGGAAGGGGTACCACTCGTTGGAGGCGGTGTTCAGCGTCGCGCCCATATTGACGGGCGTCTGCCAGGCGGCGAAGGCCGGGGCGGCGGCGAGAGCGGTTAGTAGAATATATCTCAAGNNTACAGGGGGTTTATTTCGGAACGATTATAACCGAAGGCGGCGCGGAGGGCAAGGGGGGAGGGGAGATAAAAACGCGGGGTGGAGAAGCCGGTTTATATTTAAAACACCCACCTAACGTCTCCCGGCGGCGGGGCCCAGAGGCCGGCGACGGTCGCGCCGCATTTGTTACACTTGTTGCCGTCGAGGCGGTACGCGAGGATGGCGTAGCCGTGGCGCTCGACGACGGCCTGGCCGCACCCCGGGCAGTACGTGTTGTTGCCCGGGTGGCCCGGGACGTTCCCCACGTACGGGTACTTCATACCTTCCTCCAGCGCGATGTTGCGCGCCATCGTGAGCGTCGCGACTGGCGTCGGCGGCAGGTTCGCGAGCTTATACATCGGGTAGAAGCGCGAGAAGTGCATCGGCGTCTCGGCGCCGAGGTTGTCGCGCACCCAGCGGACGAGCTTCGTTATGGACGACGGCGCGTCGTTGAGCTCCGGCACAATCAAATTGGTTACCTCGAGCCAGAGGCCCTCTTCGCGGAATATGGTGAGCGCCTTGAGGACCGGCTCGAGGCGGCCGCCGCAGATCTCCCGGTAGAATTCGTCCGACAAGGACTTCAGGTCCACGTTCGCCGCGTCCGATACCTTGCAGAGCTCGCGCAGCGGCGCCGGCTCGATATACCCGGCGGTGACGAGGACGTTCTTGAGGCCCCGCGCGCGGCCGAGCCGCGACGCCTCGAGCGTATACTCGTAAAATATTATCGGCTCGGAGTAGGTGTAGGCGAGCGAGATGCAGCCGGTTCGCTGAGCCTCGGCGACGACGCGCGCCGGCTCGAGGTCGACGTTGCGCGCGTCTTCCGGGTCCGTCTGGCTTATCTCCCAATTTTGGCAATACTTGCAGTGTAGGTTGCAGCCGGCGGTGGCGATGGAGTAAATCGGCGTCCCCGGGAGGAAGTGGAAGAGGGGTTTCTTCTCGACGGGGTCGACGTGCGTCGCGCAGGGTTTACCGTAGACGAGCGTGTAGAGGGTCCCGTCGACATTCACGCGGACGCGGCAGTCGCCGCGCTGGTAGTTGGCGAGGATGCAGCGCCGCGGGCAGAGCTCGCATTCGACCGCGAGCGCGGTCATCGCGGTTCCTCCCCTTCGGCCGGCTCGAGCTGCCGCCAGTACTTGGCTTCTTCGAAGGAAAGCCTACCCCCCGCCATGGCCTTCTCGAAGGCCTTCTTGCGCGCGGCCTCGTCCGCGGCGTCCGCGCCTCCTCGCGCGGCGACGATGCCCTGAACGCCGACGTAAACGGCGAGGGCGAGGCAGGCCGCGACGACTAACGTCAGCGCTACGTTAGTTTTCTTCAGCTTCTTCTTCATTCAGCTTGTCCACTATGCGGATGACGTCGGCGACGTCGTCGACGGCGTAGTCCGTCTCGCGGCAGCGTTCGCCGCTCGTGTCGCCGTACCGGGCGTAGACGGTCCTGATGCCGAGCGCGCGTGCCCCCTCGACGTCTCGCGCCGGCCAGTCGCCCACCATCAACGCCTCCTCCGGTGCCACGCCAAGCTCTTTGAGTATCAAGAGGAACGGCTCGGGCGCGGGCTTGCGGAGGCCGGTATCCTCGTACGTAACGACGGCGTCGACGACGTTGTGCAATTGCAGGTACGCCAGCCTGAGCCAGGCCTGGAGCCGCGGCGCGTCCGATAGGACCCCCAGCTTTATGCCGCGGCGCAAAAGCTCGAGAAGGGTGAGGTTAACGTGGGGGTAGAGGGCGAGGGTCCCCTCGCGCGCGCGCCTGTACGCTACCACGCCGGCGGCGTGGATGCGGGGCTCGAGCCTGCCGTACGCCTCTATAAGGTAGCGGTCGAAGACGCGCTGGTACTCTATGCCCTCGGCGTCGTAGACCTCCTTTATGCCGGCGATGACCTCCTCCTTGGTGCGGGGTAGGCCGGCGTCGATCATCGCCTCCGCCGCGGCCTCTATCGCCCGCTCCTTCATCTTCATGAAGTCCGTGAGCGTATTGTCGAGGTCAAATATGACCGCTTTTATCATATTTATATTATATCATCTTCCGCCGAGGTAGGGTAGGAGCGCGCCTACTAAAGCTTTGATCTTTTCGCCGGTTACCTCGGCGCCTGCCAGCACTTCCTCGTGGTTTACCTCCGCCAGGCCGGCGACGTTGGTCACCGCGCAAAGTGCCAAAACCCTCAGGCCGGCCTGGCGCGCGACCAACACTTCGTTCGGTATCGACATGCCGACGACGTCGCCCCCCAAAGCCGCGAGCGCCCGAACCTCTGCGGCGGTCTCGTATTGCGGCCCGGCCACCGCCACGTACACGGCTTCTTTAGTTAAGAATCCCAGCGCCGCGGCGAGCTCTTTGGCGCGTGCGCGCAGCGTTCCGTCGTACGCGTCCGCCGCCGCTACGAAGCGGGGCCCGAACTCCTCATAGTGGGGGCCGTTGAGGGGNNCGGAGGTTTATATGGTCCCGGACGAGGGCGACGTTTCCCGGCGCGAACTCCTCGCGCAGCGACCCCGCCGCGCCGGTCGTGACGAGGGTACGGCAGCCGAGCTTGGCGAAGAGGCGTACCGGCAGCGTCGCTACGTAGGGAGGTATCCCCTCGTACGCGTGGAGCCGCCCTTCGCTGACGACGGCGCCGACGGTGCCGGCGCGGCCGAAGAGGAAGTTGCCCCGGTGGCCCTCGACGGTCGGCTTCGTTAAATGCGGCACTTCGGCGAAGGGCACTTCGCAGACGTAGTCGAGCGCGGGACGTCGTATGCCGGAGCCGAGGACGACCGCGACCCGCGGCTCGAGCTCGCACTTGCCGCGCAGGTAGCGATACGAAACGTCGACGTCCTTGGGGGTTAACATTTATGGGGGTTCACCCTCGCGGATAATAATATAATAAGTGTAGTTATTTTTCAAATTCAACCGACGCGAAGGCGGGGCCGGGTCGGCGCAAAGGTGGGTGCATATAACTTCGCGGTTGACTTTGCGGCGCCGCTTTGTTAATATCCGCTTTCAACCGGAGGAGAAGTTGGGCACCAAGCGGCACGCGAAGAAGAGATATCGGCAATCGCTCAAGCGGCGCGAGCGCAATCGCGCCGTACGGAGTACGACGAGGACGGCGATTAAGAGGGCCGTCGTCGCTGCGGAGGCCGGCGCCAAAGAGGAGGCGTCCGACGCGTACCGTCGCGCCCAGCGCGCCATAGACGTTGCCGCGCGCAAGGGCGTTCTCCACAAACGCGCCGCAGCGCGTAAGAAGTCACGCCTCGCGCGGCGCGTGAACAAGGCCGCGGCGAGCGAGTAGGTTTAATTTTTCGTGAATGAAGAAAGCCCCTGCCCGGGGCTTTTTTTACGTGGCCGCGCGGGCGGCGAAGAGCTCGAGCGCAAGCGCCGCGGGCACACGGCCCGTTTTGACGCCGCGGTCGAGCTCGGCGAGGAGGCGGTGGAGCTCGGCGAGCCGGTCGGCGTCCAAACGCTCGGCCGCCCCTACGTACTCGCCCACGTACAGCGGCGGTACTTTCAGCCGCGAGGCTATCTCCGCGGGGCCGAGGCCGGCGTCGCGGAGCTCCTTGGCGAGCCAGATAAGGCGGACCTGGCGCGCGAATAACCCAATCATCGACTCCGGTCGCTCGCCCGAGAGCATCAGGCGGCGAAGCGCCGCGAGCGCGAGCCCCAATTTACCTTCGCCTACGTAGCGTACCGTATCGTAGGCTTTCTCGACGCGGCTCGTCGCGGCGACTTCCGCGACCGCGGCCGCCGATAGTCCCTCGTCGCCGGCGTAGGCCGCGAGCTTCTCGAGCTCGCGCACGACGGTGAATAGGTCCGGCGCTAACGCGTAGTCGAGGAACGCCACGGCGTCTTCCGAAAGCTTAAGGCCCAGTTTCTCCGCCTCCGCGGCTATGCGGGTGGCCCGGGCCCGGCCGGCCAGGTGATCGAAGCCGTAGGCCGCGTCGATTTTCTCGAAGAATTTGAAAAGTTTTTTGCGGCGGTCCAAGTTCCTCTCGGCCCAGAACACGACTACGGCGTCGGGCGCCGGGTCCTCGGCGTATTCGCTTAGCGCGGCCAGGTCGGCGTCGCCGTACTTCTCTACGCCCGTCGCTACGAGCAGCCGTTTGCCGACGAAGAACGGGACCGTACGCGCCAGCTCGCACACCCGCGCCGCGCCTACTCCCTCAAGCCACTCGAAGGCCATCGCCGCGGGCGATTCGCCTATCGCGACCTTTTTAAGCGCCTCGAGCGCCCGGAGCTTCCGGTACTCGTCCGGGCCCTCGAAAAGATAGACCGGCTTGAGCCGGCCTTCTTCCAAATCTTTCGCCAGACGTTTGAGCCGTTCTTCCGGCATTGGCGCGCTACCACCCTTGGAGCGTGCGGTTGACGACCTTGCGCGCCAGTTTCTCCGCCAACCGCTCGAGCGCTTCGTCNNCGTCCTCGGTTTCCGCGTTCGCCCCCACGGCGTAGTACGGAACCGATTCGTACATCGACGGTTCCTGCCATAAGACTTGGTTGTTGGTCAAATCCGTAAAGGTGGCCGAGACGACGATGGCGAGGTTGTATTCTTTGACCACTTCCTGGACGTCGTAGCTCAGGGCCTCTTTTTTGTAGTTTACGATTTCCACCTGTAGCTTCGAATCGGCGACGTTCTCGTCCGCGACGTCGAGGGACCCGTCCGCAACGAATTCGTCGATGACGGCGTCCGTGAGTATGCGCTCGGCGCCGTACTTATAGGTCCGCGGGTTTTTGAACAGGGGTATGGCGACGGACTTGATATGCCCCGGGAGGCTGGGGTTAAACGTGTAAGGGCCGCAGCTTAGCACGGCCGCAAACGTAATCGCTAACGCGAGGTTGGCCGTAACTAATTTCCGCATCTCGACGTCTCCCCTTAATCCAGGAAAAGGTATTTTCGCCATTCGGCGTTGCCCGCTAAGTCCGCGGCGTAGATTTTTTGGAGGTAGGGCAGGAAGGCGGGCTCTTTGGGCCGGCTCAGGAGTTTCATCCTCGCCTTTTCCGGCGTGCGATCGGCCTTGAGGTTGTTGCAACGTTGGCAGCACGCCACGACGTTCTCCCACGCGTGTTTACCGCCGACGGCTATAGGTATGACGTGGTCGATCGTCAGGTCCGGCCTCTGCCGGCCGCAATATTGACACCGGAAGCCGTCGCGGCGCAAAACATTTTTCCGGTTAAATTTAATCCGGCGGCGGGCCGGATTTATGTATTGTACGAGCCGGGCCACGGAAGGAGCGGGAAACTCGGTGCTGGGTGACCGGAGTACGACGCCGTTAGTCTCTATGGTCTCGGCTTTCTCGAGGTACAATAAACCTACCGCGCGCCTTAGGCCTACGATCGCCATCGGCTCGTAACTGGCGTTGAGGAGCAGTACGTTGGCGTTGAGGTCGGCCATTTTTATTTCCTACAGTATAAAACCTAACCTCCAGAAAATCAAGATTTTTTTGTTGATACGTAATGGTGGTGGTTGAAGGCCAACGGCTTACGCCGAAACGAGCTTGACCCGGCATAGGGAAGGAAGGAGGCGGCTACAGCCTTCGCTGGCGCTGGACGCGCGCCGCGGCTCTACGTTAGTACTCTTTGGGTTTTCGGCATGACCCCCGCGGGTACCCTCAAAGAGTCGCGGCGGCTGAGGGCGGGCGTCTCGGCGCCTTACGGCATCGCCTATTACGAACGGCGCCTCTACGTGAGTACCTCGGGGGGCAGTCCCGACGAGTACGTCTGGGTCTACGATTGCCCGGTGTCCACCGTCGGCGTTACGCCCGCGTCGCTGGGGAAGGTCAAGGCCTTATTTGAATAGGGTGAGGTCGCGAGCGAGGCCGGCCATTGGTCGGCGGTACCGGGCGAAGGCCGAAAAGGTGGGTCGTGCCAGCGTACGTGGTTCCCTGGGCGGTGCCTAAAGAGCATTTACGTAAATTTCGTTCAGGCCGCTCGGGGAAAAGGCTGGGCCGTCGGAACGTTTAAGCGGTGGGGGGCGGACGTATTATATCGGATACTGAATTTATTGTTAATATTTAAATTACTAGCGGTGCGAACGGCGGCTAAGGGATTTTTTTCGCTTGACAGCTTCGTTTCGGGTATGTTAGTTTGGAGATGGTAGAAGGTTTGCGAGTTAATTAGAAGGGGCGTGTGGCCTAAAAAAGAATGCCGGGCACACGCCGATAATAAGGTGTAGTAATTGTGGAACAGGAGGTGAACCGAAGTCCAAGGAAACAGAGGAGATAAATTTTTCGGCAACAATAGACAACAACGGCGCTGGACGCCAAAGTTCCCTGAACGTTCGAAAGGGGGTGTCCTCTAAACGTGCGCGTTAAATATTTAAAGAGTAGCCTCGCCGGGGCAGCGTTGGTAGCGCTGACGGCGGGCATCGCGGGCGCTGTGGACACCGGGACGATTTCCGGTTTGGTGACGGACCAGGACGGTCAACCCGTGAACGGTGCTTTAGTCGTGGTGAAAGGGGCAAACCGCTTTTCGACGGCGAACGCCGACGGGTACTACGTCATTACGCCGGTCCCGGTAGGATCGTTCGACGTGAAAGCGTCGCGCATCGGCTTCGACGAACAGGTCAAGTCGGGGGTGAAGGTTATCGCCGGCTTGAGGACCAACCTCTCGTTTGAACTTCGCTCGGGTATTACGGGCGTAACTTACATCCCCTCCGAGGAACCTCTTATCAAGTTCGACCGCACCGATACGGAGAGCGTAATCGGGGCCGATCAGATCGAATCCCAGGTGGTCGACGAATTCGCCGACATGCTCGTGCGCACGCCGGGCATCGTTTACGAAACGAGCGACGCGTCGACGTTGAACCTGCATATCCGCGGCGGCCGCGGCAACGAGGTTGCGTACATCGTTGACGGCGTTAATATCACCAACCCCATCGTCGGCGGCGCCGGTATGGAGATACCGGTGGACGCCATCGAACAGATGAACGTTATCGTCGCGGGTTGGGACGCCGAATATGGCGAAGCGCAATCGGGGATTATCAACATCCAGACGAAAGAGGGCCGCGATAAATATACGGGCAAGGTGGGCGCCACGCAGGAGGTATATACCGCCAAGCGTGAGTGGGACTCCCATAAGGCCTTGGAAGCCACCGGCCTGGAGGACCCGGCGAGCCCCCTCGTCACGTGGCATACCGCGACCCGCCAGACCAGATTCTCCAAGTACCGCGGCTCGTTCGGCGGGCCGATTTGGCCCGGCGTCGAACAGCTCAGCTACTTCGCCTCGGGGGACTATACGCGCGACTGGAGCGTTTACCCCTTACCCGAACCGGCCCTGGAGTGGAACGCCAACGGCAAGCTCTCGATAAGGCCCACGGGTCGGTTGCGTATGGTCCTGAGCGGCGGCCGGATGAACGAAGAACGCCAGCTCTTCAAAAACGAATATCAGTACCACCTCGACGGCTACTACTTCCGCACGGAGAGGTCCAATCGGTTGAGCGCCAACTTCACGCACAACGTAACGGACCGCTTCTACTACAGCGTGACCGGCGCGACCTTCAAGAACTTCCGCTCGATCATCACCGGCGGAAAGTACTGGAGCGACTACGACCTCAACCGCCAGAAGAACGACGCCACCGGCTGGTTCGTGACTACGGGCGACTATCCGATCTACGAGACGCGCGACCAGCTGTATTTCGACGGTAAGGCCGACTTCCAGTACGAGATAGCGCGCGTGGGCGATAACCGCGCGCTCTCGATGAACGTCATAAAGGGCGGCTTCGGCCTTAAGAACCAGGATGTCGACTTCTATCAGATACAAGCCTATCCCGCCAATATCTATACCGACATCTTCCACGTCTACCCCTTCGAAGGACACGCTTACGTCCAGGACAAGCTGGAGTACTCGGGTATGGTCATTAACGTGGGGTTGCGGTTCGACGTGTTTGACCCCGCCGCTTCCTACCCCGAGGACCCCTTCGATTACCAATGGGGTGAGTCTTTTAACCCGGTCACGGGCCCGGAATGGGAGCGCGTCGACCCCGATTCGAAGTACCGTACCTACGCCGAGATGCCGCGCAAAACCGGCGACAGGAAGACTCAGGTCAGCCCGCGTGTGGGCGTCTCTTACCCGATTTCGGACCGCGACAAACTCCATTTCTCCTACGGCCACTTCTTCCAGGTGCCGCCGCTGGTCTACCTCTACCGCAGCAGCCAGACGGAGTTGACGGGTGCGTACCCCATCATGGGTAACCCGGACCTTTCCCCGCAGAGGACGGTACAGTACGAGATAGGCGTCGAACACCTCTTCACCGACGACCTCAAGGCGAAAGTCTCCGCGTATTTCAAGGATATCCGCGACCTCATCGACACCGAGCGTATCACCTACGAGACCGGCTTCAACTACACCAAGATAATCAACGCCGACTTCGGCTCCGTACGGGGAATGGAGCTCGCCATCGACAAGCGCATGACGAAGAACTTCTCCGGCAACCTGGGGTATACGTTCTCCGTGGCTAAAGGCCTTGCGTCCTCGTATTACCAGGGCTATAACTACGCTTACCGCGGTTGGGAAATGCCCAACCACGAGAACCTGCTCGACTGGGACCAGACCCACAAACTCGACCTTACGATGGACTACCGGACCCGTTTCAAGATACATAACTTCGGCGCCAACACCACGCTCTCCTACGGCTCCGGCATGCCTTATTCCAAGCCCGCGAGCGGAACCGGGCAACCCTCCATTAACTCCGAGCGGATGCCCTGGACCCTCAATTGGAACGTGAAGGGCGAGTACTCGCTCACCTACTGGGGCCTTACCTACACCCTTTACTGCGAAGTCATCAACCTCCTCAACCGCGACAACGTGTTCAACTTCGGCGAGGATGAAGGCGACGGCGCCGGCTCGGACTGGCTACCGTGGTACTACTTCTACGGGGACCCGGACGGGCCTTACGACGATATGGAGTGCTACGGCGACCCGTTACGCTTACGCGTCGGGTTCGATATAGGCTTCTAAGAGCTAACAAGTGGGGGAGCCGCCCCGCCGGGCGGCTTCTCCCCTTTTTCCCGCTCTTCGCGCGAGAAAGGAGAGAGGAGAGTTGAGGAAATTAAGACGCGCCGGACCCGTTCCCTATTTCGTATTGGCCGGCCTCGTGGCGGTGGCCGCGGTCTTTCTCTTGACCGGGGCCGTGAAGAAGGGCGTCCGCCCCGGGTCCGGCGGCGAATTGGATACGCTGGCCTTCGGTTACCTCACCGTCGGCAACTTCTGGAATAAAATCTGGAATCGGATGTACATCGGCGACCAGGACGGTGACCACGCCGGCGAGTGGCCCGGCGGCTCCGGCGTTAACTACGTGTACATCGGCAACTTGTGGTTCGGGACCCTGATCGAAACCAATATCCACGTCAGCGGCGACTTTCCGTACCTCGGCAGCGCCGAATGGAAAGAACTACCGCCTTCGGAGACGGAACTTTTGATGAGCAATAAGCCGCGCACGTGGGGCAACCGGCCGGTGGAAAAGGTCCGGGAGCTGGGCGACCTCGACACTTACGCCAAATGCGACGACTCCGACGCCGGCGAAAAAGGTCCGATCCCGCTCATAACCGAGATGCACGCCATCCAGTGGTCCGCGCCCGGCCACGACGATTGGATCGTGCTCGAGTGCTGGATACAGAACAAGAGGACGACCCGGATCGAGGATTGTTTCGTCTCGCTCGCCTACGACTTGGATATCGGCGGCTCGCTCGACTACATTGACGACTTGGTGGGTTACGACGGCAACGACAACTACGACCTTTTGACGAACCCGACCGAACCGGGCACACCGTGGGACCCGAACTCGCAGCCCGACGGCATCTGGGATGAGAACGACGCCGTGAACTTTACGTCCTCCTCTGCGACGAAGCCGCTCGATAAAGGCACGAACGGNNCATGTACGACTCCGGGGGCGAATCCCGCGACACCCCCGGTTACTGCGGCCTCCGCGTCATGGGCTGGATGGACGGCTCGAGCCAAGAGAAGAGAAATGAAACCCTCATCGAGATCTCGGGCCAACACTCGTGGGATATCATGAACGACCCGGACTCCGACGCCTACAAGTACGGGTACATGATCGACGTCGGCGTCTTCGAGGAGATCACCACGCCGTACGACTGGCGCATCGACCCAGTCTTCGGGCCGTTCGAGTTGGAGCCGGACCAGGTCGTGCATTGGTGGACGGGCGTCATCATGGGCGGTGACCTCCTCGCCCTACGCCAGAACGCGGACGCGTTATATGCCGACTTCCTGGGCCCGGACGGCTTACCCGGCACGGAGGACGATTGGCAGGTGGTGTCGCCGCCGGCGTCACCCCGTCTCGTCGGCATCCGGGGCGATAGCAGGGTAACGCTCCGTTGGAATCCGAATTACGCGATCGGCAAGAATACCGAGAAGGACCCCGACCCGCGAACGAAGGTCGTAGACTTCGACGGTTACATCGTATGGCGCTCCAACATCGGCTTCGACTCCGGTTGGATACCCATATTGTGGGTAGATAAACGCTCGACGTCGCAGTACAGGAATTTCGCCTGGGGCTGGCGCGAAGGGCAGGGTTTGAAGCCGAATAACCCCTTGAGGGAACGGGTTCCGAAGGGACCGCCCAAGCCCGGTACGAAACCCGAACCCGGCCAAGGCCAAAACGATCCCAACCTGATGAACGCGCCCGCGGTGACGTACGAGTCTATCACCGGGAAGTTCCCGACTAAACTTCGTAAGCCGGTAAATGGCAGGAGTGACGTTCGCCTGCGTAGGGTCGGCGACTACTACGAGATGGTCGACGGCGTGGACGGCGGCGGCGCGGTTACCGGGGACTTGGCCAACGGCACGCGTTACTATTACGCCGTGGTGGCTTACGACTTCGGGAACACGAAAGGGAAAACAAAATTCTTACCCACCATGGGCGGTAAAAACGTCAACGGCCTCGCCGTCATCCCGATGTCCACCGTGCGCGACGTACTCGACTACGTTCGCGTCGTACCTAACCCCTACAAGGGTAGTGCTGACTGGGAGGAGTGGACCGGCTCCGGCGCACGGTTGGGTAAGATCTACTTCATGAACCTGCCGGCGAAGTGCACTATCCGGATCTACACGATCGCCGGCGACCTGGTCCGTACCTTAGAACACAACGACGTCGCTTCCGGCGCCGAGCCTTGGGACCTCACGGGCGAGGCCGGCGTACAGGTGGCGAGCGGTATCTATGTCTATCACATTGACGCGCCCGATTACGGCGAGAAGATCGGAAAGTTCGCCGTTTTGGTCGGCCGCCAGAGCCAATAAGGGAGGCGAAGCCAAGTGCAAAAAATCATCGTAGCGTTAGCGGTTTTGGCGATGGTCGGCGCGTCTTCCGCCTTTGCCGTAGGCGAGGGAAAGGAAGGTACGTCGGGCGCTAAGTTCCTNNTATAGGCGCTCGCGCCGCGGCGATGGCCGACGCGTACGACCCGATCGCGTCAGGGCCGGAAGCGATATTCTGGAACTCGGCTGGTTTGGTCAACGTCGAGAACCAGGGTATATCCATCAGCGACAACGAGTGGATAGCCGAAACCCGCATGGTAGGTGCTGCGTACGCGCGTAGGTTCGGCTTCGGGACCTTGGGCTTTATGGTTTCGTCCTTGATGTACGGCGATATGGACGTCACCACGGTTGAAAAGCCTGACGGTACCGACGAAACCTTCAGCGCTATGGATATGGCCGCGGGCGTCGCCTTGGGGCGGCGCTTGACGGACCGCTTCTCCGTCGGGGGAACGGTTAAATTCCTGCGCATGTCCTTCAGCGGTGACGTACTCAGCGACGTCGACCCGGCGATGGGCGTAGCGTTCGACGTCGGCACCCAGTACATGACCGGCTTTCGTACCCTCCGGATGGCGATCGCGTTACAGAACCTCGGCCCGGAGCTACAGTACGGCGGTACTTACGAAGAGCTTCAACGTACCCGAGTGACGGCGGAAAAGGAAGAGTACGCTAGCTTCAGCTTGCCCGTCGTGGTCCGTTTGGGCGTTGCGTACGACCCGCTGGAAAATATGACGGTGGTCGTGAATGCGGCGCACCCCAACGACGGCGACGAGACCATCGACTTCGGCGGCGAGTGGTGGCCCATCAAGGTGGTGGCCGTACGCGCCGGGTACAAAGTCAACTACGACGAGGCGCGGTTCGCGGGAGGCGTGGGCTTCAAAATCGCCGGCTTCCGTCCCGACCTCTCGTACACGGACATGGGCCGGTTGGGCCAGGCTCTGAAGGCGACGCTTAATTACGACTTCTAAAGGCCGCTTCGTGCTAGCGATAACCCCGGGCCTTCGCGGCCCGGGGTTTCTTTACCGCGCCGAAGGTTGCCTCGCGCTCACACTTACGGCTTGCGGAAGAGGCGACGTTGTTTTATAATTTATAAGGTTATATGTACGGCACGCGCGTGAAGAACGTTTCGAAATCGGTTGCCTTGGCAGCGTCTTTGCTCGTGGGAGCGGCGGCGTATCCTGCCGCCGACGATTTCTATTTCGATTACGCCTTCTTTTACGCGCCTTCGGGAGACGACGTCGTCGTCGAGGTATATATTGCCGTCCCGTTGGACTGGTTGACGCCCGCCGAGTCGGAAAGCGGGAAGATATACAACTTCAACGTGGGCGTTAACGTTAGCCGCCCCTCCGACGAGGCGGTGGTCGCCAGTCGGGTCCTGCCGAAAACAGCCGAGGTAGCCGCGAGCGAGAACGTCAAAGCGCCGCTGTCCATAAGCCAAGTGAAAGTCGCAGTACCGCCGGGTGACTACCGCTTGACCGTAGGCGTGGGCGACGTTCGCGGCGCCGGCTCGCGCCTCAGTACCGTTGACCTCGCCGTGCCGCCGCCCGCCCCGGGGCCGTTCCCTTCCGGTATAGAGCTCGCCACTTCCGTGGCGCCGGTCGAAGCGGGCGCGCGCGGTGAATTCGTGAAGAACGGTTTGAACGTCATTCCCAACCCCACAAAAGTTGTAAGCGACGGCGAGGCGTCGTTACCAATATATTATGAGCTTTACCGGTTGCCGCTCGAAGAGAGCGGGAGGGCGGCTTTCGTCGTCCGTTACGACCTATCCCAACTCAACGGCCGCCGTTTCGTAAGGGTAGAGCGCGTGCTGGAGGCCGACGCGCCGCGCGTCGTACGCGTGGACACGTTGGATTTGGCGGGTATACCCCCGGGAAGTTACGAGCTGGATTTATTGCTCGAGGATCGTGACGGTAAAGCTGTTTTGCAGGCGAAGAAAGAATTTATGGTTTACCACGAATATACGGACGGCGAGTTAATCGAGCTCAAGGGCAAATTTATGCCGTATTCGCTCGAGGAGGAAAAGCAAAGGCGCAAGGAGCTGGCGCTCGTCGCGAGCGAGGCGGAACTCGCGGCCTTCGACGCCCTCCCCGCGGAGGAGAAGCCCATATTCGTCGAGAATTTCTGGGAGCGACGGGATCCGGACAGGAGTACGCCGACGAACGAGTTCAAGAATGCTTTTTACCAGAGGTATTATTACGTTCAGGAACATTTCACTACCCCTTTCCGCGAGGGCGTGGCCACAGATATGGGCCGGGTTTATTTAAAATACGGCGAGCCGGATGAGATTTTAAGGTCGCCCATGGGGATGAGGTCCGAGGTAACGATAGATACTTCCACCTGGCAGTCGGAACCTTTTGAAGCGTGGGAGTACTACACCGCGGCGGGCGTCGACAATCAATACGTACTATTCGTTTTCGTGGACAAAGACGGTGACGGCACGTTCGAGCTCGACGCGTCGACGGTCCCCGGTTACGGACGGCTTATACGGTCGGATTAGCCGCTTACCGCGGCGTTGGCGTTGCAACGCGGAGGTAAAACGTGATGGAAGCTTTCAGGCGCGACCTTAGATTGCCGGCGGCGCTGGCGTTCTTATTGTTGCTCGCTTGCGGTAAGGTTACTTACAAACTGCCCGACGAATTCTTGAGTGACGGTGAGTTGCTGGCCGCCTCCATGGCAGCCGCGGCCGCCGAGATGGGCGAGAACCCGATGCTCAAGCCCGAGAACCAGCCCTTCGTCCTCGAGAGGCTCGTGGGCGAGGAGGAGGAGCACGCGTGGTTGTACGACCGCTTCGAGGACGTCGTGGCCGCCGAGATCTCGAGCCGTGGCTTGGAATTGGCGCACGAGGCGACCGAGGAAGAGACGGTAATTAAGTACCGCCTCGTCGAGTCGCGCATCGTCAACGCCAAGGCGGAGGGCGGCAGGGTAAAGCGGATAGGCCGCACCATAGCCCACGTCCGCTTTTACGGCGCCGGGGGCGAGCTTTTCTGGGCGGGCGAGTACGAAGGTGAATTCGAAAACGTCGTGCCCAAAAACGTGGTGAGCAAGCTACGGGACGAACGGATCGAGCAGATCGGGCCGCAGCTCCCCGAGGCCGGCCAGAACCCTTTCGTGGAGCCGCTATTGGTTACGGGTATCACCGGCGCGTTGATTTACCTCTTNNCTTCGCCGTTTCCGCGTCCGCCGAGTAATCAGCCATGAACCGCAGTTTTGCCGTACTGGGCGTGCTGGCCGTCGCGTTGGTCCTCGGCGCGTGCCGGGGGAGTAAAGTCCCGCCGGACCTTACCGCGGAACAACTACGCGCCGCGGGCCTGGCCAAGCTGGAGGCGGGCGACGAACCGGGCGCGCGCGAGATCTTCGAGCGGATGATGACACGTTCGGGCGCGGACGAGGCGCTATACTTTATCGCGTTGTCCTACTACGAGCAGAAGCTGTACGAGGAGGCTTACGTACGTTTCGAAGAGATCATCGACCGTTACCCGGCGAGCGAATGGTGCGACGACGCCCAGTACATGAAGGCGAAGTCGCGCTTGGCCTCGGCGCCCCCCTNNGACGAGTTCGCCACGCTGATCGAGGAATACGAGAACTCTCCCCTCGTGCCCAAAGCCCAGGCGGGGATCGCCGAGGCCCGCCGGCTGAAGGCCGCGAAGTTGTTGGCGACGGGCAAATTTTATAAGAAGGCACACGAGTGGCAGGCCGCGGTTATATATTTTGAAAACCTCGCCGGCGATTACCCGGGATACGAAGGTCTGGCCGAGGCCTCTTTCCTGACGGGCGAGTGTTACCTCGCGTTGGGGGAGGGCGAGGCCGCGTCCCGTAGCTACCGCGACGTCCTGAGCCGATTCCCGGAAAGCCGGTTCGCGGCCGCGGCTGCGGCCCGGCTCGCCGCGCTCGAGGGTTAGCCGGCCGCGTAAACCCAAAACACGT
>JABAOF010011450.1_pt4 | contig 15437 bp, 10 predicted proteins | sample 7062171 | NCBI WGS metagenome assembly JABAOF01 (sample SAMN14538628, study PRJNA623070) | marine sediment metagenome | biome: marine biome [ENVO:00000428]; feature: marine pelagic biome [ENVO:01000023]; material: deep marine sediment [ENVO:00002113] | place: India: Gulf of Khambhat ...
CTGTCTCCCAAAATACAGTCCAATTTGATTATAAGCCTAAGACCATATCATAAATTAGTACGTCTCGGTCGTCAACCAGGTTCTCAGGAGCCCTGCTTTATTCACAGACAATCTCCAATTCTGCGGAAATTCTGAAAAAAAAGCTCCAAAAATCATCCAAAAACTGCCGGAGCGAGCTAACGAGTTGCAAAACTGACGTCATAGATTTACTGGGATACCCAGATTCTCCGATCCATTGGCAACACCCGCCAATATCACCTTTGGATTTATTGAAAATGATTTAATACGAGTGTGCCCTTTCCTCTATATATCTACTCGACACTTGGGCAACATTATTTAGATAGACGTCTTGAATTCTTGAGTAGCTTGTAGATTCCCAGCGGGTACTATCGGCGCTTTAGATTGAAAGATGAGGAGGGGCCTGTGAGATTCTGTCACCACAGCTGAGGATGGCTTTATTATCGAGTGGCAGAGTTTTTTCAATTCCTTGATTTGTGCTTTGGCCTCTTTGTCAGTCAGGTCATCAGCGATTGCAAGAAAGTAGTCGTCGGAAATGTCCGCCCAATCTTTTTAGCAGCTTCAATTTTTCAGGGGGAAAGTCGATACACAGTTTGGCATCCTCATAGTTAAGGTCCCAGAGTATGCCGTTCGCAAGCCCGTCCACCTCGGTATCTGATTCGTTTAAGTCGTCACAAGTAGGCTCGGTATGTTTACAAAAGGATCTTATGGTTTCTTTCTTACCTTGTGGCTCAGTAATCCTTGAGCTTCTTCATCCATTCGGGCCAGTCATGTGGTTGAGCGCCGCCGGCTTTTGTCCAAGGGCCACCTGTGTCAAACTCGCGGTGCCACTTCAAGGTCCATAGCTCTTTGAGCCCTACTTTGCGTACGGAAAAATCAACGCACACTGCGTTGATGGATCCATTGTGGCGATCGATGCAGTACCGTTGCATCATTCCGGAGCCACCAGTTCCGTTCTCAAAAGCCGGAGGTTCATTAGTATGCTGTGGCATGCCGCCGAGCCACACTGCATCAAGGAACAGCGGGATACGATGCGCCCCGGGGACATCGGGCGCCACCCAATACCACGAATGCTCGCCCCTCACACCAGCAGGATTTCTTGCATAGGCCGGATTGCCCACATAGTCATTGATGCCGTAACTACCGGCAAGGCCGGCATAGCCATACCTGACATCGTCCCGGGCAAAAACACCATACGCTTCAAATGCCTCACCCCATAAACCATTGTCAGCGTTCGGTTTTGTGGCCGATGGGCAGAAATTGATATCCTCATCCTGATAATAGGGCTTGAGTGCTCCAATCCACACATGCCCCTGTTGACTGGTGGACCAAGCTCCGTAGAACTGGTGGTTGTTATCGTCTGTGTACATCTTGAAGATAAGGCCCCAGTGCCTCAGATTGGACATGCACGCGACGGCCCGGGTCTGTTTCCGCGCCCGGCTCAATGCAGGCATCAGAATCGCCATCAATAATGCGACAATGGCAATTACCACCAGAAGTTCTATTAAGGTGAATCCTCTTTGTTTGTTCATGATGATATTTGTTCCGTATTTCCTCGCTGTTTCGGAAGCGTTATTAGTAATCCCTAAAGTTTCTCATCCACACCGGCCAGTCGCTCGGTTGCACGCCGCCGGCTGTTGTCCAAAGTCCGTTCACGTCGAAATTTCGATGCCACTTAAATGTCCACAACTGCTTAAGACCAAGCTTCCTGGCGGTCCAATCCATAAAAAGGCCGTTTACAAAGGCCTCGTGTCGGTTCAGGCAGAAGTTCTTAATTGGCCTGTTCGCTCCTGATGTCAGCGTCTCACCCTCGTATTGCGGCGGCCCATTGGTTTGATGAACATACATTCGAGCCCAGGCAGCGCCCAGGAACACTGGGACTTGGCTTGCACCTTTAACATTAACCGTCCTCCAGTACCACATAGTGTCACGTCCTGCGGCCGGCGTGCCCTTTGGATTATTGACCCAGCCATTTATCCCATAGCTGCCGGAACCCCCTACTGCTCCTCCTTCGCCGCTGCCGGGAGCATGGACTCCCCAAGCTCCGTTAAGACCAGGCTGGCCACCCTCGGTGTAGGGTTTCGTGGCCATCGGGCAAAGACGTAACTGGCCATCTTTGTAGTACGGCAGCCAGGCATCCATCCATAGCGATTTTGGGCCTTCACTACTGGTCCAACCTTGATGGAAAGAGCCATTATGGTCGTCCGTATACAACGAAATGACAAGGCACCATTGTTTCAATTTCGCCTGACAGGCAACTGCCTTTGCCTGTTCCTTAATCCGCTGTAGTGCCGGCATCAATATCGCCATCAATAACGCAACAATGGCAATCACCACCAGCAATTCGATGAGTGTAAATGCCTTGTTTTTGATTCCTCCGTTAATTTCAAGAACCTCCAAATTATCGAAACTGCCTGCCTTGTTTCACTGAATGGGTGTAAATCGAATGGCCTTGAGACTCGCGGTCTGCGTTTGGCCTTCCAGACAGCGTACACTCACCTGATAACGACCGCGGGCAGGGAAATGCAGCCAGCCGATCGGAAAACGCTGGTAGTTGTGCGAAGCGTTCTGTTGATTGCGGATGGATTGCCCCCCTTCCACGGTCACCCCCCACACCAGGCGTCCCTCACCGGCATAGGTGAGATCCACCTGGCAGTCACCCGGTACCAGGACGTCCACCTCCCAGGTGGCCCGCCCATTCGGCTCCCAGGACGTGACCTGCGTGACGCGTTTCCATTCGCCGAATTTTTCCATCCAGCGTCTGCTCTCCTTGACAGCACCCTTAACGGCCGCAAAATCTACAGAAATCTCGGTCTCACCATCTGGATCGATCCCCCAGACGGCATCGACCTGGGGTGGGCCCACCAAATCAAGCTCAATTACGGAAACAAGTGTCTCCGGGGCCCGCCTGGGAATCCGCAACTTAATCCATCCTCCCATGCTCTGAACCTTTATCGGAACGGCCTCCTTTCCATGGAGTAATCGGGCGGATCGAATGTGCGTTTTCAGGCCCGGCAGGTAAAGATTGCCAGTCGCCGGCCATGCAAATACGGACAAGAACAGCTTCTTGCCTCTGACCGTGACATCGCCCCAGGGCAAGGCGTGCTGCCAGGGAGAGGCATCCGTCCCGTAAACTACCTGAGGATATTTTCTGATCCATTCACCGGATCGCCGCAAGGAATTAGCCGCACGCTCGGGTATGGAACCGTCACCACCCGGCCCGATATTGAGCATATACGTACCCCCGCGTGCTACACAGGCAATCAGACGCTTCAGGATTTCTTTGGGTGTTTTCCAGTTCTCATCGTACCAGGCATAGCCCCAGGAATCGTTGGTCGTATCTACTGATTCCCACAGTCCCTCCACGTTCTCGGGTGGCACCTCCATGTCCCCCAGGGTCTGATAGTCACCCAGCCCATGGCCGGCGCGGCTGGACACCAGAGTGTCGGGCTGGTTACGGTGCACCACGTCGACCAACTGCCGGACATACTTTTTCGGCATCTTGTCGGGGGTGTCGAACCAGACCAGTTCGATCGGCCCGTACTCACTGGTGATTTCCTTGACCTGCGGTAGACACTTCTTTTCAAAGTAATCGTCAAAGGTGGCTGGCTGACCGTTTTCGTCAAGCTTCGGTCCGCCGGATCCACCGGGGAAGGTCCAGTCCTGGTTGTGCGAGTAGTAAAATCCGAAGCCGATGCCCACGGTCTGACAGGCCTGGGCCAGTTCCTTCATGGGATCGCGTTTAAACGGAGTGGCATCCACGATATTGAAGGCATCGGCCTTCGAGTGGTACATGGCGAAGCCGTCGTGGTGCTTGGCAGTAATGACAATGTACTTCATGCCCGCATCCTTGGCAAGTTGGGCGATCTCCAGGGCATTGAACTGCGTGGGATTGAACTGCTCGGCGAATTGTTTATACTCTGCCACGGGGATCCCGGCTCTGCGCTCGTGCATGATCCATTCAGCGATACCGTAATAGGTCTTGCCATTGACCCGGTTGGCCAGGTGGGAGTAGAGCCCCCAGTGAATGAACATGGCGTAGTTGCCGTCGGCAAAGAGTTGACCGCGCTTGGCATCTCGCGCACGGAGCTTGACACAGGCCTGGCCCCACATAGTATCCATGCCCTCGGCCCCGAAAACACCTGACACTGCCATAGAAGCGAACAATCCTGCAATAACTAAACTTTTCATAATGATCCTTACTCTTCTTACCTGCTGTCTATATCTCAAGACAGAGGACGTTCATCACCTGACACCGATTACATGCCTGCCCTATTTACCTCTGAAGATCGATCCATTCAAAGACTTGTAGGCGTATCCCTTCACCGCCCAGTTCCAATCCTCTATTTCCGCACTCCCTCCGAGCAGGGGGTCTCTTCGAAAGCTAAAGGATTTTGGTTTATCAATAGCCGATAGATTCCAAACCACCAAACCCTGACTCTGCCATGAGCGCTTGCTTGCATGGCCGTCAGCGAATCCAAACGAAGTGCTTCGGCCACGGTGATAAATGCCAAACGCATCGATCCACTGTCCCCTGACCGGACCCAGTATCCAGGAGCCTCTGTTGTAACCTCTTACGTCACATTCCGGCAGGAAGATATACTTTTCACTGGGCCGCTTTATATCCATCAAGGCCCTGCACACCTCAATTTCGCCACCGGAATTCTGACCATTGAACCCGCCAGCAATGGCATAAGATCGATAGGCCTGACTGTGGGCAGCGTTTCTCTTTCTTATATCCGAAGGACATCGATACACCTTCTCATTGTTGACATAGTTCCAGAGTGCCCCCTGTTTGATATACTCAATCTTTTCTTCCACCGTTGAATTTTCTCCATCCGGTGGAATCTTAACCCAGTAGGGATTTTGAGGATTAAAGCCATTTATATGACAATGGCCATTCACGAGCTTACCGTTATTGTCCTCTGCATACAGCTTATACCCCATCACCAGGGTCTTGAGATTACTCTGGCAGTAGATGCTGCGGGCCTGTTCACGCGCCATACGCAAAGACGGCATGAGAATGCCCATCAGAACGGCAATCACAGCAATTACGACCAACAATTCAATAAGTGTAAAAGCGCTACGTTTCAAAATTTTCTCCTTGAAGTATAATGGGCTTTGTCACTGTTCGGATCACGGTTTGGACCCAAACATCAAAATGATAAGGCTCCAACCGTGATCCCGTTGAATGAGGTTATATTTGTATTAAATACGACGTTCAACAGACAAACTCCGACAGGATCTTAATCGACCCTGTCGGAGTCCAGATGCTCTCAGACAAATTACCCTTTATTGTGCCGATCCCACAAAGATCAGGGGCTGCTGGACTAGATCATCGGGAAGGGGGCCCCACGGGTAGGCACCCCCGTGGTTGGTGGCGGAAAGTTCAAGCTTGGGAGCCCCGTCCACCTCGTCCCAATCTCGCGGTTGGATCGTAAAACCGACTACATCCCCCACCTCAGGCGGAAAGACATTTTTGCCATCGCCGTCCGAGTCTCCGTTGACCAGATCCCCCTGGAAATCTCCGATCATAACGACCCAGGGGATCTTGAGTTCGACGGACCAGTCCTGGGTCTCGTCATCCACATGCCCGGAATAAAGCACCTCTGGATGCTGGAAGAGGTCATACTCATACCACCGGTTAGTGCCCGGTTGGAAGACATTATTGGCACTGGGATTTCCATCCGGATCCCGCGGGGCGACCGTGGGAATGTAGTGATTCGGAACGTATCGATCATTGGTGGTCTGCCCCAGGGTGAACTGCAAGCAGTCCGCTCTATTGGGCAAGGGACCGTTCCAAGCATAACTGTCGTCCTGGCAGGACAGCGCCACATACAGGTTCTCGTCGTCCCACATGATATAGTAAGTCGCACTGAAGTCCTCCAGCGATGTCATCGACTGGTACGGTCGTTGAAATTGGAAGTTGGCTTCATGGATGAAGTTGGGATCGTAGTGATCCGCGCTGTTGGCTGTATCGGCATTGAACACCACAGCCTGGGCACCAGCATACTCCTCTGGGGTGACCATACCGTCGATGGTGATCTCCTGACCCTCGGCGAGTTTCACACAGTTGATCGGCCAGCCGTATTGGATATCAAGATTGGGATCCACAGGTTCGGGTAGCACGTCCACAAACACGTCATCAATGTAAATCACGGAACCTTGCGGTGAACTGATAGTGAGTTGCGCGATGAGCGTCTCCCTCTCGTTGGGCTCGTTTTGCAGTGTATACACGGTGGAGGCCTCAAAGAACGCATCGAAGGTGTCTACTGTTATGGGCTCAGGGTCATCGTTCCAACCGTCCGGGCCTTTTTCACCCACCTTCAGGACGATCTTGCCGTTTTCATCCCAGGATCCTGTCGGGACCTTGAAAGCGGCGGCGAGAAAGACCCGTTCGCCCTTGGCCATGCCCAAACCGCCTTTGATGTCCTGGCTCATGGGCTGGCCTTGACCGGTCCCGGTAACAGCAACCGCCCATTCGCGCGTATTTACATTTTCTTGTTCGTCAAAGCTATAACCGGAATCCGGGTCGGTGCTCCAGCCCGCGATCGAATTGCTGTCCACGTCCCAGTACTCGAAGCTCTCATTATCGAGATATAGGCCTTCCAGGCGGATCCAATCGACTTTCACCTGGTAATCCTCTTGGGCATTATGGGGAAGGTAAAGCCCGAACACGTCGACTTGTTGCCCGTTCCAATTCGCATTTGAGGCCAGGTCTACATAAACAACCTCGGGTTGATTGGGATCGCCTGCCAATTTGAATGTCTTGTTGGTGCCTCCCTGCTCCACAAAGAACCGGACCTTCTCGCCCGCCAGGCCTGAAACGTCCTGTGAGGCAACCATCTTGGCGTAAAGACCGGTTATTTCATTGCCGTCATAGGGCCCAGGGGGGGGTATGACATGCAGGTTTTTCGTACCGGCGCTGGCGTTCACCAGCAGATAACCATCATTGACATCAATGGTGCACCTGGCACGCGTCCATCCCTCCCGGTAGCCATCGGTATTGAATTCCCAGGCCCAGGTCTGCATGGCCAGCACCAGTACGCACACACAAACCCACACACAAATTCTCGTTTTCGTTTCGGTCTTCATGGCTCTAAATCCTCCAACCAAAAAAATAAATAGTTTGATGTTGGCAACACCGTGTCGCCAAGATTCTGTTTCTTCATTCAGTCTCAGAGATGTTTATCCAGTAACAATTTCATTATCGTTGAATCAACGATTTCCACATGATAATGCCTTCTAAGCTTTTATTTCAGATATTTCTGAATATAACTTAGCTTTTAAAGGGCATCAAATCTATCCTCATTTTTTAGGATATTCACCAATTTCTCAATGTGATATGATATTATGGTTCAAGGTTCCGGGATCACAGTTCCCAGTTGAACGTGTAACGAACCCACGGTTTTAATCCGTAACCTTGAACCAAAGGCTCTGATTCTGTGGGTGCTTGTGAGTTCAGAAACGTGCTGAATCCGATTTATTTGTGACCCAAAATTGAACCAGCCAGGTATTTAGGAAGACATGACCCAAATCCCAACAATTCGCATTATAACAGCCCTGTTGACAGGAGTCCTCTCAGCAACGGCAGCTGCTGCAGAAGAGCCCTCCCAATTCCAAGACCTCTCTCTTAGTCGTCTTGAACGACGGTTGTCAAACATTGACTCGGAGTTAGAACAACTGGCCCAGTACAGCCTGCGCAGCGGGGTCGGTCCGGTCGGCTACCGTTCCCAGACATACGACCACAGCGCCAACACAGAATGGATCCGAATCGAGCTGGACCAGGAAACCCCGATCGACCAGATCGTACTGGTCCCCACCATCTGGCGCGACACCGCAAAGGGATTTATTGCGGATGGTTTCCCCCTCGAATTCAGTGTGATAGCAGGCACTCGTGACGATCCCAAGGGCAGGGTGATTACCCGCTTCGGACCCCGGGATCACCTTTTGCCCCGCATCGCCCCCCTGATAGTGCCCTGTGCCGGAACCACCGCCTCCTGGATACAGATCGAAGCCACGACTCTCTCGCCCCGCGCCTGGGACGGGCGGTATATTCTTCAACTATCCGAGATCATGGTTTTCAACGGCACAGAAAACATCGCCTTGAACCAATCCATACAAACATCATCACCCATTTCCGAAGAAAGTCCCGCACGAAGTGCACGGTTTCTCGTGGATGGGTTCGTACCGTACCTGATGAACGCCTATCAGGGAGATCAGAGCATTGCCTTTTTGGGTGTCAGCGACATGGGTCAGCACCCCACGCTATCTATCGACCTGGGAGCTATCCACCCCCTGAACCGAATCCACCTGCATGCCGTGGATCTGAGCGACACGGTCCCGATGGCCAGGCCCATCGGCTTCGGTGTCCCCCAACGAATGCGCGTCCAAGGGGCAACGCGTCCTGATTTTTCCGATGCCGTGTCCATGGTCGACTATCACAAGGAGACCGTGTACGACACGGGTCCCATCATCATGCGGCGTTTCCCGGAGACCGCGTGCCGCTATGTGCGATTGATTGTTATCGAGCCCTATATGCTCGACACGGTGCCAAGCACATCGGTCATTGGATTTGCGGAAATCGAACTGTTTTCGCAAGGCCGCAATATAGCAATCGGAAACCTGTTCCACGCTGAGTTGCGCCCGGGCCCCGGGCGTTCGTTAAGCGCGCTGACGGACGGATGCAATCTCTACGGTCAGATTCTGCCCATAAAAGCCTGGATGAACGAATTGGTCCGGCGTCACGATCTTGAGACCGAGCGGCCCAGAGTCATAGCAGAATTAAATCGTCGTTATACCCGCCAAAAGCTGAATCTCACACGCATGAAGTGGCTTGCTGCCCTGCTGGGCGCCGGGGCCATCTTCACTCTTCTGGTCGACCGGATACTGCGCATGCGGGAAGTGGCTCACATCAAGGAACGTTTTGCCGCCGACCTGCACGACGAACTGGGCGCCAACCTCCATACCATCGGCCTGCTCAGTGATCTGGCTGAACAGGCCCGGGATGAACCTGGGGAATTGTCCATGTTGCATCAACGTATCCGTGCCGTCACAGAACGGACGCACACGGCCATGCATCACTGCACGGCCCTGCAAGAGGCCAGTGCACTTTATGCCGGATTGAAGACCGACATGCAACGCGCTGCTCAGCGCATCATGGCCAAGCTCGAACACGATATCTCCATCGAAGGTGAAAAGTACATTGAACAACTCAAACCGCGTACGCGCATGGATCTGTTCCTGTTCTACAAGGAGTGCCTGGTCAATATCAGCCGTCACTCCGGGGCCACTGAATTTGCCACGCGCTTGCAGGCCAGCCCCCGTGAGATTCGTCTCACCGTCAGCGACAACGGGCATGGGATTGGGAAATCCTCAGGCAACGGCATTCCCAAGTCACTCAAACGTCGGGCACACCTGCTTGGCGCCAGGATCACTGTTGAAAGTCCGGCAACGGGTGGAACCTGTGTCACCTTGAAGCTTAAGACCCGAAGGTGGGGACTGCACAGATGAAGGACGCCATGAAGAACAGAATACGTGTCATGCTGGTGGAAGACCATCCCGAATACCGAGAAACCCTGGAGCTTGCCCTGGAAAAGGAACCGGCCATTGAACTGACCGGTCAGTTCGGCACCGCGGAAAGGGCCCTGCGCAGCCTGAAGAGTACAGATCCGTCCCAAGTCCCAGATGTCATCCTGCTCGACCTGAAGCTGCCGGGCATGAACGGCCTGGACGCCCTTCCCCTTTTCAGCCGAAGCAGACCCAGTGCCAAAGTCATCGTCCTTACCCAGTCCGACCGGGAGGCGGATGTACTAAAGGCCATTACCCTCGGCGCAGCCGGATATCTATTAAAATCCGCCACCCTGAAACAGATCACCGAAGGTATCCAAAGCGTGCATAACGGTGGCGCCTCACTCGATGCCAAAGTGGCTCAATTCATTCTGAAAACCCTCAAAACGAAACTCCCCCGGGGTGAAACCCATCCGGTCCTCACGGAACGGGAAATGGAGGTCCTCATCCTGCTGGCCGAAGGCCTGGTAAAAAAAGAGATCGCCGACCGCCTCTGCATCAGCAGCACCACTGTAGTCACCCACGTCAGCCACATCTATGAAAAGCTAAACGTCACCAATGCCCCCTCCGCCGTTAACAAGGCCTACCGCATGGGTATCTTCCCAACCAGAAACGCCAAACTGTGATTTACATCATGGACATTTGTTTTGCCTATTTGCGTTGTTCGGCCCGTAATCTCGAAAAGCAATGGGCCGGCGGCTCCGTAGGCAGAGAGCTCTTCCAGGCCAGCGCCTTTTTTGTCAATGCCTTTACAACATCGGGATTGGCCTGTGCCAGATCGGTCGTCTCGGCCCAGTCGGCTTCAATGTCATATAATTCAGTGCGGTCGAGTTCCTGGTTGACCATCATCTTCCATTTGCCGTCCCGAATACCAAGGTGGGGCCACAGATAAGGCGGCCCGTGACCACCACGCCACTCCCAGTGAATGGGGCGAGTTCGCCTGAATCCGAGGCCCTTGAGTGCCGGGACAATGCTCTGGCCGTCCAATTTGAGATCCGTCGGCGGGGACTGGCCCGCCAGTTCGAGGAATGTGGGAAAGAGATCAACAGCGGTCAAGACTGAAGTTCGATCGATTCTGGCCTTCGGGATCACCCCAGGCCAGCGAGAAATGAAGGGAACGCGAATGCCCCCGGCAAAGAGCGAGCGTTTCTTACCCTTTAGACCGGCTGTTTGCCCGACCGAATAGTAGGTGCCCAGACCCCGACCGGTGGACTTGTCATCTTGGGTTGTGCGCTTGCCGGTCCATTCCGGTCCGTTGTCGGATGAGAAGATCACCACCGTGTTTTTATCGAGTCCAAGCTCCTTCAATGTTCTCAGGATAGCCCCTACGCCGGCGTCGGCCTCGGCTACAACAGCGGCATAGACTCGCTTTTGTTCGTCGAGATGCTGAAATTGCTCCAAGTATTCTTTCAGCGGATAGTGCGGCGTATGCGTCTCATGCAACCAAACATTGATGAAGAAGGGCCGATCCTTATGACGACGAATGAAATCAATCGCTCGCGGACACGTCTCGGCCGTCCTGATCTGCACGCCGGGAACATTGAAAGCGCCATACTCATCAAATCCGTATTCCCTTGGCAGCGGCGCGTCCGGAATGTGACGATTCGTGAGATGCCACTTTCCGAAATGTCCCGTGACATAGCCTGCTTTCTTTAGAAGTCTGGAAAGCAGCGGCAACCTGGGATCCAGCCAGTCCGGCATCCCTGCGTCCTGATGGTGTTTAACCGACGCAAAATGCAGGTGAATGCAATGCCTCGCCGGAAACTGCCCCGTCATCACCGCCGTCCGACTGGGCGAACATACCGGGTTGTTAACTGTAAACTGCTGAAAATCGATCCCTTCCTTAGCCATCTGGTCCAGGTTCGGCGTCTTGCAAAACGTACTGCCGTGTGTGCCCAGATCACCATAGCCCCAGTCATCGGCGAAGATGAAAATAATGTTGGGACGCCTGCCTGCAGCCGCAATTGACTCTCTTGTCGGTTTTGATATTGCCTGTACCGCTGATGTGCTACCGGCAATCAGTCCACCGGCGACACAGGACCTCAAGAAATGACGTCGGCTGATTCGTGACGCTTTACTAAAATAATCATATTGTTGTCTCATTTGCTTCCATCCAATCTTCTTAGAACAATCTATTCAACCTCGTGCTATGTTCGAACTCTACTCTTTGTCTTCATTTTCCAACTTGCCTCAGTCTATCTACCTGCCCCCCAGGCCTTGTTCGGCTGTGCTCCCAGCCACAGTTCCAATGTGCCGTTGGCGAAGTCTTTGTGGTAAAACCAGTAGCTGTTGAATGATTTGCCATTCAGTTTTGCCTTCTGGATATACATGTTAACGAGTTGCTTCGGTTAGAATCTGTAACTGTTTGAAATGACTCTCGGGAATAGTCCCCGAGTGGGTTAACGGTATGTCCCAGGAAATCGTACCGCCGTGGTTGTTAATATGCTTGGTCCAGCCAACCACTAGTTCTTCGGGAAAACGCGGCTCACCCAGGCCCCAGAAGTTTCCCAAGAAAGTTAGGAAATGAAGCTGGTCACCTGAAATATCCGGGCCCATATAGTATTGCTTTTGATCCCAGGGTCGGACTCCGCTTACCGGCAATCGCCAGTTCACTTCTCCGGCCAAATAATCCTCCAAATGAGTTGCCGGCTTTTTTGGATCAGGACGCCAACCTACGGGACCGGTATTATAGGCAATCAGTGCATCTGGGTTGCCTGACTTGAATGCATCGGTATAGGCTTGATACATCTCAGGCTTCGAAAACACGCCGCCATCGACCCACCAGGCTGATATGGATTTGCCCCAGCGGTCTGACCATTCGATAATTACCTCTTGCCATTTTCTTTGAATTTCCTCGGACTCCCTTCTTCCGTAGGCGGGCAGATAAACACACATCCTTATTCCCCGGGGAATAAGTTCTGCAGCTAAGTCTGCGACCAAGTCACGTTGAGACAATTTCCCGTGGCCAGGGCCAAAGTACTTCTCATAGGTTTCGTTGGGAGCGCAGAAATATCCACCCCCTTGGCCGATGGTGATAAAGAAGTAGGGAATTTCAAGCTCTAACAGTTGTTTTCCCAGCTCTTTAACCTGAAACGAGCTTACTCTCTTGTTCCAGATATCACCAGTCATTTCCTCCGGAACTTGCGTGCTGGCCGTGTGGGCCAGGTAGTGCGTAAACAATCCCCATTTGGCTTCGCGCAGCCATTGGGTATTCGGATTCAATTCCTTTGCAGAAACAGGTCCACGCTCATGGCCTTGCCCTGAATCTACAGCGAGTGCAGATGACGCATGACACAGAACACTCGCCAGAACTGTAACAGATAATACAATAAAATTGCATCGATTCATTTATCTTACCTCTTTAAGAATTGGCCTAAGCACAATGTTCCGAAAACTTGCGGCTCCATGGTTGCCTTGCAGATACAGGGGGCCGGGTTTCATGGGATCCGACTGCAGCGCTCCACCGGTACAGCCCAGCAGTGGTTCGTTGTCGATGACGGTCTTGCCGTTCAGTACCACAGTGACATAGCGGTCAAGCAAGGTGACATCCAGGCTTTGCCATTGTCCGGCAGGTTTCTCTGCGCTCACCGAAGGCGTAATGCGGCTGTAAATGGCGCCCATGTTATGGGGATTGAGCGGTTTTCCATAGGAATCAAGGATCTGAAGCTCGTAAATTCCGCGAAGATAGATGCCGCTGTTGGATTTTTCCGGTACATTGACCTCGAACGTCAGCCTGAAATCCTCGAATTCGTCGATGGTCCGCAGATTACCATAAGAAATGTGTCCTTGGCCCTTGGGCTGCGTCGGCCGGTTAACCAGCACGCCTCCCTCGGCGATCCAACCATTGACGTTATTGGGATTGGTCAATTTCCAACCATCCAGATTCTTGCCGTTAAACAGGGTGACGGGCTCTCCATACGTCACTTGGGATAGATCCGGCTTGGGAGGCAGAGGCGGAATGCGTTTTCCTGTGAATGTCGCGCGACCAAATTCGCCGCCGTCGGGCCTGGCTTTGACGGTAACGAGTTTCAGGTTGTCGCCTGAAAGCGTCGCCGTGATGGTTTCGGTGATCTTCTTGCCCTTATTCGCCCCTCTGCGCTCGACCTGTACGCGCGTGATCACAAGTCGATTGCCTTCGACTTTTATTGAATTAACTGGTTTCACACTCCCCCCTCCCCAGAGTATGCTGGCATCCAAATGTCCCTTTTCCTGGGTTATCCCAAGCCAACCGGGGCCGCCGTTGGGAATGGTCAGCGCCCAATAACCGATATACGGATTGTTGGTGTGGACGCAGAAGCCGACTGAAGTCAAGGCCAGCAAAACGATTGTGCAAAATATGTTCTTGTTCATGCAAAAGCCCTTCCAATAATTTCAATAGCTTTTTGCTAGTTTCACCTACTGTTGCGCCGTAAAGGTAATTATCTCGCTGAGAGTGGTCATCTCCAATTTATCTCGGCGGCCTTCGTTTCAAGGTCCACAAATACCGAGGCATGGTCGAATTCGCGATAGAACGTCCAGCCATTTTGCCTCGCCTCGCCCTTAGGAGGGCCCAGGAGCATGTCAAACTCAGGATACCAATCGAAGGTGCCGTATTCACCAAGCCACCCCCAGGTATAACAGAAATAGTAGTTCGGTTCGGCACCCACAAGGAAACAGGCAAGCGGGAAGGTGATGCGCTCGCTGGCCACACGATGTATTTCGTCATGCGGCTTCTTCATCATCTCTTCGTCGCTCCACCAGGTAAAGCCCGGCCAGGTCTTGAAGACGATGATGTTTCCGTCTTTGGCAGCCCGACGCATTATCTTTATGGTGTTGGCCATGTACTCCACGCTTTGTTGTCTGATATTGGCCGCTCGATCAAAGTCATCGATCATGGCACCATCGGCCACCGGTAAATAGGGCTCTCCTAACGGAGGCTCATTCCCCTCATAGCCATGAAGCGGATTGAACAGGATGAGCTTGTCCGGCCCCATTTTCTGCTTGGCATCGATTAGCATTTCAAATATCGCATCATCCATAACGGCGGCTGTCTCCTTGCCGAGATCACGACTCAATGGGCCTCCAGGTCGGCCGGCAGTGGCCCCATCGACAAAGATGCCGTCGCAAGCATATGTGGTCACAGCCTGGGCTGCTATATCAGTCCACCAGTCGCGAACATCCTGCCGGGTAAGATCAAGATATTTGGTTGTTTTATTATTCTTTGTAGATAAAAGATAGTCTCCAGGATAGGTTGCGTTGGACAATTTCCATTGATGCTTCGGTTTGTCGCTAGCCCAATAGAACAACACCTTGGTTTTCGGGTTGCGCTGCTTGATGGCGCTCGCGGCGGCGGCTATTTTGGGCTCAACACTGAGCCCATCTCGAACTATACCACCGGTAAACGTGATTAAATCGTAATGATCCGCCAGATAATTACATTGATTCGGCTCAAGCCCATCTCCTATGCCAAGGTGCGCGTACAACGGCACATCGTCCCAGGAAAATTCCGGGAATCCATTATCTGCATAGAAACTGAATATAGGCCCCAAAATCGGATCATTGGGATCGCCGATATAAGTATCGACGGCCCAGTAGTACCTTGTCTTTAGTTGCGTTTGCACGACAACGGAAGTCACGTTCTGCTGGCTGACAATCCGAATGGCGTCAGGGTTGGTAAAATCATTCAACGCATCATAGTCGTCGGTGAAGTATACGTCCACCAATACCGGCTGCCCCGGCACACACGGATCAGGCAAAGTCCAGCTCAGCTCCACCTCGCCGGGTAATGCTATCCCACCGCCGACCGGATTCGGATTAAGATTGTGGATGGCCGACAACGTGGTTTGGTTGGATTCGTTGTCATAATCCAA
>JABAOF010027015.1_pt2 | contig 15434 bp, 11 predicted proteins | sample 7062171 | NCBI WGS metagenome assembly JABAOF01 (sample SAMN14538628, study PRJNA623070) | marine sediment metagenome | biome: marine biome [ENVO:00000428]; feature: marine pelagic biome [ENVO:01000023]; material: deep marine sediment [ENVO:00002113] | place: India: Gulf of Khambhat ...
TCCATTGCTGTCCAGCTCTGGGGCTCCCACGGCGCACGGTTAGCTCGGTCGCAAGTCGCTGGCACGCTGCAGCCAAAGGGTCGCGGTCAAGGTGGCTTGGCACCCGAGGGCTGGCCGCTGTATAATATCCTTCAGGATGGAAGCAAGTGTGCTGCGGCCCATTTTTCCTTCTCGCTTGGCTCGCCAGCCAACCGTGGGGGCGCGGCTGGGCTCATCGTAGGGCTCGGGGAAGCAGCGGAGGCGGTATGTTCGCTGGTGGTGGGCGAGAAGGGACGCGTGGTCCACGGCAGTCCGTGGCCGTGGTCGATCGCTTGACGCCCGTAGCCACGGAGAGATGCGTTGAGCGGGCTCTCCGAGCGGCGCGCCAGAACCTGCGCGCCGGCCGATGCTTAAGCAATGGCATCCCGCCGGCGGACTGGCAAGGGCTGCTGGATCGTTACTGCCATTTTGTCGACCGTCGTGACGGGAACGGCTACCTGAGCGACAGCGAAGTCGTGCTGACGTCGCTTCAGACGCCGAGGCCCTGTCTGCACCTTATGGCGTCTACCCATTCGCGCGAATTTGGCATTTGGGGCAGCTTCTGGGACCAGTTCGGCGGCGGCTTCTCTTGCCTTGAAAGTGTGCTGGCCGGCCGGATGACGAGCCACCACGACACGAATTACGTGCCAACTGGGCCAGAGCCGCAGGATATCAGAAGCTTCTTCGTGCATGAGGCTGGGAATGCGTGGCCAATGTTTCCGCGCGATGGCCTTGAAGCGGCCGCCTACACGGAGGCCCGGTGTGTCCAAGGGCTCGGTCATCACTTGGTGCAGGCGCAACGGGAACAGCTGGCGGCGGAGCTGGAAGTGTGCGTGCATCCTGATGTGCCTTTGGAAGTCTGGCGCGTAAGGATCAAGAACGTCGGCAAAGGACCTCGCCGTTTTTCGTGGTTCTCGCATCTTCGGGTCGATATCGATTCCGTTCCCTCGTACTACTTCGTGCCGCGAGTGGTGTGCGAGGGTCTGATCCAAGATGGCGCGATGGTTTTCGTGAACCATGACAAGGGGAATCGTCATCGCCGGCAGGCATTCTTCTATGCAAGGCCACGGTTCGAAGGGTTCGACATGAGTGGCGAGGCCTTCGCCGGTGTAGGAGGCCGCAGCGCCGTCCCGCATCGCGTTCGTCAGGGCCGGTGCACTGACTCGCTCGGATTTCAGCCCTATGCGGGCCTGGTGGCGGCGGCGCAGTTCAACGCGGCGTTAGATCCGGGCGAGGCGGCGGAGTGGATCTGTGCGTACGGCGCCTGTCCACACGAGCCGTCCGAGCGGGCGGGCTACTTGGCGCGGGTTCGGCGAGAGGTGCTGTCGCAGCCGCAGGAGACACACTCGTCCGTGCGGGCAGCTTGGACCCGCCGGGTTGGGGCGATGATGGTTAGGACGCCGAGCGCCGATCTGGACCGGTACTTGAACGTGTGGTCGAAGTATCAGGCCTGCAACCAGGCGCGCCTCTGCCGAGCTCTGGATAAGGTCGGCTACCGCGACATACTCCAAGACCTGCTGGGGGTCTGCGACTGCGATCTTTCGTACGTGCGAACGATGCTGCTTCGGTCTCTTCAGTTTCAGGCAGGAGACGGGAGCGCGCTGCGTCAGTATGAGAAGATTCCCGGGACAGGCCACGATCTGCGGACATATGTGGATTCCTGTTCTTGGATACCCGACGCGGTCTCGCAATACGTCAAGGAATCGGGCGATCTAGCCTTCATGGACGAAGAAGTGCCGTTTTTCGACATGGATAGTGGGCAGCCGAGTGAGTCGCAGAGCGGGACCGTGTATGAGCACGCGTTTCGTGCCATACGGTACCTCGCCGACAGCACGGGCTACCACGGGCTGTGTCGAATCGGCTACGGGGACTGGAATGACGCCCTGTCCGGTATCGGGGGCGATGGGGGGGTAAGTGTATGGGTTTCGTGCGCGTGCGTGTTTGCGGCGCGCAAGATGGAGGAGCTGGCGAGCTACTTGGGGCGTCGCCAGGATGCGGCCGAGGCGCGGCAGATAGCGGACGTCATGACGGATCGCATCAACGAGCAAGCCTGGGACGGCGAGTGGTACATCTACGCGATCAACGGCAAGGGAACACCGATCGGCTCGAAGCAGAGCCGCGAGGGGAAGATCCACCTGAATGTCAATGCGTGGGCGTTGTTCACGGGTGTTGCGCGCGCAGCGGGCAGGGAGGATCAGGTTTGGCGCTCGCTTGAGCAGCTGGATACGCCGATAGGGCACAAGCTATTGGCGCCACCGTACACCGCAGTGAGCAGGGCCGAGGTCGGACGGATCGCCGACCAGAAGCCAGGGACGTGCGAGAACGGCAGCATCTACACGCACGGCGAGGCGTTCTATCTGTACGCGCTGATAACGCGCGGCCGAGCCGATGCTTGTTACCGGCGCCTTCTGTCCACAATCCCATCGGCGATGGTGCAGGACATTGCGACCGGCCCAAGGCATCAGNNTCAGCAGTGCAATTTCACCGTCGGACCGGACCACCCCTCGTACGGCGCTCAGCTTTTCAGCAACTTCAGCGGCTCTGTGGCGTGGTACCGCAGGGCGATTGAGCGGATGCTTGGGGTATATGCGGATTTCGATTCGCTTGCGATAGCGCCGTGCGTGCCGGAGGACTGGGACAGCTACGAAGTACGTAAAGTCTGGCGAGGGCGCACAGTCCAGGTCGCTTTGCGGCGGTCGCTGGAGGGCGAAGACTGCGTCACGTTAGATGGTCACGCTTTCGGCAGTCGCATTCCTGCCGCTGCTCTGAAGAGGTCGGGCGTGAACTACATTGAGGTGCGATTCTCGTAGTGGCTAGCGCGGGGCCAAGCAGGGCAAGGTGGCATGAGGAGCTTGAGCAACTGGAGAGGTCGCAGCGGCTGGGGCCGCGCGGCGTGTGGCAGAGCACATCCGCGCGTTACGGCGGGTGCGGCAAAGCCTCGGCGAGCGTCCGCCTGTCGTGAGCTGTGCGCGTCATTGGGCATGCGGCGAGCGCTGGTGATGATCGGGCTGCGGGCGGAGAGGGTTCGTGGGACAACGGATGAAGAAGCAGGACTGGGAGGATCGCGATGTTCGTGATTGTCGCGCGAAGCGAACAGGAGATGGCCGAGCGAGCCGCCGACTTGGTCGAGGCCGAGATGCAACGGCATGTCAGTCCCGTGCTTGGCTTAGCGACCGGCAGTACACCGATCCCGCTGTATGAGGAGTTGATCCGCCGACATCGGGAGCAGGGCCTGGACTTCTCGACGTGCATCACGTTCAACCTGGACGAGTACGTGGGATCGGCGCCGGATCATGCCGAGAGTTATCGGCGGTTCATGAATGAGCAGCTCTTTGACCACATCAACATCAACCCGAAGAACAGCCACGTGCCGGATGGGACGATCGCCGACCTGGAAGCGATCGAGCGGTTCTGCGAGGAGTATGAGAAGCGAATCGCGGACATCGGTGGGATCGACCTTCAAGTCCTCGGCATCGGCGCGAACGGGCACATCGGGTTCAACGAGCCTGGCAGCTCTCTGGGGTCTTTGACGCGGATCAAGACCCTGACCGCCAAGACCCGTGAGGACAACGCAAGGTTCTTCAGCAGCCTCGACGAGGTGCCTCGCTACGCCATCACGATGGGCATCGGCACGATACTCAACGCCCGCAAGGTGGTTCTGCTGGCCACTGGCAAGGGCAAGTGCGCGGCAGTGGCGGCTGCACTGGAAGGCCCAGTCAGCTCGGCGTGCCCGGCCAGTGCCCTTCAGCTCCACCGTTATGCCACGTTCGTATTGGATGAGGACGCTGCTTCCCAGTTGACGCTGGAGGGCTACCACCGAACGTAGCCCAAGCGGACGCGACGACGGTGTTCATCCGCGTTGAACCCGGACACCAAGTGGCAACGCTTTCGTGCCTAGAGGATCGGATGTTCGGTCATGAAACCCGCGAGTCTTCTCGACGCCTTTGTGCTCATTGAGCTCTTTGCGGTCATCGCGATGATCGCGCTGCTGGTGGCGATCCGCCTGCGGGCGCGGGCAAACGGGCGCTGTTGACTTCGCAGGCGCTCTTGAACCGTAGTCCGGACGCACCGAGCCGTCGTGGCGTTGCGATCGCTGCCTGGCGGTATTCCTGCGGCTGGACCATGCGGATCGCGGAGGGGCGATGGGTTGGGCAGTGGCTGTTGTGAATCCAGCATTCGGCACGCCCTACTTGATGCAGGCCCGGCGAGCGTGACTGGAGCTGTGCGATTCGGAATGTACGTGTGCTATGAGCTCGACGCTTACCATGGCCGAGGCGGGCCGGCCGTGGCCGGCACGGTCTAAGGAGACAAGTTGATGCAGTACCGACAGAGTGTGAAGCCCGTCGTCGCGTGGGGCGTACTATTCGCGTGGCTTACGCCGAGTGCGGACGCTGCTGGGCGAGCGCCCGTGAACCTCGCGGCTGCGGTGAATGGGGCGAAGGCATCTTCGAACGGCGATATGGTCGATCCGCGTGGCCTGCGCTACTCGGCGGACAAGGCCATTGACGGCGTGCGCTACTGGTACGACGAGTACGGGGCGCCCACTGGCCTGGGCTGGATGAGCGACAAGGAGCACAAGGTCAACGATCGCAACCCGGCGGTCTGGCAGGTGACGCTTTCCCGCCAGGCGAAGGTCAACAAGGCGGTCATCTATCACCTCAAGTACGACGGAGAATTGGTGGACTTCGAACTCGCGCACTGGGACCCGCAGGCCGGAGCCTACAAACGCGTGGTGCCGAGCGGCGAGCAATGGACCAATCCGGTGCGGGACAATCATCGGTTGGTCAATACCTTGCGCTTCGAGACCGTCACCACGGATCGCCTGCAACTGACAATCACCAAGGCCGGTCCAGGTGCCATAGCTCAAACCGGGGGCAAGGGAGGTACGGCGTACGTTGCCGAGTTCGAAGCGTATTACGAGCCCGACGAGGCGCGAGCTGCGCAGCAGGAGGCGGAGAGGATGTGGGTCAGACAGCTCTCGGACGGCGCCAAGGCATGGCGTCAGGACAGGCAGAAGCGCGAAGCGGCACGGAGGGCCGATCTTATCAAGGCCCAGGCCGAGCAGAGCCTGAGTCCCGTCCTGGCCTGGACCGGCAAGGAGAAGATCCGGACGAGTCACACCCCGGTGGCCACAGGCAAGTTGATCGAGTACGCCGATCAATTCCGTGCGGCGGGGTTCAACAGTCACATGTTGGCCAGCTGGCACTGGGACGCGCGGGCCAGCAAGGTTGAGTCCGATCTTCGGCGTCTGAACGAGATGGCTCGAAAGAAGGGCTTCAGACTTATCATCTGGACCGCGTGGTACTGGTACCCAGATAACAAGGACGGGTTCTTTGACAGAAACGCCTTCTCTTACCTCGGCAAGGACTACCGCGGCGCGGTGGATTTCCAGGGCACGCGACTGAAGCCCACGCCGTGTCCGTTTGCTGAGGAGCTTTGGAAGTCGATGGTCGGCCAGGCCGTTCAGGTGGCCGAATGGTCAACCCGCGGGGGGCTGAAATCGATCGTGGGATACGCGATGGATTTCGAGCATTACGGCGCGCCGAACGGGCGCTCCTTCGATAGCTACAACTACGACAAGTGCTTCTGCGAGGACTGCTTTGGAAAGTTCCTCAAGGCGATAGACTCCTCGATCGAGGCCGAGCACGTCTGCGCGACGGATCGCTACCAGCTCCTGAAGCAAGCCGGCGCCTTGGAGGCGTATTACGAACTGCTTTGTGACCGAGCGCGAGTCAGGGCAGAGGAATTGCGCAAGGCAGCGCACGCAGTCAACCCCGATCTGCTTCTCGGGTTCTACGGCATCTTTCCTACGCTGGAGGTGTTCGAGACCTCGCTCGACGACCTTCCGAAGAAGCGCTTCATGGCGAGCTGGTTTGGCGAGGCGCTGTTCAAGGGGCTGGGCACCAAGAGGGTCCCGTCCCCGTACCTGCCTCTGATTACCGACCCAAGCTGGAATCCCTTCTACGCCAAGTTCGACGAGCTGGTTAAGTACTTTCGCGACAACGAGGATGTGCACGTGCTGTACTGTCCGGGCTTTGTGATTGCGCCGGAACAGCCGTCGGCCTTCATGCGGAAGGGGATCGTTCGGTGTCTTGCCGACGCCGATGGCTTCTTCTTCAACGAGCTGTGGATGCTGTGGGCGTACAAGGAGGACCCTAAGAAGGCATCGCCCAGCTGGGTCGGCGGCAAAGCAATGGAGCCGGTGGGGAACTACTGGAACGCGATACGGACGGCGGTGAACGAGACGGGATATCACTAAGCTGCGGGCTAGTCCCGAGGCGCCTCAAGTCGAGGGTCATTGCGGCGTAGCATGGCGAGCGTTTGCCCGACACGGCCTACGTCGGGACATGCCCGCCATGATGGTGGGCAAGACCTTCCGGGAGATTAGTAACAATGACAGCGTATCGTTGCGCGATCATCGGATGCGGCGCGAAGAGCCCTACGAGCGGATTGACGTCGGCGATCGGCTACACGCACGCCGAGGCATACCTGAAATGCAAAGACACGCAGCTGGTTGCGTGCTGCGACGTCGTGGAGAAGAACGTCATCAGTTTCCGGGACCGTTTCGGCCCGTGCAACACGTACACCGACAGTAGGGAGCTGCTGGACAGAGAACGGCCGGACATCGTCAGTGTATGCACATGGTTGCCGGTACATGGCGAGGTGACGGTTGCCGCCGCGGCGCGTGGCGCGAAGGCGATCTGGTGCGAAAAGCCGATGGCCCACCGCTACGGAACGGCCGTAGACATGCTCCGTGCATGCCGTGAGAACAAGTGTCGCTTGTTCGTGAATCACCAGCGCCGGTACGGTCAGCCGTTTCAGATCGCGCGCCAAGTCATCGCAGATGGCAAGATAGGACGCCTGCTCCACATCAGAGGTACGCTCAAGGATGGGACGCTGCTGGACTATGGCACGCATCTGGTGGACATGATTCGGTTCCTCGCCGGCGATCCCTCGACGTTGTGGGTGGCTGGGCAAGCGGATGTTCGCAAGCACAAGACCTACCACGACCACGCTATTGAGAGTTATTCCCTGGGTGTGATGGCCTTCAACAACGGGGCGACCGGGATCATCGAGATGGGGCATCCTGATTACGACGAGCCCGTACTGCGGGCGGATGGTTCTGAAGGTTTCGTGGAGCTGTATCAGAGTGCGCAGCAGGGAACAGGGACGCTGCGCATGCGGCTGGCGGGCGACTCGGCTACGCAGGCACCAACGTTAGCGGAGGGCTTCCACGGGCTTGCGTACTTCGATAAGGCCCTCGCCGACATCGTTCGAGTACTTGCGGACGGCGGAGAAACGCTGATCGACGGCGAGAGCGGGCTGGCGACGACGGAGATTATCATGGCGATCTTCGAATCCGCGCGCTGTCGAAGACGCTTGACACTGCCTCTTGAGAACCCGGACGCGTCAATCGATGCTTTGCTTCAGGCTGCAGGAGCAGATTAGGGCGCGCGGTCACCGCTGACCGACTCCTGGGCGGGTTTGTGCTCCTGCTGCGCTCGTCGTGGATACGCCGGCTAAGTAGCTGCTCGCCGGGTCGGCCCACGCCGGACCGGACGGCGTAAGCGACCGGGAGTGCTTGCTGACGATTTAGGACGCGCCCACTGGCTATGACGTCTCGACAGCGGGCGCCGGCTGCGTTTGAACATGCACGGGCAAGTTGGCGGCTTCGAGCTCAGGAGGTACTCACTGGCGGTGCTCGCCGTCTCGGGAAACGGCCTGCGGGTGCGGGCTCGGTCTTCCGTGTTGACCCGGGCCGCTCCGAGCCACGGCAGGCGCTCACGGCGGGCGAGGAGCACGGGGTACTCACAGCGTTGGCGCTTAAGAGATACGTCATGAAGCGATGCGCGAGGGTCACCAAAGTAGAGTGCGTGGTCATATCCCAGCCGTGACGGACCGATCCCGGACTGGGCTCGCCTGAGTACGCCCCGCGGCGACGGTCTCGATGTTTCGCGCGGTCGGCGTTGCTGGACGCAGGCCCCGCGGTAGGATTGACTGCCTGAGGGCAGGGGCTGGAACACGCGGGAGAGGTCCGAGAGGTGGTTACGTGGGCTTCTTGGCTTCGTTGATTCGTGCGAACCGGAGAGCGGGACTGTGATGTTCGGGATGCAAAACTGCGTGACCGAGTTCGCCCTTCGATCGGAGCGGGCCTACGACGACCCATTCAACAGCGTTGAGCTGGACGTCGTCTTCACCGACCCNNCGCGTTCTGGTCGGGAGGAGACATGTGGCGCGTGCGGTACGCCTCACCTGTGGCGGGGCGGCACCACTACCGTACGGTTTGCTCGGACGCGGGCAACACAGACCTGCACGGGCGCGAGGGCGAGCTAGAGGTCGCGCCATACGAGGGCCACAACTGTCTCCTAACGCATGGCCCGCTGCGCGTCCGGCAGGGCGGACGCTGTTTGGAGCACGTGGACGGGACGCCCTTCTTCTGGCTGGGCGATACTTGGTGGATGGGTCTATGCAGGCGGCTCCGTTGGCCGGATGAGTTCCGGACGCTGGCCGTGGACCGCGTTGCGAAGGGGTTCTCGCTCATCCAGATTGTCGCAGGGCTCTANNTGGGCCCGTTTGACGACCGCGGCCGCAATGAAGCCGGCTTTCCCTGGGAAAAGGGCTGGTCACGGATCCGGCCGGACTATTTCGATCTGGCCGACCTGCGGATCGCGTACTTGGTGGAGGCGGGCCTCGTGCCGTGCATCGTCGGGTGCTGGGGCTATTACATGGACTTCGCCGGCCCGGAGGTGCTGAAGAAGCATTGGCGATACCTCGTGGCGCGGTGGGGCGCTTATCCGGTGATCTGGTGCGTCGCGGGTGAAGTGCTCATGCCGTGGTACCTTAGGGAGTTCGCCGGCGACGAGGAGCGGCAGAGCTTCCTCCGACGGACGCAGGAGCTTTGGACTGACGTGGCGCGTTACCTGCGCGCGGTGGATCCCTTTGGGCATCCGGTCACCGCACATCCCGGTAGCGGCGGCTCTCGGGAGATCGTGGGAGATGACCTGGCAGACATCGAGATGCTCCAGACAGGACACGGAGGCCACCGAAGCATCCCCAACACCGTCGCGCGGGTCACCGAGGCCGTGGCGCAGCATCCGAGCAAGCCGGTGGTCAACGGAGAAGTCTGCTACGAGGGGATAGGCGGCTCAAGCTGGGAGGACGTCCAGCGCTTCATGTTTTGGGCGTGCATGCTTTCCGGTGCGGCCGGTCACACCTACGGCGCAAACGGCGTCTGGCAGATGAGCACGCCACGGGAGCCGTACGGCCCATCGCCGCACGGGATGAGTTGGGGGAACACGCCCTGGCAGGAAGCGTGTGCGCTGCCGGGTTCGAGGCAGGTGGGCATCGGCCGACGGCTGCTGAAGCGGTACGATTGGTGGCGTTTGACGCCGGCGCCGGACTCAGTGGAGCCTCATTGGACCGACCAGGACTACTACGGCCCGTACGCGGGGGACATCCCAGGACAGTGCCGGATCGTCTATCTTCCCCAAGTGAGTAAGCCGGTCGTCGTGCGGCTTGACCCGCTGGCAAGTTACCGCGCGTTCCTGTTTGACCCGGGGACGGCAGAGGAGTACGAAATCGGCCCGGTCAGTCCGGACAGCGACGGCAAGTGGGTCTGGCATCGCCGGGTACCGGTATTCAAGGATCTGCTTCTTGTCGTGGAGCACACGGATCCACGGCCGACCACGAGCGACTCATGAGCGCCGCACAAGCGGGAAGGTCCAGACGCCTTGCGATTATCAGGCGGGGCGGCCGTCCGGTTGGCTCTCGCGACTCAGCTCTCGTCGCGTCGGACATACGCGACGCTTACCAGCGCAATCTGTGTGGGCTGAAACCTGCACTATAGTAGTTCACGACCGCGTGTCCTGGCGGGACGACCATGTCGGTGTCTGTGCGATCGTCATCGGACACCGCAACGTTCAGTGCCCCAAGATTGTCCTGCAGCTGCTCCACCGTGCGCGGTCCGATGATCGGCGATGTGATGCCGGGCTGACGCATACACCATGCTAGTGCGAGCGCGCCCATGGTACACCCTTTCCGCTCTGCAATCCGCTCCAAGCTTTCTACGGCGTCGAAGGCCTTGTTGGTCAGCAGCTTCTCAGCGTAAGTCGCGTGCGGCTGCATGCGGGCGTCCGGAGGTGGCTGCTGGCCTCGCCGGTACTTGCCGGTCAAGAATCCCCCAGCCAGAGGCGACCACGGCAGGATTGCCAGGCCGTACGTTCGGGCCATCGGGATCAGTTCACGCTCGATCCGACGGTCATAGAAGGTCGGGTGAGACGCCCGGCTTGTCTTTCTGCTTGNNTGTCTTTCTGCATGCTGTCCTAGGCGCCGCACTGGCATTTCATGCCATCTCGAATCCGCTGAGCGGCTCGGGCTGAGCCGGCGAAGTACAGCCGAGTCTCATGCTGCCTCATTGTGACGGACCAGTGTGATGCCGCACGCGCCACTTTGCGGCCTGTCCACAAATCAAGCACGACCCCGGCGCGTCGTGGCCAGCGGATCATCTTCCTGCCGGAACGCCGAGCATTCACGAGCAGCAAGTCCGCCGCCGCATGCACTAAATCATCGGTATCCAGGTAAAGGTGCGCTCCTGTGTCTTTAGCGATCGCACGCAGCAGCGCGTTGTGAACATAGGGCGCAGCGCAGTACACCGTCACGTAACCATCCATTCGGCGGACGGCTAGGCCGGGTTTGGCTAGGACGTCCAACGTGCCGAGGATGGTCGTGTCGTTCTCGTTGTATCGATCCACATAGAACAACGGCCCCACGGCGCGTGCACCCGAGTCGTCGTCTTCGTGCAGGCCACCACCGAACCGGGTCAACGTGCGGCCGTCCATCGTCCGCGGCTGACTCCACGGATGCCGGGCCGGCACCAACGAGACTTGCGGTAGCGCTTCAACGTCGGCTGCTCGCAGGTGAAAACCGGTGATCCGAGAAGCGCGCCGCAGATCGAATCTATTGTTTGCCTGGATGCCGGGAGCCACCAGCCAGATGAGTGTAGCTTCATTCCGCCTGGCCAGAGCGCGAAGCGCGCGCACCTGCGACTCCGTGATCCGAAACGCGTTGGTCACCATGAGCACCTTGTGCGGAGGCATGCGCGGATCCGCCGCGTCATTGAGGTTATATGTCTCACAGGCCATGCCCGCGTGCGTCCAATGCAAACGCCTTGCCTCATAGTTCATGGCGTAGATCAGGCGATTCGAGTTGGCCTGATGGAAGTTCGACTCGTGGTCCACGAACACTCCGAGGCCCGGCGCCGTGGAACGATCCGCGTGGATGGTTCCGCGAGCGATCGCCTCGAGCCGTCTGACAACTCGCAGGTGTTCGGGCAAGCTGTACATGCGCGGCTCGATCTCATGCCACCAGTAGGCGCCGCCCTTGATCAGCGAGTAGCCCGTGTCGCGCTTGAGAAGCTGCTGGTCCTCCCAGACTGTGCGAGGCGAACGCCACAGGCTTCCAACGGGGCTATCGTCCGACTTCTCGGCCACAAGGCTCGTGCGGCTGTCGAGGTCACGCAGCCACAGTTTGCCCGCCAGACGGACACTTCCCAACGGAATCATTGAGGACGTATCGCCTCGCCCCAGGTCTCGCAACACGTACGAGGCTGGGGACTGAAGCATGTCCAGATCGGCGCTCGACAGCGCCCGGGCGAACGTGTTCTTCATCAGGTGGTGCACCAGGTTGGCGTTCAGGCCGCAGTCAAGGATCGAGCCTATTGGGCTGGCTGTCAGCGCAGCGTTGTCCGTCCCCCGCTTAGCGGCACGCGCCCAGATTAGCACGCAATCTTCAACGGCCTGCGACCATGCACGGTAGTAGTCGGCTGTTTGCGACCGGCACGGTGATCGGAAACTGAACCACTCGCTGCGCATCCGCTCGGCCCGAGCGGGCGGCATTGCGGATTCGAACGTGACTTTCGGATCGCCCCAAGCCTTGCGAAGTCGATCTACATCCCCACGATAATACTCTCGTAGCTTCCGCCGGAGATGGCGAAGCATTGGCTCGCTGAAGTCGCCGCAGAACCAACCGCCGACGTAAGAGCCGAAGTAAGGATTCACAAGCGGGAAATTCTCGTGGCAGGATCCAGAACCGACTTGGTAAAGGATGACTCTGCCGGAGAAGGCACTGTGCAAGTGCCGTGCTAGCTCCTGCACAAGGCGAGCCGAGTCCACTCGCCATACCTCCGAGGCCCAAGACGCATCGCGCTGCCGGACCTTTGCCCAATCCACGGGCCGATCATAGACCGTCATTTCTTTCGGGTGTGACAGGGCCCACTCCATGCTGGGCTCGAGCCCCACGTGACAGGCGCCAAGCGCCTCGGGATGCTGGGAGAACGTCTTGTCGTACCAACGTTCGATGCTTAAGAAGTCGGAGTCAGGACCGACCTGAAAGCTCGAGAAGGCCATCACGACGGTGGGCCGAGCTGCACTGAGAGAGGGGATCTCCCGCGCGAATCGTGTGCCCTGACCAGGCACGTTACGGAACATGACCGCGCCGACATGGACCGGCTGGCCATTGACAAAGACCGTCGGCGCGCCTCTGTATCGGCGCCGCTCGGCCCGTATCCGCGTTCCGGAATGAGATTCGGCGGATCGCCTGAGGGCCATGGCTGTTCCTCCCGTCAACCTTTTGCGCATCTCCGTGCCGGACGTCGGCCAGTGCGTAATCGCGTTCTATCCCGGGCGGGCGAGGTGCGTCGTCGTGGATTCGTTTCCGGCCACGGAAGGGCATCGCCGATGTCGAAGTCCTTTCACTGGTGTTGGCGTGCGGTTCAATACCCAAGCGAGTGCTAACGGCCTAAGCCTCACGTTTCGCAACGTATTGGCGCATCATCCACGGAGAACGTACCGAGTGACGTTGCCTACTCCTCCGTCACGAGTCTTACCGGTGCTCGGGGCTCTCTTGGCTCGGGCAGATTGTACAGGCGGGCAGCATTCAAACCGAGCAGCGCCTCCTTCTCCTCTTCTGTTAGCGCGTTGTCCTCCAAGCGTATGAAGTCCAGGCTCTGCCTGTAGGTGAAGTCCACCATTGTCCGGGGCCAGTCGGATCCCCACATCAGCTTATTGATCCCAATTTCGTCTCGAGCCCGGCGAATCGCGTCCGTTGCGCCGGGAAAAGGATACCGCTCATGGCGGAACAGCCAGATGATACCACCACACTCCATATAAACGTTCTGGTATCGCGCCAGCCGGATCTGGCTAAGCCAGTCGCCTCGCGTCACCATGCCAAGGTGTCCGATCGCCACGCGCAGAGTCGGATGCTTGTTTAGAATATTCTCCATCTCTGGGACCTGGGCGTCACCGGCGGCGAGGTCCGCGGCCAGGACGTAACCCTCTTCTTCCATGCACTGCCACAGTCGCGCAAAGCGAGGATCGTCGAGCCTGACCTTTCCCAAGAGGTGCTCCGCGGGAAGCTTCAATCCGCGGAAGCCGCGGCTGAACAGGCGCTGCGCCTCGTCGACGACCCCATCGGGCTCAAAGAAATCGGGCAAGCCATGCACAAAAAGCCTCTCCGGTGAGCGTTCCCAGACCTCCAAGAGGTAATCATTCTGCTCCCCGTCCACGTATTCTTGAACGATCACGCCCATATCCACACCCGCCGCGTCGAATTCGGCAATGGCCATCTCGACCCGCGCCGCGCAATCTAGGAACGTTGCCGGCATCCCAAGCACCGGCTCCCCGCCGATCTGGATCATGCCCCCGCGCAGAGGCTGAACCGACGTCTCGCCGCCGATCGTCCCGTGGATCTGGCACCAAGCGTGCAAGTGCGCATCAACGATCATCTCGCCTGCTCCATGTTCTCAACGACACCGCCACTGTATTCGTAGCGGATATGCGGGGGAAAAGTATAGCGCATGAACAGAGGCTCAATGTCAGCAATCTTCGCCATGCCTCGGTCTCCTGCCAGAGACTGATCGGGACCTCAATCTCTGTCTACGTGTCCGCTGTCACAGAGAGTTGACGTGCCTCATGGCTTCCCCCGCAGAACCCCGAGCGGGCACCTCAATTGCGCTGCCAGCAGAACGTGTTGTCCGCAATCTTGTTGCCTTTTCCGGCGCCAATCTCTATCCCGTCGTTCGATTTGTTGTAGTTCATCGTCTCGTGGATCATATTGCCGGTGACCGTGGTGTGGGAGACTTCGCCGAGAGGCTTACCTCGAAATCCTATTCCGCCCTGGTCCTGCCCCCCTGTCGCATGTGGCAGATCGCCAAGACGAATCTCACCTTTGAAATTGTCTCTGAGAATATTGCTCGTGATGACGTTGTGGTCGTTTCCGCTACGCACCAGCAGTCCGCAAATCGCGCTATCGTAGATGAAGTTACCTGTGATCGTGTTCTCAATCGACGGATCGCCGTTCCTGGCGGTCCTGAGCTCGATGCCGACGAATTTCGTGTTGAGGACACGGTTGTTCCTGATCACGGTCTGCTTGGCCCCGCTCAGCAGGATCCCCCACTCCAGGCAGTCGCGCACGTCGTTGCCCTCGATCACGGTCTCGCGGGCCGGGCCCGAGTACTCGGGATTGGGCTGGGAGACGGCTATGCCGCAATCGCAATCGAAGACGGTATTCGACCGGAAAACGTTGTCCCTGAAGGAGCCGTCGTAGTCTGCCTGAAGTGAAAGCCCGCTCCCGGTTGGCGAGAACGGATGGCAGCCGTACACGATGTTGTTCTGCACCAGGTTCCGATCGCAGCTGCGGCCGCCGTGCGTGACGAACTGGATGCCGTTCTCACAGCCACAGACGATGTTGTCACGCACCACCGTGTCGTTGCAGCTCGTAAAGAAAATCGCTCCGCCGGTCCGACGGTCCCGGCCCTGCGCATAGTTGCCCGCCACAAGGCAGCCGTCCGACTTCCAAACGTTGATCGCACAGTGCGTGAACGGAAGGAACTTGTTGCCCCTGATCCGGTGCGCCGGCTTGGGGATCTCTACCTTCGCTTGGCCAGGGCTCAAGCTGATGCCCCAGCGCACCAGACGCATGCTGTTGTCCTCCAAGACACACTGCTTCGATCCGTAGCAGGAGATCCCCGAGCGGATATTACTGAAATCGCAGCGAGCGACGCGCGCCCCCTGGCAGCGCAGCACGAGGATCGCCGTGCTGCCGGCTTCCTGGCCCTCGGCTTCCCAATCGTACGGCAGGGAGCTCGCAAAGCTCAGGTCCTCGACGGCGGCTGCAGGCTCTTCCCAGACGTCCTCAACCCGCAAGGCGGCGCGGACATCGCCGAATTCGACCGGCAGCGGCTTGGTGACGATCAGTTGGGACTCGGTCCCTTCTCCTTTAAGCGTGATGCCTTTGCGCACGAAGAGGCTGGCGTCTATGTGGTACTCGCCCTTGGGAAACAGGACGGTGACCCGCTTGGCTGCGGCCGCCGAGGCCCGATCGATGACCTTCTGGATGGCGGCACTGTCCGAGCCAGGTTC
>JABAOF010003422.1_pt4 | contig 15429 bp, 13 predicted proteins | sample 7062171 | NCBI WGS metagenome assembly JABAOF01 (sample SAMN14538628, study PRJNA623070) | marine sediment metagenome | biome: marine biome [ENVO:00000428]; feature: marine pelagic biome [ENVO:01000023]; material: deep marine sediment [ENVO:00002113] | place: India: Gulf of Khambhat ...
GTGGCCTGGCGATAATTCTGGACCTCATAAAAGGCCTTGTACGGATCCACTACCTTGATGTATATCACTGCATCCACATTCGTTGGTGAGTTATCCTTTGTGATGACCTCTTGTCTAGCTACATCCAGGGTTTGTAACCTCAGATCCATAAATATAACCCTGGTTATCATGGGGATAACCAGATGAAAACCAGGGTCTAACAACCCCTTGAAAGAACCTAAAACCTCAACTAAACCCTTCTGATACGGTCGCACGATTCTTATCCCGCTGGCTATTACGATCACAATCGCTATTAACAGAATTATTGCTAGCCCTATCCACACTCCCTCGGTTCCATTAGGCATATTTTCACATCCTTAAACCTCAACTTCCTCCCCTTTCTTTTCTAAAATCCTTTCTTCTCCCTTGACCTCCTCCACTATCACGTGCACACCTTCCCAATCGATGACCCTTACCGTCCTTCCTTTTGGGATGTGCACATCTCCAGTTGCACTCCAAATCTGATGCTTGATTTTGACCTTTCCTCGAAGGCTATGCGGTTCGATATCGTCGGTGACAATTCCTGTTTTACCAACATTGGATTCAGTTATGGTGGTTGCAGTGGGTTGCGATTTACCTAATCTTCTGTAGAACATAATCGCACCCATCATCGAGCCTGCTGTAATAACAACAACTATTACAGGAGACCAAGGAGTGTCAAGTATGTAGGGAAAGAATATTCCTACTATACCCATGGCTATAAAAGCTGTGCCTATAACCCCTATAAAGAAGCCTGGGGTGGCTGCCTCTGCTATTATCAGAATAATACCTACAACCAGTAAGGCCAAACCAACGGTATAGGGTTCCATTTACTTCCCCCTCAACGTAACTATCTATGGATATTTGTAGTTTTCTTATGGGAATTTCCATCCATCATAACCTAAATTCTTGGATATAAAGGTTGTGTGGGAAGTCCCTGGGAATGCCCAGAAGAATTGAGACAAAAAAACTTGATGTTTTTTCATATCTTTATTAGCTCAATTTTTTTTGGGTGGAGGAGGAGGGAGGTGGGCGGGTTTAATAATTATTAAGAAGGTATTTTAGATGTAAAAATATAAAATTGAATGGATTGGGCAATGGGTGGAGGAGGAGGGAGGTGGGTGGGTTAAATAGTTATTCAGGAGGAGACAATGATGGATGGAAGATATTATATCGACCATCTTAAAAAGAGCAATCAACCTTTTATATATATAAGACCTTTACGGGCTAAAATCGGTGAACCTATGTTTTGCCCAGAATGCAAATCACTGATGTTTCCCAGCGAGGGACATTTCGAATGCAGAAAATGTGGTCATAAGATCAAAATCGAAGGCCATCAAGCCACAACTTTACAGGAAGCGGCCGAGGAAAGGGAAACATTGGTTATTGAGGGCGATCTGGACACACTCCCTAAAACGAGGGTGGAATGTCCTAGTTGTAAAAATAAAGAGGCGTACTGGGTCATTAGACAGATGAGAGCTGCGGATGAACCTGAAACAAGGATTTACAGATGCACCAAATGCAGTCATACATGGCGTGAGTCTTGAGATGGGCAAGATACTGATTTTCACTTTCATTTTAGGTTTTTAGGTGGATGGAAGGGGTTATGGAGGATGGGGGAGAAAACCAACATAACGGCCATTATCATTTTTCATTCCGCAATACTTATAATCGATACGTTTACATTCCCAAACATCGATTATCCCCCATGGATTTCTATGTTGTTTACATTACAGCCAAAGACGAGGAAGAGGCTGGTGAGATCGCAATTCATCTCCTCGAAAAAAGACTTATCGCCTGCGCTAATATGTTTCCGATCAAGTCACTTTATCGATGGAAAGGAAAAATCGAGAGGGATGACGAAGTCGCGCTTATCATGAAGACACAGAAAAGGAACACGAAGAGCATCATCTCAGAGGTTAAAGCGCTGCACTCCTACGATGTGCCATGCATAGAATTCTTACCTATCCGAGATGGCAATCCCGATTATATGGACTGGATAAGCAAGGAAACCACCGTTTAGAATCGAAGACTTACTACAGAACCAACATCCACATTGAAAAATTTCTGCGCATTGCCCTGATTCTGGCTTATCTCGAAGAAATCACTGCTGGATATTGTGGCAATTAACTCCCCCTTCTCTCCAAAAGCATAGCTTCTCAGAAAGCGGACCTTTTTCTTGATCCTCTCCACCTCACTACCTAACTCGAGTTCGACACTATCGCCGAATTCAAGATGTTTTTCTATGATCGCTTTTGGAAGACTGGTTATCAAATTTCCAAAGCTGTCGGCGAATATGATTTTTCCTTCCATTATATTATCATGTTCAACATGATATTCCAATTCCAGATCTACGAATTCATCAATAACTTCACCGATTTCATCGGCCTCAACACCTTTTGAAACATGCCCTGCTATAGGTGCAAAGATATCCCGTCCATGGAAGGTATCTGAGACTGTATCGGAAAAATAGGTCTGGTTTGTTATCTTGAAGACCTTTTTCAATCCTATCCTTCTTGCACACGGTATGAGTAAGCCGTTATCTGGCCCAATCAAAAAACCTTCTTCGCATTGGATTAGCAATCCCGCTCGCTCGGTACCAACTCCAGGATCAACCACCCCCACATGTACTGCATTTGAATAGTATGGAACTACCGAATAAAGCACGTAAGCACCTTCAAGGACGTTCTGAGGTTTTACGGTGTGGGTTATGTCGATTATTCTTGCATCGGGGTTTATAGAGAGTATTACTCCCTTCATCGCAGCTACATATTCGCTCCAGCCAAAATCTGTGGTAAGGGTAACGATCTTCTGCATGAGTATGAGATGCATTTGCGTTTTAAAATGCTTTTTGGCTCGATATCATCCACAAATTTTTATAGATGCATGAGAATATTCCATAAGAATGAGTATGAACTACTTTGAAGTGGAGCAAGAGCCTGTTAAGAGGGATAAAAAACGAACTTTAGGACTCATAATTAAAATCTTTGCCATCGTTCTAGTTATTCTGAGCATCATTCTTATTATCTATGGATTCATACCACATGACAGAGTGCCAACCACCCGTAAGACATTACAAGGGGGAAATGTAGCAATATATTACGGGATTCCGGTGAAAGAGAGTGATATTCTAGTTGTGGATTTCATGGTAGAAGGTAATGACGTATCTTTTTACCTTACATATGAGCAAGCATGGTCTGAAGGAAATCGCGATTACTTATTAAAAAAGGATCATGTTCGTACCGGTGAGATGCAAATAAATATCGAGAAGAGTGGTTATTATTATTTGAACTTTGAGAGTAATGACCCTTCTTCCTCATCGAGCTTCCAAGTAGATCTGAGTTATAAAGTCATGGATAGATACTCACCTCTACATATTCTCCTAGGTATAGTGTGCCTTATTGGGGGGCTGCTTTTAACTTTACAATACCATTTGTTAAAGAAGAAACCTTCGGACATCGAATCAGATTATATCAGACTGTAAAAGAATGGAATTATAGACTTCTTTTTATTTTTCATGGACGCGGCTCAACCTATGCATTAAAGCATCCAATTCCTCTCCCCCTCCAATCCTCATTGCGAAGATACTGTGGATGAGCATTTTTGATTGCTTGTGGCTCTCAAGGTCCAATCCTTCTCTTATAGCCAAACTACGATTTATAAAGAAACTATGGCCTGATTTTATTAGTTGCTTGTAATCCCTTGTTTCGCCCACTATCTTGTAATTCACTCCTTCCAAATCCAAATTGCTGAAACCTATTCTTTGGGCCCCATATTTGTAACGAAGATATTTTTTCCCGTGATAAACATGGATGAGTGTATCTTTTACTATCTCCACGATCTCAGGTTTTTGGTATGATTCCCTTTCTCTATACACATATATCGGATCATCGAATACCACAACACCCACTAGCCCCATGTTTAAGTAATGGTTATTGAGCTCGTCATCACCTACAAGCATGTCGATTTCATATCCCCCTCTTTCAACAGAAGAAACTGCCTCCGAAACCAGATGACTAAATATCGGAGAGCAGGCCACGATCGGTTTTTGGCGAACTTTCAACCTATTCTCGAGTTTTTTATAGGCCTCCAATATTTCTCTCCCGTCTTTTGTTAGCTCTGTTCCCCGTGGAGTTGTGGAGATTAAGTCCACATCCAACTTTTCCTCAAGTTCCTTTAAATGCCTGTGGAGAACGGGGACAGAAATACCCAAAATTCGCGCAGCCTGGTTTTGAGATTTCGTGGAGGCTATGGTGACAAGAACCTGGATCTGCCGAAAAGAAATTGGAACATCATCCACAATCAAACGTACCTCAGGAAGGATTTTCATGGCATCGAACTATAATTCTTTGGTTGGTAATTATAGTTGTGGTGGATGGGTTGTTTTTCGTTTGTTGAATTGTTTGGAAAGGAACCTCAAACTGATACTCGATATCCAGAATGAAATAAAGATAGGGTGGTGGAGGAGGGCGGCGGGCGGGAATTAGTAATTGGGGTAGAGACTATGATGAAAATAAGGGGGTAAAATATAACTTTAATAAACCTGTAATATTTTGATGATTGTGCCAAAAAGTATATAAGTTAATATAGAGCTTTAATATGTAATGAGCGGGGAACGGCGCTTCAAGCTATTGGGTCCGTTTGCCCTAATACTGATATGCATAATTTTCTTAATAACCAGCGTAGCTAGTGCTGAGGAAGTCGAAGAAGAGGATGATTCAACCTCTTTTAAATTAGAGTTTAATCAAAACCAGAAAAATAACGGCAGCTGGGATGATGATATTAATATTACAGCTATGGCTATAGTTAGCAATTGCGATACTTGGGCGGACATTTGCGATATTGAGGAGGACAATATTTATTATTACACATGTGGTAACCCGATTACACTTAAGGGAATGAACTGGACAGCACAAAATTATAATAATGATACTACCACCCAGACTAAAGCATTCATTATCATGCCAGATTTTGATACAGATGATGATGGAATCACTGATTTTCAATCAGAAGTCAAGAACGATCTACTAGATGCTCAGGAACCAGATGGAAGCTGGAATAATGATGTTGGCGATACTGCCATAGCAATATATGCCTTGGGAATAACAAATAACGAGAACGACGAAGCTATCGTAAAGGGCACTGGGTGGCTACAAACCCAAGAGAATAAAGAAGAACACTCTTGGGGCTCAATACAATACGATGCAAAGGCCATATTGGCTTTAAACAGCACTGGATTCGATATCTGGAAAGAGATAGCTGCTTTGATGTTGAAACAAAGACCTGACGGCAGCTTTGGAGGTATAGAGGACACGAGTTGGGCAGTGATTGCATTGTCTTCCAATCCAAATGAGGAGACGATGGAAAGCATGGAGAGGGCGATGCAATGGCTAAGATCACAGAATTTCGATAATAACAAAGATTTGGCATTGGCTGCCTTGGCCGAGAATAACTATGAGAACGTAAAATTTAAGGAGGAGGGGAAGGGAGAAGGAAACGGATTCATACCTCCGCCTTGGTTGTTTGCTCTTTCCTTCTTCATAGTGGGCTCGCTTATATTGTCATATTGGCTATTTGCTAGATTGGATAGGAATGGAATCCTGGAAGGAGTTAGGAAAGATATCTATACCTATATAGCAGAACATCCCGGGGAGCATCTGGCGAACATAACAAAGAGATTTGACCTCGGCTCCAGTAGCGCAAGGTATCACCTCTCTGTTTTAGAGGGCATGGATAAAATAGTCTCTCACAAGAACGGAAAGTACAAGCGATATTATATCAATAAGAACGGGTACAGCAAATATACAAACGGAAATGGTTACAAGCATATCATGTCAGCCCTTAAGAACAATACCGCCAGGAAGATCGTTAAATTCCTCATCTCAAATCCTGAATCTAACCAGAAACGGGTTTCTATTGCACTGAAGATTCATCCTTCCACAGTGAACTGGCATGCCAAACGTTTGAGAGATGCGGAAATCATCAGCAAACAAAAGAAGGGCAAGGAGATTGTTTACGAGTTGAATCATGATGTGCAATTGAAAAAGGTTATAGGTATTATCGAAGGTTCTTTTGCTTGATTTTTTCAAAATGGAATAAAAAGCCTGAACAACATTTTGACGAACATGTCAACAATTTGACGAACGTGCCAAAAATACTTTTTATATTAGGAAGGATAGTAATTTCGGTGAACAGCATGTTGAACAAGAAATTGTTGATCCTCGGAATTTTGGCCCTAATCTGGTTACTGGTGGCCAATGTGACCATGGTTTTTTCAGCCTTAGTGATGGAAACCCAACAAAATGACAATTGGAATGAAAGGGAAGTCAATGATACTCCCACCCTGAAGATAGACGATCCAAGGAATTCTGAAAGCATCACAGTATCCCCTTCTGAACCTCAAGAGCCTGAACCGTTTTTAGATGAGGAAATGGAGGAAGATCAAGCGGGAATAACTGGATTCGAATCCCTTGAAGCTTTCAAAAGTTTTTTGGAAAACAATACGTATTATTATAGGTCATACAGAGGATATAGTGAAAGGCTCAACCTACAAATAATCCCTAACAATACCATTCTAGCATCAATTTCTGGAACGAAAGATCAAAGCGACTCATTCTCAATCGTGGATTCTGATGCAGATGGATATTCATCCACTCAACATTCAACAACCAACATTCAGGTTTTAGGTGTTGACGAGGGAGACATAATAAAGAACGATGGTAAGTATGCATACATCATATCCAAGGACAAGCAAAAGGTGATCATCGCGGAGGTGTATCCAGCCGAGTCCGCAAAGATCGTCTCTAACGTTTGGGTCAAGGGAAGGCTAAGTGAAATATATGTTAACAATGACAGGTTGGTTCTTTTAGGATATGGTGGTGGCTCAGGGTCCTTCATCCATATTATTGACATAAAGGATAGGGCAGAGCCATATTTGGTGAAGAGCTACCACTACAGAGGAACAATAAGTCAATCCAGGATGATCGGGGATTATTTATATTTGATAACCTGGCAGAGTGTAAGCAGCTATATCACATTAAATGAACTGTCGGTTCAGGGTAACCAGATATATTATTTTGACGATTTCAATTATTCAAGCTACTATTCACATCAGCTTACAACGATAATTTCAATCAATGTCAAAGATACATATATAGAACCGGTTGCAAGGGCGATCCTCATGGAAAAATCCCATAACATTTTGGTCTCGGTAAAAAACATCTACATCACCTATACAAAATACTTATCCGGTAGTGAAAACACCATCATACACAGAATAGCAATTCACAATCGAAGTATTCAATATAAAGCAAAAGGTGAGGTGCTGGGCCGTGTTTTAAACCGATTTTCTATGGGTGAGTTCCAGGACTATTTCAGGATAGTCACCTCAACGGGTCATGTTTGGAGAGGCTCAGGAGGTGGAGCTCAAAATCATGTTTATGTTCTTGACATGAAACTGAATACCACGGGTAAACTGATAAACATCGCTTCCGGGGAAAGACTGTACTCAGCGAGATTCATTGGAAACAGGGCATATCTTGTCACATTCAAGAAAGTGGATCCCTTCTTCGTAATAGACCTTACCAATCCAAAGGCACCTAAGATCCTGGGCGAATTGAAGATTCCAGGTTACTCGGATTATCTCCACCCATATGATGAGAACCACATAATAGGGCTAGGTAAGGATACCCATGACATGGGAACCTTCGCGTGGTACCAGGGTGTAAAGCTTTCTTTGTTCGATGTTTCCGATGTCTCACACCCCAAGGAGGTATCGAAATATATCATAGGTGATAGGGGAACCTATTCCCCTGCATCAACGGACCCCCACGCATTCATGTTCAGTCGAGAAAAGAATCTCCTGGTCCTACCCATAAGCTTAGCGGAGATCAACCAAACTAAATATCCCAACGGTGCATCACCAAGTACCTCTGGGGAATACACTTGGGAGGGTGTTTACGTGTTAAATATCTCAGCTGAGAACGGATTCTCTCTTAAAGGAAGAATCAGTCACTTTGAAGATGGTAAGTCAAAATCAGGGTATTGGAACCGGTACGGTAACAATGACAAAACCATAAAAAGGTCATTTTACATAAACGATGTTCTTTATACATTTTCCTCAGAGATGTTAAAAATGAACCATTTGAATGATCTGGACGAGATCAACGAACTCACATTTCCTGAATATGAGGTCATAATCTTCAAGTAGACACCAGATTCCAAAACGATGCAAACATTCAAACACAAAAAAGTAAAATAACTCGTAAAAGAGGGATATTATCGGGTTTACATTCCCGGGTGTTCAGCCTATTCATAAATACTATTAAATCTTCTTTAGCGTGGCCAATCCCCTCTGCCTCTTCCTGTCTGCAAAATTGATGATCTTGGCCAATGTTTTCGTTTTCTCAACTTGTAGTTCTTTACGACTTTTCACAGTATGCTCTTCAATGTACCCTACTTCAACCGCCTCTCTATATCTCTTCATCCCAATATCCGTTCTGACCACAGTTGTTGTATAACCATCAGGTGCTCCTAAACCTCCAACAGAGATATCAGCAAAATCGTTTGCAAAATCCGTGCAGGCCAGGCAGGCAGGTCTCACAAGCTCATCCAAATCCTCAAAAGAAACATGCACCCTTTTATCACCCTTCAAATCGATGATAAGATCNNCAGTTTCATTTCCTTCTCCAATTTTTGTCTTGCCAAGTCATCGAATGAGAAATTTTCCGTACAGAACAGCCCTATTGTGAATTTCACAACATGTGAGGGTAAAACGCCAAGTACCTGCATCTTTCTTATGGTATGGATTTGACATGGGGTACCTACGACAGCAATTCTTGCCAAGTCTAAATTCCTAATATCTTTTAACCCATACAGCGTAGGGGAATAGGTGGTATACTTACCCAGCTCTTCAACATGAGGTAGATCAGCGAATCTTGATCCAGCGGCATTCAGAAGGTCTTCTTCAGTCGTAGCGATTAAAGGCTCTCTACTGAAGGGTCCAGTCTTTCTTGAAACGATGGCGCCATCAATCGCCTTCTGCTCGATCATGTAAAGAAGCATAGAAGTGACCACACCACCATCCGTGGCAAGGTTTCGAATCTCATCGTTTGTGGATCTCGCAACTGTAATCTTTTGAAAATCTCCGATCGGCGGTTTCCAATTATGTTTCTCCCTCAACTCATCGTCAATTATGTTTATTTGGGGACAAATTACGTAACATATGCCACATTTTAAACAGTTATCCTCGTTAGTATAGACTGGTTTTCCTTCCTTTCCCATCTCAATAGCCTTCAGCTCATGAGCTGAACAGAAGGAAATGCAACCCCCACAACCGCCGCAAAGATTCTTCTCATGCACCTCTTTTATGAGGCTTTTAAAGGTCTTTATCTCCTCCTCAGATTCGAGCTCAGGTTTCCGAACAGTCTTCGTTTCCTCTTTTTTCTCGTCTTTATAGGTCATGATTACATTCCCCAAATTTACATTTATTAATCGCCTTCAAATTGCAAACTCCAATGCCTTATCCACCATGGCCATCAACTGAGTAGGTTCGAACTGTCTCAAATAGGGTACGTTTGAGGGGCAAATACATGAACAAGCACCACAACCCATGCAAAGAACCTCGTTCACTTCCGCTATGCCAGTCTCCTCATTGACTTTTATTGCGTCGTAAGCACAATTCAACTCGCACAAACCACAACCTGAGCATCTCTCCTCATCCACAACTGCCGCTATACCTTCTGTAAAGAGCTCTCTCTTTGACATCAAAGTGATAGCTCTGGCTGCAGCACCACTGGCCTGGGATATGGTCTCGTTCAGGAACTTTGGAGAGTGGCATCCGCCGCATAAGAATATACCTGCCGCAGCAAAATCAACAGGTTTGATCTTCATGTGAGCTTCCAAGAAAAAGTTTTGAGTTGTCAAAGGCACCTTTAATACCTGCGCCAATTCCTCGTTCTCTTCAAAAGGTACGGTTGCCGCGCTCAAAACCACAACATCAGGTCTTATAACAATATCCCCGTCAATATTGGAATTGTAAACCGTGACTTTTATTTTCTCACCTTCTTTCTCAACAGTTGGCTTTTTGTCCTCAGTATATCTGAAGAACAATACTCCTTTTTCCCTCGCTTTTCTATAGTAGTTCTCTCTAAAACCATATGTTCTTATATCCCTATATAATACATATACATCGGCATCTGGATTCAATTCTTTTACCTTTAAGGCATTCTTGATGGCCTCGGTACAGCATACCCTACTGCAGTACTCTCTTCCGTCCTCCCTTGAACCAACACATTGGATCATCACCAGACTTTTTCCTGAAAAACCTTCGTCATGAAGCTTCTTGTCGAATTCCAGCTGTGTAATCACCCGTGAGTCTTTACCGTATAGGTATTGACCATTTGGTTTGAACTCCTTTGCACCAGTGGCAACGATGATTGTGCCTACTTTAAATTCTTTGCTCTCATCGCTCTGCTTAACAGTTGCAGTGAAATTTCCAATGTAACCTGATACGTTCTGTAATACAGCGCCCTTGAATACCTCAATGTTGGGATCCTTATTTACCTTGTCTATGATTGTCTTTAATTCTTTTTGAGGATCCCCTCCAGTTAGTAAGTGATGGATATTGAGCATATTTCCTCCAAGTGCGATTTCCTTTTCGACAATATAGGCCTTGAAACCTTGATCCGCAAGGTCCAAGGCTGCGGTCATACCTGCAATTCCACCACCGACAATAAGTGCCGCTTTTTCGCATTGAACAGCGGTCCTCTGCACCAATTTGTTCCTTCTAACCTTCTCAACAGCCATAGAAACCATATTTTTGGCCTTTTCAGTCGCTTTTTCAGGCTCGTTGCGATGCACCCAGGAGCAGTGTTCTCTTGTGCTAGTTAGATCAAAGAGATATGGATTTAAACCCACCTCTCTGATGGTATTCTGGAATAATGGCTCATGCGTTCTGGGTGTGCAAGACGCCACGATCACCCTGTTCAGATTATTCTCTTTTATAGCCTCCTTTATCTTATCTTGAGTGTCCTGGGAGCATGTATAGAGGTTATGATCCACATGAACCACATTCGGTAAGGATTTTGCATGCTCCACCACCGCAGGAACATCTACCACCGCTCCGATGTTGATACCGCAATGGCAGCAGAAAACGCCAATTCTCGGCTCCTCGCCCAGATCGATTTCTGGTGGATACTCCTCTACAGTTACAAGTGAGTCTCTTTCCGAGGATATTATGCTCGATGCCTTAGACGCCACTCCTGAAGCTTGAGCAACAGCGTCAGGTATATCCTTAGGGGAGGAAAATGTCCCGCCAACATAAATTCCTGGCCTAGAGGTTTCCAGCGGTTTGAGATAATTGGTATTGCAAAACCCATATTCGTTCAATTCCACATCGAACTTTTTAGCTATCTCCTCAAAATCCTCTGAAGGGTCCATACCTACTGATAATACCACCAAGTTGAAAACATCCTCTTTGAATTCCCCTTTTTCATCTTTATAAATTATCTTTAAATCCTTTGTCTCTTGAATCTGCTCGATGTGAGGGACTCGACATTTCACGTACTTGACACTGTATTCATTCTTGGCCATGTTGTAGTACTCTTCAAACCCCTTACCATATGTCCGCATGTCCATATAGAATATCGTGCAATCCGTCCCTGAGGTGTGCTCCTTAGCTATGATCGCTTCCTTTGTAGCATAAGTGCAACATACTGCAGAACAATAGCCCTTACGAATCTGCTCATCCCTTGAACCAACACATTGTATCCAAGCTATCTTCATGGGATGTTTACCATCAGAAGGGCGAAGAACTATGCCGGCAAAAGGTCCTGAGGCGGAAAGAATTCTCTCGAACTGTATGCTCGTCACTACATTTGGAAATCTACCATATCCATACTCCGGTTTTATTGTTGGATCAAAGGTGCCGAACCCAGGTGATAGAACTATCGAACCAACATTCAGATCAACCTTCTCCTCCTTTTGAAAATAGTTCACAGCCTTCGCTTTGCAGTACTGCTCACACAATCCACAACCTATACACTTTGTCCTGTCAATTCTAAATACGAGCGGAACAGCCTGGGGAAAAGGGACGAAAGTGGCGTTCCTTAAACTTATTCCCCTTTCAAATTCACTAATGGCCTCGATTGGGCAATACTGAGCGCATAGGCCGCACCCGGTACATTTATCCTCATCTATATATCTGGGATGTTTTATCACACCTACTTTAAAATCACCTGCCTTGCCTTCGACCTTTTCGATTTCGCTGCAGGTTAGAATTTCTATATTATGATGCCTTCCCGTACCGACGAGGGTTGGGGCTATTGTACACATGGCACAATCGTTTGTGGGGAAGGTCTTATCCAGTGCAGCCATTACACCTCCGATACTGCTTGTCTTTTCCACGAGGTAAACCTTGAATCCTGATTCTGCCAAATCCAGTGCTGTCTGCATTCCTGCAATTCCTGCTCCAAGTACCATCACCGCGCCTACCTTCTTTCCCAATCATACACCCCCTGCTTTTACGTAAGTTGGTGACAGCTCCTTGTGTCCTGATGGCAATATGATCTGTTTCTTCCAAAGCCTTGCTACATGTTTGAACACCGTCTCAGTGTTCCATCCTAGTTTTTGCGCCATCTCCTCAACAGTTTTGGGACCTTCCTCAACAGTCAAAATAATATTGCTTCGGATGTATTCCTCTTTTAAGATCTGGCTCTTGATTTTATCTATCTCCTCCTGAGAATACTTCTCACCGTATGCGTTACCTATTTCCGTGAGCTTCTTCTCCCTTCCGATAAGGGACCTCAATCTGAACTCACTTGTGGCATGTATGATAGCATTCAATTGTGCATTTATCTTCTTTGCTTCTTCATCCTTTTTCCTAACCGGACTAGAGCCAAGTTCCTTGATCTTTACTGTGAAATCTGTTACCACTTCCTGAAAACGTATTCCTTCAGATGCTGATACCCATTCCAAATGAAGCCTGTCCTGGCCTAGATCAGTGAAGCTCAAAAGTTCCTTGAGCATTTCGTATTTCCTGAGGGCTTCGTAATTACCTGAGAGATAATGACAATCTCCAGGATGGCAACCCATGATAATAACTCCATCAGCTCCTTCCTTCAAAGCAGTCAGCACTACTCTTGGATCCACACTTCCACTGCACATAACCCTTACCACTCTGAGCAAAGGAGGAATTTGCAGGCGAGATACTCCAGCCAAATCTGCACCAGCATAGGAGCACCAATTGCAAAGAAAACCTAGAATCCTAAGTTTTGGTACCTCCATCTAATCCACCTCCTCCACCATTGCACAGATTTGGGCGATCATCTGATCGTTTGTGAAGTGTGGTACAGACACAGCTATCTCAGGGCAAGATGCTCGGCACACACCGCAACCTTTGCAAAGCGCTGTGGTGACCTCTGCTTTTCCATTCTCTCTTATCGAAATCGCACCAAAAGGACAAAGAATCTCGCATGTTCCACACCCGGTACATTTCTCTTCGTCAACAACTGATACGACGCTATCTGCTTTCACCCTCCCTCTAGCCATGGGTATAGATGCTTTTGATGCTGCACCACTTGCTTGAGCAACCGTATCCACAATGTTCTTTGGATACTGAGCACAACCACAGACGTAAATGCCATCTGTGTTCGTTTCTAAGGGTGATAATTTCGGATGTTTCTCGAGGAAATAACCCTCCGCGCTCAATGGAATCTTGAGCATAGACTGAAGTTCTTTCGCATCCTTTCTGGGACGCATGCCTACAGCCAATATAACAGCATCAACATCCATCACCAGATTCCTTCCAAACAATTTGTCATAAAAGGAAATCTTCAGTTCATCCTCCTCTTTGATTACCTCTGGTTTGTTATCAGGTTCATACCTGAAAAATATGACACCGTTATTCCTGGCAATTTGATAGAGTTCCTCTACGCCCTTACCAAATGCCCTTATGTCGCGATAAAATGAAAATACCTCGATACCCTTCTTCCGCAGTTCTAACGCCTGTTTTATGGTTATTTGGCAACAGTAGCGGGAACAACCGAAATCCTCATTCCTTGAACCGACACAGTGAATGAAGGTCACCACTTTTGGTTTCTTGCCCCCAATCTTAAGTTCCTCCTCACCCATAAGACGTTCAAGCTCAACGTTCGTAATCACTCTATCTCTGTCAGTGGGAGAGGTCTTTAGATAGCCAAACTCATTATCCTCAGGTTCGTATAGGTCAGAACCATTAGCGAGGATAATGGTCCCAGCTTTTATTTCCAAATTCTTGATTTCAAGTTCCAAATCTATGGCTTTTTGTTTGCATACTTCAACGCATTTTCCACAACTATCACAGTTATCAAAATCGATTGCATACCTTATTGGGTAGGAGTTCTTTTTCATATAGATGGCTTTTCGCTCTTCGAGTACAAGGTTAAATTCAAAATCCACATTTTTTGGGCAGGTCTTTATACATTCTCCACAGGCATCGCAGTTATCGTTTACACCCGTTGGATTTATTTGGAGAGTTGCCTCGAAATTTCCAATAAAACCTTTGATGTCCTTCAACTCTGTATTTAGGTAAATGTCTATATTGGGATCGTCTTTCAATGCTTGATATTTCTCTTCAAGAAACTGAGATGGTTCAACTTCCCATGGGCTGAGAACGGATCGTTCAGCGACACGCCCTCCTAAAAACGGTGTTTTTTCGATGAGATTGACCTTAAATCCTTGTCGGGAAAGATCCAAAGCACTTGAAATCCCGGCTATTCCCCCACCTATGACCAAGGCCTCTTTAGCAACATCCAATTCTGAGGATTTTAAGGGTTGAAGAAGTTTAGCACGAGCAACCGCCATTCTTACCAGATCCTTGGACTTGGTTGTGGCTTCCTCTTTCTCCTGGCTGTGAATCCATGAACACTGGTCACGAATATTGGCCATTTCGAAAAGATAAGGATTTATTCCAGCCTTTTCGCATGTGTCTCTGAAAATCGGCTCATGAGTTCTCGGAGAACAAGCAGCAACTACTACACGATTCAAATTTTCCTCCTCAATGATCTCCCTTATATTCTTTTGAGAATCGTCAGAGCAAGTGTAGGTACGGTTTGAGGCATGTACAACATTAGGCAATGTTTTAGCATAATTCACCACATCTTCAACATCCACCACACCTGCGATGTTGGTTCCACAATGACAAACGAACACACCGATTCTCGGATCGCCCAGCATATCCATTTCTTCTTTTATTTGTTCTTCTTTACCCTCAAAAATCCTTTCCTCAAGTAACTGCTGCATTGCCTTGACAGCTGCGCCAGACGCCTGAGCCACAGTATCTGGAATATCCTTGGGGGCCTCGATTGCTCCACAAACGTATACGCCATCTCTCGATGTATTAACATCACCATCGCCCATACCTTTGAGAAAACC
>JABAOF010002044.1_pt1 | contig 15424 bp, 15 predicted proteins | sample 7062171 | NCBI WGS metagenome assembly JABAOF01 (sample SAMN14538628, study PRJNA623070) | marine sediment metagenome | biome: marine biome [ENVO:00000428]; feature: marine pelagic biome [ENVO:01000023]; material: deep marine sediment [ENVO:00002113] | place: India: Gulf of Khambhat ...
CGAAATTCAGATGTCGTGGGCATGGCTTTTCCCCCCTCATTCACTCAATAATCTCAATCTCCTTGGAGAGATTAGTAAGGACTTCACATCCATTTCCCGTCACCAATACCATATCCTCAATCCTCACACCACCCCATCCGGGTATATAGATCCCCGGCTCGACCGTAAATATCATCCCTTCTTCTACAACATCTTCACTTTCGGGGCCGATTACCGGGTTCTCATGGACCGCCAGCCCAACCCCGTGGCCTGCCATGTGGCCGAAGTACGCTCCGCATCCAGCATCCTTGATCCAACCCCGGGCGATAGCATCGAGCTCCATTGCCTTTTTCCCAGGACGAACGGAGGCAATGGTTCTGTCATGGGCATCTTTACAGATTTGGTAAATCTCTTTCTGGCGACGATTTGGCTTCCCACAAATAACGGTACAAGTTTCATCCGAATAATAGCCTCGATACCGAACCCCGAAATCTATGATGACGAAGTCGCCTTTATTTATCCTTTTCTCGCTGGGTTTGCCGTGAGGAAGCGCGGAACGATCTCCAGAGGCAACGATGGTATCGAAAGAGATGCCATCAGCACCGTTACGCCTCATGGAAAATTCCAACTCCAATGCGATCTCGCTTTCCCTGGTGCCAGGCTTTATCCTCCACATATTCTCCCTGAAGCTCTTGGAAGAGATATCAATGGTCCTCTTTATCCGCCCTATCTCCTCATGGTCCTTTACCGCTCTGATGTTCCTTACTCTATCGTCCAGGGGAAGGAGTTCGGCGGTACTTACCTTTTCGGTGAGCTCTTTGTGAGCCCCATAAGTCAAATGTTGGGCCTCGAAACCTATTCCCTTCAATCCCAAGCCATCTATGAGATCGGACAATCCATTGATCTTCTTTTTATATTCGATCAGCTCAAAGCCGGACACCTCTTCCCCCGCCTGAGTTGTATAACGAGAATCGGTTAAAAAATACCCCTCGGTTTCGGTCATCACCAGGGCAGCATCGCTCCCGGTGAATCCGCTGAGGTAATGGATGTTCTCCAAGCTGGTGATCAGGATCCCATCTAAATGATCTTCCCTCAGGACCCTCTTAATTCGATTAATCCTCTCCTGCCTCATTTTGAGTGTCCAACCTCTTTTCCGTGGATCTCCTTCTGGCCTGTTGAATGCGGTTCAGCCATTCCTTAAGCTCCCCAATGGCACGTTCGATATTCCTTTTTGGTTCTGCTGGAGACTCGCCCCGCTGCGAAGGCGTTTCCCTCAAGCGCAATTCCAGCTCTCTCACCTTTTCCTTAATTTTGATACTCGTTGGGTTTTGCCTGAGGAGTTGTTGGTAGATTTTATAAGCCTCTTCAATATTCTCCCCCTTTAGGTACAGTTCTGCCAGAGTTTCAGTGGCGATATTGGCTTCCTCTTCCATGGGCCACCCATTGGTAGAGCAACTTTCAGAAAAACGTAGGTCAAATCCTCTCTTTAGTCAAGGGCAATTTAGAAAGTTCGTTCTTGAAGCCTCCCGATGTGGCGGGATCAATGAATAGGTAATTTCTGGGACCGAAGGGAGTTGAGGAAATTGTTGACAAAATGGTTTATTTGGATGTATGAGAGGAAGTCAAAGTGATCTAGGGAGGGATGAACAGTGGCCAAAAGAAGGCGAATTCCCAAGAAGAAACTGAAGGAGCCCGACGAGTTTATTTCCACTGCGGCCAGGATGATCTCGTGGACGGTGGAAAATCTGAAACTCCTTCTCATCGGTATCATTATATGCGCGTTGGTAGTCCTATCGGTGGTCTTTTGGCGTATAAGAGCGAGAAACAGACAGTTCGAGGCGCTGAATTCATTTTATCGGGCTTCGGAGATGTTGATGGCCGCCGAGGACCCCTCTTCTAAGGGTTATCAAGAGGCTATTGATGAACTCGAACGGATCCAAAGGGAATACCCCCATACGGGTGCAGTTGAGTTGGCTCAATTGGAGTTGGGTCAAGGGTTTCTGAATTCAAAGCAATATGATAAGGCCGCGGAAACGTATCGCAAATTCCTGGATAGCAACCCACGGGAAGGGCTATACCGACTTTTGGCCTTGCAAAATCTGGGCTACGCGTATGAGGGGCAAGGGGACTACCAAAAGGCTTTGGATTCGTTCCAAAGCCTCGTGGCCAAGGGCGAGAGCTTCCTCCAACCCTGGGGGTATCTCAACATGAGCCGGTGTTACGAAAAGCTCGGTAAACGGGAGGAAGCCCTCAAGACTTACCGTATTTTCTTGGAGAAATTCCCGGACTCAACCATGGGTCCCCTGATAAGGAGCAAGATAAGCATATTGGAGTACAAGTAGGGATAGGAATGGAACATGAATCCAACTGATCCTGCACTCATCCCGATGCGATTCTCGAAGAAGGTACATAGACTTCCTCGCTCAAGGAAATACCGAAATGACCTCTGTGGAACTCCTCAATTCCTTCTCCCCCATAAGTCATGGATTTAACGGGGTAAATGGGTAATCATCATTTCCTCATGGATCCTGATAGCCTCTGGGTGAGCAATGGAGGCGTCATGGCGGTGGTAATAAAAACCATCACAATGATGGCCGCATAGAGGGCAGGATCCAATAAGGGCTGACCGTTCACTCGTAACTGGTTCCCGAGCCCCGCAAAAATGAGCCCCACTTCGCCCCGGGGGACCATACCCAGCGCCACCGTCCATCGATCCAATCTGTTGCCCCTCGAAAAGACGCCCCCTGCACAGGCCATCTTTCCAGCTACAGCGGCTGCAGTCAGGACGAGCCCGACTACAACGGCCTTGACCGAAAAGAGAGCCCTCAGATCCACCTGTATGCCCATGTGAAGGAAGAATATGGGGACGAAGAGCGTTGAAAGGGGTAGAAGCAGGTGCTCAAGTCTATCCCGTTCCTGAGACTTGAAAATCAGGGAATGCTCTGGTTCTAGTATGAGACCTGCAGCAAAGGCCCCGACAAGAGGGGCTAACCCGAATCGGCGGGACAAGTATGCAAAAGCAAAGCAGAGCGTCAAGGAAAGTGTCAGCAACATTCCGCCTAATTCGAGTCTTGCTGCCCAGCGATAGAGTTTCTTGCTGAAGGTAACGCCCAGAATAATGCCAACTACCAAAAACCCAAAGGCCTTGGCGCTGATCAACAAAATCTTTATCACAATCCCTGTTGAAGCCTGGTCTTGAAAAGAACCGATGATCGCTACAACGACGGCAAGGATGATCAGCCCAAGGACATCATCAACAACAGCCGCGGCGAGAATGGTCCGACCCTCCTCTGTTTGGACTTTGCCAAGATCTCTCAAAACCCGGGCGGATATACCCACACTTGTTGCGCACAGCGTGGCACCGAGAAATACATCGACCCAAAGGGAAAAATACGGAAAGAATATTCGAATTGTGGCAAAACCGAGCAGAAACGGTGCAACCACCCCGATGATGGCCACCATGAGAGCAGACTGCCCCACGGCCATCAACTTTGGAACGGTACTTTCAACCCCGACCTCGAACATGAGCAGGATTACCCCCAACTCTGCCAAGGTGGCCAGGCTTGGATCGGTTCTCAAACCCTCAAAGAAACCAAACCCCAAAAGGGCCAAGTTACCGAGGGCTATCCCGGCAAAGAGCTCTCCTAAGACAACGGGGAGATGGAGCTTGCGCGCAGCAAGACCGCCAAGCTTAGCTGCGGTTAAGATCAAGGAGAGTTCAAACAGTAACTGCGTAAATGAGTGTGGCATTGGAAGATATTGAAAGGATTCTGTTGGAGATGGAAATAGTATAGGGTAAGAAAGGGTTGGCTTTCAAGTGATAAATGTAGGGGACGTGAAAAGTCAAAGTTCCCACAATATCAAAGAATGGACATCGTGGAGAGGAAAATGTTAATGTAGAAAGAGAAGAAATGAGTGCATTACACTGAGGTTGAGAGGTCATGATTTCCAAAAAGGGATGGGTAGGGGGAGTAGCATTTCTGATAGCCTTAACCGTAGGATGTGCCACGATTCCCAGGGCTCCTCTTGAAAATCCCTATGGAGTGCTGGAAGTGGCAAAAGAGGGAGAGATATTTCACGTTTCCACGGGCATCAGGGTGACCAAGGCCCAATTACTCAACATCATAGAGGATTCACGAATCATCTATATCGGCGAAACCCACGATAATGTACACGCCCACCAAGTCCAACTGGAAATCATCATGGGGCTGAATGAGCGTTTCCCCGGTCAGATAGCAGTAGGGATGGAGATGTTTCAGAGACCCTACCAAGGGGCAATGGATCGTTGGTCGAGTGGTGAACTGAGCGAAAGGGACTTTCTCAAGGAGAGCCAATGGTATACAAAATGGGGAATGGACTACGACTACTATAAAGCCATTCTCGATTATATCAGGGAAATGCATATCCCCCTTTTGGCCTTGAATGCCTCCTCGGACCTCGTAAAAGAAGTGAGAAACCGTGGATTAAATGGTCTCACAGAGTCCTGGCAAAATCAGCTCCCAGAGGTGGACCTCTCAGATCCCCACCATCGTAAAGTAGTGGAGGCCTTTTACAAAGCTCACCCTCAGACCTCGGCCAGATCCTTTGAGGCTTTTTATGAGGTATACGTGCTCTGGGATGAGACAATGGCGGACACGATAGCAAACTACCTGGCCACCGAGGAGGGACGCAACAAAAAGGTGGTCGTTTTGGCGGGGGGAAACCATGTCCGGTATGGGTTCGGAATCCCACGGAGAGCGTTTCGCCGACTCCCCGTTGCCTATTCCATCGTGCTGCCCACGGAGGCCTCCACCCCCGAAGATAAGAAGGACCGTCTCATGGACGTGAGTCTCCCCGAGATTCCCCTCGTCGCGGCAGATTTCTTCTGGGTGGTAAGCTATGAGGATTTGAAAGGGGAAAAGGTCCGCCTGGGCGTAATGTTCGAAGAGGCCGACGGGAATCTGAAAGTGAGCAAGGTGTTGAACGGATCTCTTGCGGCCAAGGCGGGGATTCAACCGGGGGATATCTTAGTCTCGTTGGACGGCGAAGACCTCCAGGAGTCCGTCGATCTGTTACACCTCATAGATCAGAAAAGGCCTGGAGATTCGGGGAGGCTCCTCATCCGAAGGGAGCAAGAATCCCTGGAAATGACCCTGCACTTCCAAGCGTCCAAATGACTGTCTGCCTTGCCGCAGATAATGGGTTTACCTCTCAATGGAATGGCTAATAAGAGAACTTTGGGGTAACGTAGAACCGTGAATAGGCGATGTTCGGGATCATGGCTTTCACCTGAGACTCCAAATCTGCGGCAATAGCTTCAAATTCCGCCTCGGGGACTTCTTCGGCCACATCGATATCGGCCACGATAATGATCCTGTCAGGAGATTCGGCTATCACGCGAAAATCATGATAACCGGTCATGTGGGGGGATCGTTCCACAATCTTCTTGAATTGAGCCTCAATGGCCTGCACCTCTGGGGTTTTTTCCAGGAGAGGATCTGTGTGGCACACCGCTTCACCTCCGTAGGTCTTTCGGAGCTTGGCCTCGCATCGTTCCGCTATCTCGTGCATGTTCGCCGAACCAAATTTTTCGGGGATCTCAACATGAGCGGAAATCGAGTACATCGATCCATAATCGTGGAGGATGATCTCGTGAACATCTTGGATCCCTTCGACCGATTTGGCGGTTTCCCGGATCTTCTGCAAAATTTCCTTGTCAGGCGCCTTCCCAAGGAGGGGAACTATCGCCTCCCGGCCATGGTCGAAGCCCAGGTACAGCAACCAAGCCGATACGAGGATGCCGATATAGCCGTCCAGCTCGGGACGATGATAATGGTGACCGGCCACCAGACCTCCTATCACGGTAAGGGTAATCACCGCCTCAATTCGATGATGGAAAGCGTTGGCAAGAATGGCATGGGAGGAAACCCGTTTTCCGAGATAGCGAACGAACTGCCCAACCCACTCCTTTACCAGAATGGTTGCCAGGAGTATCCACGGCAGGGCAGTCCAGTAGTGGATCGTATGGGGCTCGAAAACCTGATGAACCGATCTCTCACCGATCTGTATCCCGGAAACAAACAGAAACACTGACATGATGAGGGGGGCCACATGCTCCATCCGACCGTGCCCGAAGGGGGTCTTTGCCGTGGCAGGTCGAGACGTCACCCAGAAACTGACCACCAGAATAATGGAATTGGCAAGGTGGGAGAGGAGATGGAAGGCGTCAGCAACGACCGATATCGATCCTGCCTTCAACCCGAGGACCATCTTCACGACGAAAAGCGAGAGGGTGGCGAGTATGGAGATCCACCCGGCCAGCAACCCATGCTGAATCCGCACCTTTTTGTTATCGGTATCGTTGAAGCCCTCTATGAACAACCTGCCGAGAGAGCGGTTTGCCGCTTCAACGATTTTCATCTCCAATTCCCCTCCTTTACCGTATGTCACCTCATTCCATTAACACAAAAATAACCATTTTTATGCAACCCCTGTCAATGGAACCCAATCAAAGCTGTAAAGGCAAACCCCCTGAAGGTGAAACCGATGACGCGCCGTATCAATTACCTCGGGGAGGTGCCGGTTGACTGGGTGGGGCAACTGATGTAGGGTTTATCCAAACCTCAGCCAACCCGAGGAGCACAGATATGATTTGGGGCCAGTTTATTATCGCTGCCACGATCATAATAGTTTCGGGGTACAAACTATCCCAGTACGGGGACCAGATCGCAAAGAGGACTGGCCTCGGCAAGACTTTTTTGGGAATTGTCTTGTTCTCGACCGTCACCTCTCTCCCGGAGTTGACCGTTTGCATCACCTCTACCTCGGTTGTCGGTGCGCCGGATTTGGCAATTGGGAATATCTTCGGCAGTAACCTCTTTAACCTCTTGCTGATCGCAGTCCTCGATATCGTTCAGGGAAGGGGGGCGATCCTTGATCTCCTTTCTCCGAGCCATGTTCTTGCTGCAAGCCTCGGAATTTTGCTTACGGGCCTGACCATCCTCTCCATTGGCCTCGGATTGAGCTTCAACCTGGGATTCTTAGGGGTTGAAAGCATCATTCTGATTCTAGTCTATGCACTGGGAATAAAGATTCTCTACCGCTATGAGACTTCGGATTCCCAACAGAGGAGCCCTGAAGTCCAAGTATCAGAGGGGAGTACACGGGGGATAGCAGTCTATCTCTTTTTTGCCATCGGCGCTCTCGCCATCGTGGGGGCTGGCTTTTGGCTTTCTGTCACGGCCGATGCCATTGCCCAAGCGACGGGTTGGGGGAGGTCTTTCATCGGAAGTTTCATGCTTGCCATTGTGACATCGCTTCCGGAACTCGCGGTGGGAATTCCGCTGGTCAAGATGAGGGCTTTTGATATGGCCATCGGAAACCTCTTGGGGAGCAACATCTTCAACATCGCGATCATCCCCCTCGCGGATATTGCTTTCACCAAAGGGGCCATATTGGCTAATGTCTCAGGGAACCATATCCTAACGGCCGTGTTGGGAATCGTAATGACCAATATTGTCATCATGGATCTCATCTATAAGGCCAAGAAGGTCCCCTGGCGGATTGGCTGGGGGTCTATTTCCTTAATTGCCCTGTATTTCCTGGGGAGTATAACCCTCTTCAAACTGGGAATTCGCTGAAGAAAACTCTTCCGTGGAATAGATAAGCATGGAACCCTGATGCTTGACTAAAAGATGACCCTTAGAACCCCGTCAATTTCCCTCAGGGTCTTCACTATTCCTAAAGCTTCGCCCGAGTACAGTCCATCAACCTCGAGCTCGGATAATACCCCGTGCAAACCGTCGAAGGCTCCCCTTACGTCCAAATCGCTGTCCATCTGCTCGGCAAATGTCTCCTTAATCCTTTCGGCAACATTCCCACGAAGATCGGCCTGCTGGTTTGCCCTCTTTTCGATTGAACGGACCACATTCCTGAATTTACCCAGTTTCTCGGCTGCTAAACGCATATGTTCGTCTGAATAGTCAAGTTTTTCACGGTAGTGCCCACATATGAGGAAAAATCGTATTTCACCCGGATCGTACCCCTGCTCCAGGAGAGTATCCGTATAGTAGATGTTTCCCCTACTCTTTGACATCTTTTGGCCATTTACCTGGAGGTGATGACAGTGGAGCCAAAACTTCGCCATTGGATGTGGTCGTATCGATTCAAGGATCGCCCGCGTATAGTCGTGGTGTCGAAAGAGGTTGTCGAACCCACCGGCATAGATGGAGAGAGTTCCCTTAAAGTGTTTACTGACCATACTGGGGTCCTGAATGTTCCAAGACGGCCTGCCTCGTCCAATCCTCGTATCCCAGCAATTGGCTTCTCCCTCTTTGCACCTATGCCAGAGGATGAAATCCCCCAGGTTCCACTGTATACCGGGATATGTATCCCTATGAAATCGTCTCTTTTTGGCAGGCCATTTGCTCATGTCAAGCCCGTAGATCACTCCAAATCCCGGGACTTTTAGAGGATCGAAGTAGATATTTCCACGATGCCGATATGCAATCTGAAGCTCGAGGAGCCGTTCTATGATCTCTGCCGCCTCCTCGACAGCCTCCGAAGCCTTGGGAAGATAATCGGGCATTTTCATCCTCAACAGGTTCATTTCCGCCATGAAGTCCTTAATATTTTCCTCTGTCAGCTCTTTCACGGTCATTTTTCTTTTCTTGGCCTCTTTAATCGCCTTATCCTCGATGTCGGTGAAATTCATCCCCCTCGTGACCGAATAGCCCGAATATTCCAGGTATCGAACCAGAACGTCCTCAAACAAAAAGGTCCTGAAGTTTCCGATATGAGCCCTCTGGTAGATCGAAGGGCCACAGGTGAATATGCTAACCACCTCCCCATCTGGCGGCTGAAATGGTTCGATCCTTTTTCCTAAGGAGTTAAAGAGCTTCAACAACGCCTGTCTCCCTTTCTATCTATTCCGTGCACCATCTATGAGAGTTTCCCTTCCAATGCATTCACTTTCAATGTAGCACGATCCCGTGAAATCATAAAATGGCTACGATACCCCTATGGATGTGAAGGTATGTGAAAATTCTATAAGGGATCAATGGGGCGCAGGTGGTGCGGAGCAACGGGAGACCCACTGTTGCTTTCGGTTATTCCCATACCGCGGGTGCGGATATGGATGAAACCCTGACCCAGACCTAGGGTCATACTCCGCTAATCGTTAATGGGTTTTTCCCTTTTCCCCACAAGCCTCGGGTCGATATTCCCTGGCCCTCCGCACTCCGGAATGTAGCAGGTCACATCGCTGAAGGTACAGGCCTGCTTGCAGGAAGGACAGTCATCAGGCGGAGTCTCAGCTTCAAAGGTATAATCGCAATTCGAACATTTCCAATGAGTCATTGATCTCACCTTTTCCCGGTTCACATTCCCGTTACCAAGCTTTTAAGCCTACAACTTGATGTGTTATCTCTATTTCACAAGACGCTTGGCCGTCTCATAGCGCTTTTCAACTTCCGGCCAATGGATGAGATTGAAGAAATTGTTGACGTATTCAGCACGGCGATTCTGATATTTAAGATAGTAGGCGTGCTCCCAAACATCACAGATTAATAGGGGATAGACGCCCCAGATGGTCAGGTCTTGATGCTTTTCTGCCTGAAGGATGACGAGGTAACCGCGGAATGGCTCAAAGGCCATGATTCCCCAACCACTCCCCTCAACCGCCTTGGTCGCGGCGACAAACTGTTTCTTAAAACGGTCGTATCCTCCAAAGCTCTTCTCCATCGCCGCCAGGAGCTCGCCCTTGGGTTTTCCCCCTCCTTTGGGGGACATATTATCCCAGTAAAGGGTGTGAAGGACATGCCCGGAACCGTGAAAGGCTAGCTCCCGTGACCAGTGCTTGATCATGCCGAAATCGCCTGAAGCCCTGGCCTCCGACAATTTCCTCAAGGTAATGTTGAAATTCTTAACATACCCGGCATGATGCTTGTCATGGTGAATGGTCAAGGTCATTTTGTCGATATACGGTTCAAGGGCATCATAGGGATAGGGAAGAGGAAGGAGCTTGCATTCCCCTTCCTCCAAGAGCCCTGTTCCTTTTTTGCCAGAGGCATGGGCTGTATCGTAAAAACCCCCTAACCCTAAAGCTATTGTGGCCGTACCAAAACCCTTCATTATCTCTCTTCTGGTGAATGAATGATCCATGCTGTCACCTCCAATTATGTCGTTGACGGTATTGATATCCTTCTCCGTTCTTCGCCTTGAGATCTCTGAAAAATGAGGAAAAAGAGCTCTGAGCCCGAATTGAAGATTTTTTCGTCAACCATTCTTAGTGAAGCGAACTTTAGAATGGCCGAAAAAATATTCCTGAGCGGCGAGAAGTGACTGTTTCAAAGATCTCACCTTATTTGTACAAAAGTTCCCCAAGCTTTTCCACTAGACGGGAAATCGCTTCCTATCCAGAATGTAATTTCGCTCTGAGGAGGTCTCCCAATCTGCGGATGTGTGTTTTCTCGTCTTCTGCAAGGGTATGGAAAACTGCCTTCGTTTCCTCACGCTTGCTTTTCAAAGCCATTCGGAGATAGAGGTCCAAGGAATCGGTCTCCAGGGACATGGCCAGCTGCAAGGCTTCATGAGGGTCTTGAATCCAATCCGGATATTGCGCCAGAACCTGATCCGCGGTTTTCCCTCCTTCCATGGTTTTGGCGCTTATTTCGGATTCAAAGGCTTTGTGCGCTACACGACCTCCTGTCAACGCCTTGTATTCCTCCCAGAGTCTTTCCTTGTGCCCAATCTCGGCCTGGGACAACTTTTCAAAGAGGTCTTGAAGCTCGCTATCACTGGACTGTCCCGAAAGGGTTTGATAAAATCGATAGGCCCCCTCTTCCAATCCGTAGGCCAGCGATATCACCTCTTCAAGGGTTTCTCCTCCTTCAATGAGATAAATTCCCTGATCGATCTCCGCTTTGGAAACCAAACCATTCCAGGCATCAATCCCCCCTTTCATGGAGGTTGCATCGAATCCCTGGTTCGATAAAAGGTTTGCAGCCGACCGGCTGCGGCCTCCCGCCTTTCAATAGGTCAGAACGGGCTTTTGAAGGTCGATTTCGGAGAGCCGGTCGGGAAGCTCTGAAAGGGGAACGAGAACTGCCCCGGGAATGTGCCCCCCCTCGTATTCCTCGGGCTCCCGAACATCCAGCAAGGTGTATGATCCCTCAGGCCTCTCCTCGAGCAATTTCCGGGCTTCATCTGCATCAACCGTCTTCACGTTGGTCAATAGATCGTTAAATTTCATAACCACCCCCCTTTCGAAATTACCTCGTTTCCCCCGAGATCTGAAATTTCGCCACAAAACTCCTATCCAAATAGTCCTTGAAGGAAAAGGCCAATCTCCCCTTCCAGACCCATGAACCCCAGACCAGAAGACCCGTTCCATCCCCGAGGTTAAAAATCAAGAGATATCGTTTCTGCGGCTTGAATTGAGTGAGAGGTTTGTCCCTGAGTGTGGTTAAGAGGTTACGAAAGAGAATCGGCGCCTCCCGCACGCCATAGACCCCTACACGATGGAGACGCTTTCCCTTGATTGCAATACAATCGCCGCCGCCAAAGATTTCAGGGTGGCTCGTGCTCTGGAGGTAATCGTTCACCAGGAGGGCCCCATCCTCCGAGGTTTCCACGCCGGAATTTAAGAAGATCCGATGGGGTATAATCCCAAGGGTTAGGATGGCTACGTCGTACGGAACCTCGAGCCCTGATTGGGAACGAGCCAGCCCCTTTTCCATGTATGCCACGCGGAAGTTAGTGAGAATCTGAATGCCTCGCTGAGAGAGGGATTGCTGGGCTAAACGCCCGGCTTTTTTGGGTAGAGTTGGGAGAACCCGATCTTCCGAACTTGCCAGGGCGATCTCGGCCTTGGCATTGTGGATCCATGCGAGCCGCCAGATATTGCCCGCCATCTCCACACCTGCCGGACCCGCACCAATGAGAAGGACCTTCGGAACTCCACTACGAAACTTCTTCAGAATCGCCTTTTGGGCTAATTCTAAATTCTCTATGGGCTTTACCGGAATCCCTTCCCCTTCGGCACCTGGAATACGATCCATGGGTACGTAACTTCCAATATTAAACGAGACGAGTTCGTAAGGGATGTCTCCTCCGCTTTGGAGGGCGAGGGTTCTCTTGGTTGGATCAAGGGAGACCACCTTATCTTCTACGAATGCCCCTCCCCGGGATTCTACCATACTCTGAACATCAAACCTGACCTGTTCAGGCTTGTAGATGCGGGAAATCATGCCCGGGCCCATACCCGAATAGTAGTGAAACCGACCCGGGGCGATCAGAATTACTTCGGCCCCAGCCCGAATGAATTGGTCCGCGTACTTCAAGGAGAGTAAGTGGACGTGTCCTCCCCCGACCAAAACTAACCGTTTTTTCCCGGCCTTTTTCATTCCCAACAGCCAGTTCCCTGATGGAGAATCCCATCAGGTGCTTGTTCCGGTCATCTCAATCCCATAACTCTCTTGCTTTGTGAGCTTGATTCTAGGTTACTCGATTCGCTTAAACAGCTTCCCCTTGGCACCGCATACGGGACAGACATCCGGGGCTTCGTTCTCAGCCGTGTAACCACAAACCGGGCAGACGTAATAGGGATACGACTCCTGCGAGGTGCCGAGGGTATCCAAAAGTTTCGTATAAAGTTGGGCGTGGACCTTCTCCACCTCATTGGCGTAATTGAATGTCCTCTCCGCCTCCTTGTTCCCCTCGGCCTGGGCCGCCTCGATCATCTCGGGATACATTGACTTGAACTCGTGGGTTTCACCGGAGATGGCTTCTTGCAAGTTCTCCTTCGTGCTCTGGATCCCCTTGAGAGCTCTCAGATGATTGTGGGCGTGAACGGTTTCAGCCTCGGCCGCTGCCCGGAACATTCGGGCTACCTGAGGGTAACCCTCCTGATCAGCCTTAGCGGAGAAGGCCAGATATCTGCGGTTCGCCTGGGATTCTCCAGCAAATGCCATCTTCAAGGACTCTTCTGACTTAGACATAACCCAATTCCTCCTTTCTCCGTCGATTTTTGGCCCCTTCTGGGTTTATCGAAATTGCATCTATCAGGCTGCATGGAAGTATAACAATTTTCTCCAAAACAATTCCAGCGATCCCCACGACACGCTTTTCCTCACGGCGAGGCCGCGATAACGATTTCACCCTTGACATTTTTGCCACCATGTTGCTAACGTTTTTGTAGTGGCTGAAAATGAGTTCTTGTGGTTTCGAGTGATCTTTGTGCGTGTGGCAAAAGTTGACCTTACCATTTCCTGACTGGTGTGAACATTGAAGACCCCGGAAGGGAGGAAAGCGATGGAAAAAGGCGAGATCATCAATTCTTTGAACAACGATTTGAGGGCCGAATTGGCGGCCGTGGAGATCTATAGCGCTCATTCAGAGGCCATCCAGGAGGACGACATCGCGCAAGGGGTGAAGGCTATTCTAGAGGTCGAAAGGGGACATGCAGACGAATTAACCCAGAGAATCGAGGAACTTGGGGGTTCCCCAGCCAAACCTGGCGAAAAGGATACCAGAATAGGCAAGGCCCTGGGGATGACCACGAAACAAGCGAATACGCTAGAGATGCTCAAATTCGAGTTATCCGAGGAGCAGCAGGCGATTAAGGACTACAGCGTCGAAATTGCCGACATCATCTATGACACGACCACCATTGCGATGCTCAAGAAGCACCTCATGGATGAGATCGATCATGCGGATTGGCTCAAGTCCAAGATTAGGGAACTAGAGGGCAAACATAAGTGAAGACCATGAGGTCCTCTTCCAGTCATAGCATGAAAAGGGGACCTGGTCATTCACGTATCAGTCCAGTTTGAGAAATCCCTCCTTTGGTAAGAACCCTAAATATTCTGAGGTCCCTTTCCGACTAGTCATTCTCCCTTACTATATGCGCCGCTGTCGCCTGCCGATCTTTTGCCGTCTGTTCATTGGGTGCGTCCACTATTTCAAACGCGAATCAACAGTTTTTGAGTATCTCCTTTTACAAGATTGCATCTTATATCAAGCAGAAAGTCGGGGCCACTGCTAACCTTGCCCGAAAGGCGGGGTTTCTTAATTTAGGAAGATAATTGCTTTTGTCCCTCCCCGTGCCAGTGCTCGTGTTCTATGAGTATTTGTGCTCAAAAGAAGTGGCCTCTTACCCCGACCTCCACAGTGCGACACAGAGTATGATGAGGGATGCGATCACCAGGACAGAGCGGGCTAGAAACAGGAAGGTTTTGAAGGTAAAAGTCCCCCAGAGAGCACTGAGGGAAGTTGTTCCCTCTCCTCTCCACAGCCTCCCTACCTTTCTAAACTTATCGAGTACCTCTGGGTCATGGGGAGCGGCCGAAAGCTCGTTGGTCAGATCCCTTCCCGCCAAGTGCTGACCCATGTGCGTTCCTCTGCTCCAGAGGAGGCTTTCGGAAACATCATAGATGTCATCTCCAACGGCGATGTAGTTCGGCTGGTCACCCGTTCCACTGTGCGAACTAAACAAGTCCGTATGGGTGAAGAAACCGGCATCCAAACCCTTGACCTCCTGCTTGCGGCTCTCCCGCTGTAATCTTTTGTGGATAAGCGTGGTAGTAAGAACGGCGATCCCAACCATCAGAAGGTAGAGGATTATCTTAATGGAGAGGATGACACCGAATTGTGTTGTCCAGAGTTGTGAGAAGTCCTTTGTCCGCTCAAGGGCCAAAAAGCCTCCCGTAAGACCCACGGTAATCAAACACACCCAGCCCACAGCCCTGGTTGCCTTAGGAAGGCCTGGAGCAAGGGCCTTGGGCGTGACGAATATGTGGACGTAGAAGATGGTCCCAAACCAGATGAGGCCCGCGACAATATGGAAATATCTCATTAAGAGAGAAAAAATCTTCCGAGGCCAAGAGCGGATCTGAAAGGCCTCGAGGGGAATGGGATACCGGTGACCTCCCCTCTGAAAGGCTTTCCCGAATAACGTTAGGTCTGGCCCTCCCCAAGGGGCTTCGTGGCAGAACTGGCAGTCCTTGCCGGTCTGGGCAGCGTACTGCTCCGTTCCCATCAGAGGCGAGGGAAGCAGACCGAGGAAAATGGCAGTGAGCAGAAAACGGAAACCCGTGAAGCGGCGTACCCCTGTTAACATCGGTCTGCTCCTGGGGAGAATAGGCCTTGGATGAAAATAGACCCGGTTATTTGGGCGCTAATTCGTCCGATTCCGCTTGACTAAGGATAGGTTCTGCCCTGGTCAGTTCTTTGTGTAAGTTTATAACTTTTGCCGAGTCTTTAGCAATAAGGGCTTTCAGCAAATCACCCTCACGGTTGGTTTGGCTTTGTCGACTGAGCCCATTTTAGCAGGAAGGAAAGATACGTCAAAAGAAAAGCCAGATCCAGCGATTTAACTGAAGTATGGAGATTGGCCGATCCTCTCGCCATAATCGAATTCAGACGCAAATCGATAGAATGATCGGTTAAAGCGGGGTAGCTAATACAT
>JABAOF010024300.1_pt1 | contig 15421 bp, 16 predicted proteins | sample 7062171 | NCBI WGS metagenome assembly JABAOF01 (sample SAMN14538628, study PRJNA623070) | marine sediment metagenome | biome: marine biome [ENVO:00000428]; feature: marine pelagic biome [ENVO:01000023]; material: deep marine sediment [ENVO:00002113] | place: India: Gulf of Khambhat ...
TCGAACCCCCAACCTACTGATTCGAAGTTTGAATGGCTTCGATATATTGTCTTTTTCTAGTGTTTGCGAAACATATTACTCCCCAATAAGGCTGCATAATGGTCCTACTGTATCCATTATGAACAGGAATTAGTTGTTGTTTGCTGTCAAACTGCTGTCAGATCGAAATATATAACTATTATTCGAATGGGAGTTTTACTTTTATAATCAAGTTATAGAATTCCAGAGCCGGGCAGTGTGACAGCACTCCCGGCGATGGCCAGTTCGACGTGAGCGACTGGCAAATCGAGATTATCATGCTCATTCGCTCGCGTCAATTGTGCGAGCGAAGTCATGAGCGAGAGCATCCTTCTTTATTTTAAGGGCACCCCAAGCGAATTTGTGACAGCACTAGAAATGATCGGAAGTTCGCTTGCGGTATTTACGGTGAACGTTTCAACACAGGATATAAAGGCAGATATGATTCAAGGGGAATTATCCCAATATGAACTTGGTCGCCTCTGCTTTTTTAAAGCAGGAGGAAAAAACCTCGATGACCCATTTCATGGACCTGTTATTCTCGTGGAATTCATTATAGGTGAACAGGCCAAACGCAGATTTGATGGAATTTTGCATGGGATCTTGCTCGGACTTAGGGATCAGGGCCTGATCTATGCGTTGCCGATTTATTCAGGTGACCTTTCCCGCACTGGAATATATCGTAAGGGTGAAAAAGATGTGAGGATTGATGTCTTGCAGAGAATTCATAATCTAATCAAGCTTCGAGAAATTTGGACTGGAAGGGGCGAAAAGCCAATGGGTTTCACGGAATCTTNNGATTCTCAAGATAAAGTGGAGTGTTGTAGAATTCGATCCAATGCCAGACTTTCTCGAAGAGTTTGGAGATTTTGGAGATTTTGGATTTTAAACTCCAACATATTAGTTAATTCTTGCTTTACTATAACCTTGAGGGTAGTTGCTCTCAAGGTTAATGTTTTGGAGGTGAAAAATGCGTCAAGAGAAGAAACTCGCCGCTTGGGATAAGCAAGCGGCGAGCAAAGTGGAATGCGAAACAGCCTGTCCACATCCACACTCAAACTCTAGCATATCCTCTGCCGCCCGTCAATCCGGCTTTGTGAAAGTCCCAATCTGGTTGCTACGAAAAAAAAGAATAAGCGTTCCAGCACGATTGCTTTTAATTGACCTCCTTAGCTATGCTCAAAATGGAAGTGTTTGTTGGCCAGCTCAAAAGACCCTTGCGTCCGATTTGGGCGTCGGGACGCGTTCAATTAGACGTCATCTAGCCGAATTGGAAAACCTTGGCTTGATCAAAATTGAGAAGCGGCCAGGTACGTCAAATTGTTACCATATGTGCTTTGAGACCGATGGGTATACCCGCAGAGGTAAGGATAGGATGTCCACAGGGGGTAGGCCATATTTGTCCGACACCCAGGACAGAGAGACCCCCGAATTAATACTTACTGATAAAACTACAAAGAATAATGAGAATATAGAAGTAGTAGTAAATAAGTCATCTCCCGAAGTTTCTTGTGAACTGGAGAAATTCGGCGTTTTCGAGCCTACTCGATCCGGTATCGCCTCTTTGCCACATGTTGATGTGGAATATGTCAAGAAACATATCTTGTATGCTTTGAAGAAGGGTGACCGCATTGGGCTTGCGATACACAGAATGAAATGTGCTGATGACGCACCAGATTTTTGTTTAGAATGCGAAGGGATAGACGGCAAGCATGTGCTTGACTGCGTGATACACATAAACCGGTACGTCGAGGGTGCGTACGCGGATTTCTGGCTCGACTAAAATCTATTGTGGAGTTACAGATTATGCTTGATAAGAGCAATGAGGAAGTTCGGATGGAAAAACTCTATACTGCAGCACATGTTTCGGAAATCTTGCGTGTGAGTCTGTCATTCGCTTATTATCTGATGCGAACAGGTCAGATTAGAACTGTGCGGCCCGGTAGGTCTGTGCGCGTCACGCCGAAGCACCTAGAGGAATATATCAAGTCAAATACGTCAGAAGCAGATCGCNNCGTTTCCTTCCTGCATACATATATAACTACGAGAAAGACAAGCTGCATTCGGTGTTAGAGTAATGAGGCGGGTATTTTCATGGCGAAACGTAGAGGAAATCGTGAAGGCTCGATCTACAAGCGTAAGGATGGGCGATGGTGCGCTCAGATCACAATAGGTGGAAAGCGGAAATATAAATACGCCAGGACCCAGCATGAATGTAGGGAATGGTTGAAAAAAATCCTTCGGCAAATTGACACTGGATTGAACCTCGATTACGCATCGATGACCACCGGCGAGTATCTTCGGGAGTGGTTGTCCGTTGTTGAGACCTTGGTTCGGAAAAATACTTGGAGCCAGTACAAACAAATCGTATCTGATTACCTGATACCCGCGTTTGGGTCCATACGGTTGTGGGATCTTAAACCAGGTCGTATTCAACGTGGTTATTATCAAGAGATAGATTCCGGCACTGGGCCTTATACTGTCCGTATGATGCATGCTGTTTTACATTCAGCTTTATCAAAAGGAGTGAAGTGGGGATACATTGCAAGCAATCCTGCGAGTGTTGTTGATAAGCCTAAGATACCTAAACGAGAGATGCGGACGTTGAATGGAGAGCAGGTTAGGTTGCTTCTACAGGCTGCCCAGGGCACAAGATTTGAGGCGTTGTATTACATAGCCATAACCGCAGCATTGCGACAAGGTGAGCTCCTTGGCTTGCGTTGGCAGGATTTAGATTGGCATGAAGCAACACTTTCAATTCAGAGACAATTACAAAGAGTTACTGGGGAAGGGCTAATCTTCGTCGAGTTAAAAACTCAGGCAAGTAATAGGAGCATCACACTAGGATCTGTCGTTCTTGAAAAACTGCGGGAACACTTGCAAATGCAGGAAAGCGAACGGCTATTTGCTGGTGAGCGATGGCAGGATTATGATCTTGTCTTTCCGTCCTCGATTGGGACGCCAGTTGATCCAAGTAATCTTTTACGTGATTTCAAGAAGCGGCTTTGCCAAGCAAACCTGCCCGAGATCAGATTCCATGATTTACGACACACAGCCGCATCGCTAATGCTGCAGGAAGGTGTACACCCGAAAGTTGTACAAGAACGACTTGGCCATGCCAGCATAACTCTGACATTGGACACTTACTCGCACGTTCTGCCGGGGATGCAAGAGGAAGCCGCGAAACGACTTGATGAACTCATTGTAGGTATCCCAGTAGAATTCGACATGGACTCGAGGTAGCCGTCCAAATGAGTTCGGGGAGCTCCAGGAGACATTCTAAGGTGAGATTCGGAGCGATTAATTATTGTAATCTACTGTTTGTTGAATGCGGAAAGAGTTGCCGGATTTTTTTCTCTCGGGTCAAGAAGGCTGAATACCCGCATGGGATCCTCGAGGTTAATTGCCGAGAAAATACTGTATGCAACTATCGAGTGATGCCAGAGCACCAATCTGACCTTGACCTTCTCGGCATACCGTTACAAAGGCGTCGATTATGTCTCGATACTGCTGGATTTTTGCTATTTCATTCATTATTGAATCCTAACGGTTTTGAGTTGAGCAGCCTGCCCTCATCTCCGATCATACATCAACCCTAGGCAAATCCGGCTGAATCTCGGGTCTGCTCCAGCGAATGGTTCGGTTGCCTAGCATGACAATATGTTGAGATGTCGGAAATTTCACTACTAATTCCGTTTGTCATCTTCCATATTCCTCAGAACGTGCTTCATCCGGTCGAGATATTTGCTACCAATTTGGCTAGTCATCGCTTCTGGTAGGCTTACCAAAGAATGAGCTTGAGAAAGCGCATTGTGCGCTGCCGTGGACGCTTGCCGATAATCTTCCTCCTCAATAAAATCAGGAATTTCCCACCCCCCTTGATAAAAATCGACGTAGAAACCACGTTGCTTTAGATCATCAGAATCTCGCCACCAATCGAGTTCTGATAAGACAGCATACTCAGATGAAGGAGAGTCGGCCATCTTATTTAATTTCTCAATCAGAGAGGAAACTTTCCTTTTTCGAGCTTCTTCATAGCCTTCACCATGATGGTGTGGGTACCGATCCTCCAATTCTTCAATCATGGAAAGCCATTCAGAGAGAACGAAGCTGTAAAGGACCCAGAGAGCAGCAACGGTATGCCTCGGCTTGTGTCTGGTTAGGAACTTTCGTATCAATGAACTCTCGAAATTAAATCCCGAAGCGATTGCAATAAGAAGCGAACTCTTAATTGCTTCCTCTGCACCCAAAATAGTCAGAGAGACCGCGGGCCCGTATAGAGCTTGATCAGCGAGGAGTTGACCGCATTCAATTAGCTGTTCCGCATTGCTGATGGCAAGTCGATAACCTTCACGCGCTTGATTGGAATTAGGTATGGTCATAGATCATTCCTATTACATTAGAAGAATGGGTACCTGTCACGGCAGCCTAGGGAATTGTTAGCTAGCGTTAGATGAGACGATCTCATCACGCATTTCTGTGAAATTGCTGATCCTGACATTCTGTAACATTGGGGTAGTCCGACTAAAAATAGACCTCTTTGCTCGGACATTATCATATGTATCCCTCGAAATCATACCTTTCTTATAGGTCTTTTTCGTTAGTTGAAGTGCAGTAGGTGGACTTCTACCTTGGATATTTTGTCTCAGTATTGATGCAAATGCCGCTTCACAAAAAATCCTCTCACAATAGGGAGCGGGTATGCAATGCGCAAGATCGAAGAAATCATTAATTTCAACTTTTATATTCGGTTGCTTGATATATCTAAAAAAGTATGAATAAAAATGAACGTAGTGTGATGGAAAATTAGAATATCGAAAATCCGCCGTGGGAATTTCAATATTAAACCATTCTTGAGCGTTCTTATTTACAACACTCCAGATATACACACAAAGATCTCTTTCATCGAGATTAGCACCCACGTCAGGCACAACTTTCATTTGAAAGAGATTATGAATGCTTCTCTCTGATTCAGCACAAACCCTATTAAACACCTCTCGATTTTTCCCCACCAAATCTGAAAGAAATCGTCTTTGAAGAGGGAACACATCCAGTGAATTGAAATCGATAGGATCAACATCATTTAAAAAGTTGAATATATCCGTATACCAGAATTTAGTTAAATCAGGAACCATATATGGATTTGATGAATGAAGTGTTTCTTCCAGTGATGAAAGGATTTCTGGGGCTCTTCTTAGTTCTTCCAACGCAGTGGATGAAATTAATACATCTTTGCCTGCGAGGAACTTGGCCACCTTTTTGTCGTGACCACTCCGATGGAGCTTTACTAGCTCCGAAAGGCAATTGGTATCAAAATACCACCAGCGATCAAAATACGAAGGTTTGCCAAGAGCCGCCCTCTCCTTAGCAATACCTAAGGACATCGCAAGCTGTGAGCTTTTAGGTAAATCTTTGAATTTCATTCTGACTCAATCAACATATTATCTCATGGATCAATTACATTAGAACGCTAGCTACGGCTTTGAGCTGAGCAGCCCGCCCTCAAACCTGATAATAATCCTCTCCAGGTAAATCCGGCTGAATCTCGGGTCTGCTCCAGCGAATGGTTAGGAAGCCACTTATCTAGCTACATCTTCTTTCTAATAATAGAAATCAATAAGAGGGCATGCAATACTCGATCCGCTTGCAAGCGGCCGAGCATTGTTGATGGGACCAGGCCATGACTTACGACGTTTCGAAGGTTCCACCCTCGTTGGTCAGTTAGAAGAAGCAACAAGTAGGAACTCATTCGGGAGCCTAGTATTCGGGAGATGAATTCATCCCGTAGAAGATCATTGAGATTTCGCAGTAGTAGATCACCATGCCTTCCGCGGCGATACAAAGGAATATTAACCAACTTTGCCAAATGACGTATTGCCGCCTCAATTTGAGGAATTAGCACGTAGATTGAGGAAATGTAATCATGCCTTAAATATGCTGAAAGGCCAGCTTCTAACGCAGGTTGCATCTCAGAATCGAATACTGGGGATTGGAACAGGTGCTCGACTAGATCTTCGTGACTGGGTGTAAAGTGATCAACAACTGTCTCAATCGCCCCACTTAGGAAGAATTTTTCAATTTCCATGTTCTGTGAGGTCTGTCGAATTACCCTTCCCTCGAGGTCTTCCTCAACAGAACCGATCTGGGAAACAGGTCTTCCCTCATGATCAAGAACTGTGTGTGAAATCAACGCCTGCAAAGGAGCTTTATTTGCCAGGTCTTTCACTTGCTGCGTCACATGATCAGGATCCGGTACAAAATTAGCGGCAATCCTTGTAAGTGATTCTTCCAAGGAGTCACCTTTGAAGCTTTCATAGTAGGCATCAAGCTCTTCCTGTGGGATATTAATCTCGTGAGAGAACTCGGTAAGGTTTTCCACTGTTCGTTCACCAGCGGATTGCAGCAGGTCAGTGAGAGCTTCTGCATCTTCATTCAATCCTCTTGAAGCCAAGAAATCATGCAAGTGACGAAGCCAATGATGGGCGACAAGTGGCTCCAAACTCTCAATCGAATTGACCACAATCGCAGCATACTCCCGAACTACCCGACGAGCGTCATCTATCATCCCCTTGAACTGATAATGTTTCTCGAGTCTTATGGCGGCTGATTCAGCAGCCGTGATCTCAGTTGTTCCCGGCGAAACTCTCTTGGCAAATGTTTCAAGCCTGGCTTCAAGACTGTGAATGATGTCGTCTAATTGCTCATCGCTGATGGGAACGCTGCTATTGTTCACCAGATTGTCAAATGAAAAACCCCAAGTGCCGGGCAGATCATCCTCAGCAACCTGATCCTCAAATTCAATCATTGCGTCGCGAACTCTGACAACTCTCTCCTCATCATTCAGTGAGAGTGCTAACCCCAGAGCTCTCTTCAACTTCTTAATTGTGAAGACATCATACTTGTAAAGCCTTTTCAGTGAGGCTTCAATCGTTGCATCAATTGCAATCTGGGCAATTCGATAACTAGGTCGGTTGCCAGAGACCGGTTCTGAGAGATCCCAAACTAGATCAGCATATCGTTGACGAAGACAGGTGTGTGTCGCTTCCTGAGCCCGCTCTTCCCAGTACTGAATTGTAGAAACTGGAAGTGCATGTATGCTTGGGTATTCAACCATCTGTCCTTCGTCATTTGGAAGGACAAACATTGGCCCATAGTATGTCCCCCAGTGTTCTTTGGAATAATCCTCGACAAAGGCTAAAGCCGCCAACTCAGCGCTTAGCTCGGTCTCAACTTCTTCTCCACGTTCATCAATTGAATTCGCCACTGCCTGCAATCTGGAACGGATTTCATGAAGCGCGATTGATTGTGGCTCTTCGGGGAGTGATTCGAGATAGTCGATGGCATCAGATAATGTGTCCATATCATTCCCCTCATATCGCCGATTGGCTGCCTAACGGCTTTGAACCGAGCAGCCCGCTCTCAACTCCGATCATACACTAACCCTGGACAAATCCGACTGAATCTCGGGTCTGCTCCATCGAATGGTTAGATGGCTGGCTTACTAACTTTGCAAGTTTTGACGCGCTTCGCACAGACTCCTCTGGTGTTCAAGCTCAGCCAGTCGGGATGTCTTTGTTGCATCGGGGACTGGCGCAGCGAGGACTAGTTCTTCGGTAAGGTTGAAGATTTCAAATGCAAGTTCGAATTGATTATCAAGGCATAGAGACTGGGCCACCGACGACGCCCCCATGGCTGTGAGGCTATTTCGGTAATCTAGGAGAATTCTTGAGTAACGACGACGCCTCTGCAGGTCAGCATCACTCGGGTCTTCGAGTCGGAGGAGCTCCGTCAGACATATCTCCATTGTCTGACGAGTAGCGTCGTCGATCTGTTCGATGTGCCTAAGTGTCAATCCAGAGGGAAGGTGGGGTTCGGGCCTTGCTTCGGGCCATTCGATAACAGGGATTACCCCATGTGGCACGAAGAGTGCTGCGGTATGGACTGGAACAACAACTGTTATAAATTGAGTGAGATCACGGTCGAGTGATTCGCGTTCGATGCAGTCTGTAGTTGAGTATCTATGTTGATCGCCTCTTGGAATCCCATCCTTTAGCAATTCATAGGAGATGTTTACCCCAAAGATGCGAGCAGGCTCGGGTGCAGGCCAACCTTCAATTGGCACGAGGAATGAATAAACCGGGACAGGCTGTCTTGACCAGTACCTAAGGTGCCTAGTTTCAAAGTCATAGAATGCTGCCAGACCCTGCGGCGTATCGCGGATGTTTGACTGAGAAATGGCCTTTACCTGAACCCAGAAGTGCTGAAAAGGATCCTCCCTGTGAACTGATTCGCAGTAAAGGTCAATACCGATGTCTGTACCGGATGCGACAGATCGCACCAAGCACTGACGGCTTAGCCATGAGGCCGCGACATACTCCGCATAGTTCCCCCGCTGCTGGTCGACTACGATCCTAGGTAATGTCATATGGCTCACCTCCAGCCATCTAACGGCCTTGAGCTGAGCAGCCCGCTCTCATCTACGATTCTAAACAACCTACAGACAAATCCGGCTGAATCTCGGGTCTGCTCCAGTAATAGGTTAGGCACCGCCCATCTTTCGACTTCTTCACTTCTCTCTCCGGTCTCAAACCTCTTGCGTCAGGCAGCCTTGACCTTGCACAATTAGCGCTCGACGCGCCTACTCGGCGACTTTGTTAGGCGTGTTAGGGTCAGCCAGGTCCGACGCTAGTGGAGCCGCCGCTTGAACTCGCGTCGCGACAAAGGTCTTCTGTGCGCTGTGGTATTCGATACCTATTCCGACGAGAAGCGGTTTGCTTACCAGTTTATATACGGGATCAATTTCGAGACGCCAGACGCCGCCACCACTCATACCGTACGATGGCGGCACCTGAAACTCGCCCCCGCCGGAGGTCGGAACTTTCTTATGGGGAAATGGGATCGCGAAGTGAACTTCCTCGGTCTTATCAACCCCACGTACTGAGCTGACGTTGCAGATGTCGCCGGTGATTAGGGCTGTTGCTTTCGATGGAAGACCGTATTGGGGAGGCCGACGCCGATTCCTCGAGGCTGGGTAGCCGACGATGAGATAGTGGATGCCTGGTGTCTTGGGCACGACACCCGCTACGTCTGATGGAGTACAAAACACGTGGCGTTGCTGGAGATCGTCCGCGCAGGTGTCATCCAGAGCGATCACAGCAATATCGAGATCTGGGTCGAGTCCCTGCCGATACTCCCAAGCGCCCCTTAGTCCTTTGAGCGCGTGAAGTCTTTTCTCGCCGTAGACGAAGAGCGGTATTGGCTTCCTCTTGCTAAAGCAAGTGTGCGCTGCTGTTATAAGGAAGCGTAGGCTTCCACTCTCGAACGGCACAGCGGACGCTAAAAGATACGGGCGATCGCGGCCGTCAAAGGAGTAGAGTGGTACGACGCGGCGATATGCGGTTTCGATGAGTACGTCTAAAGGCACCCACACCATCCTAAAGCATCTCCTATCTTTGACCGATCGAGGCGCCTAACTAATAATTAGACTGCAAATATGCGTCCTTATCGCGCCTAAAAGAACCTTATTGCATAAAAATGCAATATGTCGCCCAAATAGGGGACAACAGCCTATGAAATTACGGGATAACTATATTCTACGCCGTTAAGGGTGCAGCTTGGCATAGAATACACCTTGATGCGGGCGTATTCATGCGGTCATGCGTAAGCAACTTCTTCTTCGTGTATCCTCTCAAGTAATAATACATATTCTTCAATGAGAACAAGAATCTCGGCAATAACATCAATAAGAGATTACGCATTCAAGTCGTAACTCCAAGTCCATATCGATTTGTTGTCTCTTCCCAACACAAAATGCTATTACATTCATGAGTGCAAATCCTTCAATTGCGAGAAGATTTAGCACGTTCCTTCAGGAGCGTTTTTACAGGCATTATATGAAATCATGGATGAATGATCGAATCCCTGGATTTCTACAATCTAGGCCCGTCGGGGCGGCATATGAAAGCAAATAGATCGAGGGGCCGGGAAACTGTTTGAATCTGGAACAGAACTTAGAGAGCGCGTTCGTGGGATATAGCTAAATTGTCGTCAGATTACGGTAGTAAATCCTAAGGAAATAACGAGTGTCATATAGACTGGCAAATTCAGTATGCCAAAGGTTACACATATTTCCAATCGATGGACCTTCGATCACTCGGGATACATAACGAGTTCAGCATTGTGAGGCCTGGGGAGGCGTGAAACCTTTTTAACTAAAACGGAAACCCCATAGACACATCAAAACCCCATGCAAGTAAATTTTCTTTTCAAATTGGCGCGCTTAGCGATTTTTTCAAAATTGGGTCGGGCTAAGAAGATTCTGATGGCTGTATGTTATCCTAGAAAGGCTTAGGTTACACAACTAGTCGAGAAATGAAACCATAAAACAGGGGTTTTTCCGATGGGAAAATACTCGGTAAAGACACTCAATGTTGAGATCGATGAGCCTCCCGAGATCCCTCCGATGCCGGAAAATAATATGCGGGCAATTAGGATGACGGTTGGTCAAGCGGAGGGCCAAAACCCTGATCTATTGGGAAATTTTCACCAAGAGATATGGATGTCAGGCACCAGCGAACAGCAGATGGCACAATCCTTGAGCTGGGACGTGGAACTTGTTCTCGATTATGACAGCAAGCGCGTGGAAGTCTTGGCACTTTCAATGCAGTAGGAGAGAAAAATGCCAGGCGAAGCCTTGACAAAAGTGGCACACCAAGACCTTGCCAAACTTGACACCGGGGCCATGAGCGTTGCGATTGCTACATGGGCTGACGCTACGACGGATGCCGGGTCGCTGCGCCGGAGGGATCTGTTGAGGGATAAGTGCAAAGTCCTGACTGACTTCTTTGCATTTACTGGCAAGAGGCCAGATCAGATCAAACCGGTAGATGTGAAAGCATGGCAAATGGAATTAGAGAGTCGGGGTTTGGCAGCATCGACGATCTATGCGATGGTGAGCCGGATTTCAAGTTTTTACACGTGGGCGCGCAAGGATCCTAGACTGGCGGAGGTGCTTAATCACAATCCGACATCTTTAGCCAGACCTAAGGCACCAAGGCAATACCAGTCTGAGAGCACCAAAGGTCTATCTGATTCTCATTTGCTGGCGATTCTCCATGAGGTTAAGTCGGACGCGGATTCAGGATCCGTCGTGGGCAAGCGCGACTATGCCATTCTTCTCCATTTCATACTGACAGGAAGGAGACGGCAGGAGGTCATCGGGCTCCGCTGGGGAGATGTCCAGATTTTTGGCGCTATGGTCGTCACTTACCGTGTGAAAGGGGGCAGAAAAGAAGTTCGTGTTGTGGAGGATCCAAGAGTCAAGGAGTCAATGCTTGACTACCTTCGATCGAGCGATCGGCTTGAATCCATGATGGATGAAAGTCCTCTTTGGACACGCCATGATAGAGCCGGTATACCTGGACGAGCCCTGACATCCCACGCGTTTGCCAAGCGCTTCAAGGTATACGCGAAACGTGCGGGCATAGGCGAGGTTCACCTTCATCAACTACGCCATTCTTTCGCTCGGATGGCCGGGGATGTGAGCGGGAGTATCGGAGAAGTCCAAGAGGCATTGGGGCATCAAAGCCAATCAACTACGAGGATTTACTTGGAGCGTGTTGGTGTTAGGAAAGATATGTTTAGTGAGAATATCGTCACCAGATTAGGCATTGGGGATTAATTAATCAGCCATCGAAGCCATTTCCAACTGAAAGCACAGAAGCTTTAGGTAATAAGGATTTGATATTTCACTATAAGGGAAAACTTTGAAATCTGTACCAGTAAGAGGTTAGGCTGTGCATGAATAAAAGAGGTACCAATGATACTGTTTCTGATGGTGAGATCACACAGATTATATTTCTGCTAATCTTTTTATGGTAAAGCCTAACTCTGCCTCGAACTCAGAGCTAATTCGGTTTGAGACCTCTACAGCTCCTCACCGACCGCCATAACCCTTGAAGTCTACGTTCCTGCTCCAATCCCATTCTATTCCCGCTCTAAGGATTTCAAGCATTTCATCGACTGCCAAAAGACACCTAATCCATCCAAGGTCAGATCAGTAGAGACAAAACACTTAGGAGGGTGTCGATGACTCAATGAAACTCCCCTAGTCTATCCTCTCAGGTTTGGAGCGATTATTAACATTGAGCGGAATTATGTACTCAGCTATTAAGACAATTGAGAAGTGTGGGTAGTTGAAGACCTCAATCCCTATATTGAAGCATGTGGACTTAGCCCAACACCATCTTCCCTCTTTGATACTCCCAACGTTGCCGATAAAATAATAGATTTGTTGCGTGGCCTAACGCCGGCTTGATGCAGCGGGTTTTATCAAGGCGAATGAATCCCGCAGTCATTCAGAATGCGTTCCACCTATCTGTGCTATAAATTATCAGATAAGAAACATTTGATTTTCCAAAATACTTAGCTAGTAATTATCCCTATTCTCTGGATCAGGCAGGGGGACTTATTTCTGCTGGGAATTCATATACGACTCTACCAAAGTCTCAGTAAATAATAGTACTTTTTCACTGTCATCTGGACTAACACTTTTTATTTCATGATTTGCTTTATTCCCAACTTCACGAATGTAATTGACCCAGTCTCTACCTTTAGATGGAATATGTCCTTCTTGTTCCAAGAAATCTATATAGTCAATGAATCGAAGGCCGACTTCTGCATCTAAATCAACTGCCATGTACATTAGTAATGTTCTACAGCTCATTACAGAAGACATGTGGGCATTTACACTTGTGCATGCTCTTGCTTCCTCATAGAGAGCTTCAACTTCTTCTGACAAATGAGAAACAGGATTTCCCATGATAGGTGTAGGTGTTTGAACTACATCTCCAATTTCTTCAATATATGTACATTTATTACATTGAGGGCAGATTACTGCAAAAGCAGCATATTGTTGTGAACCTTCGCTCGCGTACCAACCATCCTTTGATGCGACCTTATTGCTGCAATAGCCGCAAATATAACTCTTAGTGGGAATCTGGATAACGCTATTCCAATTCATTCCTCTACCTCCCAAAAAGGATTGAGGCCTTTAGAGGTTATATTCGTCATTATTGGTTTAATGACAAATTTTGAACTCGAAGTAACATGTCTCCCTTTCCAAATTGCAGGTCTATATTTAGCTTTGACTAGTACACTGATTGGCGGGGCTTCAACATATCTTAGTGGCCAATTTGGAGGTGGCTTTATTTCTTTGATCATTGACGGGAAAGATTCTAATAAGAAGTCATCGAGTATAGCATCCTCATGAGCCATGCCATTATTCATTGCCTCGACCAAATCTATCTTTGATTGGTAAAAAAAGAGCCATTTCCGAGGTCTTCTCCAATTCCGTTCTAAGTTTCGAATAAAGACCTCCACTTGCACATCAATTATCGGGTACGACGTACTCAGATTCTTCAGATAGACGTGAAAACCTGATCCTTCCCTTGATTTTTGAAGCACGCCATATATAGACAAGGACATCTGAACTTCAGGATAAATGGTTGCCGAAAATGCTTTGCGAGTATGCCTGTAGTTGAATATACCAAATGCGACTGCAATTAATATCGCGGCAAGACTTATGTAGTCGCTAACTTCCATTTGATTGATAATCTTCCAAAAATTCACAGAACTATTGTCGCGTATGAATATTGGTTTAAGCAAACATTAATAAGAGTGTCCAAATATGGGGAAGGATNNAGTAAATTCACTCACCTACATAAAAGGTTGTTAGAAAAGCGTTTTTCACTGGGTATCGATAGTCTATAATTTAAAACATCTGCCTCGTTGCGCCCGACCCGCTTGGATGCAACGGGGTGGCTTTTATCAGATATTGGTTGTTAGAAAGGGGGTATGAGAAAGTTCACCCGAAGGTTGATGAACTGTCGCGAACGTGAATAATTTATTAGCACCATGTGCTCATCCTTCAATGTCCGCATGGTGTCTACTTCCACGTTGCGGCTGACGGGATTCGAACCCGCGCACGGTAGCTTGGGAAGCTACGACGTCACCGCCGTCCACGCTTGCCTGGTTGTACCGTGCGATAGCCTTGAAAAGCCCTCAAAGCTACTGTCTAAATTAGTTAATAAAGCATACCACATCATGTGATTTTAGAATCACATACCATCTGGGAATGCATACAACGCTGCTATAAAATCGAATGATTTTTCTACTTTGAATACACCTGATTCGAAGTCAGGCGCTCTATCCATTGAGCTACGGGGGCGGGGGACGCCGTACTTTGCGGTATTTCCTGTGTTTCCTTGGGTGTGCGCCTCCAAATAAGGTGCTCTATTATGGATTATTTCGTCAAATTTGCGAATGCGCGATAATGAAAGCCGGGTAGTTAGTTGAAAAATAAACAGAGGGAAGTATCTAATGTCAATGTATATGCCTGATTGTAAAGAAACAACTTGTTCAGCAAGTTTGCGATTATCTAATTCTGCCACTAATTTCAGCAACCCGTGTGAATCCGTTGTTCGTGCGATAAATAGAGGCGATATAACTAAGGACATGAAAATACTGGAGGTGGGATCAGGTAATTTAAGGAACTCGATGTATATTCTTGATACATTTGGTGATGTCGATATTTACGCGCACGAGATTGAGTCGACTATCGAAAGATTTCGGGAGAGATATGTGCGTTTTAAACAGCTGGGAGGTCAGGTTATCGAGAATAAGGACGACTTTGATGATTTTAATGTTGTAATCTGCACATTCGTTCTTGAAACAATTTGCCCAGAAACCGAAAGAATAAAGTTTTTAGATTCTTTAAGAGATGCCCTGAGGAGTAATGGAAAATTAATTGCATCGTTCCGTGGGTATAAGGGTGTTAGAGGGAATAAATACAAAACCTGCCCATTAAATGAAGGACTCATAACGCCTCTGAGGACGTTCGTGAAACCTTATTCTCTCTCGGAAGTTAAGCAACTATTATGTGGCAGTGGCTTTAGTAACATAACCTTTTTAATAAATTATCGTGTGAATGAACCCGAAAATATTCATTTGATTGCAGAAAGTTGAGAGCAAGAATGGAAAGAAAATGGCTTGAACAATTTTATGAAGAATGTGGAAGAGAGGTATCACTGGCATATAATGTCTTAAATCAGACAAATAACTGGGGTGTGACTATTGCTGCTGCAGTTGTTGCAGCCGGGCTACTCGATTCCATTCGGCTTGTTGGTGCAAAATTAGAAATATTCTATCCGACGATTCCCCATTGGTATTTAGTAATATTTGCTTGGGTAATTATGGTGAGGTTTTTTGTACGTTCCGCACTAGCTTTAACGAATATGTATAGATGGAATGAGTTAATAAAAGCAAGCATGAAAGTTTTATCTTTACCAGATGACGATAGTAGAATAAAGGCGTAGGTGATGTCCTTATAATGCTGTAAAAATAA
>JABAOF010002677.1_pt3 | contig 15415 bp, 8 predicted proteins | sample 7062171 | NCBI WGS metagenome assembly JABAOF01 (sample SAMN14538628, study PRJNA623070) | marine sediment metagenome | biome: marine biome [ENVO:00000428]; feature: marine pelagic biome [ENVO:01000023]; material: deep marine sediment [ENVO:00002113] | place: India: Gulf of Khambhat ...
AATGACAAGCCTGAACTAGTAGCGTATTCACCCAACAAAGAACGACTTCTCGTCCATCCTTTTGACGCGCTAGCTTCGAACGAAGTCCCTTAAAAGATACGGAGATGACGGTCCGACTTTGAAAAGTTGAAACGATCGTTATAATCTTCTCCATCAGAACGAAGGGCTGGTGTCAACGATGACCGCTTTGGATCGTCATGAGTTCACCGACCAGATCAAAGCCGAAGCGCTCCACCTCGGCTTTGATCTGGTCGGCGTTACCACCCCCGACCCACCACCACACCTCGATGTCTATGAAAGCTGGCTAGCGGAAGGACGACACGGAACCATGGCCTACTTGGGCACCGAGCGCGCCCGCGATCGACGTGCGAACCCGCGCCTGATCCTTCCAGAGTGTCAGTCAATTCTCGTCCTGGCGGCGATTTACCTACCGCATGATTACCCACGGGATCAGAAACTGCAGCAAGTGCAGGTTGCCACATACGCTCTAGGCGAGGATTACCATGACGTGCTCATCGAACGAATGAGGCGGCTCGTCGATTTCATCCAGACGCGAGCAGGTAGAGCGGTTCAAAATCGGATTTACACTGACACCGGTCCACTGTTGGAGCGAGAGCTAGCCCAGCGTGCAGGGCTTGGCTGGATCGGCAAAAACTCCTGTCTGATCCATCCAAAACTCGGTTCATTTTTCGTGCTCGCGGAAATCTTGTTGGATCTTCCCCTCGTATTCGATGAACCCTTTCAATTCGACCGATGCGGAACATGTACCCGTTGTATCGACGCCTGCCCGACTGGTTGTATCCTCCCAAACCGCACGTTAGACGCCCAACGCTGCATATCGTATCTTACGATCGAAGAGAAAGGCGCCATCCCAGCCCCACTTCGTAACGCCATCGGCAATTGGCTCTTCGGATGCGATGTTTGCCAACAAGTATGTCCATGGAACCAGCGGTTCGCAAAACCAACGCTCGACCCCGCTTTCCAGCCTCGTCCTTTTCTGAAGACTCTCAACCTTCATATCCTGCTGAAGCTCAAACCTCAGACCTGGCGTCAACATCTGCGAGGCAGTCCGTTACTGCGGCCCAAGAGAGGCGGATTGTTACGCAACGCCGCCATTATCGCCGGTAACCAGCAAGACCCTAACGCCATTCCAATCCTCATTAAATTATTGCCCGACGATCCCGAAGCAATCGTGCGCGCACATGTCGCCTGGGCATTGGGCCGAATCGAAACGGAGGAATCCCTTCAAGCGCTGCAGCTAGCACAGTCCCTGGAACTCGATCCAAATGTTATCCTTGAGATTGAGGAAGCTCTGAAAAATCGCGGAAAGGTTTGAGCGTCGAACGGGTCGCCATGCACGATCCGAATACCAAATTTGCTGCGACGAAGGAAACTGCCTGTGAGCGATGCTCACAGGCAGTCTTGATGCGAGCAGTCCTGTCGGTTACTCGCTTTCTGTGGCTGTGGGAGACCCCGGCTCCGACGTAAACGTCGGTGTGGGTGTAGCGATATTCACCGGAATGATCAACACCTGCCCGACGCCAATCGTGTTGGGGTCGTCGATTTCGTTCTCTTCAGCGATGGCCTCCGCAGTGCTGTTGAACTTTGAGGCGATCGTTTCGAGGGTGTCTCCAGGTTCAACGCGATATTCGATCTTTTGGCCAGGCAGCAGCGTCGCTGGTAAGGGTGTCACCGTCGGGAGCACATCTTCAGAGCCTGGAATAATCAACTCCTGGCCGACGAATATGGCATCCGGATCGGTGATTTCGTTGACGGCCATCAGTAAACGAATATCTTCCAAACCGAATTGCTCAGCAATTGTCCACAGCGAGTCCCCCAATTCAACCGTGTAGGTTTGAGGCCCAGTAGGCGTCGGAGTTTCCGAGGGTGGCAAGGTGAGGGTGATCGTCGGCGTATCGGTGGGTGGTAGATCAGTCGCAGTCTCGGTTGGCATCGGTGTATCGCTGGCGAGGAAACCCGGTAGCGCCGGCGGATTCTCCCCCGTCATCCACAACACCACCATGAAGATTCCGACGACGAGAAGCACGACGGCAAGTCCTCCCAAGAGGAGTGGCGCCAACCGCTCTCGACGACGTCTATAGGCCAGAATCACGTCCGCGGCTTTTGGTTCCGATTCAGACATGGCCAGATACTCCCCTCCTTAAAGGAGCGCTGTATCAACTCCTTCGGCGGGGTTCATTGTACCCGAATTCGCATTCCCCGGGAGATCACAAATTAGGCGTGACTAACTTCGTTCGCTCCAAGCAAGCAGCAGGTAATCGAGCATATCCCCAAGCACGGAAACCCACCCTAGGGCATCGTGTCCCCCTTGACCGATGATGAATTCGTGCCGCACACCATGCACCGCCAGCACAGCACTAAATTCCTCTGTGGCATGGCGAAATCCCGGTTCCGCATCACCAGCACTCAAGAAGATGTTGGCCGGTAGAGGCTGGTCCTTGGTCGCAAGAATGAAAGGATCATAGGCAGGACGAGCGAAATTCACATGCAGCGCCGGGCTTAACGCCGCCACTGTGTCGAAGAGCTCCGGATGACGAAAGGAGATCTCCAAAGCCCAGACTCCCCCGCGCGAGATCCCGGCCACTGCTCTTGCTGCAGGACGTGGATCCGTTCGATAGCGCTGATCGATTGCGGGGATCAAGCCCTCCACCATCTCGACCTCATAGGAGTTAGGACCCCCATCGGTGTTCAAGAATAGCGGGTCTGGTTGAAGCGGCATGATGATGATGAACGCAGGCCACCTTCCTGAAGCGATCTCATCATCGGCGAATTCGGCTATCCCCAATTCTTCCCAATGTGTCTCGTCGAACGGAAAACCGTGAAGCAGGTAAAGAGTATAGTGACGCTCCGTCGTTATTCCATAACACGCTGGCAGGTAAACACGGTATGGTACTTCCGCTCGCAAGACTGGACTGCGATAGCTCCCTTCTTCAATAAAGCCTTGCATTTGGGAGCAGGCAGGTGTGTCACTCGGGGTGGCAGTGATAGAGGGGAAAGGTGTCGCCGAGCGAACTGGGGGAGCTGACGTCGAGGTCACAGGACTTCGAGAAGCGCTGGGTGTCAGGGTGCGGTTGATACCCGCCGTTTCTTGTACGTCCTCTGTGGTTGCACAGCTGGTGGTGAGCATCAGAACCAAGGCGATGCCAAGCGTAGGCATCAAACCTCGCCTAATTTGTCCTGTTCTATCAATCGGCGAGCTCCGCCAGTTCGGGCTGCCAGCCACGATGCGCCTCATCCCACTCCCGGCCAGTAGAACCTAATCATACCTTACTTCTCACCAGATGCTTCCCCAACTGTTGTGAAAGCCAGCCCCTAAATCAGACCTATACGGGTATAATCGACGACATGCACTATCACATTTGGACTAGCGGTTGTCAGATGAACGTCGCCGATTCCCAGCGTGTGGCTTCCGTATTGGAGAAATTGGGGTATCGACCCTCTGCACGTGCGGAACAAGCTGATGTTATCGTTCTGAACACTTGTGTCGTTCGGCAAAGCGCCGAGGATAAAGCCTATGGTAGGTTGAATTCACTGCGCCCACTCAAAGACCAGCGTCCGGATGTGGTCATCAACCTGATGGGATGCCTGGTCGGTGTCAAGGGAAACCCCGCGCTCAGACAAGCCTTCCCTCACGTGGACGTATTCTCCCCACCCTCCGATCCCAATCCACTTGTCGAGCACCTATTACAACAAGATGGGCGCACCCTAGATCTACAGGAGATTGGGAGACGCCACGCACTAATGGATGGGGAACTCTTGCTTCCAGAGAATGAGCGCGGGAGTCTCGTCTCGGCATTCATCCCGGTGGTCTACGGCTGTTCACACGCCTGTACATTTTGTGTCATCCCGAATCGGCGCGGTGTGGAGCGAAGTCGCCCAATAGGGGAGATCACTGATGAAATACAGACCTTGGCTGAGCAGGGTGTGCGTGAGGTCACCTTGTTGGGTCAAATCGTCGATCGATATGGCGCTGATATCTCCGACGCATCTTCGCTTGTGGACCTTCTACGCGTGATCCATAAGATCGAAGGCATCGAACGCATTCGCTTCCTCACCTCCCACCCCAATTGGATGACCGATGAACTCCTTGAAACAGTCGCCGAACTGCCAAAGGTGTGTGAGCACATTGAAGTGCCTGTGCAGGCCGGTGACAATGAAATCCTCCAACGCATGAAGCGTGGTTACACTGTCGATGATTATCGAGCGCTAATTGAGCGCATCCGTGAACGAATCCCCCATGTTTCCATTGCCACCGATATCATCGTTGGGTTTCCCGGAGAGACCGATGTCCAATTTCAGCGCACTTATGATTTGCTTGCGGGACTGCAATTGGATGTAGCACATCTAGCACGATATTCGCCACGGCCGAACACAGTCTCCGCCCGTCGCATGGAAGACGACGTTCCCGAAGAGGAAAAGATGCACCGTTTCCGCGCCCTTGAAGAACTACAGGCAGAGATCGCTACGAAGATCAACGCCAGTTACGAAGGTAGAACGGTCGAGATTCTGGTCGAAGAGAAACACCGGGATCGATGGAAAGGGCGCACGCGCACGAACAAGCTGGTGTTTTTCGAGGCGGAAGATGACATGCATGGGCAGCAGGTTCCCGTGCGCATCACCTGGACAGGTCCCTGGACACTGATCGGTTCCACACAGAGTGAGCCCCATTTAGAACTCCGAAATCCAGCACCTGAAGTAACCTGACGATCGGGCATATCTACTCGCACTCCACCTCGAGTATAACTACGGACTTCCATACCACGAGAAATTCCCACTAAGAAATCAATCAACAAAGCCAAGGGCTTTACGATCTTATACGGAGTTGCTTTGGTTTGTGAAAGATACGACAATCAGCGGGATTGATTTTAACGGCATAAGTTGATAATTCCGTTGACCAAACACGGTTGCTCGATTGGATCTTCGAAGGAAACCCTGCTTGGGTTGGGCGAATATGCATTGAATTTGCCCCTTCCCACATGCCTGGCGTATGACACACACCCATGTATTCTCAACTTCTACCATCTTCCTCATGTCACAACGCACACCGTCCTAGCGTTTTGGACACAGGTTTCAGGATTACATATCGAGGTTTTTTGCGCACCGAGGGAATGTACAAGAATAATTAACCCTGCATAGGTAGCAATACTGCTATCTCTGGAGGCGAAGTGCGGATAACCGGATTAAAATCGAAGCTACATTGGTTCCACAATCCTCTGGAGCACCTGCTAGAACGGGCGTTGCTTCGAAGACTCAATCTGGCTTGCAGCGAAGGACGTGTGAGGAGCAAGCATGAATACTTTTTTCCCTAATGATCGCCTGCTGAAAAACTTACGATATCTGGTTCTGGTGATTATGTTCTTTCTATTGGGGGCTTGTAGCACAAATGGAGACGTGCCCGTTTGTGATCCAAGGGAGTTGCACTCGCCTGAAGAATTGCTACCTGGCGGACCACCAGATCGTGAAGGGGAAATTGTGGACAGCCTGACGCCCACTTTCTCATGGACCTATCCTGATTCTTCGTGTATGCCTGAATACTACCGCCTGCTGCTTGCGACTACATGGCATGCATTCGAAACCAGACCGGAGGAATTCCGCATCGACGGATGGAACTCGGAATGGAATCCTGAATCCGAGCTCCAGCCAGGGACGACGTATTTGTGGAGAGTGCAGGCTGGGTCTGGTGCAACCATTGTCGGAGGTGGACTCGGGATATTCAGAACTGGTCCGGTTTGCGATATCACGAGCCCGGTGGTCTTATCCACTCCTATCCTACTCTGGCCCGCAAATGGCGCCATGATTGAAGGTGTGAATCCTACACTGGAATGGGACGATCCCACGGCATGTATCGCAGAAGGGGATTACATCATTGAGATTTCCGAGAGGCGTGACTTTTCAGACCCACTGCTGGGCGGACACTCAGAACCATACCTATTTATCGCACACCCCTGGGTCGACTTCGATCTGGAAGAATGCACGCAATACTACTGGCGTGTTCATTTCGATCATCGACGCCGTCCTGAAACGGAAGATGGTCCTTACTCGGAAATTTGGTCTTTCACCACGACCAGTATAACGGGGGCTATCTGTCCTCCAGGTTACCTGGTTACCCATGTCCCTGGTCCTGAGGTAACAATTTCACCTTTCGTTGAAAGTACCATCAGCGGCCTTGTCTGGCATGACGAATGTGCTTCCCCACACGTGAGCACCGACATCGCCCCCCCCGGCTGCGTTGGAATGCCCGGTGGCGGGTTCGAGGCCAACGGCATCCTTGACCCAGGCGAAGCCGGTATCGAGGGGATCGACCTGCAGTTGGGTACGGGTCCCTGCCCGGTTGTAGGAGGGCGGATCACAACGACCGATGAGAGAGGGCAATATAGCTTCAACTCATTACCCGCAGGGATTTACTGTGTATCGATCGACCTGTTTGGAGGAATCAACGAACGCCTCCTCCTTCCTGGAAATTGGACCTTCCCAGAGCGATGGTACGGCCCTGATCCGATCGAAGTGGAGCTCACACTCGGACTGGCTCCAATCACGAGCGAGGTCAATTTCGGATGGGATTATCAATTTCTGCCTCCACCGCCAACGCCCGCCGCCGCCACACCAACACCGACCCCCGAGTTTCCTATCGCCACTTTCCTTCAAAATGCGAACTGCCGTAGAGGTCCAGGTACCACGTATACGATTGTAACCTCTATGCTCGAGGGACAGGATACCTTCATCGAAGGTAGCAACCAAGATAATACCTGGTGGTGGATTCGTATTCCTCAAAGCCTGGCTCATTGTTGGATTGCAGACAGCGTCGTAAGCATCACAGGACCTATCACCGAATTGCCGGTCATCCCAGCACCCCCGACACCTGCCCCTACAAACACCCCGATACAGGGCTGCTGGGTGTGGAACGCCAATTTGCAGCAGAATGAGTGCAAGGTGCCATGTCCGCCGAATCCGCAACCAGGTGGTGCCTGTACACCATAGGGGACATTAGTCCGGTAAGACTATTCGCTCAATTCGAAAAATGCGTGTAGAGTATTCCTGGCCTAAGGAGTTAGTGCACAACAATACCAGAGCAGGCCGAAAAGCAAAAAAAGCTCACTGGATGTCGCGACCATGAACTGGCCCGTGTAGTGTATCGTTTATGGTTTCCGGTGAGCTTGTAACCAACCAAAAACATTATGTACGCTGGTTGTCGAAATAGAAAATTGTTTATCTGCACCAGCCCCGACGACGGGGCTGGTGTCATTTTGTCATTATCCACCTACTTAGACCTAATTTGACGGGATATTCGATGAGGCGAGGACCACGAAACGATAAGTGCTCATTGTCACAATCTGCTACTCTCAACCGTTTCAGTAGCGCAATGCAACACTTCGGCAAAGTTGAAAAACATGACAACAAGAACGCGAACTTCGCAACCGTCTAATTGGGTTCAGCGTGTCCTCCACGCTGGGCTGGATTCCAGGATGACTCAAACTGCGCGGTCATCTCGAGCGCGTATCTCCCAAGGAGCCAAGCAACGATGAAACCGAAACGGATTATCCTGACCTGTCTCTTTTTGATCATCGGGCTATTAGGTGCATTCTATTTCTCCCCTTCCCCGGCAAGAGCTGGCGGCGGCGCCTGGACCGTCAACACCGATGACGATACCGACGATGGAACCTGCAGTGACACACATTGCTCTCTACGTGAGGCGATCAACCATGTCAACGCACTCCCGGGCAACCAGCTGATCTGGTTCGACATCCCTGGCCCGGCGCCACACATCATCCAGCTTTGTAGCATGCTGCCGCCGATCACCGACGCCGTTGAAATCGACGGTGCCCAACCGCCCGGCTCTGTAGGACCTCCTACGGTGGTCATCAAGCCTTTTGGACCTTTGCCATTGACGCACGTCATCCCATGCTCACCTCCCCCGATCGGCTTCTTTATCGCTTCCTCCGACGTCACCGTACGCAACCTGAGTATGGTGGGATTCAATTCACTCGCCTACCCGGTCTCCGGCGCGATCATCGTCAACTCAGGTGCCAACATCGACATTGAACATAATTACCTAGGTCTATTCCCCACAGGCACAGCATTGGGAAACCGGGAAGGTGTCCTTCTCGGGAGCGATGGTGCCACGGTGCACAACAACGTGGTGTCGGGCAATTGGAACGGGATTCACACTATGGCGGCCAACACGATCATCCAGGGCAATTTCATCGGCACGGACCCCACCGGTTCATTCACCAACGCCGATCTCCGTAACGAAATAGGAATCTTGCTGAATTTCAACGCCAACTCGACCGTGATCGGCGGCACGAACTCCCCCATGATGAACGTGATCTCCGGCAATGGAATAGGCATCGACGTTCGCTCCGACTCCAATGCCATCATCGGCAATCACATTGGGACAGACCTCTCCGGCACCGCTAATCTCGGAAACTCGAATGGCATCATCCTAACGGATGTCAACAACAACATCGGGGGAACGATACCCGGCGCCGGCAACATCATCTCCGGAAACCATCTTGGCATCAGTATTGGAACCGCCGGAGATGGGAATGTGATCAAAAACAACAAGATCGGTAGCGACATCACGGGAACCCTGCCCATCCCCAATTACACAGGCATCGTTGTCTTGGGCCAGGATAACGTGATCGGCGGCTTGAATGCTGCAGAAGAGAATCTCGTTGCCTACAACCTAGATGAAGGGATCGAATTCGGTCACGACGCCAGCGCCAACCTCGTAGCAGGAAATACCATCACAGGAAATGAAACCGGGATTCTCATGAAATACGATGGCGTGACGGACATCCCGGTCTCGAACGCCATTACGAAGAACAGCATCCACGCCAACCTGGACCTCGGAATCGATCTCGAACCCGCCGGCGTCTCCTTGAATGATCCCGGCGACGGCGACGATGGCGCCAACACCCTCCGCAATTACCCTGAATTCAGCTCGGCCAGCAGCACTCTGGCACAAGGAGAGGCCTGTCCAGGCTGCTCCGTAGAGGTTTTCCTGTCTGACAACGATCCTTCAGGATATGGTGAAGGCATGTCGTTCGTAGGTGGAGCCGTTGCTGATCCTGGCGGCCAGTTTTCCGCCTCGCTCAGCGGCGCGAGCGCTTGCGACTGGATCACGGGGACAGCAACGGACGCGCTCGGCAACACGTCTGAGTTTTCCGAAAACTTCAGAGTGCAACCTTGCTACATCCTCGACATCCCTATCATCATTCTGTTCCCGATCGGCTTGATCATCTTCGGGGGTCTTGGCGGCCGTCTTTTTAGCAGAGCTTCGAACCTATCTGCTGCCGGAGCTACTGCTGCAGGAGCAATAGGTGGTGGCCTGATCGCTGCCAGTCTCCTCGCTTTCGCCTTCGTCCATCCCAATTTCGTGATCGCATGGCTCTCTGAGCCGGATGAGGTCAGCTTTCAATTCCCGCTCTGTGAGCAATACCTAGATTCTACAGGTCGCTTTCCGAAGAGCGGTGCCATCTTCACCACCAGCGAAGATCCCACACTCTCATGGTTGCCTCGTGATCCTTTGCCTGAGGGTGAAACCCGCTGGGTGGTTCAACTGCGCACCCCTGCGGACACCACATTGAGTCAGGCTTTGACTTCCACCAGTCTTTCGTTTTCCTCGTTCGAGTTGCAACCCGAACAAGGCGACATCTACGAGTGGCGCATCTGGGGCGAAAAGAATTACATCGATCTTGGTGGTTGGAGAGGTTATTGCACGGCAACCTTATGGTGGTCCTTCCGATTTGGTCCCCTGCCTGAGATCGCAGAACCGCCATGGCAACCCGAATTTCCAACTTTACCCACAACGCCGCCTGTGCCATCGCCGACGCCAATCCCAACTTCAACCCCGACGCCGACTCCCGCGGTGTGCATCTACACTGCATTGCAGAACGCAAATTGCCGGGCAAGCGACTACGTGGAATCCGCCCAGATCGCCGTCTTGCTCCAGGGTGAGAGCGCCGAACTCATCGCCTTAAATCCGGCCTTCACGCACGGGAAGTTCGAACTGCAGAACCAGCAGCAGTGCTGGATCTGGCTCGGGCTGATGGATGGACCGCCGAATCCCTACGGAACATGCGGCGTGCCGGTCGTGGCACCACCACCGAAGCCTACCGACACCCCCACCCCACTAGCGTGCAGACCAGATCTGGATCGTAAGTCGTGCGAACTGAGTGGAGGTACCTGGAATGAGAGCCTAACAACTCAGCCACAATGCGTTTGCCCGTAGCGATCGAACTTGTGAGACGGTTTAACTCGTGGTTTGGGTGACGAAGAATGGAAATTGTGTTGGGCGCATACCCCGACGCGATGGAGCACTGCTCGGTGTGGCTCGAGTCATACGACCCCGGCCCTCGTGACGAGGCCCGGCCACATCGAACTCACCTCAGAAGGAGATGGCGATGGATCGATATCGATTGGGTTTTGCAGCGGCCATCATTTCCCTTCTCTCGCTGATACTTCTATTCAATCCGCCAATGATCACCAACGCAGGCGGAGGGATCATCCCCGTTAACACCGTCGACGACAGCGATGACGGGGTGTGTGATGCGACGCATTGTTCTCTGCGGGAAGCCATCAACTGGGCTAACACGATGCCCGGTGCACCAACCATCACTTTCGATATCCCTGGACCAAGCCCTCACGAAATAGCGTTGTGCCACATGCTCCCTCCGCTCACCAGCTCCGGCACAACCATAGACGGCAGCTCGGAGCCCGACTACACGGACACGCCAGTCGTCGTTCTCAAACCGGCCTTCGTTCCTGCAAATCCCCCACCCCTGACACATGTTCCAGAATGCATACCGCCGTCCATTGGCTTATGGATCGACACCAGCGATATCACAGTGCGCGCGTTGAGCATTGTCGGTTTCCGCCACACCTGGGCTAGCATCGCCGCGGGGATCGTCGTCAACAGTGGAACCGACAACATGATGTTGCTCAATTACATCGGGATCGACCCGAGCGGCGCCCCGGATGGTAATCGTGACGGCGTACTGCTCGGCGCAGCAGGTCAGGAGATTTGGACGAACGCCATCTCCGGCAATGAGAACGGGATCCACATCCTCGCCGGTGATCAAGCCATTTATGACAATCGTATCGGCACAAATTTCCAGGGAGATTCCAGCGGCACCGGTATGGGTAACTATCGTGGCATCTATGTCGAGCCCGGTGCAGATGGCAACCTTGTGGGTTCGTCCGACCCTGTGAAGGCGAATGTCGTCTCTGGCAACACGGCGATTGGGATCGAAGTTCTTTCTGATGACAATCAAATCCGAGGCAATCGCATCGGTACAAATAAGGATGGAGATGCGGCTTTGCCCAACATGTATGGGGTGGGACTTGGGGGACAAAACAATGAACTCGGAGGGTCCGATCCCAACGCTGGCAACTTGATCTCTGGGAATGATCTCTACGGCGTCGTTCTCGGCATGAATTCCAGCGGCAACGAGATCCTGGGCAATAAGATCGGCTCCGATCTCAGCGGAACTTCCCCTTTGGGTAATGAGATCGGGATATTCACCTGGGGCGGAGACAACAACATCATCGGGAAAAATCCTCCCGGGTTTGGAAACTTGATCGCATTCAACACTTTAGACGGCATCATGATTCTCGGACAAGCCAAGACGTATTTCATCGCAGGGAACACGATTACGCAGAATGGGGGGGACGGTGTGATCTTAGGTCCTTACAGCTCCGCGCCCGATGTACCCCAACAGATCACGCTCAACCGCAACAGCATCTTCGACAACGGTGAGCTCGGGATCGATTTATACCCGGACGGTGTGACGCCCAACGATCCTGGTGATACAGATACAGGACCCAACACTCTGCTCAACTTCCCCGTTTTCAGCCAAGTGACAACCACCTCCGCAATGGGCACGGCTTGCACCGGATGCCGGGTGGAAGCCTTCCTGGCAGACGGCGACCCCTCTGGGCATGGGGAAGGGATGACCTTCGTCGGCGAAGCCTTCACGGACGTGAGCGGCAATTTCAACATCCCGTTGGACGTCAATCTAGTTTCCCAATGCGACTTGATCACAGCCAGGGCGACGGATCCAGTGGGGAACAGTTCCGAATTCTCCGCCAATGAACGCGCCGGCCCCTGCTTCGTCATGCCACCACAATGGCTGTTTCTCATCCCCGCAGGTTTTGGCCTCCTTGGCTTGCTCACCGGCGTTATCATGGGACGCACGGGTACGGCCTCGGGAGTTACATCTACGGCCGTTGGTACAGCAGGTGGTGCTGCTTTAGGCATCGGTCTCAGTGTGCTCGCCGTCGTGCTCCCCTCCGTTCACGTGGAGAGCCTCTCAGATGCGGAACGGCCCGCGGTTCGTTTACCTATTTGCGACCAGTTCCTCGATCCCGCTGCCTTTGCTCCGGGGGATGGCGCTGTATTGGCAGGCGACGATTTCAGCTTTGCATGGGATTGGCTGGTCGATCCTCCATCGGAGGAAATTCGTTGGCACGTCGAGCTACAAGGTCCTGGGGAAACTGCATTCAGCCAGGACACAGAGGCCATGAGTGTTCCCTTCTCTGACTTCGGCCTTTCCACCGAGCCCGGCAGTCGCTTCTTCTGGCGCCTCTCAGGTGAGGTGCTCGATGAGGCAGGATCACAGCAAGTATTCTGTAGGTTCACACCATGGCGTGCGTTCATGATCGGCCAACCACCTCCCGTGAATGCACCACCATGGACACCAGATACCCCCGTGGTGCCCGACACACCGACGCCAACGCCCACACCCACCATGACACCTTCACCCTCACCTACAGTATGTGTCTATACCGCATTGCAGAACGCTAATTGCCGTGCCAGCGACTATGTAGAGTCGGCTCAGATCACCGTTCTCTTGCAAGGCGAGAGTGCGGACCTCATCGCCTTGAACCCTCAACTTACACACGGGAAGTTCGAGCTGCAGAACCAACAACAATGCTGGATCTGGCTCGGATTGATGGATGGACCGCCGAATCCCTACGGAACATGCGGCGTGCCGGTTGTCGGTCCGCCACCTAAGCCGACCGACACCCCCACACCACCGGCTTGCAGACCTGATCTGGACCGTGAAGCTTGCGAACTGAGCGGAGGTACATGGAACGAACGCCTTACAACCAGTTCGAATTGCGTCTGTCCTCAATAAGTTCAAGGAGGCAAGTTGCGAAGAAGCGGCGAAGGAGGTTTATGGGACATAGTCCCGCCAGAAGGGATGAAATCATGAAGTGGATAGAAAGCATCACTCGACCCGTGCTCATGCTTGCTCTCCTGGCAGCGATGTTTGCCTCACCCTCGCTTGTCGAGGCCAGCACGTTCGTCGTCAATACAAACGACGACAAGGACGATGGTGTCTGTGACAGCAATCACTGTTCACTACGCGAAGCGATCAACGCGGCCAACGCCAATCCCGGTCCGGACACAATCGCTTTCGACATCCCAGGCCCAGGGCTACACCACATCCGCTTGTGTTCAAAATTACCTCCCATGATCGACGGCGAAACGACCATCGATGGAACTTCTGAGCCTGATTATGCGGGTGCACCGGTTGTCATTCTCGAACCTCGGTTCACACCAAGCGATTTGATCTTTCAGCCACAAGTCGGCTGCGACTACATGACAAACGGGCTTGAGATCCTCTCAAGCCACAATATCATTCGCGGATTAAGCTTCGTGGCTTTCAATTCGCTCATGACCAACTCGGGGACTGCGCTCAAGATCTCAGTAGGAACGAACAACCTGATTGAAGAGAATTACTTCGGGCTTGAAACTTCCGGCGTTGTCCGAGGAAACCACAAAGCCATCTCAATAGGTGCCATCGGTAATACGATACGTGCCAACGTGATTTCCGGAAATCATACCGGTATCAACGTTTACGCAATATCTGGATTGAGTAACATCATGCAATCCAATCGTATTGGCACTGACCCCAGCGGCACGTCTACCAGTCCACTTCTCCGCAATCAGTACGGGATCTATATCAGCACCTTTTCTAGTGGTCAAATCATCGGTGGCCCTGGACCTGGTGAGGGGAATGTAATTTCTGGAAACTATCATGGGATCTATATGTATCACGGCGGCAACCTGATCCAGGGAAACATGATCGGTACGGATATCTCTGGGGAGCAAGATCTCGGCAACTTCGTTGGCATTGTTATTGAAACAACGGCGAGCAACAACTTGATCGGAGGATCCTCCCCAGGCATGGGCAACATCATCTCTGGGAATGGGCACGGGATCAAGATCTTTAGTGATCACAACACAATCCAGGGCAACCTCATCGGGACAAATCAGTCCGGGGATTCCTCGATACAGAATACCTTTGGCATTATCCTGCAAGGTGCCGCAGCAAGCCACAACACCATCGGAGGACCAGGAACCTACGAAACCAACTTGATCTCAGGGAATGAGTTTGCGGGAATAGCGATTTTAGATAATGCCCACTCCAATTTGATTCAGGGCAACCTCATCGGGTCGGACATCAGCGGGACAACACCAGTGAGCAATTTCACTGGGATCTCGCTATATGGGGGTTTCAACACCATCGGAGGCACAACAAACGCTGAGGGCAATTTGATTGCATTCATGGACGGCAGCAGCGGTATTCGTATTTACGAGCCGGCCAGAGGAAACATAATCGCCTACAATTCGATCACTGAAAACGCTCATGGAATAATTGCTACAGGAAATACTACTCTTGAAAACACGATCAGCCACAACGAGATCTTCAACAACATAGGGATTGGCATTGATCTTTACCCTTATGGCATCACGATCAATGATTTCGGAGATGCAGATATTGGTCCCAACACAGTACTCAATTACCCGGTCTTGCATGTAGACCAGGGCGTTGTCGTTGGCCAGACGTGTCCGGGCTGCATCGTCGAGATATTCCTTTCGGATGATGACCCTGTCGGATATGGTGAGGGCAAGACATTTCTGACCCAGGTTCAGGCGCAGCCCGATGGCAGCTTCACCGCATCCGTGAGTGCCCCCGGATTCTGTGATCTGATCACCGCCACCGCAACTGATCAAGACGGAAACACCTCTGAGTTTTCTAAACAACTGGCTGTGAACTGCTTCTTGATCGAACCACCCTGGTTGTACCCCATCTTTGTCTTCATCATCACGGTCTTCGCAGGCATTATCTGGGCGATTCGACGTCTGCGCCCTTCCACACCTGCCTGGCTGATCCCCATCGGGGGCGTGGTTGGCGCAATAGGATTGCTCATCATCGCACAGGCGCTCCCGGCCGTTCGAGTCGATATGGTGCCGCGACGCGGCACCATTCCCGAACCACCCCCGGCAGAGTGTCTCCAGTATCTGGATGCAGATCAATTCGCACCGGCCCGTGAAGACGATTTCGAAACCTACGACAACCCAAGCCTCACGTGGGCTTGGGCG
>JABAOF010003748.1_pt17 | contig 15411 bp, 14 predicted proteins | sample 7062171 | NCBI WGS metagenome assembly JABAOF01 (sample SAMN14538628, study PRJNA623070) | marine sediment metagenome | biome: marine biome [ENVO:00000428]; feature: marine pelagic biome [ENVO:01000023]; material: deep marine sediment [ENVO:00002113] | place: India: Gulf of Khambhat ...
AAAAAAATTTGTTAGTTTTCCGTTTTTTCCTCTACACCCCTGCACAAATGATTGGAAATCAGTGTGTTTTTTCTTGCTTTTACGGCTCGACTGAGCTCGCCGAAGTCTGTACAAGCCGATGCTTTTAGATGCCAGGTTAAAGTCCGTTCTCCGCGGCCTGCTTGAAGGCCTGGTCGTCTGTTGTTTTGTCGGGCCCAGCACTGCTGGGGCTGACCACAGTCGCTGATGGCCCGACGCCGCGTTTGGCCAGTTGCTTAAGCTCGGCCAGATGGTGTTGATAGACACCGCGAGGATTGGTGTTGTGCTTTTTGCAAAGCGATGCAGCCATCCCAACGACCTCGCCCATCATGCCGCAAGTCCGCATCACGCGGACCGTACCGAGCGCCACGTGGGTGACGCTGATACAGCGCCCTGCCATCATCAGGTTCTCGATGTTTCGAGAATACAGGCAGCGGTATGGTATCGGATATGGGTCTATGCGAGTGAATTTGGCAATCGAGCGGAATTCCTCGCCTGGGAAGTGTTTGGTGTTTTTTGGGTCCGGATAGTGCAGGTCGATTGTCCATGTGGTTGTCACGAACGCATCGGGGAACTGTTTCTGTTGCTGGATGTCTTGCTGTTGCAGGATAACATCGCCGAGCAGTCGGCGGGATTCGCGTTTGCCGCCGATATAGGCTACCCATTCAAGCTTGCGATCGGCGTATTTTGCTTTATCGCGGCTTTTGTTTTTTTGAAAGGCCCAGTTGCCATAGATTGCACGAAAAGCGTGATCACGAATGTACTCAAATTCGGTAATCTGGTCACGGTGTAATCCCATTTCCCAGTCCCAGTCGCCTCTGGTGGTGTGCTGGCAGCTTTCCTCGGTGAACTGCAGTGCCCAGGGGCAATCCGGAAAACGCGTAGGTTTGGCGGTTTTGACGGAATACCACTGGACCGATGCACCCAGAGTCATTTTGTCGGGCTCTTGCGGCGCCAGTGACTCGCCGGTTTGGCCCCTGCCTTCACGTCCCATCCGGTATTCGGCGCCGGCGAGATAGCCGACGTTACCGTCACCGGTGCAATCAGCAAACAGTTGGGCGGCAAATCGCAGTTCCTTACCGTTTCGAATGTGTTTAGCGATGACCACCGAAATCTCATCGCCCTGCTTTTCGACCTTGAACACATGCATATTGAGGAACAGGTGAATGTTCTTCTCGGCTCCGACGACTCGAAGCTTTCTCTGGTCGTTGTAGTTTGCGGCCGGCTGGGCATTTCCCCTCTTTCCCGAATCGAGTTCCTTGACTATATTTCCGAGAGCTGGATAAGGCGGAAAGTTAATTTCGCCTCCGAGATGTACACGGACATCGGAGCTGTTATTGCCGCCAAGAATGGGCCGGTTCTGTATCAATGCCACTTGCAGTCCCAGTCGGGCTGCCGAGATAGACGTGCACGTACCGGCAATACCGCCGCCGACCACGACCAGGTCGAAATGGCCAGCCTCTTCCGGCTCGTCAGGTAGCCCAAGCATCTTCCGCCGGAAGATCGCCATTCGCTGGCCCTTATTTGGTGGGATCCGGTCGGTATCAGTAGTAAAGACAATTGCATCGCACCGACCTTCAAAACCGGTCAGATCGTGCAGTGCGATTGTCACCTGCTTGTTCGTAATCTCGACTGCTCCGCCATCCTGCCAGTGCCAATCCGTACCTTCGGTGCCGAAGATGGTTCTAAGTGCCACACCGTTGATGAGCAGTTGGAACCTGCCCGGTGCCGCCGGCGCTTTCCACGGGGCCACCCAGTTGCGTGTGCGCACCCATACGCGGTACTTGCCCGTGGTTGGAAACTGAACCTTTGTTATGGCATCTTTGACCGGCTCACCCAAACCGTGAGCCAAAAGAAACGGTGAGCCCATCTGGTCCATAAACTGCTGGTCGACGACCCAACCGCCAAGATTCTCAAAACTCTCAGCCTCGACCAGAACGGTCTCACTGGTCCTTTCCACCATTTTCGGAGGAGTGAATTCCCCATTCCATTCGTACGATACTCCTCCCATAACTCTGTCAAATACCCTATCACCTGGCCGCATTCCGATCTTGTCAAGTTCAAATTCCTTTGGGTCCACAGGTTCGTTTACCATCTCATTCGTCAATACGGCTTCTCTTGTGGATACGTATCTTGAGGCTTTGCGTTTGTCTTTATAGGTAAGAGCCACCTTTTTCATTACAAAAACATCTGCAATCCTTTCGTAGTCTAATTTCCAATGACTCTCGCTGACTCGGCTCGAGTTAAAAAACTCCCTTAGACAACATCCTTTTGATAAATCAAATACAAACCGCGTTATGATTCTCCCGTAATGTCCACGGTCGTTGTCGGTCTCAACAGTAACAATATCTCCTTCGCGCGTAATACTTCCATTGGATTTCATTTTGCCCCCTAACTGATGATAGTATCGCAGTTGTTCTATAAGTCCTGGATAAATCTCCTTTGTCAAAATGTGAATGGGATCAAATACGTTGCTTTGGAAATTTCTCGGCCATCGGCCGGACGGGATGATAAGTAGATTTCGCCGGCCCTTCTCCACTTCAGGGAATGTTAACCGGTAGTCATATTCACCTTTAATCATGCCTGAGTCGCGCTCTTGTGGCAGTGGGTTCGTTTTGCCTTCTAACGTCTGTGTTCCTTTAACTCTTTCACAATACCATCGAATGGCGTCCTGATCTCGATCAAGCAAGAATTCATTTTGGCTTTCCCATTGTCGCTGGCCCCAATCAGTTGAGGGTATCGCCGTATGGAAACCCTTCAGAGTTACTTTTGCCTTCCATGTCCTCAATGCTTCGAGATTGGCTTCATATCCATCTGCGATTATCTTTAGAAGTTCAATGTCACCTTCCATATCAGCAAACAATGGTTGTACAAGAATCAACGGGGAAACCATAGTCAAAAAAGCTGTTGTATAAAAGACACGCATTTTCTTTTCCATCGTTACCTCCCGGATTTGGGGTTTCTAAGAGTCATTTAGCTTGACGGGATATTTCTGCCAGGGCACTGCGCCAGCTTCGATGATGTGATTACGAAGGGCGGTGAAGAGTCTCTGATACATTCTGTGCTTTCTGTCCAAGGGATGGTTTTCCTGTGGGTCGTCTTTTAGGTTGTAGAGTTGCAACGGCTCAAATGGACTATTCTGCAGAAGTTTGTAGTCGCCGTGGCGGGCGGCATAATAAGCCCTGCCGCCGTAGCCGCCGCCTTCGCGTCGCACCCAGAACAGAAAGCGATCTTCGGCGGATTGGTGCTGACCCAGTAGTGTTGGTAGGATGCTTCGGCCATTGACCTCGTAATCCAGGGCAGCGCCGGCTGCTTCGCAAATGGTCGGGAACAGGTCCATAGTCAGCGCAATACGGTCGCTGCGAGAGCTGGGCCTGATTTTGCCTGGCCAGACCGCGCACATCGGAACTCGGATGCCGCCCTCGTACATATCCTGCTTGCCACCTCTAAGTGGGCCGTTGTTGGCGCCGACGCGAAGCTGGCCGCCGTTGTCGGAAGTGAAAATAACCAGCGTGTCCTCGCTGAGACCGGAGTCTTTCAGTGCTGCCACCACCTTGCCGATGCAGTCATCGAGATGTTCGATTAGAGCGACAAGGGCGGCACGCTCTTCGGTGATGTTCTTCTCGCGGCTCTTGACCCGTTGAAGCCAGTCCTTCGGCGGCTGAATCGGCGTATGTGGGGCGTTGTAGGCGAGGTATAAGAAGAACGGCTGGGTCCGGGCTTTGCGGGGTCGCCGCTTTGAATTGGCACGCTGGCGGATGTAGTCGATAGACCATTGTGTGAACAGGTCAGTAGCATGGCCTTTCGGGTCGATTTCTCTATCGTTAAGCCGCATATAGTTGATTCCGTGGCGACGATGGTTATAGTAATCATCCATCATATCGCCGAGGAAGCCGCGGAAGTGGTCAAAGCCTCGCTCGTTAGGTGTGTTCGGCGAGGCGAGACCGAGGTGCCATTTCCCGACGATAGCGGTGTGGTAACCTGCTCGTTTGAGCAGCTTCGGCAGCAGCACCACTTTGTGCCGGTGCCCAGCCAGATGCCCCCAGCTATTAGTCGGGTGTGTGCGGATTACACCCGGCACGCCGACCAGGTCCGGGTATTTGCCGGTCAGCAGCGATGCACGCGTGGGCGAGCAAACCGGACAGTTGGCGTAGAAGTTATCGAACCGCATACCCGCCGCAACGAGCTTGTCGATGTTCGGTGTCTTCATGTCCTTTGCGCCATAGCTCGACAGGTCGCCGTAGCCGAGGTCATCGACCATAATCAGAACAATGTTAGGTTTGCGAGCCGATGAGGACCCCGCTTCGTGAGAATCTGGCACTTGTTTGGCCGGAAGCCACTGAGGTGTTGCCAGTGCTGCTGCCCCCACACCTATAGCCTTTAGAAAGTCGCGTCGTGTGTTAGTGAGTGTCATATTTCTGTGCTCCTTTTTGAAGGGCGCTGGCTCCGTAGGAACTAAGCCATATCTTATTATAGTTTAGCCCCGATGTCAAATCACAAACGGCCTATAGATATTTGAGATTTGACATTTGCTGTTTGTTAATCATTTTTTTCTTCTGCTAAGATAGCTAACAGTCTGCTGACAGTTTGGTCTGAAAGCTCCGGGGCGATCTGCGATTTCTGATTTGCCATTTGCGACTTGGGATTTGCGTCAGCACCGGCGTTACCGCAGGTGCGAGCGATTTGAGGCATGGAGATAATATCCAAGCAGGCCTTGCGGGCGGTCTCTTCTTTGTCCGAGTCAGTAAGCTGCACAAGTTTGGCTGCCGCCAGTGGGGCATACCGTGCAATCAAGGCAGCGCTTTGACGATGGGCTGCCGCGATACGCCGGTCGAACTGCTCGGTGAATAAGGAGTCGGTGAGCCATTTGTTGTAGACGCTTCTGCTTACATTGTGCTTGTCCAGTACCGCCTGTTCGTCCACAATCGAAAAGTCGCTGAATAAATCCTCTATTACAGCAAGCTGTCTTTGGGTCAATTGTTTTCTTTTAGCCATTGTTCGGTTATCTCCGAATTGCCGGAGACCGGAAGCCATCCAGGTCCGGCTCTGACAAACTCGCCAGATTATTGTTTTACCGGCAGCTTGATTCCTGCATAAGGAAGTATTGAGCTATATGTGTAAGAGCCGCAGCATTTTTTTTTGCTTTTGTTTTTTCGTTTTTCCCGGCACATCGAGATCGTGCAAGTGACAATGCGTTCTCTACAAGTTGTTGCTGCTTAGGGTTTACGAAGAATACCAACGGATTCAAAAAGACCGTCGCTCGGTTCTCATCGCCCGGGCCCTGAGCGACGAGCGACGAGCGACCAGAGGCGAGCGAGGCGAGGCGTTCAATCTGCTTTACAGTTTGTGGCAGAAGTTTTGCAAGATTACCCGCTTCGGTTCGAATATTAAGCCGTTTGAGTAATGCGAGTTTCTTCTCGAGGACATCCGAACCGCCAAGACGGTTGAGCGTGGCAAGTAGAATGTCGGCCTGCTCATCGTCGATGTCCCATACTATTGTGTCAGCGGTTTTGCAGCCAAGCTTTTTCAAAGCTTGCCAGCGATGATGGCCGTTGATTATCTGAAAAAAACCCGCACCCAAATCCGCGCTGGCCTCGACAGGCCGGCCGTCCGGCAGGAGATATGTCCCTGTGCCGGCCGATTTTGGTGCGGGGCGAACCACCAACGGCTCATATCGGCCGGTCTGCTCTATGTTGCGAACTAGCTTCGCAAAGTTGGTCTTGCTCATCCGATTGGGGTTGCCCGGATGGGCAATGAGTCTGTCAATCGCTATCCTCGATACTCGATTCTCGATTTTCGTTTCTCGCATCCTCTATTCTCCTTTCTTGATGCTCGATTCCCGACCGGCGTACGAGCATCGAGTATCCAGTATCGAGTATCGAGGATTGAACCAGATGTAGTAGAGCGGCCGGAAGGTGAGCTTACTCAGTATGTATCTTGTTCGCTCCAGGCCGGGTTGGCTGTTGCGGCGCTTGCCGTAGCTCTGCAGAAAACGCCTGATTTCGAGTTCAATAAATTTGGCTTTGGGAGCCGGGAGCTGATTGAGTTTTCGCTGCACTCTTTGTGGGTGTATGAGTTCTCGCTGTTCTATACCGACTATACTGAGTGCCTCAATAAGCTGAATGCATCGGACAGGCATGTTTGCTGTGTAGGCCTTCATCCCCGCCTTTTCAAAGAAAGGATTGACCAATCCCATCACCGCCATCGCCTCGATGACCGGGACATTCATTTCGGGCATAGTCTGGCGCACTAATCGGCTCGCTAACCCCAGCCCACGGAACCTCGGCTCGATAATGACTCTGCTGATACAGCGAATGTTCTTGTTGAAAAGCGCCAACTGTGTACTCTTGTCGAAGCCGGCAAAGAAGTTATTCGTAGCGACGTTGCGAAGCTCCAGTGATGGGCTCGGCATCGTATAAACGATAACACCGACAGTTTTTGTGTGTGACGCCCCTGCTAGTTCAGGGACAGGCTTCAAAGCAAAGATCGCTGCGGACGGCCCCGGCTGATTGTTAAGGTAGTGATAGTGTGCGAGTTGCTTGTAGTCATCGAGGCAGCCGCGGATAATTCGCAATTTTTTGCAAATAGAACAGTTTTGCATCCTTACCTCTTTGCCCGCTTATAGATAACCTCCGCAGGGCCGGATAGCTCCGTGACTACCAGAACATCCGGTGACAGGTCAAGCAGAATATCATCATGACTTGCCGCCAGGATAAATGTTGTGCCGGTTCGTTTTGCAAACCTGTGTATGTTGTGCGAAATCACAACAGCACTAATGCGGTCTAATTCAGAGCAGAATTCATCAGCGAAGATAAATTTCTTTTCCGCTGCCAATGCCATTGCCAAACGGAAGCGGTATTTTTGGCCATCACTAAGTTTCTGAGGCTGGTTGAGAATACAGAAACAATCGTTTAGCCCGGCGATGCTAAGTATTCTAAGGCTGGTCAGTAAATCGCTATCAATACAGTCGATTAGAGTTTTGTTACTCGGCAGTTTTATCCGAGCGAGATTCGCTCTCTCTGAGGCTGGAATGGATTTTTCCAATTCTGTTAGTAGTATGGTCTTGCCGGCTCCCGATGGGCCTGTGATATAAACAATGTCACCATCATTGATTTCCAATCGGCAGTTGTGGTTGACGCACCTTTCAGTGAGTCTGTCCGCTGTCAGGCCAAACATCCTGCATACTTTTGCGACTTTATCTGTGATTGTTCCCTGCCATCTAAGACTTTTTGAAAGGCTATATATCGGCATAGTATCCTGCCTCGTGGTTTGCGTCTCGTCTTTATTTGCACATCCGCTATTGGCTATCTTTTAGGATGCCTTGGATTATTTTCAGGGTTTGGTGAACTCGATAATAGGTCGAATGTCGTTTTGCAGCGATTCTTTTTATCGATAGACCTCTCAGGAAGTAATCCTTTGCGATGGCCATCTGGCGTCCGGTAAATTTGTTACGGTTTCGCAGGCAGATTATGTACTCGCTGTTTATGAGCCGTTCTGTTAGTTTGTGTATTCTTCGAGCGATACTTGTCTCACTGACGCCAGCCAGGCGAGCCATCTGCCGAAAGCTGTTGCCGTTCTCCAGATACATTGTCATTAGGACCTTGTCTCTTCCGTTAAGCATGTCCAGCCTGCTACGGAGCAAATCAACCCGGTCGCGATACCGGTTTTTGGCTTCCAGGGTTCTTTCTGGGATATTTGGGTGAATTGCTTTCATCGCTAACCATCGGCCTTAAATTACGACCTGGCGTACGGGTCCTCTATCACAATTTAAGCCTTAGCAAAGGCTATTCAAGCTCAACCTGATGTTGACTCTATTTCCAGGGCCTTGTTTGTTGTTCACTTACTTAACATATGTGTATTTTAACATATTTATAAACTTTGTCAAGTATTTTGTTTTATTTTATACAAATATTTTTATAAATTTAGTGAACACGAAAAGTGTTGATAGTGCAATAAGATCATTCAAAAAATTCTTGGGTATGAAGCCGATCTAATGCCGTAATTGCTGAAATATACGCATGTTAACGCACATTTGGTAAAATAGGTAAGAGTCAAATGGTTTTTTTTTAGTCTGGTTCCAGCTATTGGGAACAATACAAGACTCAAAATGAATTGTCACAGCCATCCCATTCCAGAGGAAAATAGTTACCATTCGTAGAAGTCTTTGAAATCATCACCAATACGCTGAAATCAGTTGATTATTCGCGATGGATGGCACAATCTAATGGAAATAGATGTATTATGAAAAATATCGGTTGACATTTCAAAATCCTGAAGGCATACTTTGTTGGATATCCGGCGACAGTCGTCCGGTCTCGTTTTGACTGTTTCGAATAAGGAGGATAAAATGCAGAGCGCACTACCAAAAACCATTCTGAGTTTGGCAATCATTGCGATAATAGCAGGCTGTGGGCCCGGGGGGAATCTGACGGTCGTTGAAAAGCGGCAGGTCGTGATGGACATGGAAGAGGAAACCCTTGAAAGATTGTACAGAGAAGCCCCCGGGACCAAGGAGAAGATCAAGAAGGCTGCTGGCTATGGTACCTTCAGTAATGCCAACGTTAATCTGATATTCGCGAGTGCTGGAGGTGGTTATGGCGTGGTTGTTGATAATGTAACCAAGAAACGCACCTATATGAGGATGGCATTAGGTGGCATCGGCCTTGGATTGGGTGTAAAGGATTATCGTGTCGTTATGATCTTCAAGGACAGGACCACGCTCGATAAGTTTGTGGAGAGCGGCTGGGATTTTGGCGCTCACGCAGATGCTGCTGCCAAAGCCGGTGAAACGGGAGGCGAGTTGAGCGGAGAGGGAGATATCAGGTCCGGGATCGAGGTATTTTCAATGACAGAATCCGGTCTAGCTTTGCAGGCAACTGTGGCTGGTACCAAATACTGGAAAGACGACACACTCAACTGACGAATGTTTTCTGACGGTGCCTTAGGAGCTATTTAAACGGCGAATTCGTCTTGAGGGGTATCATATTAGGTCTATTTTTCAGGAATCGCGTAAATCTGCCGAGAACGTCCATCGGCTTTCAATTTTAGACTTTTGAAAAGCGAATATTTGCTAACATTCCACCTTTTTAAGTGGTGACGTTCTCACGCTAAGCCCCCTTATTAGAAATATCCTCTGCGTTGACAAAAATCTCGCTTTCGTCTGCGCCTTTCTGTTCATTGCTGAATCTAGCTTGGACATCGCCTGACCTCGGACTATACAAAAAATCCCGGTACATAAAATTTGTGTTAGAGCTTGAATTACGATATTTTTCTGCGATGATAAGGGTCTGTGAGCAATTGTATTGGGTGGTGTTACAAATAAAGGTGCAGAAATGAGCGGTATAGGTGATAAATTTCAGTAGGAAACAAAGTATGGGCCAAATAATACGCCCCCAATGAATCGGGATTGACTTTTTGTCTATGAAAATTAGCTGAAGCATTGTCCAAAAAAGTTTTGCTTTTGTTAGTCAACTGGTTATACTGAATTTGCGACCTCGGTGAGCCGGGGTTCCGAGGCCTGCTCCTGATGGAAGGCGCAGGTCCAGGGGTCAAGAATGTCAGGAAGGATTCCGAAGGTAGTAGTAATTGGCGGCACCTATGTTGATATGGCGATAAGGTGCGGCCAAATCCCATCTCCGGGACAGAGCGTTACTGGTTCTGCTCTTTCATACACAGCCACCGGCCCGGGGCCGAATCAGGCTGTTGAAGCAGCCTTGTGCGGCTGTGAAGTGCACCTTATCAGCAAGGTCGGCGGGGATCCGTTTGCCCAAATGGCTAAGGTGAGTATTGCCGATTTCAATGTCAATACTGACTTTGTTTATACAGCTGAGGCTAAAAATACCGGCGTGATTGTAACACTGGTTAATGCCGCGGGTGGGAATGCCGCCTGTTACTACACCGGCGCCAACATCGCTTTGAGGCCACGGGACATCGATGCTGCCGAACAGATTATTTCTGAGGCTGATGTTTGTTTGATTCATGGTCGATTGCCACAGGAAGCAATTATAAGGGCCGTTCGTTGTGCGAAGGTGCATGGCACAAAGGTCATTCTCAACCCTGCAAAGCCGGTAGAGTCCCGGCCAGCCGGGAGCCGACAAAGTAGTGATCTGCCTATCGAGTATTTTTCAGTCGATATTCTGATCCCGAATCTTTACGAAGCCGCCGATATTACCAAGGCTCCCGCCCGTCTTGGCTCGGCCAGGCTGAGACAGGCAAAGCGTGGTCCCGACCGTTCGGCAGCCAATATTCGCACTGCCAAGCTCATCGGTTCTGATTTGGTAGCTCGCGGCGTTAGCTATGCTGTCATAACGATGGGCAAGCGCGGCTGTATGGTCATCGACAGAAGTAGTGCCGACCATATCCCGGCTTTTGAGGTGGAGCTTGTCGACCAGACAGGCCGAGGTGATGCTTTTGCGGGGGCGCTGGCTGCCTATTGTGCTGTAGAGGACGACGTAAGAGAGGCAGCTAAATTTGCTTCAGCGGCAGGAGCTTTGGCCTGCACAAAGTTCGGCTCGATTGAGGCACTGCCCACGAAGGCTGATATTATCGAACTTTTGCAGAAAGAAGATACTGAGTAACAACCACTTCATACTCGACACTTTATTCTCATGAAGGCAACACTCCGGCGCGCCTGCATGATATTGGTGTAAAAAACTTTCTGCAAAAGCCTCACACCTATTGAGCAACTCCCTAACCGACTTAGGCTCACGTCCAATAGATACGAGGTAAAACAGCGCGATTTCTAGGAGGGTGCCCTCCCGCTGGCGGCGAGTACGATCATGGTCAGACTTCAGCGAGCTTAGTTGAGCCAAGCTGCTGGCTGACATCATTTCAATCAAATACGCAGGTATCTAAGAAAAAAAATAAGAATTTTCAATTTTTTTTAAGTCATTTGAGCATAAGCACTTCAGGCAATTAGGCTCCTGAAAAACCCCTCAATTTTCGACTCAAATGTGCAGGTAGCTCTAATTATGGCAGCAGTGATTGGCAATTGGTCGGTTAGCCAATTGATGACTGGAAAATGGAGAACTAAGTATGGGATTTGAACTTGATATCTTTCAGGATGAGCAACTTGAGGCTGATTACATTGAGTGGCTCACCGATGTGCGGTCGGTTGATGTTCAAATGCACTTTGGGAAGCTGTGGGAATATTACACAAACCCGATACTGGAAACGCTCGTGACCCGTGGTGGTGAGTACCAATTAGGACGTTGCTACGTGCAGGCGCAGGAATATGGACTGCCTGTGAGAATAACAGGACTTGTGCATTCGGCTAATGGAGGCGTCTTCAGCGCAAGGGCTGTTAAAGATGTGCAGCGAAAAGAAGTAGTAATCGAGAACGATATCGCGTGGCGAATAAATGCAGCGGTGGATTTTTTGTTCGGCAAGCCAATTAGTTTTGTTTCCAAATCGCCGGATGGCCAAAAACGTGCAGAAATTGAATCGATATTAAAGGCAGTGTTTGCGGCCAACGGCGCTATCGGATTTTTCCAAGATATGGCAGTGCTCGGAAGTGTTTACGGTTTTGTCGATTGTTTTGTCAGGCCTGGCGATGAGATTATCGAACACATTTCCTCATCCTCCCAAACCCTCTCACTTGAAGATGTGCTGCAATTAGCACAAACAATCGTCCTGGAACTGATTGAAGCACCGAGAGCACTGCCTGTTTTGGAAGAAAACGACTACAAGAAGATCAGATATTACGTGCAGCACTTCTATCAGAAGAAAAACACCTTAGGCAAGAAAAGCTCTTTTTTTGCAAGACTTCTGTCGCCGAGTAAGCGAAGCAGCGATAGTCGAGAAGTGGTTGCTGTGACGGAGATTACTTCTGCCGTCGCCTGGCAGAGATATGAAAACGGACAGCTCGTTGCAGAAGGCGATCTGCCGTGGGGCTTTCTGCCGGTGGTGCATATCCAGAACATCGCTCAGCCATATTACTACGAGGGACTAAGTGATGTCGAGCCGTTGGTATCGCTACAGGACGAGCTTAATACCAGGTTGAGTGACAGGGCAAGCAGGATTACGTTCCAGTCGTTTAAGATGTATTTAGGCAAAGGGATAGAGGGTTTTGAGGACAAGCCCATCTCGCCCGGCAGGATGTGGTACACCGACAATCCAGAGGCGACTATCGAAGAGTTCGGCGGAGATGCTGCGACGCCAAGCGAGGGTCTGCACATCGCTGAAATCAGAGAAGCACTGGACAAAGCCAGTGGAGTGACACCAGTAGTGGCCGGGGTTTTGAAGGATAAGCTCGGCAACCTTACAAGTGCGGTGGCACTTAGATTGACGCTTATGGGGATGCTCTCAAAGAACGAGCGAAAGAGATTCACCTACGGCGAAGGGCTTAAACAAATATGCAAGATGGTTCTATGGATACTCGATACGGCGAATATCTATAAGAATTGCGGGGCGGATAGAGAGGTCGATATCGTTTTTCCCAGTCCGCTGCCGGAAAATGTGATGGAAAAACTAAAAGAGGCCCAAATCAAAAAAGAATTGGGCGTTCCGACTGAGCAGGTGCTCAGAGAATTAGGATATGAGAGTTCATAGTTTGTAGTTCATTGTTCGTTGTTTGTAGTCTATGAACTACGAACTCATAACTATGAACAAAGAAAGGGGTTTTATGGGTCCGATTGAGACACAAGAAGTTTTGTCAGAAGACATAACGGGAGCGAGCGATAGTGACAACATGAAACTTGTCCCGGTAGCCGAGTCAATCCGTTATCGGAAGAGGGCACAGAGTGCCGAGAAAAAGGTCGAGGCTTTGACTGAGCAGTTGGCAGAGGCAAAATCGCAAGCAACAAAGATATCTGAGCAGTTGAACAACATCCAGACCGAACAAAAGCTGACTCGCAAATTGGCTGCTGCAGGTGCTGTTGATTTGGAAACGGCTATGTTGATTGCCAAAGCCAGGGTGGAAGGCCAGACCGAAGCGGATGTGGACGGCGTGATTGAGCAGTTGAAAAAAGAAAAGCAATATCTGTTCTCTGATGGCAACAGAGCTGCGACTGTCAAAAAGACCGCAGGAGTGAGGGAGCGAATACAGAACAGCCAGACAATGCTCGAAAGAGCGGCTAAGAAGGCAGCAACGACAGGTAATCGAACAGATTTGCAAGAGTATCTGAAACTGCGAAGAAATTTTATCTGAGTTCATAGTTCGTAGTTCATAGACTAAGAACTGCGAACGGATAACTACTAACTAAAAAAGGAGAATCAAAAGATGGCTTTTACAGGAAAAGCAACTTATTCAGCGGGTACGACTCTGCCAGAATTGGCTGAGGATGTATCAGATTTGATCGGGATAATTTCGCCTTATGAGACGCCGTTGTTGGATGCTTTGGGTGATCCGATGAGAGAGGCAATGAGTACGCATCATGAATGGCTTGAAGACGCACTTTTGCCTAATAAGGATGCTATCAACGACAGTACTTTTACTGATCCGGCTGCCGACACTGATTTTGTGGTCGATAATGGCAGCAGGTTCCGCGTGGGTGACCAGATTCAGGTAGAGGGTAGCGAGGAACTGATGCTTGTAACCGGTATCAACAGCGATACGCTGACGGTAGTTCGCGGTTATGCGGGCACTACAGCAGAAGACTTGGCAGATAATCAGATAATCAACATTCTCGGAAACGCGGCTCTTGAGGGGGCGGATAAGCCCAGTGCAAGATTTACCAATCGTAGCAGGTGCAGCAACTATACGCAGATATTTACCGCTACGCTGGAAGTTAGCGGGACGGATATGGCTGCCAGCCAGCTGGGTTTGGCTGACGAGATGGATTATCAGAAGCAGGAACGGCTGCGGGAGCTGCTTCGCGACTTGGAAAATACGGTTATCAACGGCGGCCAGCCGACGAGTAATCCGGAAGGCAGCGGCTCCGTACGAAGATCGATGAAGGGCATTATTCAGCACCTTTCGATGAATGTTTTTCATACCGGCGATACCGGTTTCCCGGCAGGTAGTGACCTTGACGAAGCCAAGATTAATTATGTACTTCGAAAGATTTGGGAAACCAGCAGCGGTAATGTTGACCTGATTGTGGTCGGGGGTTTTCAGAAGCGAAAGATAAATGCTTTTTCTGCAGACAGCCGAACCTATGGAGCCAAAGATACCACTTTCACCGATATGATCAGTATTTACGAAAGTGATTTCGGCGTTTGCAGAATTGTTACCACGCGATGGATGCCACAGGATGCAGCACTGTTGTTAGATACATCTCGTATTAACGTGTTGCCATTAGCGGGACGGAGCTTCCATTTCAAGCCGTTGGCAAGTGGCGGTGATTATGAGTGCGGTGAGCTGATTGGCGAATATACCTTGGAGCTCAAGAACGAGGCGGCACATGGTCTTATTCGAGATCTAAGTACCAGCTAAATTGTGAGACTATGGCAGACGTAATCCCGGTAAATCGGGACGTCTCGGCTGGGGCGCCCAAAGGGATAACAGCTCTTTGGGCGCCCGACGAGCCCTGTTATACGAGAAGGGAGCTAAAAGAAATGGTTAGTTTCTCAAATGATGCGGACATTTTGAAATACGAGCCGGTGTTGTTCGGAGAATTGCATTTGCCATCGCAGGTATTGGCCGCAGGGACGGGTGGAGAACTTAGTGGGACGACATTTACCGCAAGTGAGGCTGATTTTGTAAGTGCACAGGTTTCGGCAGGTGGGGTTATACACGTGCAGTCTGCAGATGGGGCACTGGATGGGGCGTATGAGATAGTGTCCGTGGATTCGGCAACGCAGCTCAGTGTTTCCGTAGTCAGGTCGGATTCAGATGACACAGCTATAGCGCCGCCGGCAGCGACTAATATATCCTACCGCATCAGCACGTTTGGACCACAGGTCAGTGAAGTTGGTTTTCAGTTGACTGAATACTTCGGTATCAAGCCGGGTAATCCTGTAAGCGACATAGATGTGGAGGATGTTCTGGATACAGATGTTTTAAAGAGGGCGTCGGTCTTTGCGGTCATCTCAAGTGTGTATGCGATGTTAGCCAGTAAAGCCAAAGACGAGAATTTCTGGAGGAAGAGTCTGCATTATAAGACGCTTTTTGCCAGAGCAAGAGAGCGGTGTCGGCTAAGTATCGATGTCGGCTCCGATGGGGTGGCTGATGTCACCAAGGTCGGGGCGTCTGGAAGGTTAGTGCGGGACTGATAATTGATAATTGCAGATTGGAAAATTCTACATGGGTTTAACTTTAGATGGACAAAATCTATTTGATGAGCAGCAGTTGGAAATCGAGCCAGGCAGCCTCAAACGGTGCTCGATAGAAAAAGCTGTGCCGGGACTGGACGGTGTGCTTAGTGTTGATCTGGGCAGACGTGTTAGGAAAATAGAGCAAAGAGGTGTGCTGCGAGCAAAAAGTCGATCGCAAATAAATAACAGAATCAGCAC
>JABAOF010008718.1_pt4 | contig 15407 bp, 11 predicted proteins | sample 7062171 | NCBI WGS metagenome assembly JABAOF01 (sample SAMN14538628, study PRJNA623070) | marine sediment metagenome | biome: marine biome [ENVO:00000428]; feature: marine pelagic biome [ENVO:01000023]; material: deep marine sediment [ENVO:00002113] | place: India: Gulf of Khambhat ...
TTCTAGAGATTCTTAAGGGCTCTGTTTTTGGCATTCAGATGGAGGAGGTAGCCGAAAAGCTTGGCCTTACCCGCCACACGGTTGCCAAGTATCTTGAAGTCCTCCGGGCAGAAGGAAAAATCCATTTCAAGAAAGTCGGCCGCGCTAAACTCTGGAGAGATATTTCTACCACATCCAATATAAGATTGTTAAATAGAGATGACCTGCCAGATATCCTGAAAATCGAAGAAAAGATTGAGAAGGAGCAAAATGTAGAGAGCGCAGATCGAATGGAATATTTGAAGGAGACTGCTCTCTATCATCTCCAGCAAGACGATCCCCTCATGAATCTCGGTGCTGAGATTGACGGAAAACTAGTGGGATTTGTTTTCGCAGAGATTCGGCTTTGGGAATTTGGTCGGGGGGAAAAGACAGGCTGGATAAAAGTTTTAGGGATTGATCCTGAGTACCAAGGGAGAGGGATAGGTCGAAAATTAGGGGAGACTTTGCTAGACCATTTCAAGAGAAAGAACATCCAGAAGGTAAGGACATTGGTTAACTGGTATGAAGGGGATTTAATTTCTTACTTTAAATCTCTAGGATTCAATATATTGAATATGATACCCCTGGAGAAGGAGCTTAAATAAACCGAAGGCAACATCAAAAGTCAATTATTTTAAAAGAGATGCCTATAAAATATTTTATCAGTCATAAATCATTGAAAAAATGAGCTGTAAATTTAAGAGGAGGCCAGGTAATGATTGAAAAATTTAACGAATGTTATGAGAACAGGCATGATTATGCCAAGAATTGGAAGGAAAAGAATCCCGATGGTAAGGTATTGGGCTATTTTTGTACTTATGTTCCTGAGGAGATTTTATATGCAGCAAATATTCTTCCTGTACGAATTCTGGGCGGCCATGAGCCTCCTCATCTTGCTACCCCGCATATGTTCGACATGTGGTGTCCTTTTTCCCGCGATTGCTTAAGCCAAGGGCTGGAAGGAAAATATGATTACTTGGATGGAATAATGATTGGTCAGTCATGTCTTCACGCTCGCCATGCGTATGCAGCTTGGGAGATCCAGATTCCCACTCCCTGGAAATACTTTTTAGTTATGCCCAACGCTGTGCGAAGCCCCAGGTCCAAACCTTTTTTGGCTGGAGAACTGGAGGATTTCACGAAAGCCGTTGAGGAATGGGTAGGGAGGCCTATTACTGACAATGATCTCGACAAGGGCATAGACATCATGAATACCAACAGACGTTTGCTGAAAGAGGTTTACCAATTCCGGAAGCAAGATAATCCACCTATCACCGGAACTGAATCCATGACATTGGTCTGGGCAAGCCAGCTTATGGATAAGAGAGAGCATAATGATTTATTGAAGAAGCTTCTTGAGGAAATTCCTAATCGGAAGCTTGAGCGAGATCCAGGCGTCCGGCTAATGATCGTGGGAAGTGAAAACGATGATGCTCCCTTTTTAAAGATGGTTGAATCAATAGGCGGCACATTTGTGATAGAAGATCACTGCACTGGTTCAAGATACTTCTGGGATGAGGTCGTGACTGATGGCGACCGAATTCAATCCATTGCCAACCGGTACTGTGACCGTGTGCCTTGTCCAAGCAAGGATTGGGGGCAGGGAGAGTGGAAACAGAAGCGCTTTCCTCATATTCTAAATCTTGCTCAGGATTATAGAGTTCAGGGTGTGGTGCTCATGCAGCAGAAATTCTGTGATCCCCATGAAATTGATATCCCGAGTCTAAGGCGAATCCTTGAAGATAATGGGTTTCCCTGTTACTTCCTCGAATTTGAAGTCACTGTTCCCGTGGGGCAATTCCGCATCCGGATGGAAGCATTTTTAGAGCAAATAAGCGCTGAAGAGTTGTTTGACTAAGTTTTTATCATCATAAGGAGGAGACAAAATGGCAAAATATAAAACAAAAGGGTTGGATTGCTGGCAAAAGGCCAAAGAGATCAGGATGCAGTATTATAAGGATTATGCCGAGGCGCATGACCGGGGGGCACTCCGCTGGGAAGGCGGAGCCTGGTCCTTTGATGCTGTTCCGCAGGCTTTAGAAGGAGATGTCTATGTACTAACCGAGGAGCCCTACGGAGCGAGTTGTGGTTTCGATATTGAAGCTCAGGTCAAGTACCAGGAGGCAGCCGAGGGCAAGTGGGGCTCTGCTCGGGATGTCTGCGCCTATATGCGCAACTACTGGGGTTCCATAATACTTGATGAATATATTTTTGGTGGAAAATGGCCTAAGGCAGATTTCATCTTTCAAAACCACATTTGCTGTTCCCATGCCAAATGGCTACAAATTGCTGATGAACTCGAAGGGGGCAATATACCTTATTTCTGTTTCGATGTGGGCGCAGGCCCTTACGATAAAATAGGTGAGCGGCAAATACGATATGTAGTGGATCAACTCCATGATGGGATCGAGTTCCTCGAGAAGAATACAGGCAGGAAAATCATCGACGAGAAGCTTTTTAAACTCGTCGAGAATACCTACCGTTCCAACTGCTATTGGGCAAAGACCTGCGAGCTCAACCAGGCTGTTCCGGCCCCGCTGGATGAGAAGACGATGTTCTCTCTGTATGTGCTGGGAGTTCTACAAAAATCCAAAAAGGAGATTGCTGATTTCTATGAGAAAGACCTGTATCCTGAGGTAAAAGAACGGGTAGCCAATCAAATTGCGGCTGTAGCCAACGAACAGTGCCGTATGCTGGGGGATAGTCAGCCTCCCTGGGGATTTCTCAAGGTATTCCGGTACCTGGAGAAGTACGGTATAGTTGCGACTGCAAGTCTTTACACTTTCTGCCTCACCGGGTGGTGGAAGATCGATGAGAATGGAAAAATGATTCCCTATCCAACTCTTGAAGAACAGGGAATAACCATAAAAGATCGAGATCATGCTCTATGGCTTCTCTCAGAGGGAGAGCTTAAAGGAAAGTTGATGTGGGCCCCCTTCTATGGAGCCACTCTTAAAAACGATCTTGTCACGAAACTAGCCAAGCAATGGAAATGTGATACTGCGATAATACACCTTAACCGGGGTTGCGAGGGCACAGCCCAGCACCAAATGCAGATGAAATTAGCTTTGCAGAAAATGGGCTTGCCTGTATTGACCTTTGAAGGGAACATGGCAGACAGCAGAGAGTTTGATGAGGCCCGGGTCAGTAGGCTTGTCGATCTTTTTGTTACCGAGACTTTGGGCCTTAAGAAATTATCTGATTAAGAAATTCTAAAGAAAGGAGGATAAAATGATAGTTTCAGGGTTCGATGTAGGCGGTAAAAATATCCACGCCGTTATTATGGATGATGGTGATATATTAGTAAAAGGGAAAGCAGTTGCTGGAATAAACAAAGCAGAGTCCGCAGAGAGCTTGTATGGAGAGTTAATCGAGAAAGCCGGTCTGAAGCGAGAGCAGGTCGAACGAGTGGTTGCTACTGGCAGTGCTGGTAAGAGGGCTGCCTTCGCTGACGGTATGATCCCGGATGCCGCGGCTGATGCCCGGGGTATAAGTCGCCTTATCCCCTCTGTACGGACTATTATAGATGTGGGAGCCGAGGAAGGCCGGGCGATAAAAGTCAGCTCAGAAGGAAAAGTCTTGGATTTTGCCATCAATGAAAAATGTGCAGCTGGCACTGGCACCTTTGTTGAGGCTATGGCCAGGGCACTGGAGATCCCAGTGGAGGAGATGGCGAAGCTCTCGCTAGAGTCTACAAGATCCATTTCAATGAACGCTCAATGCGCTGTGTTTGGTGAATCCGAAGTGGTCTCGCTTATTCACGCCAAGACACCAAAGCACGATATTGCTCGGGCGGTGCATGACGCCATAGCAGGAAGGATTGGCTCTGTGGCTCGGATTGTTGGGCTCGAAAAAGATATTGCTATGATTGGCGGAATGGCATTAAACACTGGTTTCGTTGATTCTCTGAAGAGAGAGATCGGAATGGATGTTATAGTCCCTGATGATCCTGGTTTTGTAGGGGCTCTGGGAGCAGCTATTTCAGCTTCCATCGGAGTGATCGAGGAGGAGGTCGAAGCGAAGGTCGTGGAGAAAGAAGATAAATTCAAAGAAGGATAATGGTAAAGGAGGTTAGAGACAATGACTGAGGATACTAAAAAACAAGAATATTGGAGATGGCCGGAAAGTAATTGGATAAATCCGGATATTGACTGGAAAAAAGGAGAAATAATAACGGCTGGAGTTGATGTTGGTTCAGTCAGCTCCCAAGCAGTGGTCATGGTTGACGGCGTTATCTTTGCCTTCAGCAACACCCGCACTGGCTCGGATAGTCCCGACAGTGCAAGGAAAGCCTTGAATATGGCTTTGGAGGGAAGCGATTTGGCAGTGGTGGATAATATTGACTACTGCATCGGAACCGGCTATGGAAGGGTGAATGTGCCCATGGCTCAGCGAACAATAACTGAGATTGCCTGTCATGCTCGGGGAGCGAACTTCATGTATGGTCCAGAGGTCAGGACGGTGATGGATATGGGAGGTCAGGACTGCAAGGCGATTAACTGTGACGAGAGAGGTAAGGTTCTCAATTTTATGATGAATGATAAATGCGCTGCAGGCACTGGCCGGGGAATGGAAGTGTTTGCTGACCTCATAAGTGTACCGGTATGGGAGATAGGATCGCGTTCCTTCCAGGTAGAGAAAGAGCCTCCTATGATAAGCAGTACTTGTGTGGTATTCGCCAAGACCGAGGTTGTCGGCTTGTTGGAGAAAGGGATGCCTGATAATGAAATCATGGCCGCTTATTGTGCCGCCATGGCTCACAGGATAATGGAGCTGCTGAATCGGCTCGGCGTGAAAGAGAAATTCGTCATCACGGGTGGCATAGCCAAAAATGAAGGAGTGGTTAAGAGGATGGAGAGGGAGTTAGGGATTAATACTGCGGAGAAGGCCTGGCATAAACCCGAATACAGCTCGTACCCGTTTGACACCCAGATCGCCGGCGCCTTAGGAGCAGCTCTATTCGCAGATGCCCTATTGAAAAGAGGCAAGGCCAAGAGTGTAAGAAAAGGATAAAAGGAATAGAAATGCAAGCCTTTTATGGTTTTAAGGATGGTTCTGGCGACTGGTTTATCATTCTCGATACCGATAAGTGTGATGGATGTGGCGAGTGTGTCAAAGTCTGCCCGGCAAACATCTTTGAAGTCGGTGAAGATGAGTATGATCCCTTGAGTGATAGATTGGTGGCCAAGGTAAGGGATGAAGAGCGTAAGAAGATCAGGTACAGTTGCGCTCCTTGCCAACCTGGCTACGGAGAGAAACCTCCACCCTGCACAGTTGCATGTGAGCCAGGAGCCATTTCTCACTCTGAGGGATGGAAGCTTTTATACGGAAAGCGCTGAATGTCTTCCCAGCAGAATGAGACTACCGAATTTGAGCCAAAAATAGTGGCTTTTCTGTGTAACTGGTGTGCTTACAGGAGCGCTGACTTAGCGGGGACTTCCCGTTTCCGTTACCCTAGCAATGTCCGAGCAATCCGTCTCATGTGCAGTGGCTCTATTGACGCGGTGTATATTCTTAAGGCTTTACTCAACGGAGCAGATGGAATCCTCATCGCCGGCTGTCACCTTGAGAATTGCCATTACCAAGACGGCAATTATAAAGCCAAGCACCGAATAGAGATTCTTAAGACCATTTTGCACCAGGTTGGCATTGACGAAGATCGGATCTGGCTCCGCTGGATTGATGCCAGCGAAGGTGCGCTTTTTAGAGACACGGCTCGCCAAATGGTAGCTGAAATTAGGGCTAAAGGTCCTAATCCTATGGCAAAGCCTTGGAAGATATGGCAAGAATCTATCGGCGAATGGAAGCCCAAAGCCCTCATATTACCGACGGGAGAACAGAGATGAAGGTAGATGCCCATTTGAAATCGGAGGGAGGAATTTTAGAAACTCTAAGGAATTTCCTGGGTAGTCTTTTAGAAAAGGGAATTGTCGACTATTTGCTCGTGCCTCAGGAGATTTCCCACAGCCGTACCCTGACCCAGACTTTAGTGAAGGAACCGGCTCATCTCGAGAGAGCCAATCCTTTCTCACCCGTCATGCCCATGAATTCTGCCTCTTTGGTCTCTCAGCTCACTGCTGATAAACCCAAAAAGAAGCTAGGTGCTGTCCTCAAGCCCTGTGAAATTCGAGCCCTCATTGAACTTGTCAAGCTGGAACAGGCAAGCATAGAAAATCTCTTCATCATCGGGACTGACTGTCTCGGATCATTTGAGGTTGAGGATTATGCTAAGCATATAGATGAGATAGAAGACAAACAAGAAGAAAAGGGTGAACGGATTCTATTCGAGATGCACCAGGGGATAACTAAATCAGACGTAAGATTACCAATCCCTTTACGTTCGGCATGTCAATTATGCACTGATATAGCACCCTCGTTGGCAGATATCATCCTCAGCTTTTTTGGGATTGAGGATGGCTTTATCATCAACTTGGAGAAAGAGCTGGTCAAGAAACTCGGCCTTAAGGTTAAAAAATCACCAGGCCGTCCTGAGGTGATAGCCAAAATTGTGAAACGAAATACTGCAGTCCAGGATAAAGTTTTCACTGAGTTTCGAGAAAAAATGAAGACAGTCACTGACTTTGCTGATGCCCTGGCCACCTGTATCCGTTGTTATGCCTGTCAGTCTGCATGCCCGATCTGCCACTGCCGGATTTGTTTTTTTCGCACCGAGACTTTCGAACCTGAATCTGAACGCTACTTCCGCTGGGCTGAGAAGGAAGAGGCCCTGCGAATGCCACCCGAAATACTCCTTTTTCACCTAACCCGACTGAACCATATAGCAGCCTCCTGCGTGGGCTGCGGTATGTGCGAAAGTGCCTGCCCCCGTGATCTTCCTCTGACAACTATCTTTAAAACAGTCGGGGATGCGGTTCAAAAGGAACTTAAATATGAACCGGGCAGGAATCTAGAAGACGAAATACCCATATCAACCTTTAAAGAAGCCGAGAGTTAAGGACTATGGATGTTTTAAACCCCCTCGGAGAAGTAGTTGAAACATTAGTTGAAGCTGGAGGGGAAGCATTTAAATCCTGTTATCAATGCGGTCTCTGCACCTCTGCGTGCCCCTGGAATTTGGTGCGCAGTTTCTTCATCCGAAGGTTTATCCACCAAGCTCAAGTCGGTCTGGTAGAACTTGAGAGTGAAGAGACCTGGCTTTGTACAAGCTGTGGCGCTTGTGTAGAACGGTGTCCCCGTGGGGTGGAGATTATTGATATCTACAGGGCCATTCGTCGAATCGCCACCGAGTGGGGGGGTGCTCCCAAGGCCCTTGTGACAGTGCTGAGCAGGATAAAAAGTTCGGGAAATCCATGGGGTGGTGATAGGAAGGATAGATCAAATTGGGCAAAGGACCTCGGGCTCAAACCGTTCACTGCTGATACCGAATTTCTCTATTTTCCTTGCTGTACTCCAGCATATGATCAACGGGCCAGAAATATAGCTCTAGCCGGAGCTAATATCCTGAAGAAAGCTGGAATTGACTTCGGAATTCTAGGCGTGAAAGAAAATTGTTGTGGAGAGAGTATGCGCAAGGTGGGTTATGAGGATTCTTTCCAGGAGCTGGCTCAAGCTAATATTGAGACCTTCAAAGAACATGGCGTTCATAAGGTCATTTTTTCCTCGCCTCACTGTTTCCATACCTTCAAGAATGAATACCCTGTTCTTGGGGCAGATTTCGATGTGGTGCATGTCACCCAGCTGCTTGATGAGCTAATAAAAGTAACCAAGATCAAACCGAAAAAATCATACGCCAAAAAAGTTGCCTATCATGACCCCTGTTACTTAGGGCGCCATAATAAAATTTTTGAAGAGCCAAGGAAAGTTCTGGAGTCCATACCTGAGCTCAAACTCGTCGAGCTTCCTGACTCCCGCGAGGACAGCATTTGCTGCGGAGGTGGTGGTGGGCGGATATGGATGGAAACTAGGAAAGAAGAAAGATTTTCAGAACTCCGGATCATTCATGCCCTGGAGATAGGTGCAGAGGTGTTGGCCACCTGCTGTCCCTACTGCATGCTCAACTTTGATGACAGCCTCCTCGCCTTGGACAAAAAGGATGTGCTCGAAATTAAGGATGTCGCAGAGATTGTTAGCGAAGTGATTTAATCGGAGAGATCGATATGGAGATAAGAATTGGGGTGTATGTTTGCCATTGTGGGCTAAATATCGCAACTACAGTAAACCCCAAACACGTGGCTGAATATGCCGCATCTCTCCATGGAGTAGTGGTATCCCGTGATTATATTTTTATGTGCTCTGATCCAGGACAAGATATCATCCTGAATGATATCAAGGAAAACAATCTTAATCGAGTCATAGTGGCTTCCTGCTCCCCTTTAATGCACGAACATACCTTCCGCCGCGTATGTATAGAGGCGGGAATTAATCCCTATCTCTTCGAAATGGCCAACATCCGCGAACATTGTAGCTGGGTTCACGAAGTTGGGGCCACTGAGAAAGCCAAAGAGCTCGTCCGGGCAGCGGTGTGGAGAGTTTATCATCACGAGCCTTTAGAGCCGATGGAAGTTTCCATCCATCCGAATACCCTCGTTGTCGGTGGGGGAATAGCCGGAATTCAGGCAGCTTTAGATATAGCCAATGCCGGTTATAAAGTTTACCTAGTGGAACGAGAACCCTCCATCGGTGGTCATATGATTCAACTCGATAAGACCTTTCCTACCCTCGACTGCTCTGCCTGCATTACAACTCCAAAAATGAGTGATGTAGGTTCCCATCCGAATATTAAACTTTTGAATTATAGCGAAGTAGAAGACGTCTCTGGGTACATAGGTAATTTTAAAGTCAAGATAAAGAAAAAGGCAAGCTATGTCAACAATGAAAAGTGTAATGGATGTGGTCTGTGTTTTGAGGGATGCCCGACGGTTTTAAAAAGCGAGTTCGATTTAGGTCTCAAGGAACGCAAAGCTATTTACATCCCCTTTCCCCAGGCTGTACCAAATAAAGCGGTGATAGATAAGCGAGAGGAACGACCGTGCAGGGCTGCTTGTGTGGATGCCTGTCCCGTTCATACCAATGTGCTTGGTTATACCAAGCTTATTGCTGAGGGAAGGTTTAAGGAAGCTTATCAGCAGATCAGGGAAAGAAATCCGTTTCCTTCTGTTTGCGGCAGGATTTGCTATGCCCCTTGTGAGGAGTCATGCAACCGAGGGCAAATGGACGATCCCATTGCCATACGCGAATTAAAGAGGTTTGCAACAGAACAGGTAGACACGGAGGAACGTGAAATTCCACCGATCATAAAAACAGGAAAAAGTGTAGCCGTGATTGGAGCAGGGCCAGCAGGACTCACCGCAGCTTACAATCTGGCCCTTGCCGGGCATGATGTGGAGGTCTTTGATAGAGAATCGGAAGCTGGGGGGATGATGAGGTGGGCAATCCCGGAGTATCGCTTGCCACAATCAGCTCTTGAAAGTGATTTAAATTATATCTGGAAAACCGGAGTTAAATTCACAAGCGGGAAGAAAGTCCTGTTAAAGAATCTGATGGGTTCATACGATGCTATTTTTATTGCCACTGGAAACCCGCTAAGCAAACAATTGAACATTGAAGGCGCTTCGTTGAAAGGCGTTCTCTGGGGGCTCGATTTTCTCAAGGCTGTCAAAGAAGGCAAGGCAAAAATTAAGGATAGAGTGTTTGTTATAGGTGGTGGAAACGTGGCCATCGACGTTGCTTTAAGCGCAAAGAGGCTTGGAGCCACAGACGTTCAGATGGCGTGCCTTGAAAAAAAGAAAGAGATGCCGGCCGATAAGAAGGAAATAGAGCAAGCCATTGAGGAAGGAATCAAGATCCATACATCCTGGGGACCAAAAAGAATCAAGGATTCTGAGGGAGTCCTGGAAGGTATTGAATTGAAGAGATGCACCTCTATCTTTGATAATCAGAAAAGATTCAATCCCACCTATGATGAAACTAAAACAGTCGATTTCGAAACTGATATGGTCGTTTTTGCTATCGGACAGTCACCTGATGTGAGTGTCATCAAAGGCACTGAAGTTAAGACAGAGGAGAATCTTATCAAGGTTGATGCCCATTATATGAGCAGTGTGAACGGGGTGTTTGCAGGAGGAGATGCGGTAACAGGACCTGCCTTTGTTATCGATGCTATAGCCGCAGGAAACAGGGCAGCCCATTCGATAAATCAATTTTTGAAGAATGAGCCACTAACCCTGTTAGAAGAAGAGAAAAAACCAGAGAAACTATCTGAAGAAGAAATAACAAGCTTAAAAAAGCTTTATCCCGCACAAAAACGGATACAAGAAAGGAAAGAACCTTTAAAAAAGCGGATTCAAGATTTTAGAGAGGTTGCTCTATGCTATACTGCCCGGGAAGCAATATCAGAAGCAAAGCGATGTCTCGCAGGGCATATAGAAGGATGCATTGAGTGTGGTGAGTGCGAAAGACTGTGTGAGCCTAAGGCTATAAATCATGAGATGCAGGATGAAATCGTGGAGGTGGAAGCGGGCAGCATCATTTTAGCAACTGGCTATGATCAATTTGACCCATCGGTCATAACTCAGTATGGATATGGCCGGTATGATAATGTGATAACTGGATTGGAATTTGAGCGGCTTTCCAATGCGGCCGGGCCAACCGAAGGCCGAATCCAACTCAAGAATGGCCAATCCCCCCAGAGTGTAGCCATTATCCATTGTGTCGGTAGTCGGGATAAGAATTTTCATGAATACTGCTCCCGCGTTTGCTGTATGTATGCCCTTAAGTCCGCTCACATCATAAAAGAAAAGACAAACGCTGAAGTGTATCAGATGTACATTGATATGCGCTGCTTTGGAGAAGGGCACGAGGAGTTCTATGAACGCCTCAGCACCGAGGACGGGATAAAGTTTATCCGCGGGAAGGCTTCTCGGGTTACAGACCAATCCCTGAGCGAGGAAGAGAAGGAGAAGCTCATCGTTTGCCTAGAGGATACTCTTCTAGGCTCTCTTATCCGAGTTCCGGTGGACATGGTCATTCTGGCAAACGCTCTTGTGCCAAGAGCAGATGCAGGAAAAGTGGCTAGTCTCTTCTCTATCGGCAGAAGGGCAGACGGTTTTTTTATGGAGAAGCATGCAAAACTCGACCCCATATCCACCCTGAGCGATGGAATATTCGTTGCCGGGTGTTGTGAAGGGCCTAAGGATATATCTGATACCGTGACTCAGGCTAAGGCAGCTGCTTCTGAGGTTTTAAGCCTCTTAGCCCAAGGAAAAGTAAAAATTGAGCCCATCGTTGCCTTTGTGGATGAGGAGGTCTGTTCAGGCTGCGGCCTGTGCGAGACGATGTGCCCATATAGTGCGCTTTCCCTTTCCAAGCCCGATGGAGTGATGATGGTGAATCAGGCGGTGTGTAAAGGATGTGGAGCCTGTGCCAGCATATGCCCTTCCGGGGCTGCTTCGCTGAGTCACTTTACCTTCCGTCAGATATTGGATGAAGTGGAAGCTCTAACCTAGTGAAGGAAATTACGGGACAGGTATGATAACACTGATTATTGATGACGTCGAGGTCAAAGTTCCTAAGGGAACGACAATTCTGGATGCTGCTCTGCAAAATGACATTTATATTCCCCATCTTTGTTCTCATCCTGACCTTCCTCCAGTAGAGCAGTTAAAGCCAGCAGATTTTATCTACAGGGGCAATGAATGTCTGGAGAACAAGAAGCCTGATCTCCAATATGAAGGCTGCGAGCTTTGTGTGGTGGAAATTGATGAGATGGAAGGACTTCATCTATCCTGCAATACTAAAGTTTCAAAGGGAATGGCTGTTCGGACAATGTCGCCGGAAATCGAAAATTCGCGCCGCGATCGGCTCATGTTTATTTTCGAAAGGCACCCTCACGCCTGTTTGACGTGCGCTCAAAAGGAGGGTTGTGCCCGCTTTCCATGCTCCACAAACATACCGGAACTTGAACGGTGCTGCTCTAAGTTTGGCCGCTGTGAATTTCAAAAGGTGGCTGAATATGTGGGATTAAAGCCAGAAACTCCTCGGTATATATATAAGGACCTTCCCCATATAAAGAAAGATCCTCTGTTCGATCGAGATTATAACGTTTGCATCGGCTGCAGCAGGTGCATCAGAGTCTGCCGGGAAGTCCGCGGAGTAGAGGCCCTTGATTTTATTTTTGATGAAGAGGAACGCGTGGTCATAGGTAATGTGAGTCTGACCCTTCGTGAATCTGCTTGCCGGTTCTGCACCGCCTGTGTGGAGGTCTGTCCTACTGGTGCCCTTATGGATAAGGAGCCGTTTGAGGAAGTTCCCTGCCAAAATGCCTGTCCGGTGGGAATAGACGTACCCCGATACGTCCGACTCATCGCTGAGGGAAGGTTTGATGAATCTTATGCGGTGGTCCGGGAGAGACTGCCTCTACCATCGGTATGCAGTTATATTTGCCTCAGCTTTTGCGAGAATGAATGCCGCCGGGGCGAAGTGAATGATCCAGTCGGCATCCGCGCTCTTAAAAGATTTGTGAGCGAAAATCACTCCGATCTCTGGAAAAAAAATCTAAAACCTCCTGTTCCTACTGGCAAGAAAGTAGCTATTGTCGGCTCTGGCCCTGCAGGTTTGACAGCTGCCTATCACTTGGCAAGGAAAGGCCATGAGTTAACCATTTTCGAACAGGCTCCCCTGCCAGGGGGAATGTTAAGACAAGCCATCTCTCGGAAACGTCTTCCCAAAAAAGCGTTAGAGGAAGACATAGAAGAAATCCTTCGAACGGGTGTGAACTTATTGCTTAACTCTCCCAAGATTCAGATTGACGAGCTTTTTGAGGAAGGGTTTGACGCTGTGTTTTTGGCCACGGGGAGTACTTATATGGGACCCCCTACATTTGATCTCTCTTCCAGCCGGGAGGGTGTTTTTGCTGGCGGAGATGCAGTAGTCGGGGGAATTTCTGAAGATTTTATTCATCAAGTCAGGGGGGAAAATGGAAATGGTTTTTTTTATAAGTTAATCAATCAACTATCGCTTCATCGGGGTGATTCCTCCCGCTCCGCAGTCAAGGCAATAGCCTCGGGCAGAAAAGCAGCAGAAGATATTGATAAATATCTTGGCGGAGACGGGAACGTCGATGAATCGCTGCTTCCCTCCGATGAAATCAAACAATGGCTAGGTCGTGAGGAGAATTTTGCTGATATAAAACGCCTTTCTCCCTCTTTTAAACCACCGATCCCTCAGTATGCTGGATTAAGTAAGGTTGAATCCCCTCTAACTCGAGAGGAAGCAATGAATGAGGCCAAGCGCTGCCTCAGGTGTGAGCTCCGGCTACTGTTTGAAAAGCCCATCCTCCCGCCAAAGAAAAAATTATGGATAGAATTCTCTCCTGAAAACGTGGCTGCCGTCCCTGAAGTAGAAGGACTTTTTCAATTGCTCGATGAAAATGAGAAAGTTATTTACATCAAAGGAACAATGAACTTGCACAAAGAAATAGAGGAACAGTTAGAGACAAATGAAAATGCTCGCTATTTTATGTATGAACAGGACGAGATGTTTACTAAGAAAGAAAGCGAACTCCTCCAGCAGTATATCGCCGAACATGGCGAAATGCCTGAAGGAAATCGGGAGTTGGATGATCTTTTTTAGTCCAAATTTTCCAATTCACATGATTTCTTCTGTTGGGAAAAGGAGCGAATTTGGGTTTTTCCTCTAATTATGGCTTCCTTATTAGGGATTCCAAGTATCTTAAGTGGAACGGAGGATTGGCGGAATAAGTTTCTTTTCTCTTTTTTTATGCTCCAGGGTTTTCATCACTTTGGTCAGTGATTCGAGAACCGGAGTCGGGGATTTGACCTTTTTTCCGTAATCGATGATGGGTTGGAAGATGTATTCGATAGGATTCCCGGCTTCGAGATCGATGGATGTCGAGGGCTTGTGGTCTCCGGCATTGTCAAGATAGGCGAGACATTTCTCAAAAAAATCGTCGCCGTAGTCATACCCCACTTTTTTAGCCACTTGGATACATTCTGAGAGGATCTGTTTACACAGAAACCGTGTCTCCTCCAGGGTCATGGCTTCTCTCATCGTCAGTCCTGTGGTGGCGCAGACCGGCATCAGGGCTGCGTTGAGTATGGTTTTTTTCCACTCGTGTTTTTTTATATCGGGCGAATAGACTGTTTCCAGACCGGCCTCTGTGATAAACTCGGCAACCTCCCGTCCGATCGCTTCATTCTTGGAAGAGAGCACTCCGATGTAGTTGGGGGGATTGAAGAAGGACATCTTGTAGATGCCTGGTTTGACGATCATTCCCGCGTAGTTGATTACGAATCTTATGATATCTTCAGGGCTAAATTTTTCGGCAGCTCTATCCTCGTTGTCGATTCCGTTCTGGAGGAGGACAATTTTTTGGCCGGGTCTGAAGATCAATTTGATTTCGTCAAGGAGGGAATCAAGAAAGTTGAATTTGATGGCAACAAAAATAAAATCTGCATCGAACTTTTTCAGGTTGGCTGTGGAATAACTCGTCCCCTCGACTCTCGCGCTAAAATGATCTCCTACACCCGTTACTGTGATTCCTTTTGCTTTGACAGCAGATATCAACTCTTTTTTGATGTCCACGAGATAGACCTGTTCTTGATTCCTGGAGAGGTAGGCTGCCATCAGGCTCCCTACAGGGCCGGCGCCGATGATTCCGATCTTCCGGTTAGCCATGTTGACTCCAGCCTGTGTTTTTTTGCGAGGCTATTATAGATAAAGCCCTCCCTCAATGCAAACTTGGACAAGAAGAGGGTGAATATTTTCAGAAAATCTTTTTTTTGACAAATAAAATATAGGAAATTCGTTTTATCTTTGCTCCAAATCCCTCACCATTTTCCACCCACTGACATCCTCAAATGAGAGTGTCACATCCAAACGACACGGTCAGTNNCCGGGAACTATCGAACTATTAACTTTCAGATAAGCTCGACTCTCGAATCAGCACAAAGCAACCAAGGAGACGCTCAGATATACTCCCCTCTCTCCTCGACTGCCATCAGGAGTTCGTGCTGACAATCCGAAGCCGAGGAGGCCCGACCCAACCTAACCCACTCAGCTAAAAGTGAGCTTGAGATGACGCATGATCTTATCGAGAACCTCTTGGTCTTCGATGAAGGCGACGATGTGCATCTGGCCTCTGCAGCGAGGGCAAAAAAATCAGCTAATCTACTTTCCACCATCTGTGGGGGAATTTTTCGTTTAAGATTTTATTGCCTCCACCTGGAGGATTTAAGCCCGCAGTTTTCATATCTGCGTCTACCATTATTTTCACTAATTCCTTGAATTTAATCTTAGGCTGCCACTCCAGTATTGTCTTTGCTTTAGCTGAATCAGCGATTAATTTCTCTACCTCAGTAGGTCTGAAGTATCGAGAATCAATCTTTACATATTTTTGCCAATCCAAG
>JABAOF010006180.1_pt1 | contig 15406 bp, 11 predicted proteins | sample 7062171 | NCBI WGS metagenome assembly JABAOF01 (sample SAMN14538628, study PRJNA623070) | marine sediment metagenome | biome: marine biome [ENVO:00000428]; feature: marine pelagic biome [ENVO:01000023]; material: deep marine sediment [ENVO:00002113] | place: India: Gulf of Khambhat ...
GATCTCAGATTGCCCACGAAGGCAATGAAGTTGCCCGTCCGGGGGTAGAGCAGGCCGAACGGGAAGGGATAGGCCTGGCTCCCCGCCGCGTCGGAGTAGTACCCGATGGTCTCCAACGAGAGCATCGCCACCACTCGTTCCTTCCGCCGCCGACACCGCCGAGCGTACTGCCGGCTTCCCATGTCCCCTGAGAAGTAGAACGGCGGCTCCTCGTTGACGAAGGTCACCAGGCGGAGAGTCCGTTCGAGCTGCCGAGCGGCAAGCAGGCGCCCAAGCTCCAGCACCGCCGCCACACCGCTGCCGTTGTCGTTCGCCCCCGGAGACCCCATGACGGAGTCGTAGTGAGCACCCACGACCACGATCTCGCCCGCCCTGGATTGGCCCCCGATCTCCACCTCGATGTTGCGCACATCCTTCCCGTAGACCTCGTAGCGCTGCGTGCCGACCTCATAGCCCAGCTCCGCGAAGACGGCTTCGATGTACTCGGCAGCAGCATCCAGCGCGCCCTTGCGCCACACGTTCCGCTCTCCGATCTCGCCAGCCAGCGTGTAGACGTGCTGGGTGAGCCGGTCCCGGATCTGCCGCTCTCGATCGCTCAGGGACGGCAGTCCGCCCCGGTACGACGCGCCGGGCATCGAGGTCATGTAGCGGATGCCCGCGATGAGTAGAATGACGATGAGGCCGGTGACGATGAGGAAGGTCATGAACGGAGGCTGTTAGATCCTAGTTCAAAAACATCTCCGCTATCCGCAGCGGCACCGCACCGAACCCCGCGCTGCCGATGTTCGTGGTCACCGCGAGCACGACCTTCTCGTCAGGGTAGATCAGCAGGAGGCAGTTGCCGCCCACCGAGCCGCCGCCGTGGGCGACGGTCCGGCGACCACCCCGCTCACGCACACTCCATCCGATACCGTAATTAGTGAGCTCACCACCTGTCGTCCGCTGCGACGTCCACAAGAGCTCGACGGTCTCGGGTGTTAGAAAGCCGCCCTCCAGGTGGGCGTTGGCGAAGCGCAACAGGTCTTCAGGCGTCGACAGGAAGCCGCCCCCGGCCCACTTGTAGCTGTTGTCCACGAACGGAGCGTTTATCACACTGCTGTCCGCCGCCCTCTCGTAGAACCCCGTGCGGCCGGGGATGATGCTGTCGGTGTGGTCCGCCACGGTCCGGAGCATGCCCAGGGGACGGAATACGTGCTCCCGCATGTGGGCGAGGAACGGTTCCCCCGACGCACCCTCGACCACCGCGCTCAACAGATTCCAGCCGTAGCTCGAGTAGCTGTACTTTGTGCCCGGCTCGAACAGCAGGGTGTCGTTCTGGAAGATCTCCAGCCCCTCCATGACCGTCTCATAGCGTTGATCATTGAGGAACTCCTGCCCGCGGTAGTGCCGGATCCCCGCGATATGCCCCGCCACCTGCCGCACGGTGATGGGCCACCGCTTCTGGGGAAACGACGGCACGTATCGTTGCACCGGCGCGTCCAGGTCCAGCTTCCCTGCCTCGTAGAGCTGCGCCAGCACCGCGGCCGTCACAGGCTTGGATATGCTTCCAATGCGGAACTTTGTTGTCGGGAGCACCGGCGTGCCCTGCTCGACGTGGGCGTACCCGAACCCCTCAGACCACACCACCTCCCCATTGACTGACACGGCGATGGACAGTCCCGGAATGTTACGTGTCCGCATCAGTGAGTCGATGAGCGTCCGGCTCGCCTCAACGGCGGCCGCGTATTCCCCAGCCGCCGGCGCCTCGGCGTAACGGACACCTGCCTGGGCGAGGAGGGTGCTTGGAGCGGCGACAATGGCCGCGAATAGGAGTGTGCGCGCACTGCTGGTCTTCAAAGTCATCGTCTACTCCTTCACTCGACTGTTCCTTCCCGCCTCCCGACTTCACGGAGTGATCACTCGCCCGACCAGAGCCCAAGTCGGTTCCCCATTCTCCACGACAAACCTACCACCTATGAGCACGTGCTCCACCCCACTGGGATACTGATGCGGCTCGAAGAAGGTGGCGTTGTCCTTGAGCTCCTCGAGATCGAGGACCACGACGTCCGCCACATATCCCTCGTGTATCAGCCCGCGATCCTGCAAGCCCATGATCGCGGCGGGCAGCGAGGTGGCCGACCGAACCGCATCCTCCACCGACATGATCCCGCGCTCCATGGCGTAATGACTGATCTTGCGGGGGAAGGTGCCGTAGACACGCACGTGCGTGAAGCCATCTTCGGGGAGGGCGACCCAGCCGTCGGTAGCGGTAGCGGTCCACGGTTGCCTGGCGTACGGCTCGATGTCGTGCTCGGAGAGGGAGAAGCCCCGGAGACGCGCACCACCCGGCCGCTCAGGCGATCCCTCGAGCTGCAGCGCAATGGCCATTTCCACCGGCGAGACGCCCCGCGCCGCCGCGAGATCCGCCAGACTCTTACCCACGAAGCTGGCATCGGGATACTCGAACACCACGACGTTGTCCGCGCCACCGCGCCGCGCGATCTCGTGGGCGATGTCCATCCGAACCAGTGCCGCCAGCGAATCGTTCTCCAGCGTCTGCCGCAAGCCACGGGCGAAGTCCCTGCGCTGCTGCCCTCCCTGCCCCCCCCGCTGCTCCTGCCGCCACACCAGCGCCCACACGGGAACGAGTACGGTATTCCCATCACTCCCCGTCGTGTTGTACGGATACTGGTCCGCATAAACCGACACGCCACGCGCGCGGGCCTCGTTGATCAGCCGGATCACCGTCCCACTCGCACCCCAGTAGTTGGCCCCCTTGGCCTTGATGTGGGAGGCCACCACCGTGGCACCCGTGCGCTCACCAATCTCGATAGTCTCCCGCACGGCGTCGATCAGGCTGGGTGGTCGTCCCTCATGCTGACTCGGCCAGTACCACATGGGGTCTGCACCCTCACTCCGCTCATGCGAGATGTACACACCGCCGTACGGCACGATCTCTTCCACGAGGGCAACGACCTCGTCAGCGGTGCTCCAGCGCCCCGGCACGTACTCCAGGCCCGCAGATATGCCGTAGGCGCCCTCGTCCATCCCTTGCCGAATGAGGCCGCGCATGCGTCGCACCTCGTCCGGAGTCGCCGGCCGGCGAAAGTCACTGCCCATGACCTGCTGGCGCACTGCCCCGTGCCCGACGAGCAGCGCCACGTTGGGCCCGAACTTCACGCGCTCGAGTTCAGCCTTCTGCGGTGCGATGGGCCACGGCGACCGGCCGTCCTGGTTCACCACCACCGTGGTGATGCCCTGCATTACCAGGTTCGGCGCGGCACGACGCCGGGCATCGCTCGAGCGGAGCCCCCGGGAGCCGTAGTCAGGGCCGCCGGCGTGGGAGTGGATGTCGATGAAACCCGGCACCACCACTTTCCCCCGAGCATCGATGGTACGCTTCGCCGCAGTCCCCGAGAGTCTACCCACCGCCACGATCCGGTCACCCCGGATCCCCACGTCCGCATATCGCCAGGGATTGCCGGTGCCGTCCATCACCTTGCCACCGGTGATCAGCAGATCGAGCTCCTGCGCTCGGGCTGGTGACGGGGTTACCCACGGCGTTGCCGCCAAGAACGTGACGAAGAAAGCGGTGAGTGTACGCCTCATGTAGAGACTCCTTGGACGTGCTAGTTGCGGATCAATGGTGAGCGGTGAGCAGTGCGCGGGGCCTTACGTCAGCCGGTTCAATTCCGAACGATTACAACCGGTACCAGAGCTTCATTACGAAAGGTCCAAATGCTGCCTCAGATGCACGTTGAAATCGTCCGGAGCTCAACGGGGTGACGTCTGCCCCCGCTCCCCGCTCCCGGCTCCCCTCCCACTGCACACTGCAAGTTCACGTCTTGCGACACCCGCGCACTGCTCACAATCACTTCCTGATAGTCGGATACTCGATGCCCAGTTGTTCAAGATACGTATCGTACCGCTTCGGATCGTAGCGTAGCTCCTCCAGCAGCGGCCGCCACTTTGCCATCGTCTCTCGGTTCAGGTGGATGGGCGGAGGTGTGCCCTCCGGGATCAGTGACACCCACTGGATGTCCTCCGTCTGCACCTCACGGTGGTAGCGCTTCGCCTCTTCCAGGAAGGCAGCGTCGCTGAGCAACTCGATCGCCGTCATGGCAATGACACGGCTGCCGTGATTCGCTCCCTTATGAGCGATCGGCGTCGCCATGGCGATGCCGCTGGACCAGTGGTGCCCCGTAGTGCCCGGAATATTCGACGGGTAGCGCAGTCGGACGGTGGGGATGTTCCAGGACACCTCAGCAATGTCGTCGCTCCCTCCACCCATCCCCTGACTGGCTTCCCGCAGCGAATCGATCTCCGTCCGCAGACCGATGGTATCCCTACCGAGCTCCCGCTGGACCGCCTTGGCCAGGGCGATGTCCGCCTCCGACCACTCCGGCATGCCCACCGCGACGATGTTCTGTTGCATCCGCTCCGCCATGGGCTTGTTTAGCGTCTGGGGCCATGCCGAGCCGAGGATGCGCTCGTCCACCGTGGTAGTGGTCATCATGGCCGCGCCCTCGGCCATGGTCTGGCCCAGCTCGTGGAGCGCCTTGATCCGCTCGTAGTCCAGCTCGCGGAAGTAGTACCACACCGACGCCTCCGACGGCACCACATTGGGCTGGTTGCCACCGTTCACTACCACGTAGTGAGAGCGCTGATGCAGCCGCAGGTGCTCGCGCCGGAAGTTCCAGCCCACGTTCATCAGCTCCACCGCGTCCAGCGCGCTGCGCCCCGACCACGGGGAACCCGCGCCATGAGCCGACTTGCCGTGAAAGGTGAAGATGGTCGAAACCAGGCCCGAGCCCGTGATGCCGTAGGTTGTGGACATCCGGTTGCTCACGTGCGTCGAGAGCATCGCGTCCATGTCGGCGAACAAGCCGGCCATCACCATGTACGTGCGGCTCGCCACCAGCTCCTCGGCGACACCGGGGATCACACGGATCTCGCCCGGAAGGGAGTACCTCTCCATGATCCGTTTCACGGCGATGGCTGCGACGACGTCAACTGATGGGGCGCTGTTGTGGCCTTCACCGTGACCGGGACCGCCGGGAATCAGCGGATCGTGATACGCCACCCCGCGCTTCTGGGAGGTCTCGGGGAGCCCGTCGATGTCGCCCATGATCCCGATCACGGGCTTCCCTCTGCCCCAGCTTGCCACGTAGCAAGTCGGCATGCCAGCACAGCCCATCTCAATGCGGAAGCCTTCCTTTCGCAGAACACCCGTGACGTACTCCGCCGTCCAGTGCTCCTGAAATCCCAGCTCGGAGAAGCTGAACACCATGTCCACCATCTCCTGCGACAGCTCTTGCATCGAGGCCACCTCTTCCATGACCGCTTGCCTGAGCTGATCGGTGGAAGGCTGGCGTTGCGCGACGAGGGGGGGTGACAGCAGTGTTACGAGAAACAGTGCAGCAAGAAACGATCGCCGTAGCATGTCCGCTCAACCTCGAGACTCGGGAATGACAAAGCCTACAGTGCAAACCCCCGATACGTTAGGGGGAGGTAGGGAGCTGAAGGCTGATGGCCGACGGCTGACGTTGCCAAGGGCAGCACCGAGACGGCCTTACCGCCGGAGCCTGAGGTTCGCGGGAGAGAGCGGCAGGGACGGCAAGGGCGGCAGGAGCGGCAGGATCACCATGCCCCCCGCTAGTTGCAGTTGGCTAGTTGCTGCGGTTAGTTGGCCGAAAGCTGACGGCTCTAGTTCACAGCCCAAACCAGTACGCTACCTTCACCGCCAACACGTGCATACCGGGCGTCTGGAACGTGTCGCTGAGGGCGTCGGTCAGGTCGAGGGAGCCGTTGCGGACGCGGTCACGGCGATCCTGCTGCCACACCACGAACAGCGTCGAGCCGGGCAGGAATTCCCACCGTAGCACGGCATTGGTGCGGAGCGAGACCACCCGAAAGTCAGGCTCGGAGAACGTGAAGTCCACCGTCCCGTCACGGTCAACGTCCACTTCCACCGACTCATCGCCCCCCGGGCGGTTCATCCGATCGGGTGCTAAGGGATCCAGACGGTCGTTGTAGAGATCCGCCCGCGGGTCGGCCGCGAGATTCAATGTTTGGTAGCGGCCCGCCGAAACGAATGGCTGGGCATAGAACTCGAGGGACAGTCGCGGAGTGATGGCGAAATCCGCTCGCAGCGTCAAGGAGATCTCCCGGCGATCGATCTCGCCGAGCACATAGTAGGTCGAGTCACCCACGGTCTCCTGGGTGACGTACTGTCGGTCCGTGGTCCCCCAGCTCGCCCGCCCTTCCAGGCTCATGGAGAAACGCCCCGGCGGTCGCAGCCTGACGCCGCCACCGCCGCTCCAGCGACGCGCCCCGCTCACAGTCTCAACGGTGGTGCTGACTCGGAAGTTGGCCGAGACCGGCCGCCGGAAATCGGTTCGGCCTCCCACCCGCAGGTCCCATGACGCCGGCTCCTGGAAGGCCGGGCCCCCCCGCAGCAATCGGTTGGAGAGACTGGAGAACCTCCGTTCCACTCCCGCGTCGAGGCTCCAGTAGTTGAGGAAATCTGCCGACACACTGGTCTCAATGGACGTCCCTGTACGCTCCCACCCGTAGGTGAACTCCGCCTGCTGCTCCAGTCGCACCTCGAACCGACGGAACACCTGCCCAGGTTCGAGCCAGCGGAACTCCACCTCTGCGCGCTGCTCGTGCAGATCGACGCGCCTGAGAAAGCCAAGATCGTTCGTCTCAAACCCGGGGCTGCGCGTCCCGTAACGCAGATCCCAGGTGAGGAACCCGGTGACCTTGGCGAAGCGCAGGTACCCCGCGAACCCCGAAAGTGACGTGCGAGTGCTGTCCAACACGCTGTGGGTCTGATCCGGACGCTGGAAGTACCGGGCAGACTGCCGCTGGGTTCTGAGGATAGCATCCGGCGAGCCCTCGACCCGCGAGCCCATGAAGGCAAAGTCGTACTCGTAGCGATCGCCACCGAACCGGCCACCCCCGTCCATGCCGCCGGAGTACGCCCGACTGTGTAGCTCCCCAAAAGCCGGATCGTTCAGCCGACGCACCGTAGCGGTGGCGATAGCTCCGTAGGCGAGTCGCCCCTGCCGGAGCGCCCGCTCCGCTCGTACCACGGTATAGCTCGTGAGGGGCTCCACCGGCGCCCGACCCTCCACACCCGCAGAGTCAACGGTCTGGGCCAACTCCTTCGCCGTGACGGCCTGAGCCAGCCCGACCGACCACCCCCTCCCGATCTGCCCGCTCACCTTGGCGGCGCTCAGGATCGTGGTCTCCACGAGGTCTTCGGCGTAGCCCCCCTGGTCGCCGTCCGGCGAGACCTGGGGCGAGCGGCCGATCCGCCGCGTGTACACTAGACCTTCCTGACCACCCCTGCTGAAGCCGAACCGGCCGCGCTCCCCGGGAGCCAGCCCGAACTGAAACAGATTCGTGCCCTCGACGAAGAATGGGCGCTTCTCCGGGAAGAACGTCTCGAACGCCGACAAGTTCACCACAGCTGCGTCGGCTTCGACCTGGCCGAAATCCGGATTTGCGGTGAGATCGAGAGTGAGGCCGCTGGTGAGCCCCAACTTCAGATCAGCGCCCGCACGGAACGTGGAGCGCTGACCGGTAGCAAAGGGATTCCCTTCTTCCTCGGGCTCAAGGATGGTGTTGCCGGCACTATACGGCAGCAGCTCAACGCGCCGCGTTGCAGGCAGATCGGTGAGACCCACGAGCTGACCGTAGCGGGAGACCTCACCGGCCTGATCTCGCGGGAAGAACGGCCAGTTCACCTCCTCATTGCGACGGTTGATGCTGCGGCGGACCCGGACGCCGAAGACGAGGGAGTCCCGCTGAGAGAACCGAAGCTGGGAGAACGGGATACGCAGCTCCACCGTCCAGCCCAATGAGTCGGTCCGCGTGGCCCAGTCGAACACCGGATCCCACGAGTCGTCGCGACCAATGCCGTCGTCGTATATGAGGACATCCCGCCGGGCGCCCGAGGGGTTGATGCTGAACTCAAAGGCTGTCCGCTGATCGTAGTACGAATCGATGAACAGGCTGAAGTAGTCGGCCGAGGTGCGCTGATCGCGCCGCACCAGGCGGCCGTAGACCCGGTCAGGGTCCCGGTCGAAGCCGCGAAACGCCACATACAGATCCCGGTCGGTATACGCGAACCGCACCTCGGTGGACTCCGACGGGGCGGCACCCTCGACCGGATCGCGCTGGAGGAACTCGGTAAGTGGAGGCGCGTACCGCCACGCGATGTCCCCAAGACGCCCGTCGATCACGGGCGCGTCGCCGTTCACCCGGACAGCACGAGCCTCCTGCGCCGCCAGCCCTGTGGCGGAGGCACACGTGAGACCCAAGCTCAGCGCTGCGATGAAGCGCACCAGGCTCCTCGAGTTCGTTGTGACGGGTAATGAGCCGCATCCCGCCTGCTCCGAAGGGGAGGGGATCGGTCGGGATCCGGCCACAAGTGCTGACAAATTAATCGGCCGAGGCCGTTTGTCCACGCTACGCACGGGTGGGGGCGAATGTTGAACCCCCTCACCCCGTCCCCTCTCCCCCCTCTCCCCCTTCTCACCCTGGGTATATTCTCCCCGATGCCGGCCCCCACCTTCTCCACCTTCCTGTTCGATCTCGACGGCACCCTCATCGACTCCATCGATCTCATTCTCAGCTCCTATCGCCACACGCTAAAGACTCACCGCGGCCTGGTGCCCTCGGACGACGTCTGGCTTGCCGGGCTGGGCACACCGCTCCGGGCCCAGTTCAGCCAGTTCACTGACGACCCCGACGAGATCGAGGCGATGGTCGCTACGTATCGCGACCACAACTTTGAGCATCACGATGCCCTGGTCCGCGAGTTCCCCGGCGTACGGGAGGCCGTGCAGGCACTAGGCGACCGTGGTGCTCGCCTCGGCGTGGTCACCAGCAAGAAACGGGAGGGAACTCTCCTCGGGCTCCAGCGGTGCGGCTTTGACGGGCTGTTCGACGTTCTGGTGTGCGCCGACGATGTCGCGCGACACAAGCCGGAGCCCGAACCCGTGCTCCGGGCCCTGACATCCCTGGACGCTCAACCGAAGCACGCGGTGTTCGTCGGCGATTCGCCTCACGACCTGGTGGCGGGCCGCAAGGCAGGCGTCGCGACGGCAGCCGTTCTCTGGGGACCGTTCCCGCGTCAGATGCTCGAGCCCCACGATCCGGACTTCTGGGTGGCGGAGCCCTCAGAGCTGACCGCGATGGGCGATGGGTAGAGGACACTCCAATGGCAAGGGACCCCGGATACTTGTTCCTATATGGCACACTGCTTCCAGGGCGGGTGCCGCTGGCGCTCCGCAGCGCAGCGGCGCAGCTCGGCACACCCCGGCCAGCAATGGTGCGGGGCCGCCTGTATGACCTCGGTCGTTATCCAGCAGCCGTGCCGGACGAAGGCGCCGGTTGCTGGATTCGGGGCAGGGTCTCCAGCTACACGAACGGCGCGATCCTCACCGAACTCGACAGGTACGAGGGCTACGATCCTAGAAACCCAGCCGCGAGTCTGTTCGTAAGGCGTCAGTGTGAGGCGGTGTTGAGTGGCGGCGGGCGTCTGACCTGCTGGGTCTACGCCTACAACCGGGACCCCGGGGCCGGACGGCTGATTCGCGACGGAGTGTATAGGGGAGACCGGCTCCGGCAATAGGGTGACGGGTGGGGGGCAGAGGGCGGCAGGTGAGCTGCCACTCCCATCAGCCAACGTTTCGCCCAGCTCCCCTATCTAACAAATGGACACCTCTGCACTACGTCACCCGTGGGAGACAGATCGATGATCAAGACACGAAAGCTCGGCGTCACCTGGGCAGTGGCAGCCACGTGGGTGCTGGCAGGCACCTCCCTGCCAGCCCAGCAGACCCAACGCTACGAGGTCGCGGGCACCAACGTCGCCGTGTACAACCTCGTCGGCGAGGTCTCCATCGAGCCCGGCCGCGGATCAGCTGTGCTCGTGGAGGTGACCCTGCGGGGTCCCGACGCGGATGAGCTGCGGGTCGAGCAAGGACCGATCGGACGACGGGAGACGCTCCGCATCGTGTACCCCGCCGATCGCATTCACTACCCCGAGCGTCACTGGGGCTCCACCACGCTCCGGGTGCGAGAGGATGGAACCTTCGGCCACGATGAGCGCGGCCGCCGTTCCGGCCGGCGAGTCAGGATTAGCGGAAGGGACAACGGCCTGGAGGCCGCCGCCGACCTCAGGATCCTAGTGCCCTCCGGCCAGAGGTTCGACCTGTATCTGGCGGTGGGCGAGGTTTCCGTATCGAACGTGGACGGCAACCTGCAGCTCGACACCCACAGCGCTCCGGTGACCGCATCCGGGACCAGGGGCTCATTGATCGTGGACGTGGGCTCCGGCTGGGTGGACGTCTCCGACGCGGAGGGGGACGTAGACATCGACACCGGATCGGGGACGGTGGAGGTCACCAACGTTCGGGGTGACGAGCTCCGCATCGACACCGGATCGGGGGAGGCCACGGCGTCTCGGGTCGACGTCTCGTCCCTCTTCATCGACACAGGCTCAGGAAGTATCGATGTGAGCATGGCCGCGGCCGACGCTGTCCGACTGGACACCGGAAGCGGATCAGTAACGCTGGAACTCACATCCGACGCCCGAGATATCGAGATCGACACCGGCTCCGGCTCCGTCACCGTGTTCGTGCCCGAGTCGTTCGGTGCCCGGGTGGAGATCGAGACCGGCAGCGGAGGAATCGATCTCGACATGCCTCTGCAGGTCTCCAGGTGGGGACGGAGCTTCGTATCCGGCACCATCGGTGACGGCGGCGGGCGCCTCCTCATTGACACCGGTTCGGGAGGAGTGCGAATCCGGCGGCGTTGACCTCGACACCGTCCGACTACCTCGACGGTCGGGCGGACAGGCGGTCGGGCGGTCGGTGGAAACAGCATAGGAGAGGCGGCACGGCGATGAGCTGAGCGTCGTGCCGCCTTCGCGACCGCTCCCTGCTCCCCGCTCCCCCTCAGCTCCCCCTCCAATCCCACCTCCCCCACCATGTAGATTGCGAGACCGTGAACCTCCGTACCAGCATCGTCATCGCAACCGCCATCTCTTGCGTGGCCCTGGATCCGGTGCAAGGCCAGCACCGTGACGGTCCCAGCGTGGAGGCAGTGCGTCTCAGCACCGTCTCCGAGTCGGCGAGCATCCGCGTGGACGGGTCACTCGACGAGGACGCTTGGCGGCGGGCGCCGGTGGCAACCGACCTACGCCAGCAGGAGCCCCGAGAAGGAGCACCAGCAACCGAGAGGACCGAGATCCGGCTGCTGTACGATGAATCCACCCTCTACGTCGGAGTCGTGGCCCACGACACGCGGCCTGATGCGGTGATCGCCCGCATTCTCCAGCGGGATAGGGTGATGCAGGCGGGGTTCGACGGGCGTCCGGAGTTTGCCGGTGACGATGCCGTCGCCATTCTCCTCGATCCATTCCACGATCACCGGAACGCCGTGGTCTTCGCCACCAATCCCAATGGCGCTGAGTTTGACGCGCTGATTACGGATGAGGGCCGCGAATTCAATATCGACTGGCGCGGGGTGTGGCGGGTGGCGGCTCATCGCACGCCGGAGGGATGGTCGGCCGAATTCGCGATCCCCTTCCGTACCCTCCGGTTCCCCTCGGGAGGCGAGGGCACGTGGGGACTCAACGTCTACCGCATCATCCGCCGGAAGAACGAAGAGGTGCTGTGGAGCGCCTGGTCACGGGCGAACGAGGGTTTCGCTCGCGTGAGCCGCGCTGGCCATCTGCAGGGTCTGGCCGAGCTGCCCCGGAGCGGCCTCAACCTCGAGCTCAAACCGTACGGGCTAACCGGTGCGACACAGGAGTCGGAGGAACCCTCGGGCATTGACACGGAACCTCGGTTCGAGGCCGGCATTGACGTGAAGTACGAGGTGCGTCCCGGCCTCTTGCTCGATCTCACCGCGAACACTGATTTCGCGCAGGTGGAAGTGGACGACGAGCAGGTGAACCTCACCCGGTTCTCCCTGTTCTTCCCCGAGAAGCGGGACTTCTTCCTGGAGAATGCGGGAATCTTCGAGTTTGGCACTCGTGGGTTCTTCGAGCCGCCCCCCTTCTTGCTGTTCTTCTCTCGGCAGATCGGCATCGCCGAGGATGGCGAGGTCCCCGTTATCGGGGGTGCACGACTCACCGGACGGATTGGCAAACAGACGGTGGGGCTGTTGGACATCGTCACGGACGCGGCATTCGACCAACCGCGCACCAACTTCGCAGTGGCGCGGATCAAACGGGACGTGGGCGCCAGCAACTATGTCGGTGCCATGCTGGCCGACCGCCGCAGCGCGGAGGGGTGGAACACTGCCGGCGGTGTCGATTGGGCCTTCTGGCCGGCGGAAGCGCTGAACCTTCAGGGATTCGTCGCCCGCACTGCCACCTCGGACTCAGGGGGCGAGGACACCGGCTACCGGCTCGGCGTCGACTACCAGACCGACCGCTTCGGCGTTACGGCCCAGCACATCTTCGTCGGACCCGAGGCCACGGCGGAGATGGGCTTCATTACCCGCACCGACATGCGGAGGACCGACGGCTTCACCCGGATCACACCTCGCCCACAGGTTCTCGGGCTCCGCAAGCTCGACATCTTCTTCAGCGGACTGCACCTCGTGCGCTCGGACGGTCTGCTGCAGGATTGGCAGGCAGGCGTAGGGATCAATCCCGAATGGAACTCCGGTGAGAGCGTCGTTGCATTCTTCGTGACCGGATTCACGAGACTCGATGAAGAGTTCGAGCTCACCGACGACGTGTTGATCCCACCAGGCGACTACGACGCGTGGCAATTGGGGTGGTTCGCGAACTCCAGCCCAAACCGGCCGGTGGTGTTCAACTCCATCGGATCGATCCAGGACTTCTACGACGGCCGCCTAGTCAGCGCGATGGGGAGTGTCACCCTGAATCCCGACGCACACTTGGCGCTCACGCTCTCCTATACCCACAACAACGTCGACGTGCCGTGGGGAGCCTTCCGAGCGGACATTGGCTCGCTCCGCCTGTCGTACGCGTTCTCAACGCGGGTGTTTGCCAACGCCCTGATTCAGTACAACAGCCTCGACGAGGTCGTTTCCACAAACATCCGACTGAACATCATTCACCGCCCCGGCAGCGACATCTTCATCGTGCTCAACGAGGAGCGGGGATCGGACGATTCGCTGTGGGACCTGGCGAACCGGGGAGCCGTCTTGAAGGTAACGTATCTCGCCAGGATCTAGTTTGGTGTAGTCTGCGGTTTGCGGTCTGTGGTTTGTGGTGGTTTGTGGTGTGTTGTGTGTCGTGTGTGGTGTGTGGTTTCCCTGCCGCTCCTGCCGCCTTCTGCCACGTTCTGCCGCTCTCTGCCCCTTTTGCCTCACCTGCCGCTCCCTGCCGCCTCCTGCCGACCTCTGCCCCTTCTCCCCCTTCTCCCCCCCACATAGCTTCCGTAACCACCCGTACTGTGGGAGCACCAGTGGAGTTCATCCCCTTCGAGCTCGAGCGCTGGCAGAGTACTTGGGAGAATCGCGTTCGCTACAACCTGTCGGAGAGCGGCGTACACCCTCTCTCGATCACTGAACTCCTGGCGCTCGCGGGTGGAGATCTTGAGGAGTTAGCCGCGCTGCGGATGGTGTACAACCAGTCCGACGGAACCGAAGAGCTGCGGGCTGCGATTGCGAGGCTGTATCCCGGCGCCACGCCAGACCATGTCACGGTCACCGTCGGCAGTGCCGAAGCCAACTTCATTACCTGCTGGTCCCTGATCGAACCCGGCGACAATGTCGCAATCCTCACCCCGCTGTATATGCAGACGCACGGGTTGGTGCAGAACTTTGGGGCGACGGTGTCGGAGTTCCCCCTTCGATGGGAGAAGGGGTGGGAACCCGACGTCCGGGACATTGAACGCGCCATCGCGCCGGGGACGAAGCTCGTCGTGGTCACCAACCCGAACAACCCGACGGGGCATGTGCTGTCCCAGGACGCCCGGGACGCGATTCTCGATCGGGTCAGGGCGACGGGGGCGTGGATTCTCGCTGACGAGGTCTATCAGGGCGCCGAGTTGGACAGGGTGATGACGCCCTCATTCTGGGGCGGTACTGATCGGGTGCTCGTGGTCAATGGACTCTCGAAGGCTTACGGACTTCCTGGACTGCGCATCGGATGGGTCGTCGGGCCGAAGGAGTTCAAGCAGGCCGTAGTCAAGCGGCACGACTACACGGTCATCGGTCCAAGTCCAGCCAGCGATTACCTGGCCGTGCGCGCGCTGGCGGTGCGGGAGAAGATCCTGAACCGGACGCGGGGGATCCTAAACACGAACTACCGTATGCTGGACGATTGGCTACAAGGGTTCGGCACGCTATTCGATTGGCACAAGCCCGATTGCGGTGCGATTTGTTTCGCCCGCTACCGACACAGCATGAGCGCCCTGGAGCTGGTCGAACGGGTACGGGCCGATCGGAGTATCCTGCTGGTCCCGGGAGACCATTTCAACTTCCCCCACTACCTACGGCTAGGCTATGGGAACGAGCAGGGCGAGCTCGAGGCGGCGCTGGCGGAGCTGAGGGAGGAGCTGAGCCAGGTATTGATGGACTGAGACAAGCCTCCCTGATGGCTGAGGGCTGAAGGCTCATGGCTAGAGATTCTTCTTCAACCACCTCGTCAAGTACTCGTACAAATTCACCCGCGTGTTCCCACCCGTGATCGAGTGGGTCTTGTTCGGGTAGAGCCGCAGGTCGAACTGCTTGCCGGCCTGTTCCAGCTTCTGGATGAGCTGGGTGGTGTTCTGTGAGTGCACGTTGTCGTCGCCGGTGCCGTGCACAATCAAGAGATTCCCTGTGAGACCTTCGGCATACGTCAGCGGAGCTCCCTTTTCGTACCCCTCCGGGTTTTCCTGGGGAGTCCGCATGTAGCGCTCCGTGTAGATCGTATCGTAGAGCTTCCAGTCCGCCACCGGCGCCACCGATATGGCAGCCTTGAAGGCGCCATCGCCCCTGAAGCTGGACAGCAGCGACATATACCCGCCGTAGCTCCAGCCCCAGATGCCGATACGGTCGGCATCTACGTACGGCAGCGAACCGAAATGACGGGCTGCGGCAATCTGGTCGTCCGACTCGTACTGGCCCAACTTCATGTACGTCATCTTCTTGAAGTCACGTCCGCGGGCACCGGTGCCGCGATTGTCCACGCTGGCCACGAGATAGCCCGCTTCCGCAAGCATCTGATACCAGAGGTAGTTGGACCCGCCCCACGAGTCCCGAACAGTCTGCGAGCCGGGGCCGCCGTACACCCGCATCAGCAGCGGATAGCGCTTGGCGGGATCGAAATCCTTCGGCTTGATGATATATGCGTTGAGCTCGACACCACCCTCCCCCGGAACGGTGATGAACTCTGGCCGCGTGAAGCCAAGGGAGTCGATCTTCGCGATCAGCTTCTCGTTGG
>JABAOF010010786.1_pt4 | contig 15402 bp, 15 predicted proteins | sample 7062171 | NCBI WGS metagenome assembly JABAOF01 (sample SAMN14538628, study PRJNA623070) | marine sediment metagenome | biome: marine biome [ENVO:00000428]; feature: marine pelagic biome [ENVO:01000023]; material: deep marine sediment [ENVO:00002113] | place: India: Gulf of Khambhat ...
GCTAGAATGTAGTAGTCGTTTCGTGAGGACCCTTTTTCAGTTTTCCTAGTCTCTGGAACTTCGCTTTCAGCGTCTTGGAACTTGGTGCGCATCATTTTGATCTCATCATGCGTTTCCTTGGGTTCTCGATGTGGCGTCTCTGCTGGTTTCTCATCTTTTATCAGATTTGTTAGGTGCTTGTTTTTTTCAGTATTTGGTATTTTCTTGTTAACGCGGTTTGTCATTTCTTGAGGATTCTTCCAATGATTCTCCAATTCTTTCATCCCTTCCAATACTGTTGATAATCTCTCGACAGCGCTCTCAATGTTCTCCAATGAGCTGACGAAGTCTGATGGCTGAGCCTTGTTTTTCTGGATTTCGTTCAACTCTTAACCATCTCTTTTCAACGTTTCCATTGAGTCCATGTGGTTTGTTGCAGAGGACCCAAGCAGGTGTTTCATGATGAGGGAGGTTAAGCCTTGTGAACTGAAAATTCATATCACGAATCTGTTTTGTTCCAATTGCGCATAGTTTTCCTCATTCGCGCAACTCCTGTTTGTTACGTAACAAGTAGCCTTTCTTTTAAAAACTCAATTCTTGCTATCTACTCGATCTCGATGAGTTGCCCTCTTTACTCATGCCAAATAGCTGTAAACAACGGACAAGATTCAACCACTCATCCACGGATGCTTACGCGATTGTTACTCATACTTTCCATGTTCGTATTTCAAGTATGCTCTGGCATCGATTAGATCCTTCATAGTGTTGATGGTGAGCCACATTCCATGATAGGTGTATCCCTGAAGAAGTCCGCTATCGGCAAGTCTCTGCATCGTGGAGAATTCAAAATCGCCTTTTTCTGGAAAGAACCTCTGAACTATCTATTTCTTAAACACATGATGTCCGGCGCTAACGTAGAAGTCGAGATAGGATCGATGCTCAAACCGAACAACCCGTGTACCGTTCCTAAGCGTCACTCTACCAAAAGGCAGTCTCGGTTTAGCAAGGAGAACACCAGCACCGTTAGGGGCATATTCAAAGAGTTCAGAGGGATTGTAGAAGACTATGTCGTCTACATTCATCACATAGGCTACGTCGCCTTTGATCTTTTTGAAGGCCTTGTTTGTCGCTCCGCCTGTTCCAAGCTTCGTCTTTTCAAGAGAATATTCAACGGGCAGCGAGGTTAGATCGTCCCTGTTTGAGGCGACGATTATGTTCTTGAACCCGTTTGTTCGCAGCCAAGATATTTGCAGGTCTATAAGTGTCTGTTCGTTTATTTTCAGTAACGGTTTCGGCATCCACTCATACGGCTTGAGTCTCCAACCTTCTCCCCCAGACAGAATGATGGCTTCCTTCAGCTTATCCACCAAAATAGTGTACTACACTAGATTGGATTGCCAAACTAATCGCTATTATATTTTGTTGAAAGAATTGTTTTCTAGGCCCCTTCACTTTGTAATCGCATGAAAATAGAACGTGTGTGCAGCTGATAGAAAAATAGAATAAAGAAGTCATTGTATATTCGGTGTGGTGTTTGTATTGGAAGCGTACATACTCATTAATTCCGAGCCCATGAGGGTTTGGGAGATTGCCGAAGAGGCGCGTAAGATTGAAGGAGTAAAGATGGCCCACGCTGTCACTGGTCAGTTTGACGTTGTTGCCTATGCTGAATTCGCCAATATAGATGTGCTCAGAGGGATTATAGACAAGCTTGGGTCCTTAAAGGGGGTTCGGCGAACCCAGACAGCAGTCGCGATACCGCCTAGACTAGAATAACAATGGCCGCCATCAGGGTGGCGTGCGTAATTTATTGACTTAGGCTTCCTCGTGAAAAATAATGCGCAAATTTCTATATGGTTTAGGAGCAAGACAGAAATGAGTTCAGTTGAACGTAAAACCGTTTATTTTGAGTTGGCTGGGAAGCACAACACTGATACTGTTCTGAGGCTTGCGAAAGAGTATGCTGAGGCTCAGGGAATAAGGACTATTGTTGTGGCCTCCACTACTGGTGAAACCGGAGCCAAAGCCGCGCAGATGTTCAAGGACATCGATGTGGTTGTGGTTACACATCATGTGGGATTTCGGGAGCCAGGAATGCACGAGTTAAGAGAGGACTTTCGCAATCAGATTTTGAAACACGGCGCCAAGATTCTGACCTCCACTCATGCTTTGAGCAGTGCAGAGCGTGCCGTAAGAAAGAAGTTTGGAACTCTCCAACCTCTGGAGCTTATGGCCAATACGCTCAGATTACTCGGTGAAGGCACAAAGGTTTGTGTTGAAATTGCTGTTATGGCGACGGATGCAGGCCTAATTCCAGTAGATAAAGATGTAATAGCCATAGCAGGAACCGGCGGAGGAGCAGACACAGCATTGGTTATGAAGCCAGCAAACGCCCCAACATTTTTCGAACTGAAAATAAGAGAAACGATAGCGAAACCAAGAGACTTCAAATAACATTTAGGGGCTTCAGAAGCTTGAATCCGCTTCGTTGGTTCCCATTTCGTGTATGAATATCAGGTGGTTTCTCCTCGGAACTCCAAATCTTCTCATATGGTCGTCTTTCATTCTTCTACAGAGAGATTAAGCCGATGTTTCTATGAAATGTAGGTGATTCGCTCCTCTTCGGTTCTTCGCGCCTTCTCTGCATAGGTTTCTCTCTGTTTCTCAATTTCACGCATTCTCTCAACAATTCTCTGTGACTCCGCTATCTCCTCGTCCAGTCTGCTTAGATCAACTTCAAAACCTAACATCTTTTGTAAGACATGAAGAACGCTTTTTGCCGCCTTTGGGTCTGGCATGTAGCCTCGGGTCTCTCCTAAGAGGCATAAGGCATCTATGTTTCTGAGTTTTGCCAAGCCTAGAAGCAAGCCAGCTGTCCCGACGATCGGGTTTCCTGTGGTGCTTGATATGGCGTTTGCCTTGAGTGCCCTGTTCAGAAGCTGGGAGTTGGTGGATACTGCCACTACTTTTGGTGTCTCTTCTGGTTCTTTTCGGTATCCCCCAATTGTTACGATCAGCTTCACATTGTATTTTTCAGCGAAATCCAGTATGGTGCCGGCTATATCGTATTGTCCCTCTATTGTTTGCGCTTGTCTGTCTCCGGTCAAGAAGATGATATCGCCCTCTCCGTTTTTATCTTTCGAGAAGAAGAAGTCTCCGTGGAGAAGTCTGACGCCACCCTTCTTGTTTACTAGAACGTAGTAGGGAAAGTGAGGCGAGTATAATTCGGCCAGTTTTCTCGCTTTCAATTGTTTGGCCAAGTATCGGGTGGCTATTCTTCCAACCATTCCTAGACCGGGGAGGCCCTCTATCAGGATCGGGTTCTTTAACTCAACTTTCATTTTCTCCATAATGTGCGTCTTATTCATTCATACTCAACTCTTTCATTGCACGCCTGTACTTTGCATATCTGTCTTCGGGTGAGAACTTCGCGGGGTGGGGGATGTGCACGTCTCCTCCACAATAAGGACATTTCTCTTGGTTTAGTGTGTATCTCTTACATTTCTCACACTTTCTGAGGAGCCAGACCATCACTTCTCCCTCTTGAAAGTTCCCTGTCCTCCGAGTTTTGTCATAGTCTGCAGAACTGTATCCGCAGCCTTCTGGAGAAGTTTTTCGGCTTTTTTGTAATCCTCGGCTAGAACTTCTATGCGGTAGTTTGGCGGTGAAACTGTGTAGACGCGAACCTCTGTTCCCTTTGACTTCTTTATATTTTGAGCGCGCAACAACGCGTCCCGGATGAACACTGCTCCTTCAGCCTTCGTGCATTCAAGCTCTAATAATCCCGTTATCTTCACCACGGATATCCTGATTCTCTCTTTTGCAATTTCCTCAAGAGTTGCCGCAATGTCTTCAGGTATTCCTAGCTCCGTGAGAACAGTTGCCCCTTCTTTCGCAGTTCTTTCCAGTCCGTTATAGATTCCCCCAAACTTCTTTTGGATTAAAGCTCCAGCCTTTTCATCCATCTCTTCTATAGAAATGGCAAGTTTTTCAGAGGCGTCCCGCAGCAGACTTTCTGCCCTTCTATCCTTCTTCCAAGATCGAATCTTCTCGCGTCTCTCCCGCTTTCCGACCCTTCTAAGAGAGAGATCTACGTGGTCTTTTCTTGGATTAACACGTAAAACCTTCAAAACGACCTTCTGTTTCTCACGCACAAAGTCCCGGATGTTTTTGACCCATGTTGAAGAAATCTCAGATATGTGTAGAAGGCCTTCCCTACCGTACTCATCTAGGGTAACATACGCGCCATAGCCAGTTATTCTCCCAACAGTTGCGACAACAAGCTCGCCTATCTCGGGCCACTGCACTTTCTTAGATGTCATCCTATCCCATCATTCCTCGTCACTCAAGCGTGGCCACTACTTCGCCCTTTATTGTCACCTTGCCTCCAGACGGCTCGGCTAAGGTGGCACCGCAAATATTGCAGTGAACCGCCGTCGTAGCGTGACTGAATACTATCTGCTCGTTTCCGCAGTCAGGGCATTTTACTCGAAGGAACTTGCTTCTAGGTTTTGGTACCAGCGTCTCCCATTCACTCATCTTCGCTTTGAACTCCTACTCGATTGTTAGTTTTTTAAGGCGTATTCCCTTCTTGTGATGTGTGTAACCACAAATCTTACAGGCTAGCTTTAATGTCTGCTTTTTCGTTGTTTTGGCGAATCTCCGTTGAAGTGGGTATTTTTGCCCCCCATATCCTTTCTTTTCGCGGTTATGACGTCTTGCCCCTTCAGCCAAGGTTCTTTCTCTACCCTTTTTATACAAGGAAACCGTGTGAGACTGATGCTTCTTGCATCTTGGGCAGTAGGTGTTGATCTCTTTGGGTGCTCTCATCGCCATCACTGATTTGGGTTGCTATAGGATAGCCCGCTTAATTACTATATGGTTTTCTGTCTCAAATTTAAACGCTCCCTTGTCTTTCCGCCCCTCCCTAAGAGGGACGTTTCAAAGGCTTGTTGTCAGAACGAGGTTTAATAGTCAATCATCGTTACGTTCTCAACAGGTAGTTATGAGAAGTGCTCGTCACTTCGCTTTCACTTCTGCCACCACGCCTTGCTTCATGAGGGCTCTTGCGTTTTCAACTGGCAATGTTGCTATGTCCTCCGATTCGAATGGACCATACGTCTTCATGTCGGACCCGACTATGGCCGGAATCTCCTGAAGGAAGCGTACAAGCATCTGTTTCGATTTCTCCTTTCTCTTCATGCTTGACAAATGCCCTCTAAGAACGTCTTCCATGAATGCTTCGTAAGCCTCGGCGAGCGGGAGGAGTTCTCCGTGAAGTTTTGCCTCTTCCGTTGTTAGGATCTCTTTGGGCACTGTTTTTCCGGCCATGGCTTTCCTCACAGCTTTTCTGTAGCGAAACTGAATGAGCTCTTCAATCATTCTTTCTACGTTTTTGCGCTCAAGTTCCAGAAGCTTTCCCTTCACTGTCTTTTCATCCAGCATCCGGCTTTCTTCCCTCAATGTCTTCACATAATCTGCTAGCTCGGCGTAGAAGTCTTTCGGAAGCTTCTGAATCTCCGGGTTCTCCCTTTCCTTGCTCCATGCCTCGTGAAGATGGTTATACATGCTTTTCAAATCACCTTTGCGGCTTTCTTACATAAAAGCAGCAACGCTGCGGCTGTGGGCAGTTCGATTTTCTCTTCTTTGTAGGGACCGTATGTTTCGTCGTCTATTCTGAATTTGGGAGCGTCTGACACATGAATTTTCACCGTGCCTTCTTTGAAGACCACCGCGTCCTTGAACGGATCAAAATCCTCAAGCTCTTTGATGGCGACTCCAATCTTCTTCAGACCAGTCTTTCCGTGCAAAGTGTTGCCAAGCCTTATCAAACGATGGATGTCGGTAGTCACAACGGTGTCGATCTTTGATGATTGCTTTATTATCCCGTGTTCAGCTATCTTTCTCCAACTTTCCATGCCTATGCCCTTCACGATTCCCCATGGACCGGCTTCCTTCCAGCTTTTGAGAAGCTCTGTCTTATGCTTTTCAATGGTGTTGACTATGGGTTTCTTTAGTCCTATTTTTTCCAATTCTTCTGGAGTGGCTGTGAGGAGAAACTCGTATGTTCCTCTTGCGATTCTTCCGCTCCACCCTGAGTCTTCTAAACTGGGGCCAGCCAATACGCGTTCTCTGGTTCCAATTCCCCCCAGTCCATGAAAATCGGTTTCCAACCCTATCCCTAGAAGGTAGTCAACTATCTCCTTACGAGCCATCTGATCAAGACTTCTAATTTCCTCGCTTTCTACATGTACATGATAACCCCTGTGTCCAGAGAAGCCAACGCTGATCTCTTCTGGCGGAAAACCGAAATCATTCATTAACATGTCTATCAGTTTCATCGTCTCGGCTTTCGCAGATTCCAAACACACCTCGCATGGCCAGGTTCTCTCATCGAATCCTCGTTCTCCACAGGCATGGCACTCGTTAGGTGTTAAGCCTCGGCCAGTGGTTCCGCAACTGGCACAAACCCATTTATCGTGATCCTTAGCACAGGGAGTCGGAATGTGATCGGCATCTATGTCAAAGACCAAATCAGCACCTAACCAACCCTTCTCATCCATTTCTCTCTCAGGCCTTTCAAAATAAGCGCTTGAATAATAAACATCTGAGGGAGTAATCCTCGTCAAAAATGATCTCAGATCATCCGCGTTTCTGAAGGCCTTATGCCGAAGCATAATCCTCGTCTTAAACATGAGAAAGCCAAACTCACGTTTCTCAATGGAAGTGGGAGGATGAACAAAAAAGGAGTCACTTCCGTAATACTCAGCGAATTTGTCTCGAACAAAAGGTGAAGAAAATGAAGACATCTTTTGACCGCTCACTTGAGTCGTTTTATGACTGTTATTGGATAATATTATGTAATATTTAAGGAAAATATGGCTGTCGCCCTGAAGAGTTCTGTTGTAGTTTCTTCATCTGCATATGGAACTGCTAATGAAATTCTTTGTCTTTAAAGGAATCTTGAAGAAAAGTCACGCTCGATAACTTCATCCACAACTTGCGGCTGCCGAGAATGATAATAGGGTAGATAATGATCCAAGCTATGAAAAAGAGTTCTCCATAATAAGTGTGAAACAGCCTTCCAGCTTCTGGACCTTGGTCAACGGCAAGCTTGCAAATCGTAGCTACTCTGAGAGCGTTTACAAAGAACGTGCCAACGGCGCCTGCTATGAAATAGATCACCTTTCCTTTGAGGGAAATGGCGGTTCCTTTTAGAAAAAGCAGAATAACAAACGTATAAATGAAGAGGCTGTACACTCCGGCACAAGGCCAATAAACTTGAGCCCTGAAGAGATGAGAGCCTGGCTTGTCTACGGTAAGAAGATAGTTGGTAGAGTTATAGTCTATATGATAGCCCATTGGGCTTAAGGTCAAAGTTACAACACCCACTATCCACGGTACTATATTCTGGAGCACTGTGACTTTCCCATAGGGATAGAAGGTGTCCATTATGTAGAAGGCTCCAAATGACCAAATGAAAAATGTAGAGACGGAGAAGCGTCTCAGCCCTTCCCTTCTATAAAGAAGAAGCAACAAAAGGGTGAAGAATGTTGCAGAAACCAGATATTGCAGGGATATAGGCCACGAAGTTTCAAGGAACCATCCACTTAATCCCGCGAAGCTTCCCACATTTAAAACAAACTGGTCTAGATCAAATAGAAAAAACGCCAAGACGTAGATCGATGGGGCCGTTCCAAAGAAGGCGATTAATACTGCTTTGAACCCAGTCAGAGAGCTACCAGGCTCTTCCAAAAGTTTGTTCCAATTCAGAGTTATCTCCAATAACACAAGCCAAAGGAAAATTAGAAGGGGGAGATATCCTTTCCAGACTTCTTCAAACATTGTCGGATTGAACACGTAGAGTAGAGAAACAAGCAAAACAGAAGAAAAGACGATGATTAGAGGTCTGGTATGTTCAAGTAGCACATTCTTTAGCAAGGAACTCATATTTTTGATGGCAACGTGAACGCTTTCATAAGATTCGGCTGACTTTTCCCTGAAAAGCCTCAGTGAAGCAAAGAACATTGTTATTTTTCCTCTACACAAGCGACACTTTGTTTTCAACGATCCTATTTAAGGCAATACTTCAAGAATAAGGGTTCCCTTGTCTTCTTTTTCATTTCGAAAAACCTGTTCCAAGCGTTGTTTGTCGAACTCGCCCCACCATCCCTCACATCGATCAGCGTTCTTTAACATCCTTTTGTCCAACAGAATATAATCTATACCATATAATTCCATTAGTTCATATGCGTTAGAATACCTTACTGCAGTTGTTATAGGAGTTATCTTAGGCTCAACTGTCACCCGCATCTTTATGTAAAGATTCTTTTTGCTAGCGTTAAACGTGAAAATGGCAGCTGGCGCCGATCTTGTTGCCGTTAGATTTCGCCAAGGTGAAGCAAGGGAAATGTTCATGTTACCATTAGTCTCAAAAAGTGTGACTGTAACGCTAATAAGCTCTCCATAATTGTCTTTTAGAGTCCACACAACAGTGGTGGCCTCTTCTGTATACTCCAAGTACGGAGCATCAACGGCAAGCACTGTAAAGGATTTCCACACCCAGACTCTGAACTTATCTAGAGTAGAGTCAGCAAGAGTCACATTGTAAATCACGTCCACATATGGTTTGCCAGCATTCAATTCAACTGTTCGATGCAGCTTGGTAAGGTTTTTCATGTAGCTATAGGTTATAGTTGCTTTCTGGTTGGTGACATCTCTATGAATAGTCCCGTTTTCAATGTAGCGTGGAACATTCGCGGATGTGAAATTTGAGTCGGTGAAAAAGAGAACGTTCTGAAATTTGGTCCCTAGGTTTACCAATATCTCTGGATTTATGGTGACTGCTGGAAAAGCGTCGCAAACCCTTATGTAGCCATTATCAACCACGTGGTGTCCGCTGAATATCTTGTTTGCCGCATCAACTTGTTGTCGCTCGGATTCGTATATGAAGAATTTCAAGTCGCCCACCATGAACGCCTTCCTCTCTGCGTACCCTTCGATCCACCAACTCCACCTTGAAGATGGTCTCATAGGACTGTCGTACACAGCAAAAACAGCGTCTGGAGTAGTGTTCGTTCTTATCCAGTCAAGTGCTCTTATAGCTTCATCATGTAGTTCATGATAATAATCAATGGCTGAAGTGAGCCTCCAGTAGGAGGAAAGAACGAGAAACGACGAGATAAGAACAAGAAACGCTAGGAAGAGTAATCTAACGCGTGATGGCCTTTTCCCAATTTGTCCTAGTTGGTTTGAAAGGAACATGCTAAAGGCGAGGAGAATGGGAATATAGAGAAAGTAGAGTGGGCGAGTCGGATGCTCGGAGATCAGAAACATCAAGACGAAACAAACTATTGCGAAGCTCGAAACATAAATAGGTGAGAACTCAACGCTTCTAGGCTTTCTGCTCGATAACTCTAGGAAGCCCAACACTGCGACTATGGCCCATACAACCAAGGCGCCTTTAAACATGAACCCTATCGCTCCCAGGCCTTCAGCAAAGAGCACCCGTAGGCACTGGTACAAATTGAATCCTAAGACTGTCTGAGCCCTAGACATGTAGACGCTAGTATATATGGGCAAGTAAGGCAAGCTGAACAAGGCACCAATGAAGAAGACAAGAAATAGGAGTTTCAGGGTATGGAACGCCTTCCTTCTTCGCAAGGCCAATAGCAAGGCCGTGAACAGACCTATTACGATAAGATAGTAGAAGGAGGTGAGGTGATGGGTTCCTACAACAAGGCTCAGCGAAATACCTGCAAATGCAGCGAACTTTTTTGAATCTTTCTCCATTGCAACAATCGTGAAGTAGATCGACCATAGCATGAAGAATATGCCGAATAGGTTCGGGATTCCACCCCAGGCTATCATCTCTGAATAGCCTTCTGCGATAGTGAAGAGCAATGTCAGTAGGAGAGCAACATCATCTCTCTTTGTAAGCGTTCTTACTATGAAGAAAAAGGGTATCGCAATTATTGTTGAGGCAAAGCTGGCTGAGGCTTTCAGAGCTACAAAAACAGGAAGGAACGCCAGAAGAAGGTCCAAGAAGTAGAAGTAGAGTGGCGGGACTCTTAGGCCGAAGCCTGTGACATCCTTACCATGTAGTACATGGACAATACTGAGTTGATAACCGTAGTCATGGCTCGACGGTGCAGTGTATCTGTTCAAAGCCACAAATCTCACAACGAAGACCGCACAGAGTATCGCAATTAAGATTCCCCAAGGATGCAACTTTTTGAGTAGCTGAATGTATGAGCTAATCTGAGAAGACGGTTTGATTGTTGATTGATACATTTCAGCAGTCCTCTGCACGCGTCGTTAGTCACCAGGAGGTATACGTAAATCATCCGATAGTTCTAGAATTGGATATAAATAGTTTAAAGCTGAGGTTTCAAAGACGAGGCCAACCAAAAGACTGATAAGAGTTATATCTAGAGTTGCAGAAAACGGAAGGTTGCACGTGCGAAAACTGAAGAAAGCGCTTTGTGGGGAGCTGGGGGGAGAATCACACGGCTAATGAACTCATTAGCATAGTTATTCCTACATTGAATGAAGAACGAGGAATAGATAGAACGATCAATGAGATACCAGTCTCACAAATAGAGAAATTGGGCTATGGTTGTGAAATCATAATAGTCGACGGAAATTCTAGCGACATGACAAGACGGATAGGGAAAGAAGCAGGAGCCAAAGTCATCGTGGAGCAGACGCCTGGATACGGACGAGCATATATGACGGGTTTCGAACACGCGCAAGGTGGCGTGATTGTCACCTTAGATGGTGACTTCTCCTATCCGGCATATCTGATTCCTAATCTAGTCAAATTGCTCGAAGAGGAAAATCTAGATTTTGTTTCAACAAATAGGTTTGCCCACCTGAAGAAAGAAACAATGAACAGTCCACATATAATCGGCAATCGCCTACTAACTCACTTGACACGGGCACTTTTCTCAATAGATATGAGAGATTCTCAGTCAGGTATGTGGGTGTTCAGAAAAGCTATTTTGGACGAAATCAAGTTGCAAGCATATGGAATGGCCTTTTCTGAAGAAATCAAGTTGCATGCTTTCAGAAAGTTCAGGGCAACAGAGGTGCCAATAGCCTATAGAAAGAGAATAGGAAAACAGAAAGTCAAAACGTTCACAGACGGCTTTAAAAACCTATTATATCTATTCAAATTACGTAGGTCTAGTGGCACTTTGGATGACGAGAAAAAATCAATTGAAAGTTCATTAGGAGGCATCCGAATTCCGCATAGCCATCGCGACGGAACTCTTTCCTCCCCATATTGGAGGCCAAGAAAACCGCTATAGAGAGCTCTCCTCACATCTAGCCAAACTTGGACACGAAGTACATATCTATACTTTACAGTTCAGGAAAGATCTTCCTGAAGAAGAAAAGTCGAGCAGAGTGTTCATTCACCGGTATGCGTACGTAAAAGACTACGTAAAACCGGGATCACGCAACGTGATGGGAGTAGCAAGATACGCGATTGAAACTGCTGCTAAGTTGTCCTCCGCTTCATTTGATGTGGTTTTGTTCAATCAATGGCCCCTTTTTCACGTAGCCCTAGCGGAACCAGTTTGTCAATGCATTACCTTGATTGATTGGTGCGAAATTTGGCTCAAGGGCTTAGTAAGTGCAATCCAAAGGGGGATAGCGAGGCTACCGGACGCACATACGACCGTCTGCCCTTCAACGAGGTCATGGTTGACCGAAACCTGTAAGATTGACGGCACCAAGGTAGAGGAGATACCAAGCGGAGTAAACACCAAGCTATACACGAGCGAATTGGAGGAAAAAGAAAGCGGAAAGATATTATATGTAGGCAGATTGGTACCCCACAAGCACCTGAATATGCTCATAGATGCCGTAAGAATCACTCGTGAAATCTGTCCCACGGTAACTCTGGATATTGTCGGGGATGGTCCTTCCTATCAGCAGTTAAAAGAGAAAATAGAAGGTTGCGAGGATTTCATAACGCTGCATGGTTACTTACCCGAACGCGAGAAGATCAATCTTCTTAAACGCGCTTGGGTCTTGGCTTTACTCAGCGAAAGGGAGGGATTTCCAAGGGTTGTCGCAGAGGCCATGGCTTCAGGAACTCCGATTATTACTGCAGACTTCCAGGGAAATGGTGCTAGGGACATTGTACAAAAATATAATTCAGGTGAAATAACAAGCCCAGCTTCGCGTGTGGTCAGTAGATGTTTCATAAGAATGCTGAAAAATAAAGACGAGTGGAAATCATTTGCAGATAACGCTATCAGCGGTGCCCAATCGCTAGATTGGAACGTGATAGTAACAAGACTGGAAGACTTCCTTTTGAGTCTCTTGACAAAGTGATCATTGATGACAGTCTTGGTGACCGGCGGATCACGATTCGTTGGGACCCACCCGATCAAAGACTATCAGATCGTTTGAGGTGAATATGAGGAAAGCTATGTTTTGACAGCTCTGATTTTTCTTCTGTAGTAGGTTAGTGGGTGTCGTATTCCTTTGCAGATTTCGTCTTTGTTTTGGCAGACTCCGTGGGTTTGTAGTGTCTCGCATTTGGGTGGGACGTATTTTGTTCGTGATCCTCTTCTGCCTGCTATATGTTCTACTTGATATCGAGTTAGTCTTTCTCTGAAGTCTGGGAGTGCCCGGAAGAGGTTGGTGACGTTTTCTGTGGTCATGCCTACGTTTACGAGGAACGATGTTAGGGCGAATCTTCCTATGTGCGAGATGTTTCGGCCTGATGATATAGTGTCATGTAGTCTTGTTATGCATGGGGGAAAGGCTGGGATGACTACCTCTTTGGGCAGTTCTTCCATCTTTATCTTTGCCTTTCTTTCTGAGAAGAGTTTATCTAATTGTTCTACGCGTTTGGTGATTGGGTCTGGCAGTGATCCGACTTTTATGTCTAGTTTCTCTTCAATGTGTCTCCGTACTTCTTCTTCTAAGAGACGGCTTGCCTCTGTTTTTGTGAGGCAAACTTCTCCGTTTAGCATTTGTCTGTTGACGAGTTTCCATTTTTTGCTGTGAAGATTTGCTGCGTTCTTAAGGAAATCTGTGAAGTGGAGGGTGAGATCGTATGTTTGGCCGTCTTCTTGGATGGGCTTGATCTTCCAGTCGAAGTTTTCCGCGATTCCTACTATCATATCTGTGTCCTCGTCCTTGAGTAGTTCGGAGGCGCGCTTGGCTTCGGCTAGTGCGTATCTTCTCTTGAGTGGTTGGTCGTTTGTGGCGGCTATCATCAAAACTGCTATGGGAAAGGATGGGATTTCGATGTCGTCTTTTTGGGATTGTTCTTTTATTGATCCGAAAAGAATGGCTTCTTCTATTCGTTTTTGGGCTCTTTCCAAAATGGGTTTGTACTCTGGGCTTTCTAGGTCAGCGATTTCCATACCTAGAGTTTTCATGTAGTTTGTGGCTTGTGGTGTGAATGGGTATTTGGCTAGGTCAAGGGTTGTGAGTACTGGCTATGCCTCCGTTTTATTCTACTTCTATGCGGGGGGCTAGGTAGTAGGTTAGTTTTCCCTCCTTTGGTTGTTGGAAGTCTAGCCTGATGGGCATGTCTGTCGCGAATTCTATTGTTGCAAGGTCTGATGTGGATGATGCTGCTTTTACTATCTCTGTGAGGTAGCTTAGGCTGAACGTGGCTTTAGATGGTTCTTCGGCTTGAATGTCTAGAAGAGCGTCGCTTCCTTTTCTGAGCTCTATGTTTGCTCCCATGAGGTCTCCTGTAGCGTTTAGTGTCAGCTTTTCTTTGTCTGCTTCTATGCGGACGTGGTCGCTTACGAGGGAGGCGTCTTCTATGGCTTGGTGGAGCCCTTGGGTTGTTGTTTTTGCTTTTATTTTGAAGGTGACTTTTGGCGTTGGGACCTCTTCATCCATGGCTTCTAGGGTTGGCATGTTGAAGGTGCGGGTGTAGTTTCCTCTGATGATTAGTTTGAGTCTTGCGGTTTTCTCGTCTAGTGAAAGCTCGATGGTTTCGTCTCTTCCCGTTCTTCTTAGCAACTTTAGTAGTTCACTTATGTTTATGCACATTTTTGTAGATTCTGTGCATGTGTATTCGTCGAAGACTGTCTTTGGCCATTGGAAGTCTATCATGGCTACTCGTGAGGGATCCATGGCTCGAAGCGTTATGGCTTCGGGGCTTATGTTGAAGGTTGCTTCGTCTATGAGGATGGATATGGCTGTGACCATGTCTTTGAGGGATTTTGCGTCTGCCATCTTAATCTTGAACAAGTGGTGTGTTCTCTCCTTTGGCTGGTATTGTTTAATGGTTCAGCCATTTTAATCTTACTTGTCTCCGACTTTTGATCTTTGGGGAACTCTCAAACACACGCACAAACCTCTAGCTAGACCTGTTGTATGATCCAGATACAACGAAAGCAAAATTTACATTGTCTAATGATAATACCAAAGCCAGTAAGACATTTGCCAAAATGAGTGTGTATATGCCTTTTTCCATATTTCTCGCGGGTTTACTATGAAAGTGGAAACAGTCTGTGATCTTTATGAGGAAGAGCTCTAGTGTGGTCTATTGGCTTGGTGACAAGCTGTATCTGAACATTACTAACAGGTGTTCTAATGATTGTTATTTCTGTTTGAGAAGATTCAAGGATGGTGTCAGAGATTTTAACCTGAAGCTACGGAGTGAGCCCTCTTCGAGGGAGGTGATTAGGGAGTTGCAGAAGGTTATAAACAGGAAGAATTGGAGGGAGGTTGTTTTTTGTGGGTTTGGGGAGCCTTTGGAGAGGCTGGACTGCTTGTTGGAGGTTGCGAGGTGGGTGAAGAGGTTTCATGGGAAGGTTGTTAGGGTGGACACAAATGGTCATGGGTACTTGTTGAGTGAGGAGAGAGATGTGGCTGAGGAGTTAAAGGAGGCAGGAGTAGATATGGTGAGTGTAGGCTTGAACGCACAGGATGAGGCGACCTATAACGAAGTGTGTAGACCAAAGTTTGAGGGCGCCTTTGCTGGGGTTTTAGAGTTTGTTGATAAGGCCAGAGAGGCAGGTTTGGAGGTGGAGGTAACCGTTGTGACCATTCCAGAGGTGGATGTTTCGAGGGTAACGGAGATGGCGGAGAGGATGGGGGTTGGATTCAGAGTGAGAGAGTACATACCCTGCATCTGGTAGGGATTTAGGATTTCTGCTTTCTTATCACGGTTTTCGCGCGACTAGGACCAGGATTCGAACCCGGGCGCTAGGCTCCGCAGCCTTGTATATCTCAGACTATTGTGTATGGGTATGAGTAGCCGCCTGGGTGGAACTCGCCCTTAATCGCAATCTTCTCTCCACATTCCGGACAACACATATCCTCAGTCAACCTCCACTTCACAACATCGAAACTGAACCTCTTAACCAACAACTCGCCACACCCGGGACAATAAGTATTCTCACACCCGTGCCCAGGAACATTCCCCATATACACATA
>JABAOF010073154.1_pt12 | contig 15391 bp, 34 predicted proteins | sample 7062171 | NCBI WGS metagenome assembly JABAOF01 (sample SAMN14538628, study PRJNA623070) | marine sediment metagenome | biome: marine biome [ENVO:00000428]; feature: marine pelagic biome [ENVO:01000023]; material: deep marine sediment [ENVO:00002113] | place: India: Gulf of Khambhat ...
ATCTTTTCTTCCTCCTTTTGTTTTTTCATTTCCCAATAACCCTCATCATCCTTTTTGCTCCAATCTACTTCTCCTGCAGTAAAAGGATCGTCATAATAGCTCATTTAAAATCCTCCTTCATTTCTTTAAAAGCATCTGCTTGTTTGATTGCTTCCTCTAAGAGAGTACAATAGGCTTTACTCTCATATAGGCTTTCGATATTCCTACACCAAGATTTCTCGGTTTCAATTGTTTCACTAATACCTGTATGTTTACAAATATTATAAAATGGGCAATATGTCATTTTAGATTTCCTCCATAGTATAATGTTTGAAGTCAGAAAAATATTCTTTAACGCATTCTGGGCATTGAGCTGAATGGATATAACCTTCAGTGAAGACCAGACATAAGATAATCTCATCCTCTATTAGATTATTACAACCATCGCATATAATAGTATTAGCAGGCTTAGGAATTACTGAGACATCAACTATATTATTATTCTCATCTAAGCCAGTAAATACCATAGGTCTCCCAAAAATCTCATTCTCTCTTGGGAGTTTTAAAATATAAGGAGTTTGAGGCATTTAGCCATCAACCTCCACTTTAAGATAAGTGAGTTTTAGAATGTTATTCATAATGGCTTCCTGCTTAGCAGGCTCATCCTTGAATATTTGAAGTTCACGCTTAAGCCAGCGTAAGCCATTTTGAGCTTCTATAACATCGGTCTTATCTTGTACGTTTATTTTTATTGGCATAGTTTTTACCTCCTTGTTAAGTTTTAATAATTTTTAATAATTTTTGTTAAATTTTGTTAATCCCAAATATGAAGAAGATATTTTCATATTTAAATCTTTCCACTTTCCTACTTTAGTAAAAATGTAAAATAATATTTAAAAACTGCCTATGATATTAATACCATAATAAGAAAATTATTTCTTATTGTAGGAGGTTAAAATGCCCAAGAAAGATAAACCTGCAATGGTAAATATTACTATTAATATTCCTGCGTTAATTAAGGCTAATGTTCAAACTCTGCAAGATTTCGATTTCGAGCCAAGTTTCTCAGAATTCGCCAGACGGTCTATTAGAAAACTCCTCCTTAGAGATTTACCTCTCATCAATCATTTAGACTATAAGAATTTTGAGAATTCCGTAAAAGAAGCCAGAGGAGTTGATAATGGGCAAAATAGCAACGATTAATGTACCTAAGTCATTCTGTGAGGCAATAGATAAGCTTGTTAAATTGGATTTCTATGAATCCAGGTCTGAATTCATAAGAAAAGCTTTATTAGAAGAAATGAGAGAGTATCTGACTATATTGGATAATCATAAGAGCTTGAATCCGGGAGAAACGGAAAGCTCTGTGCCAGATAATATAGTACAGATTACATACACTAATGAAAAGGGAGAAGAAATAATAGAGGAGCATAAAGTTCTTAGAAAATTAGTATAACTAAATAAATTTAAATATTTTTTTTTCTTATTTCTACTTGTAGAAAAATCTACAAATCTACTAAAAAATTGATTTACAATGACTAAAAAAACAATTAAAATAGCAAATGAGCTTCATAAATGGTATAAACATTATTCCATTGATAACAACCAAACTTTAGAGGTTGTTATTGAAGAGGCTCTCAAAAAATTTAAGGAGGATAAAATAAATGCCAAACAAGGAAAAATTAAGGGATAAGGTTGTAGAGCTGGCTAAGGAGTATAACAGTAATAGATTTAAGATGGATGAGCTAAAAGAAAGAAATCAAGTCATAAAAGATCACATCATAGCAACGATGTCAGAAATAGGCGAAAAATCTCAAATAAGAGATAATTTTGAAGTTAAATATACAATTCCTAAGAGTTTTGATTTAGGAATGTTTAAAATGGAAAATTCGGAACTCTCTAAAAAATTTTTAACAACTAAGACAATAACTGAAACCATAGAGGAATTTGACTTGAAAACCTTCAAAAAGACTATGCCAGATACTTGGGAGAAATATAGAGCAGAAGGCACTCCAAGACTCACTGTTAAATACCACGTTCCTCAAGATATTGTCGATAAAATTATAGAAGAGAGTGATCCTTTCAAATGAGTCTCCGAGAGGTTAAGCCGTTTTATTTGAGTAAAGAGAGCAAATGCCCTTTCTGTGGAGAGAAGTTAGTTCATAGCTCTCCTCCTGTTCGCTTTACTTGCGATAAATGCGAAAAGATATACACCTATAAAGATTATATCTACACGGCTCTTATGAGTAGCAAGTGGACATTCTCTGAGCAGTTTCTTATTCCAATATTCGAAAGACTATATAATGAGGTAAATAGGCAATGAATATTGGTATAACTGTTAATCTTGGTACTTATGAATCAATGCACTTTCATTCTGGCGAATTTGATAATAAGAGAGCTTGTTATGAGGATATACTTGATCAGCTATTAGACCATCAAGGAGGTTATTTTTCGGCAAGGATTGAGTTTTGGATTAAATATATTACAGAAATTATTAAACATATAGAATAGGAGGATGACTATGCCACGATTTATGAATGAGGAAAGAATAGAGGAACTTTCAAAAAGACCATTTGCCTTATTAAATCCTGAAGCTGTTGAGTTAATGAAAACCCACAGATGCACTATTTGTAGAGAGGAGATTATTGGAGAATGGAAAGATGACTTATCTTGGAAAGAATATAATATTTCTGGAATGTGTCAGAAATGCCAAGATAAATTCTTTAAAGGAGGTTAAATGATGCCAAAAGTAAAACTATGCTATAAATGTAAAGAGTATATATGGTTGCATCCAGATAACTTTTTAAGTAAAGATATGGAAAAGTCATTTGATGCCCATCATTCTCCTTGCCCAACTCAAATAGTCAATGAAGCAGAGTTTCGCTTAATCCAGAATGAATACAAACAATTTATAAAACCTTTTATGGAGGTTTAAATATGTTTTTTTTAACCATAATATGTATTGCTATATATTTAACACCAATAGGAGAAAATTTATATGACAGAGGAAGTAGAGAAAACGATATGTGAATACTGTGGGAAAAGTTTCAAAAATATCTCACGGCATCAATGTAAGGTTAAAGCCTTAGAAGAAGAATCGCAAGAGAGAAAGGGAAAGGAGATTGAGGTTAAAGCCTCAAGTACTGCCAGCATTATACCTGACCGTTTTTGGGCTTGGACAGAAGGATTTGGTCTGCAAATTGGTACTATAATCGGATTCTTAGAGGATTTCAAAAATAATATGGGAAATACTTATTCAATAATCCGAAGTATGAACGTCACTGCTCAACATATCCGAGATTCCGTTAAAATAATGAGAGAAAATATGGATGTCTTCAAGGATATAAAAACATCATTAATGGCGATAAATACCTCTATTGCCGATGTTTTAGAGACCAAAAAGTACGGTAAAATTATCGATGAGGATCGAATTGAGGAACTTAAAGAAAACAAAAAGATAAAGAAAGTATCTCCCGGATTTGAATCCAAACCGAAACCTAAAACGCAGGAGGAAGCCGATATTGAAACTTTAGAGGAATTAGAAGAAGAAGGCTTGGTTGAAGTAAAATCTGTGCCTAATTCTGATGTAGTTTCTTATAAAGATGATGAGACTTTACCTGAGCATACAAGAAAACTTGAAGGAAAAATTGACATTGCTACTCCAAAAGCACTTATGATATTATTTGCTAATGGAAAAGAAGCTTGGATACCAAAAAGCACTCTTAAAGGAGACTATGAGGAGGAAAAAGGCTTGGCTCAAGATTTTATTATAGATTCTTGGGTTTTAATCAAAAATGGAGTAATAGAAAAGGAGGAATAATAATTTTAATTTTAAAATTTTTTTTTATTTTTAGTGAGGTAAATTAAATGAGAAGAATAGCTAATTCTGTAAGAACTTTTAGGAGAGCTAACCTGGATTTTTGTCTTTTGGTATCCCTAAAGGGAATACTTCTTACTAAACCTTATAATGGCTTTCCAAACATTGGATTTCGCCCTCTTTCTCATTTAAGCCTAAACATACAACTAATGTGGGATGGGATAGCTTGGATATTCCACTTGCCTCATAAGCCTATATGCGAGCTTTTACCTATTCAGAAGCTTACTTCTGTTTACCTAATTGCTTCAAAAAGCTGTGTGAGCAAGGGATCGGCAGTTCAAATCTGCCTCCCACAACTAATCTAATAAAAAATGTGAATATTATGGATGAGAAGAAAGTAAGTAAGGAGGATAAGAAGCCTTATATCGAAATAAAAGAAGATGCCTCTATTATTAGAAACGTAAACTTAACTCAGAGACCAGAAGGAAAGATTTCTAAGGAGTCTGAGACAGAAGCTATGCTCTGGGAGGTTTTAGAAAAGATTCAGTTTATTCCTACGTATCACGCCAGGTCTAAAGAAGAAATCCTCTTCGAATTAGGAAAAATCTATAGCCAAACTTATGATTGGATTCAAAACTATAGAAAAAGACTAATGAAGATGGAGGAAACAAGAGAAGAAATTAAAGAAGATATGAAATCAACTTTAAAGATGGAGAGAGAGAAAAATGACAGTGCAGATTAGAGCTTTTACGAGAGATGATTGGCTTAATGCTTGGCTTAAGGAGCAAGGAATGAACATTGAGGTTAAAGATATAAAGATCGTACATAACGGAGCAAGCATAACAGGCTATGTAGTAATTTATAATGATTTAAGACTTTTTAGGGAGGATTAAAATGGAGACACATAACGTAAGCTTTTTTGGGCAAAAAACTGCTCTTTTTATCAATTCTGCAAGTAGAGAAGAGCCTCATACTTGGTTTAGAATGATAAAGAAAAAAGATAACCAAGTTTGGGAAAAACCGAGCTTAAAAGAAGGAATTGCTACACGGATTTCTCTTTTTGAGTTAGGAAGTATCTTAAATGTCTTAGAGCATATTACCCAAGATTGGAAAACGATGCATAAACCTAAAGATGGGCAAGCTTATAGCATAGCCATTAAGTGGAATGACAACCAGCAGGATCTTCTCTTTTCTGTTGGCAATTACGCCAAGAAGATTGGAGCTGGAGAGGTTAGGCTTCTTTATAAACTCCTTCTACATTTTTTCGATGAGAAGATTAAATATGCTACTCACGGAAAGAAAAATGGAGGAGGAGCAAGCGATGAGTAATTTTGAAATAACTACACGATTACCACTGAACAGATTACCTAAAAAATCTATTCCTAAAGTTGTTTTGGAAGGATTAGCCGTATTCTGTGAACAGTGTGGAAGCTATGGATGCGATGCCTGTGGAGATAAGGGATTTAGAATGAAGGCTATTAATGAGGAATAAACTATGTTGCTAAAAAAAGAAGGCTTCCATAGATTGATGGATCTCCTCTATGATTCCGATGGTAAAAAAATTCCTCTTAGAGATTTCTTTAAGGATTATAACCAAGTTTCTTATTATAATTCTTTCTATAGAGTTAAGAAGGAGCTTTTAAAGCTTGGAATCATAGAAATAAGAGATAAAACAATTCGCTTGACAAATAGAGGTCAGGTCGTTGCATCTCTCTATGTAGCCTTAAAACAACGATTGGAGAGAGACTAAAAATGCCGAAAGTTGAGGATTATCAATATCTTGATATAGTTGGAACGGATCTTAAATTTCCTTGCATTATGTGCAGTGCAAATCACTCACATATAGGCAAATATAATAACGGAATATTTAAAGGAAAGTTCATTAGATACTGTGAAGATTGCTTAGAATTATTGGAAGATGACATAATGATGGAAGCAAAAATAACTTCTGGAACTAAAGAATGGGCAGATTCTAATGTAAATGTCTATTCTGGATGCGATAATAATTGTAGTTATTGTTATGCGAAGAAAATGGCGATTCGGTTTAAGAGAAAATCGGAAAGAACTTGGAGAATTCCTGCAGTAAATTTTTTTAATCTGGCTAAAGGTTATGGAAAGAGAAAAGGGAGAATAATGTTTCCTACTTCTCACGATATAACCAGAAAGACCAAAAAAGGATGTTTTTTTGTCTTACGGAAGCTTTTGGAGGCAGGAAATGAAGTTTTGGTCACTACTAAGCCTGATCCTACTATTATCTGTGAGTTATTAGTAGAATTCAAGGAATTTAAGAGGCAAATTCAATTTAGATTTACGATTACCTCTTATAATGATGAGATTCTGCAGAAATATGAGCCAAATGCTCCAATCTTTCGAGAGAGATTGATGGCATTGCTCTTAGCTTACGATAAAGGATGGAAAACCTCAGTTTCAATCGAGCCTTTTTTAGATAAAGATCCAATTCCATTAATAATAATGGTCAGCTCGGCTTGTACGGAGTCTATATGGCTTGGAAAGCTAAATTATCAAAAAACTAACTTTAATACTTGGAAAAATATTAAAAATATTTTAGAAGAAATCAAAAAACTGCCAGACTTCATACGAGATAAAATTAGATTAAAAGATTCAATTCGAAATCTCTGTGCAAAACATAATTACTATTATTGGAGGTAAAATTTTAATCAGAAATACCTTTTTTTTTTATTTTTTGGAACGTTTTTTTAAAATTAATATAATTTGTTATGGAGGAAAATAATAAGACAATTGGAGGAAACAAGACAATGAAAGCTCAAAATTTTGGTTTTATGAAGGAAATGATACCACGTATTCTCGATGGAGGTAAGAGACTAACAAACCGTGTAGCTTCCGATTTTAGATGGAAGCTTGATAAAGGAGGTATAATGCACTGCTTCACAGGATTAAGAACTAAGAACTGCGTAAAAGTAGCCGATGCCGAAGTTAAAAGGAGAGCTTTCTGGCATCCAGATTGGATACCTGACCGATGTGGGATAAAGGATCATACTCCGATGTTTCCTACATTAACTTGGGAACAATTTGCCAGAATGGATGGCTTCGATGACTTTAAAGACTTTAACGTTTATTTTCAGCATAAGAGATATAAAGAAAAAGGCATACTCTGCTATGCTTTTGCTCTTACGGAGGTTTTTATTAATGAATAAAGAAACCTGGAAAAAAGTTTTAGTGGGATTTTTCCCAATTTGCTTTATCGTTATCAATATTTTATTATCCATCTACTTAGTAATGTTGATTATCCCAGATACAATAGACCAAATAACGGCAGAGAGAATCGGATTCGGAGTTTTCATAGCAATTGTAGCTTTAAGTCTATTAGCCATACTTCTAATGAAATTTTCTGATGTTGAGAAAGAACAATTATTAGTTCAGCACGAAGTAGATAAAAAAATAATTGATAATTTAGAAGCAGAGCTTAGGCGATTACAAAAAGATGATTAAAATATCTAAACAGCGAATATTGGAAAGTAAACTTACAATAGGCGAAAAAGCTCGAATTCTTGAAAAGTTAGTAGAATTTGAAGCTGGTTTAGAAGATATTATGAAGATTGAGATGACAGAGTTTGAATTCTACTTTAACACGGAAAAAAAAAAATAATTAAATAAATTTTTTTTTAATTTTATGTTTTTGCTTCTTGTCTTGCTTGTACTTTAAGCAGTAAGGCTCTTACTTCCTCGTCAGTCATCGAATCCACATCAACTGGAGAAGTAGTGGTCTCAATATGATATATATGGGCAAGCTCCTTAATATGATTAGCTAACTTGGCTAACACACCATCATAATCTTTTATTTCTTCTGCCGATTCTGCATACATTTGAGCTATAATTCTGGCTACTCCTTCATTTGCATCCACTACTTTAAGAGCTATTAATCCTGCGAATATAATTAAAGTGTCGTAAGGCTCAACTAATGTTAAAGCTCCTTGTCGTATTACTAAATCATAGACTGCGTAAAGTATTATTATAATTAGCTCTTTTACAGTAATAACTCCTTTATAGATTCTTTTCATTTCAGCTCCAAGCTTATCAAGTAGTTTATCAAATCCGTTTACCATTAGAAAAACGGTCATATAGCGATCCACTGCAATGTGAAGCTGATTTTTTATCATTTCTACTCTTTCTTTCTTAGTAAGACTTTTATTCTCTACAATTCGCAGTGAGTTATATGTCCAGCTTTCTATGTTTTCGAATAAGTCTGCTGCCAACGCACTTACTATTATTGCTATAAACCATAAAGCATACCAGACAAAATCGACATCTATGCCAACCTTAGCGAATTTGAAACCGATATAAGCAATAATAATAATAATGGCTAAGCCAATACCTCCTGCTTTTCGATTATACCATTTACACATTTCTTTTTTTACCTCTTGAAGTCTTCTATAATTTTATTTTTAATTTTTATTATTAAATATATACTCATTAAAACTATTATCCCATTAATTAAAATAAATTCTATAAATAATTCATTATGAACATTCCNNNACATTCCAGCGAATTACGGCATATTCAGAGCCATTGAGATAAGACATTAAGCCTGCCCATATAAACCAAGCTAAGAATATCCATCCTAATATCCCAAAAATAATAACCATAAAATCTATTGCTTTCATAAGTTATCTGCTATATGTTGCTGAGTGCCTATTATAACTCTAACTCCAATCCAATTAGTCTCATCAAGCTGTGTGCCTAAAATCATTCCTGTAGTATAAAGCTCTGGATTATCATTAGCATAATCCTCTACTAAAGTTCTTTTTGCTAAGTTTAGAAGTTTCTCTATAGTTGGTTTGGAATGTTCTTCCATATAATTAATGATTGGTATTTTTTTCACCTCTAAAATTTTTTATTTAAGGTAATCTACTTTCTAAATCTATTACTTTTTCATATAATTTAACTACTAATTTCATTAAAGCCATATCCCAAACTCCAGAATCAATCATAAAAGCTTCTCCAATTGCATATTCTATTTCTGGAGTGAATAAAGCTCCTTTACCGTCATCATAATAAATAAGGGAATTAGTTATTACTTCTTTTGCTTTTACGGCAAACTCATCTGGCAGAGTAGCGAAGTCTAAATGAGGAAATGCTATACCTGTTTCTGGAGAATAATGTAATCCTCCATCTGACATAGGTTTAATTTGGGCAAATATTTGATATAATTCCTCTAATGTATAATGCTCAAAATCGGCACACGTTCCATCGTATTCATTACATCTATAAAAAGAAGCAATGGAATAAGCAGATTCGCCCAAATTCATTTGTCCGTCAGTAGTTGGTCGCAAATGTCCTGTGTTTATAAACTCCCATCTTAAAGTGTTATTAGTGTAAAACCTAATATAGCCTTGCGTATTCCGTTGATGTATTACATAATGACCAGGATTAAAGTCATTAGCGTTAGCAAGAAAGCAATCTCGATTAGAATTATTATAAAGTCTCATAGCTCTTGCAACTGCTGTATCATAGGCAATTTTAACGGAATTAGTCCAATCTGAGGCACTATATATATCAAAAGTAGAAGCCGAATTAACAATCAATCTATCCGTATTATTAATTCTAATGCGTACATTTTGCCCAGTAGGAGCATTCAAAAAGAGCTGTCCATTATTCTGTATCAATATTGCATAATTTCCTGCTCCAGTTAAAGCTCTATGACCAATTCCGACATAACCTGTACCGTATGACCAACCATAAACCTTTAAATCATCCCAACGCCTTGTATTTGCTCCTGTAGGCTCATAAACATAATCATAATCATTCCCAGTCATAATATTTCCGATAACTACATTATCATTATCTCCTGTGCTATTTACATAAACACCGTAAGTAGAGCCTGTGCCAGTATTAGTATTATTTGAGATAATATTTCCTATAATTAAGTTTCGGTCACTGCCGTTTCTTAAATATATTACTCCTGAATTTGTACTCGTTGACCAAGTATTATTGTAAATTATATTATTACTAATTACATTTTCTGTAGCTCCTTCTGCCGTATCAATTAAATTTCCTCCAGCAGAGCATCCTGTAATAATATTAGCGTTTATAATATTCCGTGTACAATCTCCAGAAGAGCCTCCTATTCCGATACCCCAGTATCCATTGCTTATAACGTTATCCGAAACAACATTAAGATCTCCATAACTTAAGTATATAGCAAAAGGTCCAGTGCCACTCATTGTAAATGTATTTCCAGTAATTATATTTCTATTACCACTCATAAAGATTATACCTAAAGCATAATCGCCTGCAACATCGCACACATTATTAGCGATAATACAATCGTGTACGTTTACTCCCTGAACTGCATTAGCATCAGTATTAGTAAAGCTATTGGCAATAATTTGACAATTATGCCCTGTAGTGCTAAGAGAGACTCCTCTACTTCCTCCATCAATATTACAACCTGTGACATAACAATATTCACTTTCGAGTTCAATCCCATAGCCATCATTAGCTAAAAGAGGCAAATCAATTGCAACATCTTGAATCGTCACTACATTATCATTAGCTTCATTAACGTGTATTGCTTCCATATTTGATGTAGTAATATCTGTAGCATCAACCTTTATATTAGCTATAGTACAATATTCGCAATTTGTAATGCTAATAGCTCTTCTGTCGCCATTGCAATCTATAAGACTTGCATCTCCTGCTCCCATTAGCCTAAGATAATTGCCCACACTATTGACAGTTAATGTAGCCGTTAGTGTGTGAGTGCCAGGCTCAATGAATACAGTTCCTCCTCCAGTTCCTAAGACCTCATCAATTGCCGTTTGAATATTATCTCCGGGACTAACCGAAACCCAGTTATCTCCTTTAAAAGTTCTTATTCTGTCCCATTTAGTTGTTGTTTCATTCCAGATAAGCCAATCGCCATTCTCGTAAAATTGGTTATAGCATTGACCATCTGCCGTAGTTATATAAAAGTCTCCTCCTGTCGGAACTTCAAATATTTGATAAGTTAGAGAAGTCACTCCTGTGAAGTTAGCTCCTGTACAAGAGACTTGAGTTTGAGAATCTACTGCACTTATAATGTAATAACCCTCATCTGCTCCTTCCTCTATAAGCAAAATGTCTCCTATTGCTACACCATCGGTTTGAAAAGTTGCTGTGTCATCCTTAAAGTCATCTGTGGAGGCAACTGTATAGCCATCGGTATCATTGCTTAAATTATTAGGAAATAAGCCATCAGGCGAAGTAGGATTCCAAGTGCCTGCATAAATAACTCCTGCAACTAAGGGATTTATCGCATCATAAAGAGCATCTTTAGAAGCTCCTATAGCAGTTATATTATTCCAGGTCTCGTCAAAAGCATTATTACTAATAACCTCTGCCCATTCTGGATAAGTTGCTCCCATTCTTAAGGCAAAATTCTGAGTACTGGGAGCTAAGAATTGCCAATCGGAAGCTCCTCCATATATTAGTCTCCCTACTCCATAACTATTTAAATCTGTTAAAGGTAATGAGCCAGTGTGGTAAGGAGTACCTCCAGAAGTAGCTAATTGATGAGCTATAGGCGTTTGAGGATCACCTAATAGACCTGAGAGACTTCCTACATTAATCTCGTCTCCTCCTCCATCCTCGTGTTCAGAAGCGTGAGATCCTAAATCAATATCAACCTCATCATTTGTCGTGTCATCGGTAATTGTAATTTTTGAACTTCCTGCATTTATATTTTTCATTTGAAATTGGTATCCAGATTTTTGCTTATAAACTCCTACTCCTCCTGCTCCGACATTAGCCATAGTATTAATCTCTCCTCCAGAGACCGTACCTGCTGAGGATACACCTGTTCCAACTTGTTGAATAAGAGAGGAATTTTCTTTAGGGAGATCTTGCTCTGCTCCTCTAACTTCAAATACTAAAACATCATCTAAGAATAATTNNCTCCTTTAATCTTAAATTGAGTATTTGTCGTGCAAATATACTCATCGCTTTTTTTAAATTTCCAAGTATTTCCTATTATAGTGACTTCTTCTCCCACTTGAATATAACCTTTTGTCAAATCGAGAAAATCTAAAGCCACAGATAAAGGATTGCCCTGTTTTTGAGTAAGAATTTCAGTTGCTAAGTCATCTAATGCAGTTTGATCTACTACATCGGCATAGGTATCTTTTATAATAATATAGCCTGTTCCAGCTTCTGATTTAATTTGAGTATCTCCTGCAAAACCTCCTAATAAAATTACTTTATCAAATTCCTTAATTTGCTTTTTCCCATCTACATTTCTTACTTTAGNNTTAGAAGTAGAGCCAATATCAATTCCAGAATCTACTGCTCCATTATTCATAATGAGAGTATAATCTGGCTTTAAATACCAAGTATAAAGATATTGGTCGCAGTAAGTATTAATATGTTGTAAGAGTGTCTTGTCTCCTCCTAAAATATATTTCATATATTCCGTATCGTAATTTAGCTCATCATATTCATAATATTGGTCAGTGCCTAAAGTATATTTCTGATCCCACGCCACGAGATCTTGATCACATCCTGGAGAATCAATCCAAACATAATGATCTGTGTCGCCAGAAGTAGCTGTGGTTATATGAAAACCTTCAAATGGGTAAGTCTTAGAATCTCCTACGATTGCTATATCCGATAATTTATTTACTCCATTAATATCTAAACTCCATACATCGCCATCGCCATCGTGGTAATAAGTGAGGCGATACCAAGTATTAGAAGCATAAGTTTCTCCTGAGTCTGTCCAAACCGTAGGATCTACACCAGTTCTATAATATATTTTACCATCTGAATGAAATCTAAACCAAGTGCCGTCATATACAGGATGATGGTAATGATTGCCGAATCGAACTTGAAACTCCTTCGCATTCGAATTTGTAGCAACCCAAATATCCGTATTTGCATTTACAACTTTCCAATCGTAGTCATATTCAAATCTTACGGCTGCCCATCCTGCTGTGTTATTGGAGTAAAGTTCTAAGACTTTATAGTGTCCGTATTTATCATTGACGATATAAGCGTGATAAGGTCCACTTCCTCCACACCAATTTTGCCAACCGTAATTTATATTAGGAGATCTTCTGGGTACAAATGAGCCATTAGAAACATTTTTCCAACAATCAACAGATCGATAAGTATAAGGAGAAGAAGCTGAGAGAGGTAATTGTAGGAAATGAAACCATTCTCTTTTTAAATCTTGGATTAATCCTCCTAAAGTTCCAGAATATCTTCCATCTGGTCTAATCTTTACTAATTCCTCTGCTTCGGATTCAGTAGTTATAGTTTTTATCTTTTCGAAGTTTTTATCAACAATCCTGCCTTTATAAATGGTTGTTGAGGATGTGCCTCCATTTGTAGTATAATTTGCTATAATATCAATAAGATCTCCTTCAGAAACCGTGACTCCTGAAGTCACTCGAAATTTACCAGTGGGAAAATTTCTTCTTCGATATTCAATTTCTCCATAAGAAATCTGGGAAATATTGATTGTAGCCATTCTTTTTAACCTGCCTGTTCAAATTTAATTGATCTTACGTGAAATATAGTTTGATTACCTTTCGAGATTTTTTCTCCTCCCTTATAATCTTTATATTTAACCTCCATCGAATTATATTTAGTAGTGCCGTCAGACCAAAACTGTAAGAAGGTTGGAACATTATCTTTTGCCCATTGCAGAGTCATCGTGCCTGCTTTATTTAATTTTCTAAGATTATGTATGCAATCTATAAAATCGGTCTCATTTTTGAAGAAAATATCCTTTACTAAAAGAGTTCTTAGCACGGTTTCAATTCCACTAACAGATGCTCGGTTGTCTCCCGGAATATGAAATATGCCCAAATCCTTCTCTTTAATATTAACTGCTGGAGAGTCTGCACAGGCTAATCGCATTTCTCCGTTTACAGCTCCTTGACCATATTCTATATAAACTCTTCCGTAATCTAAAGCCACTTTTACCAACCTCCTGAAAGAGTATGTCTAAATCTCTTATCTTCATATATTGCTTCTAATAATTCATTAGTATTCTCCTGCTCTCTTGCCAACTCATCAAACATACCTGCAAGCCGTGATATTGGTATTATCGCTTCTGGCTCTGCCTCTGCCACTAATCCCATCATCGGTCTTGTAGCGATACCTCCTTCTTGGAATGCTAAAAGTGGAGACATAAACGCAGCCCAGAGACCTGCGTATAAGGCAGCGATCCAAGGTCCACCGTGCAGTAATCCGTAAAGAGCTGATAAGCCTAATCCGAATACATAAATAACTGCTCCTAATTCTGATGGAGATAATGAGCCTAACCAATCTAATATAGGCTTTAGAACTGCCAATACTACATTAGCGATATGAGTAAATATTTTAATAACAATTGGGAGAATTTTTATTGCCAACTGCAAGAGAATCTTAATTAGATCCATTATCTTGAGCATCAGTGGCAGAAGTGCCTTGAGAAAATCAACCAAGAGTTTTATGAAGGGAGGAAGAAATTCTGCTACTAATTGACCAATGATCTGCCCANNGTTGCAGAGACATTAGAAATTCCATTAGAGGCTCAATAGCCTCAACTAAATAAGGAAGTATCTCGGCTGCCATAGTCATAAAGAGCATACCCACGATTTCTAAGATAATCTCAAGAGGTTTTAGGAGAGGCTCAAGCATTTCCATTAGGCTAAAGATACCTCCCAGAGTGCCTGCAGAGCCTGTGGCTTTCTGCATCTCCTTCCACATCTTAGTTAGTTCCTTAGATTGTTTCTCTTTAGGAACGTTCTTGCCTTGCTCAGCTTCTTCTGCCATTATTCTTTATCCTCCATTCTTGTTATATCGGATACAAAATCGTCTGGCAATTCTTCGGCTATTTTAATTATTTCTGGATCTCCTTGCCCAGATGTCTTTCCTTCTTTAATTTTATCTAATTCTCTCATTTCTGCTTTCTTTTGTTCAATTAAATATAAATAATATCTATAAAACCTTTCTGGGTTATCTCTCTTTAAATTATCCACTTCGGCTAAACCTATTGAAGTATGCTCCAGTATGAATAACTCTGGAGGAAATATTCCTTCATTGAATAACAGTGCTACTTCGGCTCTAAAAAATCGTATTCTGTAGGTATTCCATACTTATCCGAGAATCGGCTTATTAATTGAATGAAGTCTGCTAAGTCTAACATAAAAATATCTTTTGCCGATAATTTAGGCTCGATCATTGCATCTGCCATAGTTCTTACTGTAGCCATCATTCCTTCTTTCATTTTTGCACTCATCTTATTGACAAATTCTAATCCTGTAATCCGATCTTTAAATTGGTAAGTCTTCTCGCCTACTTTAATCTCCTTGACCATCCGATTTTTCACCTCCTTATGTTGTAATTCTTGTAGAAGGATCTGGCAAATTATTATAGTTTCCTTCAAATTTACCTGTAGTGCCGTATAATGTCATTTCTACTTTATGCCTCTCTTGAATAGAAACTAACTCATAAGAGCCAAATTTCTCGATCCACGCATTATCGAATTGTAGCCATTTTAATTCATTAGCTGTCTCATCCCAGCATAATCTCAAATCTTTTTTAAGCTTATCATTATAAGCTTTCTCCACTTCGAGTAGCTCTGCATTA
>JABAOF010000544.1_pt3 | contig 15383 bp, 14 predicted proteins | sample 7062171 | NCBI WGS metagenome assembly JABAOF01 (sample SAMN14538628, study PRJNA623070) | marine sediment metagenome | biome: marine biome [ENVO:00000428]; feature: marine pelagic biome [ENVO:01000023]; material: deep marine sediment [ENVO:00002113] | place: India: Gulf of Khambhat ...
TTTCGAGGGCGAAACTGAGTGTGTCATCATCTTAAGATTAAAGAATCAAATTCTTGCTCAGATCTCAGCAGCTAAACCTGGCCCATGCATCCTGCCGACAGAATTCCCGTTTCGCACATCGACCTTGACAATACTGGGATCAGATTCAAGCATTAGAATAACGTCTGACAGTTTCAGGGAAGGATTCAGCTCAAGATTAACATTAGGAGGGAAGGAGGTTATAATTCCGAAGTTTGATGGAATAACGCCATATGAAAAAGAAATTAGAGAATTTGTGCAGGCAATTATAGAAGACAGAGAACCTCTTATTACTGCAGAAGACGGTAGAAATGGAGTCAGAGTTATGGACGCCATCAAGAAAACAGTTAGAACTAAAAAAGTGCAAAAAATCATCTATGATTTGTAATATCAAGTTCAAGAGGTCATACAACTTACTTATCCCAAAGTGAAAACCCGTTACCAAAAACAAACTTAGAGTAAAAATATGTGGTTAACTTAACATTTATGTAAGTTTAGGAAAGCTTAAGAGTGCAGAGCTTCCGCATTTGAAATACTTGGTGAAGACTTGTTTAGTTGAGTGTGGAAAGATGGGATCGTTTATCGAAGAGAGGATGAAGCCCTTTGAACCGCAAGAAGGATTCCTGACGACTGACGAGAAAGGCCACCTGGCCATAGATGGAATGGACACAGTCGCTTTGGCTCATGAATACGGCACGCCTCTCTACGTCTTCAGCGAGAAGAGGATCAGGGAGAATTACCTAGGATATCTCAAAGCCTTCACATCAAACTATCCTCAGACAGAGATCTTCTATGCCCTCAAAGCAAACCCCCTCCTCGCCATATGTAAAATACTACTAAATGAGGGTGCGGGTCTGGAGGCAGGGGGGCCTGGCGAGCTCTACATCGCCAGGCTCTTAGGAACTTCACCCGAGAAGATCGTCTTCAACGGGAACAATAAGTCGAGGCAAGAGCTTAGGACGGCTATTGACTTAGGAATCATCATCAATATTGACTCTATATATGAGATGGAGGCGATCAATGAGGAAGCCCAGAAAGCGGGAAAGAAGGCAAATATATCTATAAGGGTAAGCCCAGATGTTCCCCCGGGAATTGAGGGAACGCGTCCCGAGCTCTGGACCGGCCTCCGCAAGAGCAAGTTCGGGGTGGACATCGAGTCTGGCCTGGCCTATAAGGCCTACAAGAGAAGTTTGAACATGGACTCTATAGAAGTCTTAGGGATACACACCCATATAGGCTCCCCCGTGGAGGAGACCAGGCCATACGGGATAGCTGCCGAGAGGATCATGGAGTTCGCCGCCCTCCTCAAAAGCAAACTTGACATCGAACTGGAGCTTATCAACATGGGAGGCGGTTTTAACATCCCTTTCAGACACAAGGGAGACCTCCCAACAGCGGAGGAATACGCAAAGGTCATCACCTCCACCATAAAAAATAAGATCAGGGAGTACGATCTGGCAGAGCCAAAGCTATTACTCGAACCCGGAGGAGCTATCGTCGGCGACGCGGCCATACTTCTTCTGAAGGTGGGTATGGTCAAGGAAACTCCGGGTTTAGCTAAGTGGACTGCCGTGGACGGAGGGGCTAACGTTATCCTAAGGGCCAGCCAGGGCTGGTACCACTATCAAATCGTGGCCGCGAACAAGATGAACTTTAAGCCTACTGAGAAGGTTAACATCGCGGGACCTCTCTGCTACAGCGGCGACGTCATCGCCAGAAATAGGATGCTTCCGGCGCTAGCTGAGGGTGATATACTGGCAGCTTTGGAGGCCGGCGCCTACACATTTACATATGAGTTCCATGGAGGAGGCTCCCACCCTCTCCCCGCCGTTATACTCATAAGCAATAAAGGAGACGAAGTGATCAGGAGGCGAGAGACCCTCAGCGACATCATAGGGAAGGACGTCCTACCGATGAGGCTGCTGGGAATCTGAGTTAGACTCTCTCGTACTCCTCAACCCTCATATCCGTGGCGAAGTATCGCCCACTTATGTGGGCGAGGGGACTCGCTTTCCCAACGTTTATCACCTCTCCATAGAGCTCCTCCCTGACCTCTGCCTCCAGAACCCTCCCTACAATCCATATATGGTCCCCCAGCTCGAAGTGGTCCTCCATAATACACTCGATCCATGCGTCTGCCTCCCTGATCCTAGGCGGCTTAACCCTCTTTGCTAGATCCTCTGTGAGGCCGGCCTTCTCGATCTCGCTCACCTCATAGGGAAATCTACCTTCTAATATGTGCATGAGGGGTCCAAAGTTCTTCCCGACGACGTTCACGACGAACTCCTTGGTTTTGCGAATATTCATCCAGGTGTGGTGGGTGGGTCTACAAGAGAACCCAAAGAGGGGTGGATCGAAGCTGACTGGAGAGTTAAAGCTGAAAGGAGCGGCATTCGAGATTCCTCGCTCAGATATGGTTGAGATCACGACGACGGGTCTGACTATCAACTTGTAATATACCATCTTTCTAGGTTTCATTCCGACACCAAAAACCCAAAAACAGGGCTGCTTTTAACAATTACCCCATCTGAGTTATATTGATCATTCTGAACTTGCCTCAAGATATTTTAGGTCGGTTTCCCAATCTAGTTGGGACACATTGACCGAGAAGATCAGAGCGACATTCCAGCCTGAGGGTAGGAAGGCAGAGGTCAGCCCAGGAGAAAAAATCCTTAAAGCTGCCCAGCGAATTGGGATCGACATATCCTCCATTTGTGGGGGTAAGGGTAACTGCGGCAAGTGCAAGATCATAGTCCGAAGGGGTTGGCAGCATCTAGATCCACCGACGACCGCCGAAAGGCGATTCCTATCAAAGGATGAGATAGTAGAACACTACAGACTGGCGTGTTCACTAACGGTCAGAGAGTCGGTAGTCATAGAGGTCCCAGCTAGGAGCAGGACCGGGAGTCAGAGACTGCAGACCGAGGGCATCGAGGTACCTGTAAAGGCTAAGCCCTTGGTTAGAAAACACCTCGTCCAAGTGAAACCCCCAACCCTCAAGGACCAGAGGTCAGATCTCGAGAGGCTGCTGCAGGCTCTGAAGGAACAACACGGGTTAGAGAATATAGCCATAGAAATTGAGACGATTAGAGAGCTTCCCCACGCCTTGAGAGAGAGGGGATGGACCCTGACCGCTACTCTTTGGAATGAGGAGAGGTTGACGTCCCTTGAACCTGGTGACACGAGGTCTAAGTGCTACGGACTCGCTGTAGACATCGGCACCACCAAGATGGCTGCTTTCCTTGTAGACCTGAACACCGGCCAGATAATGTCTACCCAGTCCATGATGAATCCTCAGATCCTCTACGGCGAGGACATCATTTCCAGAATAACCCACGCGACAAAGGGATTAAGGACACTAAAAGAGCTACAACGATCTGTTGTGAGAGACATCAACCAGATGCTCAAAGACGGATGCAGGGATGCGGGTGTTAAGACTAGGGATGTACATATGGTGACCATCGTCGGCAACACAGCTATGCACCACCTCTTCCTAGGCATATATCCCGGATACGTGGCCCTAGCTCCATACCCACCTGTCTTAGGGAAAGGGATCGATGTCGAGGCATCGAAGCTGAGGCTTAGAACTCATCCCCGAGCCAATATATACGTGTTACCAACCATCGGTGGCTTTGTTGGAGCCGACAACGTCGGCCTAATCCTGGCGACAAGGATCCTCGAGTCTGAAGAGATGACCCTCGCCCTAGACATCGGGACCAACACAGAAATCGTCTTGGGTAACAAGGAAGAAGCCAGAGTGTGTTCCTGCGCCTCTGGTCCCGCATTCGAAGGCGCCCACATCCAACACGGTATGAGGGCCACCACCGGCGCTATCGAGAGGATAGCTGTGGAACCTGAGACACTCGCCGTCTACTATAAGACCATCGACAACGCGAAGCCTGTTGGGATCTGCGGCTCAGCTTTGGTGGATGCTCCTGCCGAGATGCTTAAGGCCGGCGTCATCAACCCAACGGGAGCATTCGTCAAGGATTTGGAACACCCAAGAATCAGGCGGAGGGAAGGCTACGAGTTCGTGATTGCGTGGAAGGAGGAGACGAACACCGAGAGCAATATAGTAGTAACACAGAGAGATATAAGAGAGCTGCAGAAGGCCAAGGCGGCCATGCACGCTGGTGCCACAACCCTAATGAACAGCATGGACTTGAGAGAGGAGGATATAGATAGAGTTCTCTTGGCCGGAGCCTTCGGGAGTTACCTGGATCCCGAGAACGCTAGAACTATCGGGATGTACCCTGAGATTCCTCTCGGGAAGGTCAAGGTTGTAGGCAATGCGGCTGGAACAGGAGCCAAGATGACTTTAATCTCGAAGAGGGAGAGAAGCAAAGCCGAGGAGATACCAGAGAAGGTGAGATATTATGAGCTAGCCGCTGATCCAGGATTCGAGAAGGAGTTTATTGATTCACTGCTCCTCCCCCACCGAGACCTCGATAAGTATCCTGTTGCAGCGGATCTTCTGAGGAGACTGGGTCGTCTCACCGATTGAGATTCTCACCTAAACAGTCCGTCAAAGCTTCTCTTTCACAGATCTGACCTTATCCTCCATCTTCCTAGATATGTCTCGGCGATCGTCGATCTTTATGGTTGTGGATACCCTTTTCGCTCCTGCCTCAAAGAGTGCTTCGTGGGCCCTAACGATGGCTTGCAGGATGCGTTTGAGATCGCCGCCCTCAACTATAGTGGCCATGGGGGTAGTGACATGTCTCAGATCCTTGAACTCTTCAAGGACTCGGAGGGCCTCGGCAACGTAGCCGCTGACACTCGTGTCTCCAGTACCTATAGGTACTGAGCTGAACTCCACGATGACCGTTGGCTTAACCAAGTCTTCCACCAACATCAATAATCTTTTCCCAAGTAAGGTACAATCAATTGTCCTGGATTCTCTCTTTAAATATTCCTTCTCTGTCTCTAATTAATAGGTGATCTCGATGAAAGATATCCCTTTAATTCTATATGGTGCCGGCGTCATTGGCTGCCGTATCGCAAACTTCCTCTTAGACAAAGAAGGAATTAAAATCGTAGGAGTAGTAGACATTGCGAAGGACAAAGTCGGTAAAGACCTCGGAGAGATCCTAGGAATCGAAAAGCGCATAGGAGTTTCAGTGACCGACGACGCGGACACCCTATTTTCCAAGGTCAAGGCGGACATCGTGGTACACACGACAACCTCTTATCTGAAGGACACTTATCCCCAAATAGCCGGGTGTATAAAGGCAGGATTGAATGTCGTATCGACATGTGAATCGTTATCATGGCCCTACCTTACGGAACCGGATCTGGCGAAGAAACTCGATGATTTAGCCAAGGAACACGGCGTCTCCATACTAGGCACAGGCATTAATCCGGGCTACCTAATGGACACGCTTCCCATAACCCTTTCAGGAGCGTGCCAAGAGGTGAGAAAGATAGAGGTAACTCGAATGATGGATTCTGGAAAACGTAGGATCCCCTTCCAGAAGAAGATAGGGACTGGCCTCAGCCCTGAAGAGTTCAGGAAAAGGATTGACGAGGGGATCATCACTGGGCATGTGGGTCTCGTGGAGTCAATCGCCATGGTTGCGGCTGCTCTGGCATGGGAATTGGATGAGATCAAAGAGCTGCCTCCCGAGGCTGTGATCGCTGAGGAGGAGATAACTACTCCATACACCACAGTGAAGCCCGGAAACGCTGCCGGTTTGAAGAGCGTAGCATATGGGGCTAAGGGTGGAGAAAAGTTGATTACACTTAACTTCATCGCAAACGCCGCCGTCAAGGAGGAATACGACTCTGTGACTATCGATGGAGTACCCCCCATAAACGAAAAGATCATAGGCGGGGTGCACGGTGACTATGGAACCATCGCAGTGACCACCAACATGATCCCCAAGGTCATAAACGCCCCACCAGGTCTATACACCATGAAAGACCTGCCGGTACCTTCTGGCACCCCCGAGCACATGGCGAAATACATAAAGGGCAAGGATTAGTCCTTCCCCATTTCTTTTTTAACTGTTTTCAAGTAGAATTTTTTATATAAAACTTTCTCTGCTTATCTATGTTTTCAAATTTAGATAATTTATGTCTGGATAAAGGACTGTTTAAAGAAAAAGTGATAGTGAATCGACTTTAGAATATTCTTTTAACACTTCAAGTTACCCGACTGATTTAGATCGGTGCCAGTGTGGATTTTAATTGTTAATAATGAATCTAAGCTAAGAGTAAGATCGTTTTTGAGACTATTTCTTCCAGGACAGTAATCTCGTGTACCTGGACATTTTTGAGTATGTTATTTAGAACTGTCTTGGCTCTCTTTGCTTTTTTCCCACGCCTGCTTTTTTGAGACACACATTCTGTCTGTAGATTGCCGATCAGATCCCTCAGATCAGTTGGGAAATTATTCCACATATTTTTATGACCAACCATTTACTAGTCATCCTCATCCATTATGAAAATACTATAAAAGAGTTTCGATTGACGATTTGGAGAGAAAAAGAAGGAGGAAGAGCCTCAGGGATAGGGATATTTTCATTTTTTTCTAGAAAATTTTTATTGAAGCTACCCTTTTCTACATGCTGGTGATTTTGATGGCGGAGACTAGGCTACGTTCCATCGTAAAGTCTGCTGTTTATAGGGTCGTGGGAATATTGGTATTGGGTTATATTTCATGGATTTTTACTGGAAGCTGGATGCAGACAACTGGGATCACAGCTTCATTTAACATCATCCAAGTTATCCTTTATTACTTCCATGAACGAGTTTGGGATCATGTGAATTGGGGGGAAAATTAGCAAATTACTCAACTGGCCTTTCCTTTCCGATTTCGAAGGCACGTATAATATCAGACCTAGAGATTATTCCGATAAGACGGTTAGGATCCTCCCTGTCTACAACAGGTAATCGTCCAATATCTCTTTCATACAATCTATCTAAGGCTTCATGTACTGTTTCATCAGGGTGAGCCACAATCAATCGCTAACATTAGTAACAAACTCGTCAAAAATATGTAAAAACGCAGTAATTATATTTTAACACCCGATTTCAGGAATTAAATCTACACTACTAATGTAAATGAAACCCCACCCTAGACGTACATATACATACATGCACCTGACTACGAACCACCACAGCATACACATAAAACTAAAGGTGGTGTACGAAATCATAGGTTTGATCATCGTTTTTCGTGTATCGTATCAGCCATCGATCCCATACTTCGTCTACATTTCCTTGAATGAGTTCTATGTCTTCCTTGGTTAGGTGGGAGAATCTGCCCTGGGCTCTCAAATATTCCTTGATGGGCTTTCTCTTCTTGGGCCAGTAGGTTAACTTGAACCTTCTATTAGTGATCTCGTAGAGGGGCCAATAACCTGTCTCGACAGCTAACTTACTCACCTCGATCAGCTTCTTATCTGGGAAGTCCCATCCCTTGGGGCAGGGCCCCAAGATGTGTAGGAAGGTTGGTCCTCCTGCGGCTAACGCTCTTCGAACCTTGGTCATGAGGTCGAAGGGGTCTGACGGGCAGGCGGTTGCCAGATATTTGACGTTGGAATGACCAGCAGCCATCAGTCCCACAAGATTCTTTTTATGTCTTCTACTTGTTACTCTATGTAGTGTGCCGGTAGGTGTGAAGGTGGTTAGAGCGCCCCACGGCGTGAGGCTGGAAGACTGTATGCCTGTGTTTGCATAGGACTCGTTGTCATAACAGACGACGAGGAAGTTGATGTCACTGTATGCCAGAGCCCCAGAGACTCCTGAGAGACCTATATCGGCGACGCCTCCGTCACCCGCGATCCCAATGACGTTTATCTTCTCCTTACCCAGCTTACCCTTCCTCATCACCGCCTTTAACCCAGCCGCGGTGCCGAGGCTGGCTGGACCAATGGCCCCCAGTTGCGTGTGCATCCAAGGAATCGCCCAGGGCGTGGTGAAGTAGCTGGTGTTTGCCACATACATACATCCAGTTGCGCCTACCACGATGGTTCTCGAACCAGCAGCCTTGGCTATCAGGCGCATGACATATGCCGGATCACAGCTTCGGCAGGTTCTATGACCAGAGACATAATACTCCATCCGAGGCACATCTTTAACACTCTTAATCTCCTCTACTCCAACTACTTCAAGCTTTTCCATCTCTACCTCTCCCATCTCTATAACCCCCTCACACCTATCCAATAGGACTCCTCTTCAAGTTTGCCCGTCTCAGCAGCTTTTTTTGTTATCGTGGCCATCTGCGAGGCATTGTCTATGGTGACCTCTCTTCCTCCAAGCCCGGCTGTGAAGCCGACTACGAGCGGCCTCTCAGGCAACGTGTAGAGTGCCGACCGTATTTCTTGAAATAAGACACCACCGCCATGCGGCGACCCATAGCAGAAGTCACGGTCTATAACTCCAACTGCTTTGAACCTTGACAATGTCTTCTGAAGTCTCTCGGTGGGAAAGGGTCTGAATCTCTTTAACTTTATGAACCCAATCTTTCTGCCCTTCTCCTCTAGCTTTCTCACTGTGGCTTTCAGAGAGGTGGCCAGTGACCCCATGCCGATGAGCGCCACATCGGCTCCCTCTGTCACATACTCTTCGAGATAGGGGTCTCCACCCCTACCGAAGACCCTTTCGAATTCTTTGTGGGCTGACTCGGTTACAGCCTTGGCTCTTTTCGCTGCTTCATCGTTCTGCTTTCTGATCTCCATGAGCCAATCCTGATCCACTTGAGGAGCTATTGTCAACGGTCTATCAGGGTGAAGCCTATTCTCCAATGTATATGGAGGTAGGAACTCCTCCACCTCATCCCTTAAAGGGATATTCACGGGGTGACGCACATGGGTGATGAAGCTGCCATCTACATTAACAGCCGAAGGCAGAAGGACCTTGGGGTCTTCCGATATTCTGTAGGCCATCAAAGTCATGTCTAATGCCTCCTGGGGGGATTCAGGCCAACACATAAGCCATCCCAGATCCCTAGCCGCCAACATGTCGTTGTGTTCGACTCCGAAGGCACCGGGATCATCAAGAGCCCTGTTTCCAACCATGGCTACAACCGGAAGCCGATCACCCGGAGTGACCGTGACAACTTCAAAGGCATACATCAAGCCAACGCCGCTACTGCCAGTAAAGACCCTTGCACCTACTGATGACGCGTGTTTTGCGATCTCAAACTGGGAGTGCTCACTATCCGCCACAATGTATTCTGCATCAAACTCTCCATCGGCTATCATGTTGGCTATGGCGTTCATGACGCCTGTGTAAGGCCTTATGGGATAGGCGGCGACGACGTCGACATCAGCCGCCCTAACCGCCTCAGCTATAGCCTCAGACCCGGTGATGAGCCTCTCCTCTCTCACCTCTACTTCACCCATCAACCTCACCTCTCAACCCTCACGGTATTCTTCCAATCTTCATAAAGACTGTTGTTGTCTTTGAATTCAAGTTCATCGACCATGTCGATGCACTTCACGGGGCAGATCTCAACACAGACACCGCATCCAGAGCAATAATAGTAGTTAGGATCGAAGTATCCATCCTCAGTTATGTCGAAAGCCCCATCTGGACAGTAAAGCCAGCACAGCGTACATTTGGTGCATTTACGATATTCAACCACAGGGCGCTCTGTTCGCGTGGTATACTTCAGATACTGGGGATTCCTGTCTCCCTCAGGTACGCTGGGGATGGCAAGACCCTTCGGAATCATGTCCCAATCAGGAAACCAGGGGGCGTATTCAGGCACCTCTAATCCCTCGTCTTCCTTAACCAGCCTAATGGTGAGTTTACGATAGGCATCCTCAGCCGCCTCAATCCGCTGCTCCGCCTTAGGATACCTCTCAACCATCAACGCCTTCAAAACCTCTAAGCTCAGAATCTTCGGAGACGTTTTGGCAATACCGCCTAAAACCCTGGCATCTGTCAAGTCATCCTTAAAAGTCCAGAGCCCTGAAAAGCTCCGTTTTCCCGGGATAGCCGCCACTCGATACTTATAATTCTTGCTGGGCAGGAAAACGATAAGCTTCTCCAGCTCCCTCTCAGTGACTACGAGTAAGACACCGTCCGGCTTCAAATCCTCGTTGACGGGCTTCACCCCGACGTGTCCCCAAGGCTCACCACCCTTAACCATGGTGTCATCCAACACAACGATCACATCGAAGGGTCCCGGCTCATACCTCGCGACATGCTCCTCCATAGCCTCTCTAGATGCAGCGGAGACAAAGTAGTACTCGGCGGGGATGCCAATCCTCTCAGGCGAGTCGCCGTAACGCATAGATGAAACCGCCGACCTACCCTCCCACCTAGCAGAGTAGGCCAAGAAATCACATATTCTTGAGGCGAGGGTTGTTTGTAAAACCCCTCTAGCATTAACAACAACACTAATAACATCGTTCAATCGTCATTTCCTCCTAAAGGTTGTAGATGTATAACATAGGCCAAGGAAATAAATTTTTTGGATTTTTTAAAGTTGCCGGCTGAGGTGTTTCAAAGTAGTTTTTCTTGCCTTTCCAATTCGTCTGTCACTTGCTTAAGACCTATATCCACCAGTGTCTTTTTCATTGGCCAGCCAGTTTTTGGATCCCATCCCTCGAGCTTATAGTAATTCGTTTTCCACTCCTCAACCTTGTCTCTGTCTAAGTACCTTGTATTCATATTCTTGTATATCCACTCACCGTTCTCCATCACAGGCATGCAATATTTCTCTCCTCCCGGTACGGAGTACACGTAGTCTGGGAACCTCTCCATGTCTCTGTGTCTCCCCTGTAAGACTAAGATCGCTCTGTTTAAGTTCCATATCTTCCTTCCAAATTCCATACTGTCGACAAAACTGAGATCTATGCCTGTTACAGCCTTGAAGAACCTAACTTCTCCTTCTGGAGTGATTCCTCTGTTGTTGGGGCCGTAGGGATTTAGAAAATCCGCAAACGCGTTGTCGCAGAGCCCACATGTTTGCTTCCAGAATAAGCTGTAATGCATAAGCCAAGCAGTAGTCTTGGCCATGTGCTCCGTATAAATGTTCTCATCACTGAAGTCTATCATCAGCGGGTCTTTAAACGGGATGCATTTTTCCGCGATGATCTCTGAAAGCTCTTCTGCGGAGACGAGAGGTGTTCCGACTTGTTGGTTTGTGCATACCCTGTAAGCAGGTATGTTGAAGTCGTGGCAATTTATGTCCCTTCCTGAGATAAGGGATGCGTATCCCCAGTAGACCTCAGTCCTAGCATCGTAGTGTTTAGGATAACCCCAGAACATTGCTGGGTGGATACCAGTCTTGAGATCTTCGAGTCTTCCCCACTTTTCGGCGGCTCTTTGAAATCCTTCTGCGAGGTCGTCCCCTATCTCTATTCTGTGAGCTATCCTGTGAAGATATTCCTCAACAAACCTCGCTTCTCCGATCTCATCGAATGGAAGATCAGTTCTGATTTCCCGGCCTGAGCCTAGAACACCCTCTTTGTACAGCTCTAGGAGATAAACTAGACCCTCGCGAGCTTCGAATCCGTTGATTCCAAATCTTTCGAGCAAGTCCGATGCTTTTCCTGAAATTTCCGTAATGGCTCCATGTTTAGCCAAATCCCAGCGCTGGTAAAAATTTGCCACGACACATATGGCTTCGTTTGCAAGGCCGCTGGCTGTTCTCGGCTTGCAGTTAATGTGGCAACCGATACAGCCGTAGGGTCTCCTTCCCTTTTTGTCGAAGGGCGTCCATAGGCGGCCTGGATGTCCTCCGAAGTGTGAAGAAATATACTCGAGCCACGGATAAATCCTCGGGTTATCAAAATCCGGCCCATAGTTTCTCTCAGCCCATAGCCTTGCCTCCATCAATGCCTTTGAATCCGCAACTTCCACGCTTCCAGTTCCCCAGACGCTGATGGCCTTCAGCTTCTTGGCGCCCCAAACCCCGCCGAAACCGCCCTGTCCAAACGCGCATCCAGAATCATGTATTATGGTGGCGATTCTACTCATATTCTCACCGGCGGGTCCGATCGTTAACACTGCTGGTCTCTGAGTCGTCCACCGATCATCTTTGACCTCTAACCATCCTCCAAATCCCATACTTCCGCTTAGATCTCTGAAGATAACTTTCTGCGTTTCGTAGGTGTCAAGTCCCCACAGGCCGTTTGCTTCTCTGAGCTCGACATCACCGTCAACTATGTTGATCCAGATAGGCTTGTCAGCAGCACCCTCCAAAATGATGCCGTCATATCCTGCATATTTTAGCAGTGCCGGCCACCTTCCTCCCACGTTTGACCTGGTGAACCACTCTTGAGGGTATGACTGCACCTGATTGCCTACCATTTCAGCTCTATTAGCTGCGGGAACAAGGGTGGCCGCGAACAGTCCGGTCATTATGACGAGCGTATTTCGGGGATCAAAACCGCTTATCGCTTTGTCCGTGACGAGATCAAACCAGATCGCTGTCGCTATCCCATGTCCACCTACCCATTCCTCGTACTTCCTGGTCTCTAATGTCTTTGTTTCCTTCTCCGTTAGGTTGACATATAAAATCTTTCCGGCATGTCCTTTCGTTTCCCATCACCTCAATCTACCGGTAGGTCAAGCTGCTTCCATCCCTCTCCCCTGAGATTTACGACGTATCCCTCGTATCCAAGCACGCTCAGAGGTTCACTGATGAACTTAAGAGCATGCGTCGGACAGATTTCGACGCAAGCCAACTTTCCCATTTCATCCCAGTAGGGCGTGTATTTACAAAGATCACACTTGGTGGCCTTCTGTTTTTCAGGGTTCCAGATTATCATGCTTGGTTCAAAGGGACAAGCCTTTATGCAGAGCTTACATCCTGTACATATCTGCTCATCGATTATCCTTACATTCATGTACTCCTGGTCGATGTATATTGATTCAACAGGACATGCTTCAACGCAAAGAGGATATGTACACTGCCTGCACACTTCGATTTTTAAATCAGTTGGATATTGTCCAAATGGATCGTCGAGTATCTGGATCCTGGAAAGGGAGAGATTCTGATCCCCCTCGTGAACTAATGAACAAGCGAGCATGCAACTCTTACACCCGGAGCACTTTTTGGGATCGAAGAAAATATGTCCTCTGGTTTCAGTAATGGTTAAAGGCATCCCCCTATTATCGGCCATGATTTATCAGAAACAAGGAAATCTATAATAGATTTATTAATTTTCTCGATCTATTTGGCGTTGATGATCACCCATAGATGAGGTGATGAGATAATGGATCTTATCATTAAAAACGCGAGGTTGAGGCGACGTGAAAACCTGGTTGATATCGCCATACATGGAGAAAAAATTGTAAGGATCGGCGAGAAAATCAAAAAGGCTGAACGCATAATAGACGCGGAAGGCAGACTCACGGTGCCGACCTTCATAGATCCCCATCTCCATCTAGACAAGGCATCGACCTTTTGTGATGAGCTAGCTAATGCTAAGACAATCTCTGAGGCCAGATCAATGGTCAGGGAGATAAAGGAGAGGTACACAGTAAAGGATGTTAAGGATCGGGCTGGACGGGTTATTCAATGGGCTGTGAGCAAAGGCACCACAAAGATGCGGATTCAAGCAGACGTGGATACTATCGGGGGTCTCACATCACTGAAAGGGTTGATGGAAGCAAAGAAGAAGTACAGCGATCTCGTAGACATACAGATCGTGGCCTTCCCTCAGGAGGGAATATTTCAAGATCAGGGTGCAGAGGAGTTGATAAGGAAAGCCATGGAGCTCGGAGCCGACGTAGTCGGCGGGTTACCGGAGATGGAAATGACGGATGATGACTCAAAGAGACACATTGACATCGTATTTGAGATTGCAAAGGAACACGGATCTGACATCGATATGCACATAGATATTCCACCCTCCTCAAGGATGTTAGAGTACTACGCTGCTAAGGCGATCCGGGAAGGATATCATGGGAGGGTGACCTCGATCCACCTTATCTCGTTAGCCTACCATGACGACTACTACGTGGCAAAGATGATGAATCTATTAAAGCAGGCAGAGATGAACGTTATAACATGTCCAATCATTATGATGTTTACGGGAAGCTTAGATAGAAACTCAAAAGGATGTGGGATCACTAGAGTTAAAGAGTTGATCGACGCAGGAGTTAACGTTGCCTATGGGTCAGATGATATACTAAACCCATACAACCCCTTCGGAGACGCAGATCCATTGAAAATAGGGTATCTTTTGGCTTATGCTGCCCAGCTCAACACGTCCAAGGAGATACAGATCCTCTTCGACATGCCGACGTTCAATTCAGCAAAAATATTAAATATCGAAGACTACGGAATCGATACCGGTAAGACAGCGAATCTCAACATCATCGACACAAGTACAGAGCAAGAGGCATTTAGGACTCAACCCGAGAGACTATACGTTATAAATAGAGGGACGATCATAGCAGAAAGTGGAAAAATAAAAACTTGTGAGAAACTTCATTAATATGTCACCAAGCTGCAATTTCTTAGCAACTAAATTTAGTCTTAACCTTTGAAGGATTCTAAACGGGTTTATCACCCATTGAGATCAATCAACTCTGGGAAATCGTTTTAAATCAACCATATCCATATTTTGATGTCGGGCCCGTGGCCTAGACCTCTATCTACTGTTAGACACGCGTAGAAGAGGGGATAACCCGGATAAGGCAACGGCCTCCTAGGCAGTAGGTCATTACCAAACAGAGAGAGCCGTGGATCGTGGGTTCAAATCCCACCGGGCCCGCCAACTCCAATATTTCTTTAGCCGTGTTCAGCCGTAATAGCAATGCTGAAACTTTTTTTCTCTAGTCTAATTGTGCAGTACTTTTTCTACGAAATAATTATCTTAAGATTGGATATGGAAAAATTAAGAGGAAGTTTCAGATACAGCTTTTATACCGCTAGCAAGCGTAGCGGAGATCTTTGTTATTTCTTCATATTTGGCAGATTCGATGTTTTTCTTAATCTTATCGAAATATTTTTTATCAACGGAAGGCTCCAACTCGGATAGTTTTATAATTACCGTTTCCTTTAGTTTGTCAGCCCTTTCCATGATTCCTCTTCTGATTACAAGACCTAGAGCTGCAACTAATAGGAGAAACTCGGTGAATTGTTTCAACTGGATAGAAGTTATCTCTATCGATGGTTCGACATCCTTGACGTTGTTGACAGCGCTGTATAAATTCTTGACGAAATCCAATATGAGTTCTTTCACTCTTTCGGGTTTTCTTTCTTTGACCTCCTTCTCGATCTCCTCAATCATTTTTTCATTTAAGTTTAAGCCTTTGCTCGATAATTCCTCGACTCTTTGGAAGAGTCTCTGAAACTCTTCATCGGCCTTCTGCCAATTACATTTTTTGTCGATGTTTAACACTAAGTTGAAAGCTGCGTTATAGGTTAAACCTATGTTTTTGGTTAGATTCAC
>JABAOF010024368.1_pt2 | contig 15367 bp, 11 predicted proteins | sample 7062171 | NCBI WGS metagenome assembly JABAOF01 (sample SAMN14538628, study PRJNA623070) | marine sediment metagenome | biome: marine biome [ENVO:00000428]; feature: marine pelagic biome [ENVO:01000023]; material: deep marine sediment [ENVO:00002113] | place: India: Gulf of Khambhat ...
TTCCTTGGTGGAATAATCCACTTCAAATGCCCGCTCAAATTCTGTTTCATCCATGCCAACACCATTGTCAACCACTTCGATGATGACACGGTCATCGGATTTCTTCACCCTCACCTGGACTTCTCCCTTTTTCTCACCGATGGCTTCAATGGAATTGTTGAGCAGGTTCTTCAGTACCTGCTTTATTTTAATTTTATCAAGGGTAACGATAACCTTCTCCCTATCTGCGTCAATCCCATCAACATCAACGTCAAGAGAAACAGCAAAATCAATATGGGAATAAATTTGCCTCACATTAAACATCTCTTCCCGGATGAGTTCGATCAACTCAAATTCCTCTGCATTGATTTCCTCCAGGCGGGAGAGGTCCAGGAATCCATAAGAAACTTTTTTCAAATGATCGGTTTCATCGATGATATAATTCACCGATTGTTTGATGATTTTTTCAAAATTGGGATTTTTATCCGTCAGTGCTTTTAGTATTTGTTCTGCCGACAATTTAATGGGAGTTAAGGGGTTCTTTACTTCATGGGCCACTCGCCTGCCCAACCGGATAATGGTTTTCATCCGGGAAATTTCCGAGATTTGTTTTTTTTGCTCGCGGATACCTTCAATCATGGCATTAAATCCCATATACAAACTTTTGATTTCGATTTCAGAGGGAATTTTTTTAAGTAACATCAGGTTTCCTTTTTCGACCTCAGCCATGCCTTTGTGCAGCCCATCGATGGGGGAAAGAATTTTATTCCTGAAAAAGAAAGCCACAGAAAAACCGATGATGATCAATATAAAAAATAGGGTAATAATAAAATGGGGATAGTAACCTTCTTCGGATAAGTTTCTTTCCCATTCATTGGAAAAGTCTGCCATAAAAATATAATTGTAAATCTTGTAGAAAAGGTGGAAGCCTTTTTCATCTTCAAAAAGAACAAATTTTTGATTTTTTTCATTTAACAATGTCAATATCTGGGAATGCAAATAATTGGGGATTTCGGAATTGATAATTTTTCGAACATTGGAGGTCTCCTCCAGGCTGCCATCTTCTTCATAAACACTGACATCGCTGTTCAGGACCCCGGAGATGGCTAATAGATGACCCGGGGAAAATCCTCCCGGTTCTTTGATCAGGTTGTAACCGATATTCTGGGCAATTCTCCCGTTTTCATAAACCACGCGCATGACTTTCTGCTCGGATATCCGGACGCTGAAATTGATGAAAAATATTGAAAACAAAACCGCTGTTAAAAGGGAAATTAAAATTAAAAAGGAGAACACGCGGATGGAAAAGGAATAATAAATAGACCGCCAATCGATTTCTTTTAATTCATTGGCATAATAGAGGAGGAAGAATATGGAAAAGATGAGAAATATTTTAATCACCTCAGAGAGGTTTTTGAATAACGTATTTTCAGGGAAGAAAATAATAATGGCATTCCCACCCTGTCTGAAGATATAACCTTTAAAAGTCAAATCCATATATTTAAATCCGATCCATTGGTTGTTGTGTTGTAAAATCCCGGTGATATTTTCCAGGTTAATATTGGACGGGTTCTCCACGATTTGATTTTCTGCATTTAATTTAACGTAACTAAAATCCCTGCCGTGGATTTTATTATCAAGGGTAAAAATATTGACTTTATCCTGGTATCGCAACAGCAATTGGGGTGAATTAAGCACCTCCACAATAATACGGCCCAGGTATTCCGAACCTTTAAAGATATTTATGGAAGCCGCAGCCAGGGAAACCTCGTTACCGTAGAGCTCGGCAACCGCATCCTCGATTGCCCAGAAAGGAAAAATCTCCTGGGTTTTTAACTCCAAAAAAGGAATCTGGTAGGCAAATTGACTTAATACCTCATTATCTTTGGAAACAACAAATATGCCGGAAGCGATATTCTCCCTTGAGGCAATGGTTTTACGCCAGATGCTTTCCAATGTTGAAGAGGTGCCGGTTTCCCCTGTGAAAAACCCATAAAAACCACTGGTGCCAACGTCAGTTTCCTGCACAATTTCTCGGGTAATTTCATGCACAATCTCTCGGGCAATAAATTTGGCATAATTGAGTTGGTTTAAAAGAATATGTTTCAGATTATGTTCAATATACTCTTTCTTTTCCCTGAATGAATGATCGGCTGTCAAATGGAAAATTGAAACCGCAAGGAAAAATACAATTGCCACTCGTGAAAGCAGCCCACGCTTAAAAAATAAAAGGATAAAGGCAATAAACGACAGGATCAACATATTGATCAATGGTGTTTTGAATATAGTCCAGAGGAATACCACCAGGAAGATTTGCCCCAGGAGGAACACCCCACTCCCGGCGATTTTTTGTTTGGGTGTTTTTAATTTCTTTTCAATATCAGGGACCATCCACTTGAGCCAAAGCAGGGGGCATAGGTGCAGAAAAAAGTTCAAAATAATGAGTGACAAATAATCCAGGCTAAAATCCAGGTAATTAAAATTAACCGCATCAAATATGACATCGCTGACTTTGAGGCTAACCACCAGGGTAACATTGAAAAGAATATAGGAGACAATTCCTATTTTTAACCATTCTCGCAAGAAGTAAAAGACAAAAATAAAAGACAATAAGATGACCATCACCTGGGCAAGCGAAAAAAAACGCAGCGTGGTATTTAATGCATCGATGGGTACATTTAAATACAAATTATTCTTCCCTAACATGGGAAGCAGAAAAAACAGGTTCACCAGTAGTCCCAGCCATAAAAACCGGGTAAGGAGCACATTCCTTTTATAAAAATAGAAAATACATAGGAGAATAAATAGAAGAACAGCGGAATATAAATATACGATCTTGTTTCTTTTATAATAGGCTTCAATATCTGTTTTATAGAATTTCAGGTGAAGGATCAATTGATGGTTGGAGTCTCTTAAAAGGTGATCATAAAAAAATATTACTTTTTTTTCTTTTCTTTCTTTTATACTATCGTATTGATACTTATTCTGGTGACCCTGTATGGGAGAATTGGAGAATTTAAATTCGCTGACAGGGAAGTTAAATCTCATCCGTCTCAAGAGCATACTATTTTCGAGGTTGCAAAAGAAGCGGACATAGAACACGTGATCTGCCATTTTCCGGGTAAAATACATATCCCTGTTTTTTTCAATAAACGCCCAATCCCCGGTCTCCATATTTCGGTACTTAAAATAATAAACTTCCCCGAAATAGTTTTTAGGAACCCCATCCTGTTCGATTATCAATGCCTCTTGGGGATGCAATTGGGAATGCTGGAGGGTGTTTGAGCGGTATTCTTCGAATAAGGTGACCGCTCTCTCTTGATACTCCCGTTTTTTGTCTTGAAGCGTGTGTTCAACGGTTCGGATGCATTTTAGCACAGACTGGTAAATGTCCTGGTTATCCAGGTTGGAGGGATTGTATACCACCAGGTAAAGGATGACAGCAGCGATGGCTGCAGTCAATCCAATGGTGATTATATCCTTAGTCCTCTGAGGTAATATATTTTCCATTCTTTAATTTCTTTTGTATTTACGATTGTTATTACTTTTCGCAAAAAAAAGATAAACTTATAATTAGCAGTCCTTTCGGATCGCTTGTTCTTCAGGATGAGATTTAAAGACTGAACAGCAAATTTCTCTTCAAGATGTGCGGAAATCCACTGGATTTTGTTGGTTTTATATTGTTCAAACTTCCGGTTAAACTCCTCTATAATCTTATCGATATAGAGGTACCCGTTTAATTCAAAGGGGGGGTCGAAGTTAATAGATACCTTATTTTCCGAATGATTTTTAAGGTGGTTAAAGTCACCGGTATTCAAGGAGTCCTGGATGGGTTTCATCAGCAAGTATTCTTCGGGTTCAACAGCCGGAAGAGTCATTGCCATTAAAAACAATACCAGCAGTAATGGGAAATACCCCTTTTTTCGCATTCTCGGGAAGGCTCCTAGTACCGGATATAACTGTTAACATTGTATTCTTTGACTTTTTCTCTGCCGTTGAGGAATTCCAGTTCGATAAGGAACTCGATGGCCACGACTTCACCGTTCAGGCGTTCCACCATTTTGGCCACGGCAGCGGCGGTTCCGCCGGTCGCCAGCAGGTCATCGATAATCAAGACCCGTTCGCCGGCTTCGATGGCATCGGTATGAATCTCAAGGGTATTGGTGCCGTATTCCAGGCTGTAGCTTTCGCTGATTTTTTCAGCAGGTAATTTGCCCGGTTTCCTGGCCGGGACAAAACCGCATCCCAGGAGATAGGCCACAGCACCGCCGAAAATAAATCCACGGGACTCGATGCCCACGATTTTATCGATTTGTTTATCACGGTATCTTTCTACCATACCATCGATCACATACGTTAATGCATCTTTGTCCTTCAAGAGCGTTGTGATGTCTTTGAAAATAATGCCTTTTTCCGGGAAATCCGGTACGTCTCTGATAATCGCTGCTAAATCCATTAACACCTCCTGTTTTAGCATAGCGCACAGCGCATGGGGCTTGGCGTTTAGAGCTCCGCGCGCTGATCTTTTCTATGCGCCCTGCGCCCTGCGCCCTGCGCCCTGCGCCCTGCGCTATCCTATATAATAATATATTTTTGGCTTTTTGGAAAGGGTTTTATGGTAAAAATGGAGCAAAATGGCATTAACGTTTTTGCGAAAAAATCCGAAATATTAAACCTAGGTCGTCCGTATTAAACAGGAGGTTGCCATGGGCATCGATATAGATGCAAACGGAACTGAAAAACGTAACAGCGAATTTATACAGAAGGCTTTGAAACGCATCAAGAAGAATGAAGAAATGCAAGGAGCGGCCATGGCTTCCCCGGATGTCCGGACAGAAAAGGTTGAGCAAATAAAAATGCAAATCAACAGCGGTACCTACAAAATTTCCACTGAAGAAATCGCAGAACAACTCATTGAAGAAGCAATGGAGAATTGATTTCTTACCTCTCTTTCAAGATAGTAGAAATATGACTGATGGAAAGTTCGACTTCAGTCCTTTCGTCAACATGCTGGGGGCTGATGATCATTAAATAATAAGGTTCTTTGTCGATGAAAAATTTCCTGAGGACAATTTTATCCATATAATTGATATCCATAGAGATATTGTTAGCATTGGGCTGGTTGAGGAGCCGGGTGGTTTTTTCCAGTGACTCCCCCAGGACAGAGGTGGAAGCGGCTAAAACCTCATCTTCCACGGGACTGTTGTGAACAGCCAGGGGCAGACCGTGGATGTCGGCTAATACAGCACCGCTGAATTCTCCCCGGCTGCACAAGGAAACCAATTCTTCTTCAAGCTGGTCGCCGCGGTATACGGCTCCTCCTACTTTCTCCATGCCGGGGGGGCCGGCAGGAGATACAGGAGGTGTCCTGGACCTGGCCAATATCTCATTAAAAAGTGCTGCGGCTTCTTTTATCTCAGAAGAGTCCCACAATGTCCTCATCGCTTACTTCCTCTTTTTCTACCATTAACTCTCTTTCTTTAAGCTCCAAAGCCAATTCAAAATAGGGCCGGGCAGCCTGAACTCCCTTGGGCATCATGGCAATTGGGACAGAGTATAAACTGGCTTTTTCATAATATTCACTATAAGGGATCATGGTTTTAAAAAAAACATCACCGGGTAAGCTTTTCTTAATTTCTTCCAATATTTGCTTTTCCATAGCGCTCCTGGAATCAAACATGGTGATAAGAACCCCTTCAAGTGTCAGTTTGGGATTATGTTGGTCCTTTATGCTTTTTATCAGCTTCAGGAACAACGGGATGGTTTTGAGGGAAATTGCCCGGCAGTTTATGGTCATAATGACACCATCGCTGATACTTAAAAGTGAAGCAGGGATTCCCCCTACTCCTGACGGTGAATCGATGATGACATAGTCGTAATCTTCTGTCAGGGATTGGATCAACATACCGAACGTTCCGTTCCTGGCTTCGTCTTCCAGTAATAAAACATCCGCCGGCTGGATGCTTCCCAGCCACACGACACTCATTGATTTCTCCTTTGTCGTGAAGACGATCTCTTCGGGTTTAGCCGTATTTTTAAGCAGATTCATCAACCCGAGCTCTGTTTGTTTCGACAGGTTACTGGTGATTCCCATTGCTCCCTGGGGATCTCCATCAATAAGCATAACTTTAGAACCGAACCTGCTCATACAATGGCCCAGGTTAAGCGCGGTTATCGTTTTCCCAACACCACCTTTCTGACTGGCAACTGCAATAATTTTTCCCATCTCACATACTCCTTTTTTTTATTTATTTTAATCGACAAACTTCTAACTTCCATGTCTTTGTTTTATACGGTAAGGGCCATTGAAAAATCATACCAGCACCTTTTTCACCTCTTCAACAGCCCTGGAAAATTCGAGGAAAATGAGTCCCAATTTAGCTTCTTTCCTGGCCAGGCATAACAGGACCGCATGGGGACCCGCAGGCATGATAACCCCATTCCCATTTTCTCCTTTAACAAAGATCTGCTGGAGGTCCCCGCGTTTAAGTTCTTTTGCGGTTCGCATACCCATAGACATCATTGACGCACTCATGGCTGCGATTGGGGCTTCGTCTTGTCCCTGGGGGAGCAAACTGGCAATCATCAACCCCTCTTGCGAAACGATCGCGCAGGCTTCGATATCGCTGGAACTAGCCCGAAGACGCTCAAGGATGTTGTTCAACTCTTCTGCTGTCGACATCCTAACCTCCTAATCATTATCGTACGGCAGCGCTTACTAGCTTTTACTGCCTTCTAGTTTAAGAATACTTCTCAAACCTGGTAATATTTTATAAAATTGAAGAGAATTTGTAAAGACACTAAATTCACCGCCATTTCCTCCTTTTTCCCACGTGCCCCCCGATGCTGGAATACATGGGTTGATAATAATTTCAAGTCTCAAAAAAAAAATAAAAAAATTTTTTTAACCAGCAACCTGTTGAGACAGGCAGACATGGAGACGGAGAGGCAGAAAAAAAATAATCATGGTTGAAATTTTGTAAAAATTCCTTTAAAATATCCCCGCTTTTAACAGCATTTCTAATTGAAGGGAAGATAAAATGAAAACAAAAATACAATTTACTTATTCATTATATACGATTGATGATCTGGCGCCAGGTGACCACCTGTGCTGCATTTACGAAACCGAGGAGGAGCATCGGTCGCTGGTTACTCCTTTTTTGCGCAAGGGGCTGGAGATTGAGCAGCGGGTGATATATATCGTGGACACCCATACTGCCGAGACCATCCTGGGATACTTGCGGGACGACGGGGTTGATATAAAATCCTATTTGGAACGTAAACAATTACTCATATTGACACGGGACAACGCTTACATGGGAGACGGTGTGTTTGATCCGGACGGGATGATCGATCTGCTGCGCTCTGAGACAGAGAAAGCCCTGGCAGACGGCTGGGCTGCGCTGCGTGTCACTGGCGAAATGACCTGGGCGCTGCGAGGAATACCCGGTTCTGAACGGCTGATCGAATATGAGGCCAAGTTGAATAACTATTTCCCCGGCAGCAAATCCCTGGCCATTTGCCAGTACGACAAACGACAATTCTCGCCAACAGTACTAATAGATGTGCTGCACACCCATCCCATTGCCGTGGTGGGGACAAATATTTGCGATAATCCTTTCTACATACCCCCAAACCAATTGTTAAGCCAGGACCTTCCGGCAGTGAAATTGAACCACTGGCTGCGGCACCTGGTGGAGGACAAGCAGGCAAAGGAAGCAGTCCGGGCCAGCGAAGAGAAGTATCGCGACCTGGTAGAAAACATAAACGATGTCATTTACACCATTGACAACGAGGGAATAATTACCTATGTCAGCCCTGCTGTAAAATCCCTTATCGGATATGATCCAGTGGAGTTCATCGGCCAGCCGTTCAAAGAATTTGTCTTTGAGGAAGACCTGCCGCGTTTAAAGAAGAATCTTCAGCATGCCATATCCGGTCAAACGACTCCAAATGAATATCGAATTCCCGACAAGATTGGCAAAATACACTGGATACGCGCGTCGAGCCGGCCGCAATATAAGGGAGATCGTGTAATCGGGATTCAAGGTGTACTCACTGACATCACCGAACTCAAACAGGTAGAAATGGAGCTGCTCAAGAGCATGCAGCGTTTACATGTGGTAATCAATCAAGTCGGGGCTGTTATTTGGGCCATCAATAAGGATGGAATATTCACGTTTTCAGAAGGCAAGGGCCTGGAAGCGATGGGGCTTAAACCAGGTGAAGTTGTCGGACAATCACTCTTTGAATTGTACGCAGATAATAAACAGATCATTGATGACGCCAACCGGGTATTAAAAGGCGAGTCATTTTATTCGTTTACTCAAATTCACGATATTACCTGGGAGAACCGCTACGTACCATTATTGGACGATAAAGGCACTGTAATCGGTGCAACCGGGGTGGCATTGGATGTGACAGATATCAGGAAGATACAGCAGGAACTCATAGAAAGTGAGGCAAAGTACCGGCATATTGTAGAAAATGTCCCAACAGGAATTTGCACAGTGGATCTCTCAACCTTCAAGTTCCTCCAGGTGAACGATGTGATGTGCGATATTTTGGGTTATACTGAAGAAGAACTTCTGTCCATGGACCCTGTGGTTTTATTTGCTGAGGAGATTAAAAAGCACGTGCTTAAAAGTATAAGCAAAACCAAAACAGGGGAAAAGCTGGCGACTCCTTTTGAATATAAGATCAAAACCAAAAGTGGACAAGAGCTGTGGACCCTGGTGAATACACGAATTATTTATAAAGATGATAAACCGGTCAGTGCACTAACCATTGTTCAAGACATTTCAGAACGTAAACAGCTGGAGATGAAACTTCGAAATGCACAAAAGATGGAAGCCATCAGCACGTTGGCTGGCGGCATTGCCCATGAATTCAACAATGCCTTAATGATCTTATCCGGGAGCGCTGAGACACTTCAAATAAGATTATCGGAAGACGAGCATGTGAAAAAATTCGCTAAAATAACCCAGAATTCTATTCAACGGATGGTCCAGCTGGCGGATCAATTGCTGGCTTATGCACGAGGAGGGAACTATCAGTCCCGAACCATTGACTTGCCCCACTTTATTAGAACCGCGCTGCCCGTGATTCATCACAATATTAAACCTGGTATTCGTATAGAGACGGATTTACCCCGGGATATTTTAAATATTCATGGTGATCCCACTCAGCTCCAGATGGTCATGTCCGCTGTTATGCAAAATGCTTCAGAAGCTATCGAAAAGCAAGGACGTATCCGGGTGAAGGTCAGAAATAAAGAGATTGATGAGGAATTTGCCAAAAAATATCCAGGCTTTACTGCCGGCCCTTATGTCAGCCTGGCAATAGAGGATGATGGCAAGGGAATGACCGAGGAGACAAAAAATAATATTTTCGAACCCTTCTTTACCACGAAGATCAAGGCTACCGGGCTCGGCATGTCTGCGGTCTATGGCATCGTTAAAAACCATGGGGGTTTTGTTTATGTGGAATCCGAAATAGACAAAGGCACCATCGTCCGAATCTACCTGCCTCCCTCAGATGACCTGGCGAAAAATGCAAAAATTTCAAAAGAAGAAAGGTTTAGCAAAAGCAAGGATACTATTTTGGTGGTCGATAATGAAGAGACAACCCGGGATGTAACCGGGGAAATATTAGAAAATTTAGGCTGTCAGGTCCTGGAAGCCAATACCGGACACGAAGCCGTTAATATTGCCAAAACCCATGATGGTCCGATTGATTTAGTTTTGCTCGATATTACTACCCCTGATATGAAGGGCAAAACCATCTACACTCTTCTTAGGGAAACCCGGCCCGATCTAAAAGTAGTCATATGCAGCGGCTGCCACCTAGATGGTGCTGCTCAAGAAATCCTTGCGGCCGGTGCTCACGGTTTCCTTAAAAAGCCATTTTCAATGGGAACACTGGCAAAAAAACTGGAAGAAGTATTATTCCTTGAACGTCTTTAAATGGTTGATGGTGTGGAAAGCGATTTCCCTGTAAATTCCCTTTAATTCAGAATACAGCGTTTCCCATTTTGCCAGGCGTTTTTTCCTTTCTTGTGGATCGATTATTCTATCTCGCTTACCCACAGGTTCTATTTTCTTTAAAGAAGATTTTGGTCCTATTCCTGCCCGGCCCAGGCCGTAACTATAACACACACCGTCAGCATCACACCACCCCGTAGCGGCCAGGCTAAAAAACCGGTACTCAGTCGAACCGGGAATACTTTTAGAAAGAAAGTAACCCATGTTAGGATAAATATAGACTGTCTCCTCACCTTTTACCAGCGTAACTAGAGGAACTGCTGACGCGCCCTGTGTCAGGGTTTCCATTGGTTTAAAATCACCGGTTTTTACCGCCTCTTTCCTGAGGCGTTTAAAGGTTTCTTTCAACTGCTCTGTTAATTCAAACGTCTCCTTAAAAAGCAGCGTTAACTCATTACCGGGGATATCGGATTTGTACGCAAGTAACCGGTCTTTCAAATGATACAACCGGTAGAAACCGGAATCAAATCCAAGTGGTTGTTTTATGATGTTCACTCTGGCAACTTCGGGTGGTTTGCTTGTGGTTGCCGTCGCCCGGGTTGTTTTCCTTTTGGGGCCATAGACTTTCGTAGCAGTGATTTTCGTTTCCCTTTCTTCACGTTCCCCACGCCTCTCCCCAGAAATATCAAATTTCTCCTCCACAGGTACAGTCCCGGGCGCGATCTTTTTCTTCTCAAGCTTCGGCCCGCCTTTTTTTGGCTGTACCGCTCTCAACCTTTTTTCTCCTTCCTCCTCATACGAACCTTTACCTCCTTTTTTCAGGGATTTAGCCTCTACTTTATCTTTAACCTTTTCTTCAAAAAATGCATCCGGAGGGGGAGCTGAATCCGAATCCGTACGTGCGGCTTCCTCATCTTTTACAGCGGCTTTTTTATCTTCGGGTGCAGCAGGTGCCGGCTGCCGATAAAGAGCTTCTTTTTTTGGCTCCGGCATCTTCACTAATTGCTCAGCAGTTTTGGGGATTTCATCCACCTTAAAAAACAGGTACATGGCAACCACGGCAATCAAAATCGTTGCAGCCAATGCCAGGGGTTTAAGTCGAAGCCAAATGATGTTACTTTTTTCTTCTTTTCTCTCCTCTTCAGCCAACAGGCCTGCGGTCAGCATATAAATCTCATAACAGGTATCGCAAGAGGAAAGATGTTTCATAACTTTATCTCTCTCTTCGTTGTCGGCAGGCAGGGCCCCGTCCACCAGTCCGGCAATTACTTCTGCATCAACACATTCATCGGTTTCCGCTTCCAGCAAACCGGCAGACAGGACATTCCCCAGCCGTTCATCCACGGAAACACCCACTGATGATGATAATTTATCTTTATCGTCTCTCATCGGTTTCACCATCATTCACACTTCATACTTCATACTTACTAACTGGCCCACTGGTTTAGTCGGCCATTTCCCAATTTTTCACCGCGGAGAACGCTGAGAGTGCTGAGAAGAAAAATTTTGTAAAAAAACCTAGAGCAATTCATCGATGTTCACTCCTTTATGCTCCAACAATCGCCGGCATTTTTTCAGGAGACGGTCGATTCGCTTATAAGTAGCTTTCAAACTGATTCCCAGCAATTTTGAGATTTGTTCCACTTTCCGGGGCTTCTCTTCTTCATCGGCAGGGAACCGCATCCGCAGTATCATGCGTTCTTCTCCACTCAATTGCGCAATCGCTTCCCCCACCACCTCCCCCAGCCTCTGTTTTCGCTGCTCTTCTATTAACAATTCCTGGGGATCGCTGTGGGTATCGGGAATCACCACTTCTTCTTTTTCATTGCCATCTACTTTCAAAGAGATTCCCTCTTTCACCACCGGGTTGGCTTCCACTTCCAGCGAAGATGGCGGGTTGTTTTTTTTCCCTTTTATCTTCCGGGTGATGGTTTCGAACTCTTCCAGGGACTCTGAGATTCCTTCCCTGGACTTTAGTTCCTGAAAGACATCTGAAACAGGACGCCCCTGTTGGATAACTCTTTCATAGATCAACATCCCGGTTTTTCCATACTTTTGGGCCCGTTCTTTTTCACGGCTTCTGCCCAATTTTTTTCGCACCATGTCTACTGCCTGCCGGGCAACAATCGTGGTAATATAGGTGCTTAGTTTGGCATTTCCCTTGAACTGCCGCAGGACGTGATAATTATCCCGCTGCAATGTATCCAATACCAGGTTGGACAGCTCCAGCGCTTCATTCTCAATATTCACCAGGGTATCCAATTTACTATGGCCCTTCAACTGCCGCTTTACCGCCCGGAAGCACTGCCGTTCAATCAAAGCAAAGTGCTCGTTGATCATTTCCCGATAAACAGTCGTCTCCTCTCCTTCCTTTCTTTTGGCGCCGCCCACTTTCCCGGGGGTAAGGGTAATAATCTTTTGGTCCATTTTCATCTATAGTCGTTATAATATAATTATAAATCATCCTGCATGATAAAGCAAAAAAAATTTTTTGAGACTTTATTATTTTTTTTATATTTAGTATTATATGAAACTAAAAAAAACAAAAACCGAATATGCTTAAAAAAGCATCAAATAGGAGGAATAATGAAACGAATAAAGTTAGTCATCGTTTTAGCTGTTGTCATGGGCGCGCTGGTGTTTACCCCGGAGTTGGCGGCAAAAGTGGTCAAAGTAACCGCCAGTGTCACACCCACCAGTTGGACCGGTAAATGCCCCAAACGGTTTGAGTTTGTGGGAAAGATTACCGTGGATAAACCTGGCGTGGTGAAGTACAAATGGATTCGCAGCGATGGTGCCAGTGCACCGGTAAAAACCCTGCGCTTCCGAAGACCGGGAACGCAAAACGTTACGACTTATTGGCAGCTCAGTGCTCCCGGTAAGAAATGGGAAGCCGTTCAAATCCTGACGCCTAACAAGATGACATCCAACAGGGCTGTGTTCACGTTAAGATGTACGCCTTCCCAACAACAACCGGTGGGTTGTGGGATATATTTCAGGTCATTAAGTAAAACATCAGGTTTTCCTGGTGATACCTTTAAAATGTACGGGACGTGGGGCCCCACCCAGGGAACCAAAACCCCCTGCATTAACAAAGGCGGCGCCAATAAGTTGATCGTTTTGTCCTGGAGCAACACTGTGCTTCACGTTAAAATACCCGCAGGATTGGCACCGGGAAAATACAGGGTGGGTGTCTATTGCAAATTTCCCATAACAGGCCCCACGGGCGGCTCTACATGGAAAGATTTTACCATTAAATCCCGTACCGTCACTGCCGTCAGACCCACTACAGTAATAAAACCGGAAATGATAAAGCCGTTTCCCAGGAACTGCCCGGACCCGGCAGCGGTGGAGATTCGCTTCCAGATCGTACGCCGCTACAGCCAATTCAGGGGACGCATCCGCATTACCGGGGTCGTCAAAAACATCGGAGGAAAAGCCTTCATCGCCGGTCCCAACCAGGCCAAAGCTTACCTTTATCAATTGCCTCCGGGTGTACCCTGTCCGAATGCCACCGGCGGCACCATTGTGGCCCAGCGGGAGATCAGGAACCTGGCTCCCGGGGCAACACTCCTGGTAAGCTGGGAACGTGACTGGAACAGTTCCTCACCCTCGGAAGGCGAATTTCCCAATTGCTATCGCTTGCTCATTACCTACGATCCCGACATTTATATGGATGCCAGTAAGGATAACGACGACTGCAACCAGAATAACAACAAAAAAGATCGCAGCGGTACAGAGATCAATGATATGCTGAGGTAAGAAGTAAGAAGTAAGAAGTAGGAAGTAGGAAATAAAAACTGTATCTATTAAAGGGGCACGCCTGGCGTGCCCCTTTTATTTAAAAAATTCCTTTAAGGCGTACTTCTTGACTATCCCCTTCTTCGACAAAGTAACCTTTCTGGCCCCTTGAACTTTTTTCGTTTTTGGATTATAATAATTGAAAAACGAAAAGACAAAAACGGTGCAAAATGGGATTCATCGATCGCAGCAAAGAGTTGAAAGCCCTGGAAAAAGAGTATAAACGGGATGCAGCCTCTTTCCTGGTGGTCTACGGCAGACGCCGCGTCGGCAAAACAACTCTTATTAAAGAGTTCTTCAAAAACAAAACAGCACTGTACTACCTGGCAGATACCCAGGGGGAGCGTATCCAGGTCAACCGCTTTAAAAATATCACCGCCCACCAATGGGATGATAACCTTTTACGAAACCTTGAAACCGGTTCCTGGGATACTGTTTTCGATTACCTGGTAAAACAAAAATATATCTCAAAAAAGGAAAAATTAATTATTGTTATCGATGAGTTCCAGTACCTGGTGAAAGCCAATAAAGCCGTTCCTTCCATATTCCAGCGAATATGGGACGAATTATTAAAAGACACCAACGTTATGCTGATTCTATGCGGTTCTGTTATCAGCATGATGTATAGTTCAACCTTAAGTTACAGCAGTCCGCTTTACGGAAGGCGAACGTCTCAACTTAAATTGCTTCCCCTTAAATTTAAGGATTTTTCAGCTTTTTTTAAAGGAAAAACCCCTGTCCAATTAATCGAACTCTACTCGATTTTGTCCGGGATTCCCAAGTATATCGAAATATTTGAAGATTGCGGCGATATTTTTGAAGCCATTGAGAATAATATGCTGGATAAGGACAGCTTTTTGTACCATGAACCCCTGTACATATTAAATGAGGAACTTAGCGAAACCGCCACCTATTTTTCTTTGATGGAGGTGATTTCAAAAGGAGAACACAAAATCGGCAATATTGCCCGCAGGCTTCAAATTCCCACCACTCACTTAACCTCTTTCCTGAACCGGTTGATCGACCTGGAGCTTATCGAGCGTGAAGTCCCGGTTACAGAGGTCAACCCGTCGAAAAGTAAACGGGGGTTGTATTTTTTAAAGGATCATTTTTTCCGGTTCTGGTTCCGGTATGTGCTGCCGTATCGAAGTTATATCGAGATCGAGAACACCGGGTTTGTGATGGATAAAATCAAACAGGATTTTTCCTTGTATGGGTCCCGGGTTTTTGAAAAGATATGCATGGAGCAGGTGATGCTCAATCCCCCGCTGGAAATACAGAAAATCGGCAGATGGTGGAATAACAATGAGGAAATCGACATCGCCGCCGTAGGGGAGTCGGAAATATTGGTAGGAGAGTGCAAGTGGTGGAATGAAAAGGTCGGTGTGAATGTATTGAAGGAGCTGGAACGAAAGGCAGCCCTTATCGAAGATCACAGCAGATGGGAACGGGTTTATTTTGCTCTTTTTTCAAAGAGCGGTTTTACACCGGAATTGGAACAGAAAGCCAGAGAATCGAATACGATCTTCCTGTATGATTTCAGTACGACTTAATTTTCGTAATAGTTAATTAAGCTGCAAGCCCCAGCAGTTGTTAGCACCAGC